>Ga0137302_10024_pt1 | contig 176026 bp, 143 predicted proteins | sample Ramsor2O_GlcNAcB_FD_97184 | JGI IMG/M metagenome (GOLD analysis project Ga0137302, IMG submission 97184) | Mouse cecal microbial communities from Vienna, Austria - N-Acetylglucosamine amended with D2O_GlcNAcB | ecosystem: Host-associated > Mammals > Digestive system > Large intestine > Cecum... | reverse complement strand
CAGAGAAAGATTGATTATTAAAAAGTCTGCGAGCGTCTGCGCCTTCTGCGTCGTTTGCGTCCCCTAACACCGTTCTGTTTTGGTACCAACGAGGTACCGGAGAGGGTTTCACAAGGGGATGCTACAAAAGGAAAAACTGATGTTATTCAACAGAAATTCCCTGTAAAACGGTTCATTATCAATAGGAATACTAGAGTTCTTCATGAACTATGTCGCTCTGATTCCACCGGTTACAAAGGGACCTGTGATAAATAAGCCGTTTATTTCTCAGAAATTGCTTTCCTTTTTCAACCTTTTGCGCGGCAGTCTTGTTAGAATAATGTACTAACAAATAAAATCAAAGGTTATGACAAAGATAATGCGAACATTGTGGGACGAGAGTGCCGAACTGACCGACGAGGCGATGGCTTCGGATGCCTCTGTCCTGTCTGATAGCTATACATCGGGCGACGTGAAAGACGTCACGGAAACCATTGAAGGCGGAAACCAGGAGGCAAACGACTTCAATGAAAAGAATGATGTCCCCTAAAAAAAATTCCGGGAAAAGTCGCGCACAGGAGCCTGTCAGTCTTCAGACCAGACACATGTACCCCCTTTTACAACGCATGTATGACCCTTTACACGAAGATGTGCGGCTCTGACTTTTCCCGGATTTTGTTCTTTACGCCCTTTCTCTCTTTTCCGTTTAAAAGCTGATTCGTACATTTCACTTCCCATTCTGTCAGCTTCATTCTTTTCTTATAGGTTACTTCTTTTGCAGCCGCTAGCTTTGTAATGTTATTTTAAATTACAAAGTGATGTTTAAAGCCATAGTACATTTTTCGATTCACAAAAAGCTGTTCGTCGGATTGACGACCCTGTTCCTGCTAATCGGAGGGATTTATGCCATGCTGACGTTGCCTATCGACGCCGTCCCCGATATTACGAACAACCAGGTGCAGATTGTGACTGTCTCGCCGACGCTTGCCCCGCAGGAGGTGGAGCAGTTGATTACTTTCCCGATAGAGATTGCCATGAGTAATATTATGAATGTGGAAGAGATACGCTCCGTGTCGCGTTTCGGGTTGTCGCTCGTGACGGTGGTGTTCAAGGAGAGTGTCCCGACACTGGATGCGCGGCAGCTGATCAATGAACAGATACAAACCGTTGCCGGAGAGATTCCCGCCGAACTGGGCATGCCGGAACTGATGCCGATAACGACCGGGCTGGGCGAAATCTACCAGTATGTGCTGAAGGTCGCCCCCGGCTATGAGGACCGCTACGATGCCATGGAGCTACGCACGATTCAGGACTGGATTGTGAAGCGGCAACTTTCGGGTATTCCGGGGATTGTGGAGATTAACAGTTTCGGCGGCTACCTGAAACAATACGAGGTGGCGGTCGACCCGGATGCCCTCTATTCGTTGAACATTACCATCGGCGACGTCTATTCCGCCCTGAGCAGCAACAACCAGAATACCGGCGGAAGTTATATCGAGAAGGTGAACCGTGCTTACTATATCCGTTCGGAAGGTATGATAAGCGATGCGAAAGACATCGAACGCATCGTGATTACGAACCGCGGAGGCATCCCTATATATATCAGCGACGTCGGCACGGTGCGCTTCGGTGCGCCGAAACGTTTCGGTGCGATGACCAAAGACGGCGAAGGCGAATGTGTGGGCGGCATTGCCATGATGCTGAAAGGGGCGAACGCCAATGTGGTGACGAAGGAACTGGAAGCCCGCGTGGAGAAAGTGCAGAAAATGCTTCCCGAAGGCGTCAGTGTCGAACCTTACCTGAACCGTTCAGAGCTGGTGAACCGGAATATCTCGACCGTGGTGCGCAACCTGATTGAAGGGGCACTGATAGTCTTCCTGGTGTTGATCGTCTTTCTGGGGAATGTACGTGCCGGGTTGATTGTCGCTTCGGTTATTCCGTTGGCGATGCTCTTCGGTTTCATTCTGATGCGCGTCTTCGGCGTGTCGGCCAACCTGATGAGCCTGGGGGCGATCGACTTCGGTATCGTGGTGGACGGCTCGATTGTTATCCTTGAAGGGATACTGGCGCATATCTATACGAAACGGCTTGCCGGGAGGACGCTCACGCAGGCTGAACTGGACCGGGAAGTGGAAGCCGGGGCGAGCGGCGTGGTGCGCAGTGCGACCTTTGCCGTCCTGATTATCCTGATTGTGTTCTTTCCCATCCTGACGCTGACGGGGATTGAAGGCAAATATTTTACGCCGATGGCAAAGACGCTGGTCTTCTGTATTATCGGTGCGCTGATTCTCTCGCTTACCTATGTGCCGATGATGGCTTCGCTCTTCCTGAAACGGACCATCTCTGCAAAGCCGACCTTTGCCGACCGTTTCTTCGATAAGCTGAATGTGTTTTATAAACGCGGCCTGCGTTTCTGCCTGCATCATGCCTGGGCGACGGTCGGTTCCGCTTTTGCGTTGCTGGCGGCTTCGTTGCTGCTGTTTACCCGGTTGGGCGCGGAGTTTATCCCGACGCTCGATGAAGGTGACTTTGCGATGCAGATGACGCTTCCCGCCGGAAGTTCGCTGACGCAGAGTATCGAACTTTCCAGCCGGGCGCAGAAGACGCTGATGGAGCAGTTCCCCGAAATCAAACATGTCGTTGCCAAGATAGGGACGGCGGAGGTGCCTACCGACCCGATGGCGGTGGAGGATGCCGATGTGATGATAATCATGAAGTCGTTCAAGGAATGGACGTCGGCTTCCAGCCGTGCCGAGATGGTGGAGAAGATGAAGAAGGCGCTGGAGACGGTCGAGGGGGCGGAGTTCAATTTCAGCCAGCCGATACAACTCCGGTTCAACGAGTTGATGACGGGTGCCAAGGCGGACATCGCCATCAAGCTGTATGGCGAAGACATGGAGGAACTCTACACCCGGGCGAAAGAGGCGGCGACCTATGTGGAGCAGGTGCCCGGTGCCGCCGACGTGATTGTGGAGCAGGCGATGGGACTTCCGCAACTGGTGGTCAGGTACAACCGCGGCAAGATTGCCCGTTACGGTATGAATATAGAGGAACTGAATACGATTATCCGCACGGCCTATGCCGGGGAGGCGGCTGGCGTGATTTTTGAGAACGAACGGCGCTTCGACCTTGTGTTGCGGCTGGATAACGATAAAGTGTCGGACCTTAACCTCGACAAGTTGTTTGTCCGCACGGCGGAGGGTATCCAGATACCCGTCAGCGAGGTGGCGAGTATCGAGCTGGTGAACGGTCCTTTGCAGATAAACCGAGATGCGACCAAACGCCGTATCGTGATTGGAGTGAATGTGCGCGATGCCGATATACAGCAGGTCGTTTCGCAGATACAGGACACGCTGGAAAAGAATATCAAGCTGAAGCCCGGTTATTATTTCGAATACGGCGGGCAGTTCGAGAACCTGCAAAATGCCATCAATACCTTGCTGGTCGTGATTCCTGTTGCACTGGCGTTGATTTTGCTGCTGCTGTTCTTCGCTTTCAAGAGCGTGACTTATACGCTGGTGGTCTTTTCGACCGTGCCCTTGTCGCTGATAGGGGGGATTGTGGCGCTTTGGCTGCGCGGGTTGCCTTTCAGTATTTCTGCCGGGGTCGGCTTTATTGCCTTGTTCGGGGTGGCGGTGCTGAATGGTATCCTGATGATTAATCATTTCAATGACTTACGTAAAAGAAACAGATATACTATGAGTACGAACCGGATTATTGCCCGGGGATGCCCGCATTTGTTGCGCCCGGTATTCCTGACGGGACTGGTGGCTTCGCTGGGATTCGTCCCGATGGCAATTGCCAGGTCGGCAGGTGCGGAGGTGCAGCGTCCGCTGGCGACTGTCGTGATTGGCGGGTTGATTGTTTCGACCGTCCTTACTCTGCTGATTATTCCTGTCTTCTACCGGATGGTTAATTCGTTCCCGCTGATGTGGAAGAAGTTCAGGAAAAGGAGGGGGACGAAGGTTGCCACCCTGGTTCTGCTGCTGGTTGTCCTGTCACCGGCGGCATGGGCGGAGGGGGGAGCGATTCCCGACGCAATCCCGGCAACCGTTACGCTGGACGAGGCCCTTGCCCTTGCCATGAAGAACCATCCCCGTTTGAAGACGGCCTCGGCGGCGATAGACCGCTCGCGGGCTGCAAGGGGAGAGGCCTGGGACCCGGGAGCGACTTCCTTTTCCTATTCCTGGGGGCAAATCAATGGCGAGACACACAGTGACAACCAGCTGGAAGTCACCCAGTCGTTGGGCAACCTCTTGACTCCTTTCTATAAAAACGCCCTGGTCAGCAAGCAGGTGGCGACGGGCGAATATTATCGCAACATGGTACGCAAAGAGATAACGGCAGAGGTGAAACGTGCCTGGGCTTATTATCAGTATGCGGCAAACCTTTGTTCCCTTTACCGCGAAGAGAGCGAGCTGGCAGTCCGTTTGCAGGAGGCGGGAAAACTCCGTTACGAGCAGGGCGATATCACTTTGCTGGAGCGCAATATGGCAACGACGCTGGCAGCCGACCTGCGTACCCGGCTGATGCAGGCGGAAGAAGAGCTTCAACTGGCAGTCCGCCGTTTCACCTGGGCGTGTTATGCCGACAGTCCGATTGTTCCGGCCGACAGTACGCTGGCGTTACTTCCGGGTGTGACCGGAGAGGCGGCGCCGTCGGAAGCGCATCTGAATTATTTCCGGAGCCTGGCAGATGAGAAGAAGGCGCTGCTGAACGTGGAGCGCAGCCGTTTCTTCCCCGAACTTTCGGTCGGTTATATCCGCCAGAAGATTTCACCGCTGAACGGGTTGAATTCGTGGATGGTCGGTGTTTCCTTCCCGCTCTTGTTCTTTCCGCAGCAAAGCCGTTCGAAGCAGGCGAGGATAGATGCCGGAATTGCCCGGACGGAAGCGGAAGCGAGCGCCCGCCAGCTGAACAACAAGGTCGATGAGTTGCAAGCCATGCTCCGCCAACAGGGAGAAAATATCCGTTATTATACGACCGGTGCGCTCCCGGAAGCGGATGCCCTGCTGAAGAGTGCGCAGATACAATTCAAGGAGAGCGAAACGGATATTATGCAGTTCGTCCAGAGCCTGAACAGTGCCCGCGAGATAAGGAGGGGATATATTGAAGCGGTCTATAATTACAATATCTCTGCACTGGAATTGGAATTGTATACTCGGTAAGAAAAAGACAAGCTGTCGGAACTCCCGGAAGCCATATTTTAAGAAAATAGAATATATTAAAAATAAACATCTGATGAAACGAATATTATTTCCTGTTGCAGTCCTTTTATTAGCCGCCTGCAATACGACAACTGAAAAAGAACAGACCCCGGAACCGGTTGCACCTCCTGTCGAACCGGTAGTGGTTGCCACCGATACCATCCGTGTCGACGCCGTCACTTCGGCAACCGCCATGCCGAATCATTCTTCCTTCAACGGAACCATGATTGTGCCTCCCCAACGCCATGCCACCGTCACCCTGACGATGGGAGGGACCGTCCATTCAACGCCCCTGCTTCCGGGCGATTATGTAAAGAAAGGTGCCGTCCTCGCCACCCTCGAAAACCCCGATTTCATCCTGTTGCAACAAAGTTACCTGGAGGCTCATGCCCAAACGGAATATCTCGAAGCCGAATACCACCGCCAGGAGCGTCTGAGTTCGCAGGAAGCAGCTTCCCAGAAACGTTTCCAGCAGAGCAAGGCCGATTACCTTTCGATGAAAAGCCGCCTGGAAGCTGCCGCCGCACAACTCACGATACTCGGAGTTACGCCCGGCGACCTGCTCAAAGACGGTATCCGTCCTTACCTGGAAGTAAAATCCCCGCTGAACGGCTACGTGACCGGGATGACCTTGAACCTGGGTAAATATATCAATGCCGGCGAACCTGTCTGCGAAGTAATCGACAAAGGCGAAACCCTCCTTTGCCTGACCGCCTACGAGAAAGACCTCGACGACCTTATCCCGGGCAGCCGCATCCAGTTCCGCGTGAACGGCATGGGAAAGCAGACGTTCGATGCCACACTGCTGTCTGTCGGCCAGGAGGTCGATGCCGTAAACCGCTCCCTCGAAATCTATGCACGGGTGAAAGGAAACCACGAACGTTTTCGTCCTGGCATGTATGTGACGGCGCGTGTAGAAAAGAAATAAGTATATTTGCGGTATGAAAGTAAATATAGATAAATATGTATTGGCAGTCGTCGTCATTTCCGTGGTGGTGGCGTTCCTGACCCATTTCCCGGAACTGATATCCCTGTTCGACCATTCCGGGGAGAACAATCTTTTCCCCGGAATGCGGATGGCCGATGTTGCCAATGAAGTGTTTTTTACTTTTATTTCGCTGCTGATTCTCTTTGCCCTGAATACGTTCTTCTTCCGGTTCAACCGTCCGGCGGCGCGCATCACGTGGGGAAAGATGGTGCTGTCTTTCGTCCTGACCTGGTTGATGAGCAATCTGTTGGGAAAGGTTTTCGTCTTCCTTCACCACCATTTCGATATTCCGGCGATTGATGCGATGGTGCACCATTGCCTGCATCCGTTGCGCGATTTTATCATTACCTGTATCGTGACGGGCAGTTGTTATATGATTCACCTGCTTCGCAAAAGCCAGCAGGTGTTGGTCGAGAACCAGCAGCTACGCACGGAGAACCTGGTGAACCAGTATGAAGCCCTGAAGAACCAACTGAACCCGCATATGCTGTTCAACTCGCTGAATACCCTGCGCTCGCTCATCCGCGAAACGCCCGATAAGGCACAGGATTATTTGCAGGAACTGTCGCGGGTGCTTCGTTACACCTTGCAGGAGAATGAATCCCAAAGCGTCACCTTGCGGGAGGAGATGGAGTTTGTCTCTGCCTATATCTTTTTGTTGAAGATGCGCTATGAAGATAACCTGGAGTTTGATATCCGGATAGACGAAGCCGCCGGGGGGCGCCAGCTTCCCCCTATGTCCGTCCAGCTGCTGATTGAAAACGCTGTCAAGCATAATGAGATTAGCAATCGCCATCCGTTGGTCATCCGGGTTTTTACCGAAGGAAACCGGCTGACAGTCAGTAATCCCGTCCAGCGTAAGCTTACAGCCAGCGGAGGCTTGCAAATCGGTCTGGCAAACCTGGCGAAACGTTACAACCTGCTCTTTAAGGAGGAAATCGAGGTGCGCGAAGAGAACAATACATTTATCGTAACTATTCCATTGATATGAATGCACTTATCATAGAAGATGAAAAAGCGGCGGTCCGCAATCTGACGGCTCTGCTTTCGGAGGCGGCCCCGCATATCGGGGTTGTGGCCGTGTTGGATAGTATTGCAGAAAGTATCGACTGGTTCCGTGCCAATGCGATGCCCGACCTGATATTCCTCGATATTCATCTGGCGGACGGTTCCGCCTTCGAGATTTTCGAACATGTGGATATCTCCTGCCCGATCATTTTCACGACGGCCTACGATGAGTATGCCCTGCGTGCCTTCAAAGTGAACAGCATCGATTATCTGCTCAAGCCGATTGGCGGGAGCGACATACGGAAGGCGATTGGCAAACTGGAACAACTGCGTTCGGAGGCACCTTCAAAGGAATTTGATTACAGCCGCCTGATTCATGTGCTGAAACGGCAGGAAAGCTACAAGACGCATTTCCTGGTTCCGGTAAAGGGGGACAAGTTGCTTCCGCTGTCGGTAGATATGATTCTGTTCTTCTATATCAATGACGGGCTTGTGAAGGCGGTCGTTACCGATGGGCGGGAATATACTTTTACGCAGACGCTCGATGAGTTGTCCGACTGTCTGAACCCGGATATTTTCTTCCGTGTGAACCGCCAGTATCTTATCTCCCGGAAAGCCGTATCCGACATCGACCTCTGGTTTAACGGACGCCTGTCTGTGAACCTGAAAGTCCCTGTGCAGGAGAAAATCCTGGTAAGCAAGGCGCGTGTCGGGGAGTTCAAGGATTGGTTTACCGGGAAATATACCTGAAATCCCGTTTGGTATATTATTACTGCCGCTTCGTCTACTAAAATATCCGGGCATCAGCTGTTTGTCTAGTTTTGCTTCGAGTTCAATAATAAAAAGAAGCATGATATGAAAACAGTATGGTTGTGGTTGATGTTGGCGGGAGTTTTTATATGCCGGGAAACAAGCGCACAGGTCTGGCTGAAGACTGAATATATCGGTTCGTCCGGATTCCGGGATGCCGATAATAAAAAGGTAGGCGGCAAAGGGGATATGAAGGTGATTCAGGGAGGGGTGAACATTCCCGTATCCATGAAAATGGATGAAAACAACCACCCGACAGCCTGGATGGTCGGTCTGGGCGCTTCCTATGCTTCGATGGATAACAAGGACTTGTCGGAGTATATGGAGTCGCAAATCTTCAATGCGCAGCTGGCTGTTTCGTATATCCGTCCGTTGAGTAAGAGGTGGTCGCTTCTGGCAAGTGCCGGGGTGGGGCTTTTTATGAATACCGGCAGCCTTGCCTATGCCCGTTGGGACCATGTGATGGGGGTGGGGATGGCGGCGGCTATCTGGCATCTGCGCGATAATCTGGATTTGGGGATGGGGGTTGCGCTGAATACCAGCTTTGGTTATCCGATGGTTTTTCCGGCTCTTTTTGTGGATTGGCGGCTCGAAGGGCGTTATATGGTGAATGTCTCGATGATGGACGGGGTGGAGATATCGGGCGGGATGCAGTTGCATAAGTTGCTTCGGCTGAAGCTGGTCGGTTCGATGAACGGTATGCTTGCTTTCGTGGAGCACGACGGCAAGGATAAGATATTCACCCAGCAGTATATTACGACCGGGTTGCAACCGGAACTGACTATCACGAAGTCGCTGTCCGTTCCGATAACGGTTGGCTTGTCCGCTTACCGGGCGGCTTTTTATGATGACCGCACGCTAAAAGCGATGTTCAAGTCGATGGACAGGGAGTATGACCCGCATTTCTCACCTGCTTTTTATACGAGTATAGCCGTCAAATATGGTTTTTGAGGGGGATATGTGTATCTTTGTTCTTTATTTGTGAAATATTAAACTCCTATTATGCCGAAGTTGGAAGGAACCTATAACAGCTTTTTGATTGATTTCCTGATAGCTCCGAAGTACAGGTTCGGGAGGCATTTGCTGCTGGTACTGTTCTTTACTTTTGTGGCGTTCAATATGCCTTATCTGACCTGCGCCGGTTTTCTGGATGAGGTGGGCGGTGTGATTGGGTATGTCAGCGGGCTGTTGCTGGCGTTTTATCTCGGAGGGATTTACCTGCACATGTATGTCCTGTTGCCCGGATTGCTGCTGAAAAACCGGTATGTGTTGTATATCATTATCGTGTCCCTGCTTATTCTGGTTATGATTGTAGTCTCTTTCGGGAGCGATTACTGGCTGAACCGGTATTCCGGGCAGGAGCCGGGGTCTTATTCCTTTTTCTATAAGAACCGGATAATGGCTGTCGAGATTGTAAGTAACTTTTTCCTGTACGGTCTGCTGATTGCCGGTACTTCCATCACTATCCTGCTTCGCCATTGGATGGGATTCTACCAGCGGAAGAACGAACTGGAGAAGGTGAACCTGAAAACTGAACTGGAATCTTTGAAAGACCAGATAAACCCGGAGTTCCTTTTTAATATGCTCGATGAGGCGGGCAGGCAGACCTTCGATAACCTCGGACAGGCATCGAAGGTGTTGATGGAGTTGAGCAGGCTGCTCCGTTACCAGTTGTACGACGGGAAGCGGGAGAAGGTACTGCTGATTTCCGAGATATCGTTTATCGAGCGTTTTCTTGAACTGGCGAAGATGAAGTATGCGAACCTGAGCTTTACCGTGACGAAGGAGGGGGAGGTCAGCCGTAAACTGGTGCCACCTTTATTGTTTATTCCTTTTGCCATTCATTATATAAAGCAGTTGTCGTCGGAAGAGTCCCGGATGGATATTTATTTCTGTTTCCGGGCAGGTGAGCGGAAGTTGTTTTTCTCTTGTATTTGTTTTGCTCCGGGACTGCCGGACGGGCAGAAAGAGCATAACGAAGACCTGGAAGATGTGAAGCATCGCCTCGATTTGCTGTTCAAAGACGCTTATAAGTTGGAGACGGTGGATGATGGGGCTCTTTGTAAAACGAATTTATGTATCAGGTTATGATAAATGCATCCGGTTTTCTGTTGCGTCTGCTGGTTGATTCCCGTTACAGGATTTTCAGGCATTTCCTGCTGTTCTTTCTTAGTATGCTGATCATATCCGTGAATTTTTATCTGGATTTGATAGAGGGGAAGGAGTCTTTGATAAGAAGTAGTATTGCACAGAGTTTGATACTACTTATACCTATTTATTTGAGCGTATTTATATTGACCCCGCGTTTACTGCTGAAGAATAAGCTGGGGAAGTATGTCATCTCCGTGTTTTTGGTTATCGCTGTGGCTATTTTGTTTTCTTATCTGCTGCGGCAGGAAGATATCGAAAGAGAATATAAACTGTATCAGTTTTGGCTGGCAGCCTTCTTTTTTATCTCTTCCATTATCCAGTTAAGCCTGATTATTGCGGGCGCGTCGGCGGTGATTGTTTTCCAGGATTACGTGAAATACGGCCAGCGTATCGACGAACTGGAGAATGCGACGATGCAGTCGGAACTGGAACAGTTGAAGAACCAGATAAACCCGCATTTCCTGTTCAATATGCTGAATAACGCGAATGTGCTGATAAAGGAAAATCCGGTGGAGGCGGTGCATGTCCTGTCCAAGTTGAAAGACCTGTTGAAGTATCAACTGAAAGACAGTACTTCCGAAACGGTCTATCTGGCGGACGATATCCGTTTCCTGACCGATTATCTCAATATGGAGAAGATACGGCGTGATAATTTCGATTTCATCATCTCTACGGAAGGGGAAACAGCGCATATAACCGTTCCACCTTTATTATTCATCCCTTTTGTGGAGAATGCTGTGAAACATAATAACGATAACAGGAAACTGTCGTATGTGCACCTCTATTTCAAAACGAAAGAGGAGCAGCTTATCTTTATCTGTATCAATTCGAAGCCGGCCGAACAGAAAGAGAAGCCTGTCGACGGGGGGATAGGTCTTGCCAATATCAGCCGCCGCCTGCAACTTCTGTATGATACGGATTGTTCTTTGCAAATAAATGAGACGGATATAACATATACGGTCAATCTTCGTTTAAAACTTAAAAACTGATTAGTATGAATTGTATCATTGTAGATGATGAACCGCTAGGTCGTAAGGCAATCCAGTTGTTGATACAGGATACGCCGGTGTTGTCTTTGTATGGAAGTTTCGGCGATGCCGTGTCTGCCGGTAAGTTTATGCAGGCGAGTCCGGTGGACCTGGTGTTTCTGGATATCAAGATGCCGGGGGTGAACGGACTGGAGTTTGCCCGGATGATCCCGTCGGATACGCTTGTCATCTTTGTGACGGCTTATGCAGAGTATGCCCTCGACAGCTATGAGGTGGATGCGATAGATTATCTGGTGAAACCGATTGAAATCGAACGTTTCAAACGGGCGGTACAGAAAGCACATACTTATCATTCCCTGCTGAAAACCGACAACAGCAAGAATCAGGTGGAGTCTGTTTCCGCCAGTCATATCTTTGTGAAAGCGGAACGGCGTTATTTCAGGATACAGCTGGAAAATATCCTTTTCATCGAGGGACTGAAGGATTATGTCGTGATACAGACTCCCGAACAGCGGATTGTGACGAAGATGAATCTGAAGTCGATCCATGAGATGCTTCCGAAAGATGTTTTTCTGCGAACGAACAAGTCTTATATCGTGAACTCCAATTATATAGCCTCGTTTGACAACAATGATGTATTTATTGGAAAGTATGAAATATCGATAGGGAATAGTTACCGGGATGCGTTCTTTGAGAAGTTTTTTATGAAGAATAATCTGTCGGATTGAGTACTGTTCTTTTGAAAATCCCGTATATTTGTCGTTGAAAAATAAATAAAGTGAACAAAAGATGCCTAAAATAGCCGCTGCCTTTTCCATTAAGAGTTATGGATTATACACAGCCAGGGAACGCGAGTCGAAGGATTAGGCAGGATAAGTTTGTGGGAGATTGATATGAAAGAATCAGTACGGATATTCCGTTTTATCATAGTGGGGACCCTGAATGCTCTTATTACCGCCCTGGTTATTTGGGTGTTGATGAAGGGTGTCGGATGTAATTACCTTTGGTCGAACATTGCCGGTTATGTTGCTGCGTTGGTTAATAACTTTTTTTGGAGCAAATACTGGATATTCTCCTCTCGGAGTGGAAAGTTTGAACGTGAGGTGCCTCTTTTCCTTGTCGCTTTCGGTTGTGCTTACGGCTTACAGTTTCTCTCCCTGCTGTTGATGGTGGAGATAGGTGATATGAATGAATACCTGGCGCAGTTCCTGGGGTTATTCGTATATGGCGCCGTCAATTTCACGATGAATAAACGGCTGACTTTTACCAGAAAACAATGATTTCTTATCCGGTAGTGACACTATTCAAACTTTATCCTTCAGGCTTCAGGAATATATAATCCTTGAAAAATAAGGAATCCAACTGAAGGGTGCCACATTCCGGATTTTGATTCCGACAGATAGGCACCCGTTTGCCAACCGATAGTTATTTGTTTGTCTGCGGGTAGTTATCCGCTCCAAAAAGCATAGGTGTTTTGAAATGTTAAGTCAGGACTTTTGATGACAAAACATATATGCTTTGAAGACAAAAGTCCTATGTTTTGCCGGAAGTTACTTTATCCGGAATTTCCGTATACATTTTTTTACAATTCTATCCCTTCAGCCGTATATATTGAAAAATATTCTCTCCCGGCAACTGAAAGCTGAAAGCAATAATTTGAAAAGAGACAGAGTGTAAAAAGTTTCTATATGGTCCAATCTGCGTCATCTGCGTGCCATATAGAAACAAATGCTATGACTCGAATCTGATAATAATTGAACCTGTCCATCCTCATGACCATATTGGCATTAAGCTTGCGTCGTATTCTTCCAAATCCGTATCATATAGAAGGGCAGGTGTGTGAATGCGAATACAAAGGAGATGATTAGCAAAACCTTGCTTTCATCCCAACCCACTGTCTGCTGGTGCCACAACCCGGTGATAACGCAGAGGACGGAGAGGGTGATACCTATCATGTTCAGCGAAAGCTGTCCTTTGCGATGTTGTTGCATATATTCCAACTTACTGTGTTTAATGCCGTAACAGGCATAAATATCCAATCCGATAAGCATCCAGAGTACCAGGCGAATCCATGTGTCGGCCGGAAGGAAAAGCATCATGCAGAGACAAGTCACGATTCCGAGAACCGGTACAAGCGGAACGAACGGCGTTTTAAAAGCACGTTGCACGTCCGGCATCGTTTTTCTTACCACCAATACGCCTGCACAAACCAGTGTAAAGGCAAATAATGTTCCTATACTCGTCATCTCCCCGGCTACCCGGGCAGGTACGAAGGCCGCCAGCAATCCGACCAACAACATGAAAAGCAGGTTACTGCGTGCCGGAGTGCGGAATTTTTCATTGATATGCGAAAAGAACGGAGGCAATAACCCGTCGCGGCTCATGCTCAGGAATACGCGGCTTTGTCCGAGCAACGTAACCATTATCACCGAACAGTAACCAAACAGGATAGCCAGTACGATTGCCTTATTCAGCCAGGGATAATCCGGTTGGATGACCCCGGCGGCATCCGCATGTCCCATATGTGAAATAGCTACGGCAACAGGCGCAATCCCTTCCTGCCCGTTGAACTGGCTGTAATGTGCCACTCCGGTCATCACATGAGCGAAAAGCATATAAAGGATAGTACAAACCAGCAGGGAAACAAGAATCCCGATCGGCATATCCCGTTTCGGGTTTTTAGCTTCCTGTGCAGCGGTCGATACGGCATCGAATCCGAGGAAAGCGAAGAAAACGATTGCTGCCCCGCGAAGCACACCGGAGAAACCGTATTCACCTAACGTCCCGGTATTCGCCGGAATATAAGGAACATAATTCTCCGTATTGATATATTTCCATCCCAAAGCGACAAATACCAATACGACCGAAACCTTGAGGAAGACAATTATCCCGTTGAAAATCGAACTCCCTTCCGTTCCCCGTATCAGGAAAATACTCATCAGTACGACAATAAGAAAAGCGGGTATATTGACTATCCCTCCGTCCCAGGGACATGCCGTCAACGTATGTGGCAGATGGATACCCACCCCTTCGAGGAATACGACCAGATACCGGCTCCAACTGATACTGACCGTCGTTGCGGCTACGGTATATTCAAGTACCAAATCCCAGCCGATAATCCAGGCAATCAGTTCCCCCATCGTGGCATATGAATAGGTGTAGGCACTTCCGGCAACCGGTATCATGGATGCAAATTCGGCATAGCATAATCCGGCAAAACAACAGCCTAGCGCAGCAATGGCAAATGATAAGGTAATGGCTGGACCGGTATATCCGGCAGCAACGGTTCCGGTGATAGAGAATAACCCGGCACCGATGATAACCCCTACACCCAGCGCGACCAGACTCCAGGGGCCTAATACCCGTTTCAGCGTTTTACTACCCGACTCATTAGCCTCCGCCTGTAAAGCGCCTAACGGTTTCTTTATAAATAATCCCATTCTTCTGTTTGTTTAGGTGTGGTTGCGTCAAAAGCCTCTTTTGTCATAGCGGACTTGATGCAACCTCACAGTATTTCAATAATCGGCCGCAAAGGTAGGGATTACAGGAAAAATATACAAATTCAGTTATGAATGGACAATCGTTCCCAGATGTAATCGGGAATCAGCTTCCAGAAGAATACCAGTGTGACATACCGCCAGTCGATGATGACTGTCCGTTTCTTTCGTTTCAAAGCCCGTACAATCCGTTGTGCTACCCGTTCCGGACGCATCAGTAGCGGATAGTTATCATTTTTTAGCAAAGCCGTTTTCACGAACCCCGGACGTATATCGGTAAAAATTATCGGTAACTTTTCCATCCTGGCTAACTGTGCCAGTGCGTCGATATAAGTATTCTGGAAACGTTTGGTGGCGGAATAGGAGGGTGCTACTCCCAAACCTTTAGTCCCGGCGATAGAACTGATAACGGCCAGATGCCCGCATCCCTGTTCCTTGAAATAATGGTAAGCGGCAGTGACCATGCGGGTAAAACCGATTGCATTGGTATTGACGGTTGCCAGTTCAATGTCCGGATTCAAAGTCCGGTTCTGATTGCCGACACCGGTACTGAGCAGGAACAGGTCCATGCCTCCCAGTTTATCAATTAGCAGGTGGAGCTTGTCTACGGCTTCCACCTCAGTCACGTCGAGCTGTTGTATCTCTGTCTGCTCGGGAGCCTGCTCCCTGAATGCTTCCAGCCGTTCCAGCCGACGTCCTGCCACTCCAACGCGCCAACCCAGTTGACGATATATCTTTGCCACTTCGTAACCGATACCGGAAGTCGCCCCGATGATAACAATCCTTTTCACGATTTCTTTTTATTTAAAGACTAATAGAAGAACAAATGTAAGCAAAACTTTATTAATTCAACGTTACGCTTCTTACTTATTGATATTCTATCGCTCACACATTCTTTTTTAGGCTATTCTTTACTTGTTCATTCAATATATTCTTAATACCTTGCCACCGTGTTAGCTATAGCTTAAGAGATTCATTGTCCTATAAATAAAATAGCATGAAAATAAACAATCTCATCTTACTGGTATCCCTTTTAATAATGGGAAGCCAGGTTGTAAGCTCCCAATCGAAGACAGGCGACTTACCGGTATTTGATTTCTCAAAAAACTATCCTCAGAAGAAGTTGCGCCTTCAGGATATGGCGGAAATAGAGTATGTGCCTTTGGAGACAACAGATGAAATTTTGTTGGGTGGTTCATCGGTACTTTCAGCTGTTACCGATAAATATATTCTTATCCATGAATCCCGATTGGGTGATATATTTGTTTTCGATCGTAAAATAGGAAAGCTCTATTCACATTTCAATCACAAAGGACAGAGCGGGCGGGAATATACATGGATTAATGTCGGTACAATTTTAGATGAGAAGAAGGAAGAAATCTATGTGTGTTCCCAATTCATTCAGGTTTATTCTCTGAAGGGAGACTACAAACGAACATTGAAAATAAATACATTTGATAATGAAATGAGTATTTTCAATTTTGACGATGAATCTCTACTTATCTATGAAGGTGTAATAATTGAACCTGGTCGTGAAAGTAAGACTAAAAAGTCCCCTTACCGTCTTGTCTCCAAAAAAGATGGTAGCCAGCTTTCTGTATTAGACATTCATTTTGAAAAAAGATATACAAACAAAATAGCTCAATCATTGGAGGGTAATATGTGGAGACCTTTTGGAATTTATTATCCTCAAAATATGCATTACGGTCCGGATCTAATGATTGCGGATATTTCATCCGACACATTGTTTCGGTTATCCCCGGATAAGGGATTAATACCCTTATTAACCCGCAAGCCATCGACTCATGCTCCTGAACCTCGGAATATATGGATACCTTTATTAACAACTGATAAGTTCATGTTGATAGGTACGCTTCTATTAGATTTTAAATCACTGAAAGGCGGACCGATTCCAACGTTTATGTATGAATTTAAGACCGGTGAAATAAAGAAGACGCCGATTTTAGATACAGAATATGATACAAGGGCTTGGAGTCAGGGAAGATGGTCGCCGGATGCATCGCCTGATATCGCACGGAATATGGTCGCTGAAATGATTCAGGCATCAACGGTTATAGAGGCTTATCATGGAAAACGTTTGGCCGGGAATGGAATGAAGATTGCAAAGACACTTGTCGAAGACGATAATCCGGTAATCAGGATTATTAAATTCAAGTAATAAATATATTACTGCCGATAGTGCTTACTTATTGGCATTTATACAATAATTACTATATTTGTGGAAACAAATCTTTAAACCATATTTATACCATGAAACATTTATTTTTTGGAAAGCTATTGGTTGTGTTGCTCTCCTTTTTCTGTGTATGTTCGGTATCTGCACGCAAACCTATCAAGACGTTGTTGATTACCGGGCAAAACAATCATAACTGGCAAGTTAGCCATGTTGTTTTAAAGCAAATACTGGAAAACTCCGGTCGTTTCTCCGTAGATTTCGCAGTGTCTCCTTCACAAGGACAGGATATGTCCGGTTTTGTGCTTGATTTTGCTCCGTATGAATTAGTTGTGTTGGATTATAACGGTGATTCATGGCCGGAAGAAACAAACAAGCGTTTTCTGGAGTTCGTGCAAAATGGCGGGGGAGTGGTCGTTTATCATGCGGCAGATAACGCTTTCTCCAAGTGGCCGGAATTTAATAAGATATGTGCCTTGGGTGGATGGGAAGGACGTGATGAAAACTCCGGTCCTTATGTGTATTGGCAGGATGGTAAACTAGTCAAGGATAGTTCTGCCGGTCCGGGCGGTTCGCATGGAAAACAGCATGAATATGTGTTGAACGGGCGTGATAAAATACATCCCATTGTAAAAGGATTGCCTTTGAAATGGCGTCATACCCAGGATGAACTATACGACCGTATGCGTGGTCCGGGTAATATCGGAGACTTGCTTTATACGGCTTATTCGGATAAAGAGACAGGAGGTTCAGGACGTGAAGAACCGCTTGTCTTTACCGTCGATTACGGAAATGCCCGTATCTTCCATACCATGCTCGGACATGCCGGTGCTACTGTTGAAGATAATACAGCTATGCAGTGTACAGGCTTCCAGGTTTTGTTACTGCGTGGTGCGGAATGGGCTGCAACCGGAAAGGTAACTCAGAAAGTACCCAAAGATTTCCCGACCGAGACACAGTGCAGTTACCGGAAGGATTATAAGGAAAAGAAATAAATAGATATTACTTTTCTTTTGAAAGAAAAGCAATCAAAAAATCAAGGCTGTATCTGGTTTTTACCGGAGCAGCCTTGATTTTTTATCTATCCTTCCAAGAAGGAAAAATAGGTTTATTCAGCTCGTAATGTATCTGCCGGAGCAATTTTAGATGAGAGGTAAGCCGGGTACCAGGCTCCCAGTGTGATAAAGAATGCCATAAGCAGATAAGTCGATATCAAACCGGCAAAGACGCGGAAGAAAGTGACCGGCATAACATTCGTGTCAATCAATTCCATTTTCGCAATATTAATGCAGATGATAGCGGCAGGGATAGCCACCAGGCTTAATAACAGCCAGCCTTCTCCGATCATCATTTGCAATATCTGGCGGCGTGTGGAACCAACAGCCAGGCGGAGGCCGATTTCAGATTTCCTGTACTCATTACGGAACCAGAAAGTGCCGATGATTCCCAGGAATATATTGAAGATCAGGAATGCCATAAAGGCTATCCGGTAACGGATGGCATCCGTCACTCCGTTTGTAAGATAAAGTCTGTTTCTCAGGTCGTCGTAAGAGTCGACTCTGGAAAGTATGAAATTACCGATATTTATCTGTTCCCTTATATCCCGTTGGAAATCTTCTATGAATTTTTGTTTGTTGAGCCCGGGTTTTACCCGTATACTGATTTCTAACGACCAGGCGAGTTGTTGCTCATTCCATTCTTTGAAATAGGAAGTTGGTAACATAAAATATGCCGCTCTTTCTTCCCGGCTGTAATCGTCACGTTTTAATATCCCGCAAACACCTCCTATGCGGAATGAATTGTCATTCTTCATGTAAATAGAACGTCCTTTAGCCTGTTCTCCGGGGAAAAGTTCTTCAGCCAGTTTACGGGAAATGACAATGTTCTTTTCGGTCAAAGCATCTTTTAAAGAAGATCGGTCATCTTCGTTCAAGGGGCGGACTCTGAATACATCGAAATAGGAAGGAGTAACCGGTAAATATTGGAACTGCACCATTTTCGAACTGTCTTTTCCCATTTGGTTATCCATATAACTGGGGTTATAAGGACTACTATTTTGTATCAGGCAAACCTCTTCTACCTGTGGATATTGCCGGATACGTTCTATAATAGATAGGTATAGGGCAGCTGCCTCTTCCGTGTTTTCATGGTGAATATAGTTGGGACTACTTTGCGGCACAGTCGTGAGCCGTACCTGGTAAGTGTCTTTTATATCGTAAGCACTATCGACTGAATTGGCATATCCGATCGTTGTGAAGTAGTCCATGATATACCATAAGAGAATGAATACCAGGAATAATTCAGCTACAATCCAGGCATTTTGCCGGCGTTGTTTCCATAAAAGTTTTAAAAGATGATGTATCATGATTCTTGTTATTTATCGTTTAAAGCATCGACAATGGGACGTCTGAGTGCACGCCAGGCAGGAACGAGAGCAGACATCAGGTTTAAAATCAGGCAGAAGATCAGCGTATATCCGAAAATTGCGGGGTTGATCAGCATGCCGGGAGAAAGATCGATAGAGGCGGTGAGTGAACTGCCGTCCCAGTCGTAATTTCCCAGTAACCACCCTTTTAGCATAAAGATCAATCCGTAGGAGATCAATAATCCGATCAGTCCGCCTAATAATGTGAGCAGCAGGTTTTCATATAATATCTGCAAAAGCAATGTTCTGTTCTGGGCTCCGAACGCTTTACGGATACCTAATTCTTCCATGCGCTTTTTCATGCGTGATGCAGTCATTCCCGTCAGATTGATGGAAGGGACCAACAGCAGAAGGAATATTACTGAGAAGATTTGTATAAAGAGTTTCATGAATTTCGGACTGGCGAAAGAATCTGTGCGTAACCAGGCACGTAGAACGGTGTCAGGTTGTTCGTTTAGTACAAAATTGTATTGTGGAATATTTGCACTGTAGCGCCGGCAATTTTCTTCAGCTTCCCGGCGGATAGCGTCAAAGTCGCCCGGTTTCTTTGCCAGGATATAAAGCTGCATATGACCTAAGATAAAATCACACCATTTACTTCCCTGTATCTGTGAAGGACGGTTGGTGAAAGGTATCCACATTTCAGCGTAACAGAATTGTGCTATGGAAGGTACATCTTCTACGACACCGGAGACTTGGTATTCTTCAAAGTTCAGTAGAAATGTTTTACCTGTTGCATCCGATGTATTGAACAGCCTGCGTGCCAGTGATTCGCTCACGACGGCTTTTCTGATTCCGGAGGTAAACTCTTCTTCCGTATAAGGTTTTCCGGCAAGGAATCTGAACTGGAATATTTTCCAGAATGCAACATCCGTACCCATGACAAGTCCGTTGTATACTTCATCACTTCCCGGGGTTTGTATGAATTCGGTCTGTTCTCCGATCGGGAGGATGGCAGTGACAGCCTCCGGAGTCTGCATTGAAAAAAAGCATTCTTTGATGGTCGGATAAGAAAGCCGGCTACTCCCGTTTCCCTGGCCTTCTGTTTTATTTAGAATTTTTCCGTGTTGTATGACTAACATCCGGTCACGGTTGATTTCCGGTGCGATATTTCCAGTCCGGAAATAATATAGTATAGCCAGTATCATGACCATCGTAATGGCCAGACCGGTACCGGTTATATAAATGATGCTGAAAAACTTGTTTTGCCTTAGCATCTGCATAGCCTGTTTGAGATAGACCTTATACATAAAAGACTTTGTTATTATTGTTTGGAATCTATAATAACAAAGTCTGTGCCATAAAGGTAAATGCCTGTCGTTCAGTCTATGGATATACTTTTTACTGTTCGTTATCGGACATAGTGTTCATTTTTGTAAGGCTTATTATTCCATCTTCCAGCGAAAAATGTTCATCGTGATCGGCCAGGTAGCGGATTACAGTGATGATCTTGTCGGCGGGAAAAGGTAGGTTCTCCGTCAGTTTCTTAGCCTCCTGCGGACCGTCGGTCAAAGCCTCCTTCAATGCGTCACGGATGGTATTGAACGTATGGTTGTTCAGGCCCGAATCGTTTTTTGCCAGACATACATCGCAACAACCACAATCGGAAGTTCCTTTTTCACCGAAGTAAGAAATCAGCATCCGGCTCCGGCATATCCGGTTTTCGTTGATGTATTCCATGACCCGGTTGATACGGCTTTCAAAACGTTTTTTACGCTCTTCGTAAGCCGAACGGGGAATAGACAGATATTTAATCTCCTCCCGGGTACGGGTATAGATAATGAGAGGTGTTTTCTTATGAGGGATGTAATTGACAATCCGGTATTTGGAAAGTCTGACCAGCACCTCATAAATCTCCTGCTGACTCAGTCCGGTACGGGTAGAGATCAGCCCTTCATTAATATATACGTAATCCGAAAACAAACCGGTGTAGGAACGGAGTATCGTTTGTATAACCTCATCCGTCTTTTTATCCTGATGCAGGTATTTGTAAAGCTCGTCGCGTGTGGCGGTAAATACCAGACGAGAAGCATTTTCCTGTTCTTCCGTATATTCTATGTAGCCTGCCAGTTCAAGTATCTTAAGGGCATGATGTGTTTGTAGATGCGAAAACTTATAGGCTGTACAGAAATCGACCAGGGAGAAGTCATGTACTGTATCCAGTCCGAAACCCATTGCTATCTGATAATAATTACCTAAAGCATCATACACCCGACTGATAAAATCCCTGTCCGGAAATTCATCGGCCAACCGTTTCTTCAACTTTGTACAATCTATATTGGAACACAAAGCGACAGCGTAAGCCCTCTGTTCATCCCGTCCGGCTCGTCCGGCTTCCTGATAATACTCTTCCAGCGATCCGGGCATATCCATGTGGATCACTAGGCGTACGTCCGGCTTGTCGATACCCATCCCGAATGCATTGGTCGAGACAATTACCCGACACTCGTTATTCTTCCAACGGCTTTGGCGAAGGTTTTTGTCGTCGCGGTTGAGGCCGGCATGAAAGAAATCGGCCGATATGCCGGCTTGCTGAAGCAGGACTGCTATTTCTTTCGTCCGTTTCCGGTTGCGCACATAGACAATAGCCGTTCCGGGAACTTTTCCCAGAATGTATATTAATGAATTTATCTTATCTTCCGTCTGGCGAACGATATAGGACAGGTTCTTCCGGACGAAACTTTTCCGGAATACATTCTTTTCTCTGAAATGTAGTCGTTCCTGGATATCATTCACTACCTCCGGAGTCGCTGTTGCCGTCAGAGCAAGAACCGGCACACCGGGAAGTTCTTCCCGGATATCGGCGATGCTCAGGTAAGAAGGACGGAAGTCGTATCCCCATTGCGAAATGCAATGGCTTTCGTCGATAACCAGCAGACAGACATTCATTGCCTGTAGCTTGCTTTTGAATATATCGGTCCCTAACCGCTCGGGCGAAACGTACAGGAATTTATAATCACCGAAGATACAGTTTTCCAGCTGGGCGATAATCTCCTGGCGGGTCATGCCCGAATAGACGGCTGTAGCTTTTATCCCCAACCGGCGCAGGTTATCCACCTGGTCTTTCATCAGAGCGATCAACGGGGTTACGACAATACATATTCCTTCCATTGCTAAGGCCGGAACCTGGAAGGTAATCGACTTACCTCCCCCTGTCGGCATTAGCCCAAGTGTATCTTTCCCCTCACAAACGGAGTGAATAATATCTTCCTGTAAAGGACGAAAAGCAGGGTATCCCCAATACTTTTCTAATATCTTATGGTAGACGTCCACCGGTTCCCTTCATATGTCATCGACCTTTATGTCTTTAACCATGAGTTGCAAGGTCGTGTTTCCGTTATATGTATTCTCTTCAATCGTATAGCAGATATTAAAAGGTTTCATCCCTTTAATATGCGGGCTGTGCTGGTGCATTCCGAAAGCGATGCCATGGATGGGCGTGTTCGATTTGTCGTCTATCAGTTCCAGCTTGATATGTTCCAGTTCTTTGCCGACCAGCTTGCTTGTCCCGTAATCTTTCACGTTCAGCGAGCAAAATACCGGTTTCTGGTTGTCCGGACCGAAAGGATTCATCTTTTTCAGTTCGCTCATGAACTTGGTATTGATGTCCTTCAGGTCGAGAACGGCGTCAATGTCGATTTGCGGGATCATCTGTTCGGGGATAATCTCGTCGGCAGCCAGCTTCAGGAATCGTTCGGTAAATTCATCCAGATTTTCTTCTTTCAGGGAAAGGCCGGCGGCATAGGTATGTCCCCCGAAGTTTTCCAGCAAGTCACGGCAGTTCTCTATTGCCTTATAAATGTCGAAACCGGTAACCGAGCGGGCAGAACCGGTGATCAGTTCGGATGATTTGGTCAGCACAACTGCCGGACGGTAATATTTCTCTGTCAGTCGCGACGCAACGATTCCGATAACTCCTTTATGCCAGCCGGGATTGTAAACGATTATCGCTTTCCGGTCTTCCATATTGGCGAATTCATCGATGATAGCGTTTGCCTCGTCGGTTATCTTTTTATCGAGTTCGCGTCGTTCGTCATTGTATTGGTTGATGTTTTCACTCTTCTCACGGGCTGACTCTACATCTTTGGCGAGCAACAGGTCGACTGCTTCTTTTCCGTTCATCATCCGTCCGGAAGCATTGATGCGCGGACCGATCTTGAAAACGATGTCGCTGATGGTTATCTCTTTCCCGGTAAGTCCGCAGATGTCGATGATACCTTTCAGTCCCAGGCTGGGATTACTGTTCAACTGCTTTAGTCCGTAATAAGCCAGGATACGGTTTTCTCCCGTAATAGGCACGATATCGGAAGCAATGCTGACAGCCGTCAGTTCCAGTAATTTCTCCAGTTCGGAGAAAGGAAAGTTATTGCTTTTGGCAAAAGCCTGCATAAATTTGAAGCCTACGCCACAACCGGACAGATGCTCGTACGGATAGATGGAATCTACGCGTTTAGCATCCAACACCGCAACGGCATCGGGCAATGTATCATCCGGCATGTGATGGTCACAGATTATAAAGTCAATGCCTTTTGTCTTTGCATACTCAATCTTTTCGATTGCTTTGATTCCGCAGTCGAGCGAAATAATTAATGTGACTCCGTTGTCGGAGGCATAATCAATCCCTTTATAAGAAATACCGTACCCTTCGTCATAGCGGTCGGGAATGTAATAATCCAACGTCGATGAATAGGGTCTTAAATACTTATACACAAGCGATACGGCAGTCGTGCCGTCTACATCGTAGTCGCCGTAAACCAGAATCTTTTCTTTATTGCCCAAGGCTCTGTTCAATCGTTTCACCGCCTTATCCATATCCGGCATCAGGAACGGGTCATGCAGATCGTTCAGATTGGGTTTAAAGAATTTTCTGGCTTCTTCAGCCGTCGTAATCCCTCTCTGAACAAGCAGGAGACAGATGACCGGGCTGAAACCGATTTCGGCTGCCAGCGCATCTCTCTTATGTAATTCTTCTTCTGTCGGGGTTTGAAAATTCCATTTGTTAATCATTATATATTGTTTTTTTCTTTTTATCTCCCTAAAAATAATATGCCAATTACTAATGTGCCAATATGCTAATGATAATGCCTTAATAAAATCCTGATTCCCAGGATTGGCACATTTGCATATAGGACTATTGGCAAATTATTATTTTTGAATCCGTAAAGTTAGAAATTAAAATGGAGAATTTTGGTGGGGGTGGCGAAATATTAACAATAAAAAAACCGGCCTTCCCTTCATAACTTAAAGAGAGGCCGGTTTTTATTTGTTCATGCAGATTTATTTATCTGTATTGTTCAACTTTTGCAGTAACATTTTGCCCGGTTTAAATTTTACGCTGCGGCGTGGCCGTATCAGGCAGGTTTCGCCGGTACGCGGGTTTCGTCCTTCGCGAGCAGTCTGGCTCCAGGGATGGAAAGTGCCGAAACCCTGAAGGATCAGTGAATCGCTTTTGGACAGGCGCTCGGTCATCAATGTTTGCCAGGCTTGCAGAAAACGATAACATTCCGTCTTAGGGAGCGAAAGACGCTCGGCCAGGTCGTTGACTATTTCTGTTTTGTTCATTTGAGTCTTTAAATTTTGTTGTTAATTAAATGGAAAAGCGGACTTGTTAAGGAGTGGCTGTCGCTTCCTTCTTTTTCAGTGTGACTGTCAGATTAGGTCCGTTCATTAATCTGTTGGTGAATGTTAGATTACATTCGGTAAATTCAGTTACATCCGTTTGGTTCGATACGGTGTATTCTACGTATTCATGAGTTCCGGTTTCCCAATTTGCTGCAACTTTTGAGATCGTCAACCAGGTACAATCCGTATTCTGCGGCAAGACCGGGTCTAGCGAACTACTAACCTTAATGGTGAAAGTTCCGTCGCTTAACTGATCTGTATCCACTTCAATCGTATCGGCAGTAATAGTGGTAGCCGTTTTATCATCGCTTGAAATATCAAATGTGATTGCCGGGTCGAGTAGGTTTACCTTCAGGATCGTATCCGCATTTTGGATCGTGTTTGCCTGATTGGTGAAGGTAATGTTCGGATCTGTTGTGACAGATGCACGGGCCTTTGTCGTGTCGGCAATCTGGATGGCATAGGTTGTTGTGAAACCATCGGTCGCTACCGGAGATATTTTTATACCCTCAGGTTCATTATACGTAACTCCTTCGATACACATAATATCCACGAGAGCCTGGCTGCCCTTTACATTGAAAAGATTGGCTTCGGCCGGAGTTTTTGTCAAATCGAGCGAATTACCTTCCGAATGTTTTCCTGCATTACTTAATACAGGAGCAACTACCGGTCCGTAGACTGTCAGTGTCGTCCATAAAGCCGGGTCATAGTTGGCTGCCGTGTTGCGTAACGTGATCTGGCACGGGGCTTTGCGGACAGCATCTGCGTAAGTGAATGTCAGGAAGGTTGCCGTCTTGCCGGGAACGGTGTCTGTGTCGTAGGCATAGGTCGGTTCTCCCAGCCAACCTCCGTAGGTTTTTGTCATAACAGACATCTCGGCTTCCACTTTGGAGGAAGCGAGAACCATCATTTTGAACCGTCCGCTTTCTTCATTGACGCGAAGCACATAAGGATTCTCATTGATAACGACGGGTACCTGGACCACATCATCGTCTTTATTTACTATGCTGAGTGAAGCGTCTCCCAGAAATTCGGGTGCAGCGTTATCAGGTTTGTTGTCTACGCCGCCGCCTGAGGTCCAGTCTTCCACTTCTAAAGTTGCCTGTATACTTGAATTGATTACGTCTGTAATGTGCAACTTGTAACGGTTGTTTGACAGAATCTGAACGTATTCGGTTATCGGATTATTCGGGTCGGTATTGTCGGTACGGGTGATTTTGACCGGATAGGTCACGGGGCTTTCGCCACCGCCTACAGTACTTCTGAATTTACCTCTGACAATCAGATAACTGCTGTCGGAAGGCATGTTCGGATATATGTAGAGGGCACTTTCGGTCATACCCATATTGGCACCGGACAGCTTGGTGAAGTCGTCGGCTGCATAAGTGATCAGGGTAGTAGCACGGTCTGCCTTGTCTATCTCCTTTAATGCTTCGCCAAACAGGGGAGCGTTGCTGCGGGCATTGGCTACCGTGATGCTGTTGATGGTCAGGCGCGATTTCAAAGCTGTGTTGTCGATATCGAAACGGGCTACGAGGCGTTTGAGCTCGATGTTGACTACCGAAGCGCTACCACTGATCTTTGTTGCGCTGCTACCTTGCATAATGAGCGGAGTTTTCAGCCAGGTGGCACCACCTTCGCCGGCTTTCAGCAATTTAGCGGTATAAGTAGGTATAAAAGCCGACTCTAATGTGCCGGGGACTGTAATTATACCTTTGTCGTCTGTTGTGACGGCGGTTAGAGCGTCGGCGTCACTGCCATCCAATTTATATCTGTTGCCATTTGGTAAATTGGCGACACAATAGAGTTTCAGATAGGGAAGGCCTTTTAATTCGCCCGGTTTGATAGATGCTTTCCAGGAGGAACCTGAATTTTGCAGGGTGAAGGAGTTCGCGGCTCCTGCCCGGGTTGACCAGGTTTCCAGATAATGCCAGTCATCGGGGTCTGTTGTCATCGTTGCGGCGGCAAAGACGTAAATGTCCAGTTCGTCTATGTTGTTCTCTTTCTCCGAGGCGATAGCTTTGGTAGGGTATTCCACACTTTCTCCGCTTCCGGTGAAGACCAGTTGTATTTCGCCGGGCTGTCCCTGTAGGGGAGATTCCTTGCCGACTTCTTCGTCGGTACATCCGACGGTTGCGCCACAAAGGGCGACAGCTACTAATAAATGTTTGATATTCATTTCGTTTAATTTTAAAATGTAATGATTGTTTCAATGACGGGAGTAATTGGCTTTAACACCCCCCTTAATCCCCTCTCGAGAGGAGAAAGGGATACTCCCTGTCTGTATAAACTTGCCTTATCGGGCAAGAGTGGCCTGCCCGACCTGGCAGGTCTGTCCTGCCGGTTACTCTATTTCCGGTCGGTCGCTACCGCCACCGCCGTTGCCTGCATGGACGCTGGCGGTTACCGAGCGCGGTTCTTTCAGCAATGATTTGCTGTTGCAGAACTGTGTGGTAATAGTCAGTTCGTAATTACCGTCCGGCAGGTCGGCCGGCACCAGCAAGGTCAACTCCGACGGTTTGTTGGTGACGATCATATCGCTTTCGAGTGTAATGACGTTTTTCGATTCGGTATTGGTGAAGGTGACGCCCACACCTGCCTTGTCTCCTATAACCTTGAGGTTCGCGCCCCGTACGAAGAGGTTGCGGCCCGGGGTAACGGTACCGTCTTTCAGACCGGTTTTGCGGTCTTCCACTTCGAGGATATACATCACGTCCGCCTTTTCGCCCAGAATATGGACGATTGTTTTGGCGATCTCTTCGCGTATTACCTTATCCTGGTTAAAAGCGACGTAGATGCTGTTCTTTTCGGGGTTCCACTTGCCACTTTCCACCACGCCGGTAAAGCGTGGAACGGCATAGAACAGTCCTGTGTTGAGCTGCCAGCCGTTCATCAGCAGGCGGGCGCAGATTCGTTCATAGAGGGTTGTTACATGTACGATGGTTTCGATGCGAAGACCGGTGTCTTCGTTAAGCATTTCTTCGTACACCTTGTTGATGTCGGCCTTGCCGGTCGATTCGAGAACAAGGATTTTATCGTTGGGATCGGCGGTCACCGTGTTGTCGGCGAGCCAGCCTTTTAGTGTGTTTGCCATTGTCGGATTGTTTCTTTATTATGGGAAATGATTTGAAATTATTCGTGTACACAGCGTAGGTTTGCTATTTTGTTCGTATTTGCATATGCGGTTATCTTACCGTCGCTGGTCACGCGTAGAGTCCAGTAATAGCCTTGGTTGTCTACAGCATGTGTAGTCCAGTAGTCAGTATTTGTATCAAATATGTTATTATTTTGAAGTTCTTCGAGATTCGTTCCTGAGGTATTTGGTCCACCGCATATATTTATCCAAGTTTCTACATTTGTAGGTATTTGCCATCCTTCGGGGCATCCGATGGATATAGCTTGCGCAATACTTACTCCCTTTGTTGCATCCTTCGGAGCAAGTAATACATCTCCATAGCACCAAACGTCTTCTCCATCATATTTTTTATCTGTAACACCTGTTATTTTGATAGTAGAAACTTTTGTGCTATCAGAACGGTTAGGTATTTGGATGGTGGCTGGTAGATAATTTTTGTCTTTGATTTTAATGGTAATCTTTTTTTCTTGAATGGATATTGATACTTTCGCGGTATCACCTGTTGGAGTTCCAATACCTCCGAGATAGGCCGCATCAGTTACTGTGAATTTAAGAGATTGTGTTTGATTATTTAGTACAGCATGTGCAAAAGTTGTATCTATTTGAGTAACCAATAATGGAGTAGTGAATCCGGTAGGTGTTATAGTAATTGCCCTGTCACCGTTTTCCGGTTTTCCATTTTTGAAAGTTACGGTTGCCGGTTTCATAGTAAGACCGGTTAAATTAGGTTTTTGGGTGATTTTGATATCTTGTTCGTCATCACTGGCTGATAGATTGGTCTTATTCAACGTAAACCATTGGTCTCCGCCATTCCAGTCGACTAGTATGTTACAACCGTTGGGGGCGGTGGCCTTAAGGGTCGTGTCCTGGTTGGCTTTTGCTGCGAAATTAATACCATTCGCTTTTATATCCGAATCCAGTCTTTTCACATAGATAGTTTTGCTTATACCCTGTGCTTTATCGGTGAATGTGACGGTTGCTCTCGGGGCATCTTCTCCGTCATAGCTGTCACTTATTACTATTTTGAAATTATATGTTTTTGAACTCAGCGCTTTTGTCAGGTTATCCGTAATTGCCGGGGTTTCTATTTTCAGCCAGTCTTTGTCTGTGCTGCCGTTTTCGTACGATTTGGTTACTCCGATTTCCGAGTTGGTGCCGACTGTGACATTGAAATAGCTTCCGCTTCCCCGGGTCATATAGACCAGGCTTGAATCGGCTATATATTTGTTGCCGGGAAATGCGTCCGGTATATCGATTTTCATATCTCCCGGGGTGTTGTCCGGTTCGTAGTCGTCGATTTTGCCGTCATCTTCCCAGTCGGCTGTCGTCAGGGTACATTTTAGCTGATACGGGTCGGCATCGATGATATTGACGGTATAACGGTGATTGTGGGCAATGTCGAGATACGTGCTGTTATCGCCGTTGTCTGTTTTAAACGGGACCTTGTAGGTTACTTCTGTACTGTCAGTCTTGTTGACACGGTAGATACCTTTCAGTAACAGATGTCCTTGGTCTTTGGTGGGACTGGGCCAGGAGTAGAAAGCACCTGTACAGTTACCTTCGTTGGCATTTTTCCCTTCAAACTTGCGGGCGGGATAAACGATCAGGTCACCTTTTGCGGCAGGCTGTGAGCCATAGATTTTGATTGGGAAGAAGGAGGTAGCTTTTCGTCCGTTCTCCATCGAGACGGAGGTTATCCGTAAGTTCGACAGCTTCTCATTGTTCACGATGTCGAAACGTGCCACCATGCGGGTCAGCCGGATGCCTGTGGTGTAGCGCGTAGAGACGGCAAGGTCGGTCAGATCGACCGGTACGGTCAGTGCGCCGCTCATCGGCAACGGAGTGACCAGGGTATCGGCCGCTAATGCCGGATCGATAAAGGGAGTGCGGTAGGTCAGAAATTCCTGTTCGGTAGGACGACCCGGTTGGGAGATCACGACCGACGAACCGCTTTCGTCGGCAGCTGTCGTTACCAGGGATGCGAACAGGGTGTCGGCAACTGTCTGGTTCGGGTCGGCAAAGACCAGCGGCGTACCGGGGTCGGCGGGATTGGTCGTATCTCTCAATTTAGCCGGGTCTTTCATCTCTTTCTGGTTGGCAATGCAGTAAAGACGGATGTAAAGCCCTTTTTTAGGTGTTAGCTTCGCTGTCGTGTTATTGTCCTTGCCGGGGATGGCTGTCAGTTCGAGCGGAGTGGCTCCGGCCGGTAGCGGCAGGCCTTCGGGGCGGTAGGCAAAACGTTCCTGAAAGGTGTACGTGCCGTTTTCCTCTTCGGAGCCGAACACGTAGACATCGAGCGTTTCGATGGTGTTCTCTTCGGCGGTAGCGATTTCACCGGCTTTGGTCGCTGTTGGCGACAGGCTTAATTTGTTTTTCAATGTCAGCATTACTTCCCTGCGTGTTGGGTCGTCGATGCCTCCGTCGGTTTCCTTGTCGAGCGGTTGCTCGTACTCGCTGGTGCAGGCTGTCCATGCCAGAAATCCGGCCAGGCTACAGGCTGCGAAAGCAGATAAGTTACTTTTCATTTTCATGACTTTAAAAGTTTAATATGAATACTCGTGTGGCATTGTGCCACGTTAATATTGTGATTCGATTGACTTTTTGTTTATCCGATGGCACCGCCTTCGTCCCAGTCGGTGCCCGATACCTGGTTGACCACGATACGGTCGTCGTAGACGGTGATCAGCAGGTCGAACTCCTGTTCGAGGCTGCGGTTGAGGTCGACAGGCAGTTTATTGAAAAACTTATAGAGGTCTATTTCCTGTACCAGTATATTATCGTTATGCCAGAGGCTCCACAGTTGGTGGGTGTCGGGCGTGTATCGAAAGGTGACGAAACGCCCTGTAACTTTGCCGTCGTAGTTCATGGCTGCAACTGTTTCGTGCTGGATAAAAGGAGATTGCGTTTGCGGTAACGTGTAGACCGCCTCGTCCGGAATCAGTATCTCTTCATAGGCGGGTGTAAAACCGTACGATCCGTGTATCCCACGCAGCCGCATCCGAAAAATCCCTGTTTCGGACGGTAGTACGGTGGTGCGCCATTCCACCGTGATATTGAGCAGGGCATGCGCCTGGGTGAGGTAGATGCGCCGGCGGCAGACTTCGCCGTCGACGGTTTCGAAGGTGGCGGAGCCGTAATAGAGCCGGTCGGTGTTTCCACGGTAGGCTGGCGGCGTGCCTCCGTTGGCGGTGAGCATCCGGCTGTCAGTTACTGTTTCTTCGTTTTCCAGGTTTCCCCAGGCAACGACGGTGTAGCGTCCGGCCGGTAGTTCGCCGTTCCAGAAGGTGACGCTGTCGCCTCGCATTTGGTCGGTAGCCAGCAGGTTACCCTCTTCGTCGAAGAGGTACTGGCGGAGGCTGTTCGCATAGGCGGGCAGTGCGTTTTCAAAGGTATTGCCAGCATACCAGTATTCGATGCGTGTACTGTAAGGGCATACCTGCGGTTCGTCCGTGAAGGTACATCCGGTGGCGGCCAGTAATAAGCAGGCGGCTAGTATTTCTTTTATTTTCATGGCTGTTCGCTCCTTTCCAAAGCTATTTCGAGATTGGCCCGTGCCTTGCGCGGTTCGAGGCCGACGGCCTTGCGAAACCAGACGGCGGCGCCTTCGGGATTGCCTTCCATCAGGGTCAGTACGCCTATATTGTTCCAGGCGCGGGGATCGGCTTCTGCCTTGCGCAGATATTCCCAGGCCGAGATCAGGTCGCCCGTCAGCATCACGGCGGAGGCGGCATTGATGTTTGCCACCACGTCGTCGGGGAAGTGGTAGGCGGCTATCTCGTAAATCTCGCGGTACTGGTCGGTGCCGGGCCGATAGTAACGCGCCACTTCATATATTTCTTCGAGACTGAGCAGGTCGGCATGGGTATAGAGCAGGTCGGCGGCTTCGTCGGAACTGACGGCTCGCACGCGGTAACTGACGGTCACCTCGATACGGCGCAATCGGGGAAAGAGTTCGCGCAGCATGGTCTTATAAGGAATACCGCCTTGTAGGTTCATCAATTCCCTTTCGCGTCCATTGAAGATGCCGTAGCGGCGGATGATGTCGAGAGCAGCCTCCCGATAGGGCGGACTGGTCTGTTGCAGGAGGTCGATCAGGCCTTCCCAGTCTTCGGCAACGGAACTGACGCTGAAAAGACTGCGGGGTAATCCATAGGTAATGCGCACATATTCGGAGAAACGTGCGGCACGTGTAGCCGAGAGTGTTTCGTTGTCGCGGTAATTTCCGTCGGGTGAGGCGTAGCCGCAGATACGTATTTCGTCGATCTCGGAAAAATCGCTGTCGAGCAGGGGTGTCACCAGCTTACCTATCTTATCGAGTTCGTGGCGGTTGTTCTTGTAATCGGGATAAATATCGTCTTTTCCCAGCGGATAGTCCAGATAGAGGGTGGCGGCACGGTTCCGGTTCTTGCCGTTGTTTGCAGCTATCGGTGTCAGCCAGGAAACCATATCAGCGAAAGCCGGTTCCGCTGCAACAACCCTGGCAGGTGTCGTAGGCGTAACGTTCGCAGCAGTTGTAACGGTAGTTGTCTTCCGGGGGATGGCCGGTTGTTCCGGCCTGATTGTCGCCTTCCCGGTTGTCGGTGCGGCAACTGCGGTTTGTGCCACAGATGCGCCAGCGGACCGGATTGCCAATGCGAGGTCTTTTTTCAGTGTGTCGGTGCCGAGCAGGTAGTGTTCGCAGCAGTCCTTGCTTTCCTGCCGGAGCAGGAGTGAGGCATGCTGCATCCAGGATGCGAAAGGGACGGATATGCGGTAATCGACCGTCCGGGAATCTGTCCGGCGGTTGTTGTGCAGGCGGGTATAAAAAGCCGTTTCGTCCGTATTGTGTTCCAGGAACCGTTCGCGGCGGTCGGTTCGTTCGCGGCGTGTACCGCTGATGACCACAGCCGATAAATCAAGTTGCTGTTTCTTGTGGCTGAGTACCGGTGTAAAGGTGATTGCCAGGCTGCTGCCGACACTTACCTGGTTCAAATCCATTAGCAGATGCAGATGAAGGCTGTCGCGCAGTACCTGTATGGAACGGGGTATGATACGTATTCCCCGTGCCATACAGGCGGAAGGAGTAGCGGCGGTAGCTACAACCAGGAACAGGGCGGCATATATATAATGTAAAGCATATTGTTTCATAACGGATAGATATTAGCGTAGAAAATAGATGACAGAGAAACCTATGCGGGTAGGCCCGAAGTAACTTCGGGTGTAGCGTCCGACGGCTTCGGCACATTCGGTGCAACGATATTTGGTGTAGTCCAGCCGGACATATCCGGCACCGATCATAGCTTCGAATCCCCATCGGTCGCCTACGGCCCAGTGATAACCATAAGTTACCCCACCGCCATAGAGGTCGCCTCGAAGTATGTGTTCTTTCAGACCGGAGATAAAAGGGATCTGTCCTATATTAAAATGTCCGTAATGACCGTGGACTCCTACGAAATGTCCTTCAAACTTTTGACAGGGCCAGTAGCGCAGTTCCGGTTGTATGAGGTATAAATTCAGTTTCATGTCGTTGGGAAATTTCCAGGCATTGTAGGCTCCCCAGAGGTCGAGAGTGAGACGATCGTTCAGGGCAATTTCCACTCCGGCGTTCGGTGTAGTGGTAGCCAGGAATAGCAGATTTGTTTTCAGTGCCGTTTGCTGCCCGTGAAGTCGGGACGATGTGCATAACGACAGAAGAAACAGGAATACGGGAATACAATAATGTTTATACATAAATGGTGACTTTTTATACACGCTATATTCTTAATTGTCTTTCCGTCTCTTGGTAAGAGACGGAAGTGAGGAGAAGAGGTATTTGTTATGTGTTGAAAAATAATTCGTATGCCGTATGTATCGTTCGAAATGGAGTAGCCTAGTAAAACAACATGTAAAACAAAAAGGGTTTAACAAGGTGCTTTTTAGGCGTAGTTTGCGAATTTCATTGATGTCGGAGCGACACCGAAGGGGACGACTGTGAATAGCCTCCGGTGAAGCCGGAGGTTATTTGATACATCGGTGAAGGTCCCTGCAAGGGGCGAATAAGATGCGGTATTGTAAGCGTTGTAATGCCTCCAAAATTGTAAAACAATTGTGAAACATCTGATAATTAGATAGTAAGGATAAGTAGAAGGATTAGATAAAGGGAAATAAAGGACATAGGGAAGAAGTTTGTAACATGTAGTTCTTTCCTTAAAATGTGTTATAACATTTGGCGATATGCCGAATGTAAAGGCTTCATTGTTGATTAATAAGCCTTTTTCTTTGCTGGTTTAAAAAAACGTTATTACATTTGCAACGTTTTAACAATTATGGAAACAGTCTTTTCCGTCTCTTACCAAGAGACAGAATCTTTCCAAAACTTCTTTCCTTTTGAAATTCTTCCCGTAATCACAAATTCATTAACACGGTCCATTCTGGAATCATCCAATGATGTCATGTAAATGTGTGTTGTTTCCAAGGAAGTGTGTCCCATACCTTCGGAGATCAGTTCTTCCGGTATGCCTCTTGTTTTCGCCATGCTGGCCCAAGTATGCCGGGGAATATAGGTGGACAGCTTGGTTCCGACTATTTCTCCGATAGTTTTGAGCCGTAGGTTTTGCAGGCGGAGGGCACTCTCGTATTTTTTATAGGAGGCATCCTGTGTTTTAAGTACAGGAAACAGGTAGGGCCATTTTTCATTCTGGTAACGCTCGATAATGGCTTGCATAACCGGTAATATCTTAACCTTTAGTGTCTGTCCGGTTTTTCTTCTGACGTAGACCAGGTATTTACCCCGTATGTTATTCTTTGTCAGGTAAGCGATATCGATGAATGCCATGCCTTGTGCATAGTAAGCAAACAGGAAAAGGTCTACAGCCATCCGCAGGGTTGCCGAGTTCTTAAGTTGTTTGTCGTCCAGATGCATGATCTTTTGCATTACCTGCGGGGCAACGGCGCGTTTCTCGGTTTTCTCAATCCGGGTATTTACTTTGCGGAAAAGGGATGGCTGTCTTTCGATCAGTCCGTCGTCTGCCGCCCTGTTCAGGATAGAGCGCAACACACGGAGGTAGAAAGAGACGGTGTTGGGATCGAGTTTCAATGCTTCCAGATACCCGGCATAATCGATTATTATCTGTTCGTTGATAGCTTGTAGCGTGAAGTTTTCCGCGATCTTTTTTTTCTGGCTGAGAAAACGGGCGAAACTGTTACGCAGGCTTCGACAATGATGAGCGGAGGCTGTTTTTTTCTGTTCCGTAAGTTCTTTTGCCCGATACTCGATATACCCGGAAAGGGTATGTGGCCTGTTTTGTGCTTGGTAAGCTACCAGCAGGTCATCAACGGAGTAGTCACCCTGTTTTTCCAGTTGCATGATGAGTAGCCCGATTTTGTGGCGGGCTTTCAGGAGCATTTCATTCCCCTTCAGCAGATAGCTGTTTCGCGAAGAGCCGGTATCTGCCGGTATTTGCAACTTTTCTTCGTGGGGATTCCATTCTTCTTCGCAAATCCGTATATCCAACGGAATGCGTCTTGTCTGGCGGTGACAGATCAACTGAACGAAAAGCGATACCGGCTTTCCCCTCAACGTCGTTTTCCGCCGTTTGATTTTAATTGATGTGTAGGTCATAAATCATCTCTTATAAATGTAATATATAACAAATGTAAGAGAGATATGCTTATTTGAAATTTACAAAGGCTGTTCTTTGGTTTTAATCCAAACTCGTTTCCCATCGAAAGTGATCGCCATTTCCAGCACATTTGTGATACCGACAGCATGGAGGCTGGCAGTGTACTGCTTGTCTTCTATCTGCCGCAGGGCAGATGAGAGTGTTTCTTCAACGGATTCATCATACAGAGGGTCGAATAATTTCAGTTCCATAATGATGCCCCGTTTACTGAGGTCACGGGGACGCATCAAAATGTCGTATCTGCCAAGACCTGCTTCCCGGTTACTGCTTATTTCGTAGGCTCCGTTGCTGACTAGCATTCCGAGTAGGACGCTTGATAGACTTTCTCCGGGTCACGTCCGGATGTGTCGTAATAGGACAGTGTGTTGACTACAAAGTCGTTAAGGAGTCGCTGGAAGATCGGCATATTATTTTCGTCAAGAGCTTGCAACATTGTTTCAAGGCGGTCGTTCTTGACCGGACCGTTATTTATCCAGTTCTGAATGATCGTATAGAATACGGTCGATATTTCCCGATTCGGAACCTGGAGCGTGTATCGGATCAGGTTGTTGTTTTGTAAGACTGGTTCGGAAGCTTTCAGGTATCCGCTGAACAGCATGAATGACCAGATATTGACCGGACTTGCCAGTAAATCGGGGAAAACCAGCTTATCGTTTATTGTACTGTAAACTGATTCACCCTGTATCAGCGCCTCGATTCCGTGACGAATCACAGAAGGACCATTTGCAACAAGGTGACGTAATAGTACATCAGAACCGGTGTTGACCCAGTAAGGGATCAGTTTTCCTTTACTATCAGTATAATTTAATATAGACCAGGGATTGTATATTACCTGATTGCCAAAAAGATATCCGTTGTACCATTGGCGTACTTTTTCCTTATGTGAAGATAACTCGTAGTCATCCAGCATCTGGTCGGTTTCTTCCTGAGTAAAGCCAAAGGCCGAACACATTTTTTTATCGAGTATGGTGTCTACAGCTATATTGTTGAGGCCGCTGAATATGGATTCTTTGCTCACCCGCAATATGCCGGTAATGACCCCTCTGAAAATATCCGTATTGTCTTTGAATACTTTCGACATAAAGTTACGCATAAAGCCGATCATGGTGTCGTAATATCCTTTATCGAATGCCGTATGTATTGGCGTATCATATTCGTCGAGCAATACCAGAGGCGGAATACCCCAGTGAGTTGTGAGAAGATTTGTCAATAGGCCGAGAGAACTTTCCAACTGGACTTGCGTCGGATTGCCGGCACGAATAATTTCGAAGGTGGAGCGATAGGATTTCTCCATATCAGGATTGTCCGGTAAATATTTATGCCTGATGTATTCCTGTTGTACTTCCTCGGCTATCCGTTCCAGTGCTCCTTCAAATGTTTCGGCCTTGCAGTCTTTCAGTGTCAATGTGATAACAGGGTATTTACCTTGATAACGATCAAAATCTTTCCATTGTTCGATCTTTTTTCCGTTAAAGAGATGCCTGTATATATTCCCTTCTGTCCGTTCGAAGAAATACCGGAGCATGGAGAGATTGAGTGTCTTACCAAAACGGCGTGGGCGTGGGAGCATTGTAATCAGACTACCTTCTTCTACTAGCTGGCGGATAAAATCCGTTTTGTCAATATAATAGTAATTCTCGTCAATCAGCATTTTGTAGTCGCTGATACCTATCGGTATACGTTTTTTTGTCTCCATAATCTAGCCGTATTTAGGATGAGTTCAACTCTCTGTGATGCAAATGTACGAATTTATGCATACAAAGTATATAGTATACTATACATATAATTATTCCCCTATATATCGTTAGTTGGAAAATAAACCTGTATATTTGTCACAATATTCTAAAAAACAATGACGGAAGATATTAAAAAAGCCTGCGAAGTGATGCAGGAAGGGGGTATAATCCTTTATCCGACAGATACTATCTGGGGGATCGGTTGCGATGCGACCAACGAGGATGCCGTACAGCGTGTGTACGAGTTAAAGAGAAGAGCAGACAATAAGGCTATGCTGGTTCTTATGGATAGTTCTGCCAAATTAAATATGTACGTGAACGATATTCCGGATATTGCCTGGGATTTGATAGAAGTAGCGGATAAGCCGCTGACTATTATTTATTCGAATGCGAAGAACCTGGCAAAGAATCTGCTGGCTGACGATGGCAGTGTAGGTATCCGTATTACTAATGAAGAATTTTCCCATAAGTTATGTGAGCGTTTCCGTAAACCGTTGGTCTCTACTTCTGCCAATGTGAGCGGGGAATTGTCTCCGGCCAATTTCTCTGAAGTGTCCGAGGTAATAAAGAATGGTGTGGATTACATCGTTTCCTACCGCCAGGATGATATGAGCAAGGCACAACCGTCGAACATCATTAAATTGGGTGCCGGAGGTCTTATTCAGGTGATTAGATAATAATGAAAAGAAGCAGAGAGGCCGCAAAATACATATTATCGGATTTTATATCGGCAGCCGTAGCCTGGTTTTTATTTAACTGGTTGCGCTATGAAGAATTGGCAGTATATGAGGGCGCTACTTCCTTTACCAGTTATCTGGGGTATATGCAGGTGCTGAAAGGACAGTTGTTCGTTCCGTTCTTCTGGCTGATCTTATATTATTTTTCGGGTTACTACAACAAACCATTCGGTAAGTCTAGGCTGACGGAGTTATTCTCTACGTTCGTGACGACATTAATCGGAGTGGTATTTATATTCTTTGTTGTGGTGCTGAATGATTTGCCTCGCTCTTTCCATATTTATTATGAGTTGTTCTTTGTCCTTCTCGGATTGCAGTTTTTTCTGACGTATATTCCCCGCCTGGCAATTACACAGAGCGGTTTGCGGAAGATTAAGAGCCGGGAGTTGGCAATGAACGTACTTATTATCGGTGCCGGGAAGAAAGCGGTCCGCATTGCGGGTGATTTGTACCGGATGGGATACCATATTTCAGGTTTTATTCCCGAAGACGATGCGACCCCGGTGGAAGTGGAGAAAGAGCTGGTTGCCGGAACTTTATCCGGATTGGCTTCGGTTGTGGCAGATAAGAAAATTGATGAACTGGTACTGGCTGCCGAAACGGAGGACAACAAAAAACTGTTGACGATTTTGTATTCGCTTTATCATTATAAACTGCCGATCAAGGTGCTGGCGGATAAGTTGAGCATGTTGTCGCAGGTGAAGATAAAGACAATCCGCGGGATTCCGCTGGTGAATGTGACGGAGAATAACCTGTCGGCGGTGGAAAAGAATATAAAGTTTGTGATGGATAAGGTTGTCTCTGTGTTGGTCTTGCTGATATTTTCGCCGATGTACCTTTATATAGCCTGGCGGGTGAAGAAAGATTCGCCGGGACCGGTCTTTTTCCGCCAGGAACGGATTGGATATATGGGGAAACCTTTTTATATCTATAAGTTCCGGACGATGTATGTGGATGCGGAAGATAACGGTCCTCTGCTTTCATCGGAGAAGGATAAACGGATTACTCCGTTCGGCCATATATTGAGGAAATACCGGCTGGACGAGTTTCCGCAGTTCTGGAATGTACTGAAAGGCGATATGTCAATCGTCGGTCCACGGCCGGAACGGAAGTATTTTATCGACCAGATTGTGAAAAAAGCTCCTTTTTATTATTTGTTACATAATGTGAGACCGGGTATTACTTCATTGGGAATGGTGAAATACGGTTATGCCAATGATGTCGATAAGATGATAGAGCGTTTAAAGTATGATATATTATATTATGAAAATATGTCGTTAGTGCTGGATATAACAATTTTGATTTATACGGTGAGAACGGTATTTACAGGTAAAGGTATTTGAAATGGCAAAAGAAGGTTTATTTTACAGGTTCCTGTTGTGGAGGGACAAGCATATAAAAGAAAAGCATTTTATTCTGGTAATCAGTTTCCTGGTCGGGATATGTACGGCAGCGTCTGCGATTATCCTGAAACAGTTGATACACTTGATTCAGCATTTGCTTACCGGAAATTTTGATGTGAGCGGGGTGAATTACCTGTACCTGCTTTATCCGGTAATCGGTATTTTGCTGGCAGGTTTGTTTGTAAAGTATATTGTGCGTGACGATATCAGCCATGGGGTGACGAAAATCCTCTATGCTATTTCGCAGCGTAAAAGTCGAATCAAGCCTCATAATACCTGGACTTCCATTGTAGCCAGTTCGGTGACGATCGGGTTTGGTGGTTCGGTAGGAGCGGAGGCCCCGATCGTATTGACGGGAGCGGCTATCGGTTCCAATCTAGGACGTCTGTTCCGGATGGAGCAGAAGACGTTGATGCTGTTGGTCGGTTGCGGTGCGGCAGGTGCAATTGCCGGTATCTTTAAGGCGCCGATTGCCGGGTTGGTTTTTGTGATCGAGGTCTTGTTGCTCGACCTGACGATGACGTCGGTGTTGCCTTTGCTGATTTCATCGGTGACGGCGGCGACGGTTTCCTATATTTTTACGGGGACGGAAGCGATGTTTAAATTCTCGCAGACAGAAGTGTTTGAGATAGAACGTATCCCGTACGTGTTGTTGCTGGGCGTCTTTTGCGGATTGGTTTCCCTTTATTTTACGCGGGTGATGAACCGGGTGGAAGGGATGTACCGCAAGTTGGGTGTGTACTGGAAGAAGTTCCTGCTCGGCGGTGTTATGCTGAGTGTGCTTATCTTCCTTTTCCCTCCGTTGTATGGTGAAGGTTACGACACGATTGGCTCGCTGCTGAACGGGCAGTTCTCCCATATAATGGATAAGAGTTTGTTCTATGATTTGAATGATACGTACTGGGGAATACTGGTATTCCTGTTCCTGATTCTGCTGACTAAAGTGTTTGCCTCGAGTGCGACCAATGCCGGCGGGGGATGCGGTGGTATCTTTGCACCAAGCTTGTATCTGGGCTGTATTTCCGGTTTCCTTTTTGCGCATGCTTCCAATTATTTCCCTTTCACCATGTATATTTCCGAGAAGAATTTTGCGTTGCTGGGGATGGCGGGAATTATGTCGGGTGTCATGCATGCACCGCTTACCGGTGTGTTCCTGATTGCGGAACTTACCGGTGGATACGACCTTTTCCTGCCGTTGATGATTGTTTCCATCAGTTCGTACCTGACGATTCTGATGTTCGAGCCTCACAGTATCTATTCGATGCGTCTGGCACAGAAAGGCGAATTGCTGACCCATCATAAAGACCGCGCCGTACTGACTTTGCTGAATACGGATAGCGTGATTGAAAAGGACTTCCAGGTCGTTTCTCCGGAAATGTCGCTGGGAGATATGGTGAAGGTGATTGCAAAGAGCGGACGTAACTCGTTCCCGGTAGTCGATGAAAAGGGCGTTTTGCTGGGAATCGTGTTGCTGGATAATATCCGCAACATTATGTTCCGTCCGGAGTTATATAACAGGTTCCATGTATCCAAGTTCATGGTGTCGGCTCCGGCTAAGATATGTATCGGGACGCCGATGGAGCAAATCATGGGGATTTTTGATGATACGAAGGCCTGGAACCTTCCCGTGGTGGATGAAGAAGGACGTTATGTCGGCTTTATGTCGAAATCGAAGATATTTAATTCATACCGCGAAGTATTGGTAGAAAACTTTTCAGGAGATTAAAAGATGGAAAAAAAAGAGTTACGGATTGTATATATGGGCACCCCCGATTTTGCGGTGGAGAGCCTGAAAGCCTTAGTCGAAGGCGGATATAATGTAGTAGGGGTGATTACGATGCCGGATAAGCCGGTCGGACGTCACGGAAGTGTCTTGCAGGCAAGCCCGGTGAAGGAATATGCCGTGTCGCAGAACCTTCCTGTCTTGCAGCCGGAGAAGTTGAAAGATGAGGCATTCCTCGCAGAGTTACGTGCTTTGGAGGCTGATTTGCAGATTGTGGTCGCCTTCCGCATGCTGCCGGAGGTTGTCTGGAATATGCCCCGTTTCGGAACATTCAATCTTCATGCGTCTTTGCTGCCGCAGTACCGCGGGGCGGCTCCCATCAACTGGGCGGTGATTAATGGCGATACGGAAACGGGTGCGACCACCTTCTTCCTGACACATGAAATAGATACCGGCAAGATTATCCGTCAGAAACATTTGCCGATAGCCGATACGGATGATGTCGGAATCGTACACGATGCCCTGATGACTATGGGCGCCGGCCTGGTGACGGAAACGGTGGACTTGCTGCTGGAAGGAAAAGTGGATGCCGTTCCCCAGGAAGAGTTTTTTAAAGACCCGGCAGAACTTCGCCCGGCTCCGAAAATATTTAAGGAAACCTGCCGGATAAACTGGAATCAACCGTTGAAGAAGATATATGATTTTGTCCGCGGACTCTCTCCTTATCCTGCTGCATGGACGGAGTTGGTTGCTCCGGACGGAAGCCGCATGGCGTTGAAAGTGTATAAGACGGAAAAGCGTCCGGCTTCGCATGACCTGGCAACCGGCACTATCTGTACGGATGCAAAGAGTTATGTCGATGTGGCTGTTGAAGACGGTTATATTCGTCTCCTGACATTGCAGCTGGCCGGAAAGAAACGGATGGAAATAAAAGATTTCCTCAACGGTTTCAAACAAATCGGTGATTATACAGTAGAATAATAATGAAGGAAACCAGGCGCATTATCTATATAACACTGGGTTCTTTCTTCCTGATATTGGGAGCAATCGGCATATTTGTTCCGTTGCTCCCGACTACTCCTTTCTGGTTACTTACCTGCTGGTTTTATATCCGTAGTTCCGAAAAGTTATATAACCGGGCGATGGATAACCGTTATTTCGGACCGTATATCCGGAATTATCTGGTAGACAAAGCAATCCCGTTACGTTCAAAGATTATCTCGGTGGCGGTGATGTGGCTGTCTGCCATTCTTACTTCTCTTTTCCTTATTGAATATCTTTGGGTGAAAATCTTGCTGATCCTGATAAGTATCGGGGTGACCTGGCATATTCTTTCGTTTCCTACAAAAAAGTAAAATTTCTTTAGCCGTATATAATTAGGCGAGTAACGGATAGATACTGTAATAATGGTAATTATATCTGTAATTCGTCTACCAGCGACCTCGCCGGATTGTTCTATTTTTGTATCATCAATAAAAACAAAGAACTCGGTTTATGAACTTAATAAAAAAGAGTAAGTGGCGTATGGTAGCAGGAATAATTATAGGTATACTGATCGTATTGGGAGTGGCTGGTATTGCATTTGTTAACCAGCCGAGTTTCGGACGTCTGCCCAAAGGCGAACGGCTGGAAAAAATCAAACGTTCGCCCCAGTACAGGGATGGGGCATTCCAAAATCACCGTCTCACGGAAGTGGTGACTTCGGAAGGTGGGCGCTTACGGGCTATGTGGAAGTTCCTGTTTTCAAAACCGGAAAGACTTTATCCCGATAAACCTGTGCAGGCAATTAAGACCGACCTGAAAACCTTGCCGGAAGACTCTGACTGGATGGTCTGGTTCGGTCACTCTTCTTATCTGCTCCAGTTATCGGGAAAGCGTGTGCTGGTCGACCCGGTTTTCTGTATGGCTTCGCCCGTATCTTTTGTCAACAAGCCGTTTAAAGGCACGGATATTTATAAACCAGAGGATATGCCGGAGATTGACTACCTGGTTATTAGCCACGACCACTGGGATCATTTGGATTATCAGACAGTGGTGCAGTTGAAAGAACGGGTACGGAAAGTTATCTGTCCTTTAGGCGTAGGTGAGCATTTCGAGCGTTGGGGATATGACAAAGAGAATCTGGTGGAACTGGATTGGAAGGAAGACGCCTTGCTGGACAATGGTTTTACCGTTCATTGCCTGCCTGCCCGTCATTTCTCAGGACGCGGACTGACTCCCAACCAAACTCTTTGGGCTTCTTTCCTGCTTGAAACTCCTTCACGTAAGGTCTATATAGGAGGTGACGGCGGTTACGACACGCATTTTGAAGAAATCGGCCGCCAATATCCGCACATTGATCTGGCTATTCTGGAAAACGGACAATATAACGAAGATTGGCAACATATCCATCTGATGCCGACTGCCCTGGGTGAGGCTGCCCGCGATCTGAAAGCGAAAAGGCTCGTCACTGTCCATCATTCCAAATACGCACTTGCCCGTCATCCCTGGGACGAACCGTTGAAGAATGAACTTGAAGCAGCTACCCGAAACTCACTGGACCTGATTGCTTCGGAGATCGGCGAGGTAGTAGAGTTGGAGATCCGGTAATTTCCTGCGGAGGGAACTCCAGTTTCCCAGGCAGGAAACGCGCGTTTCCTCCTAAGGAAACTGGAACCCCTTAGCAAGTAATTATCTTGTTTCTTTTAATGCATCTTCCAGACTGATGCCTAACGCATCGGCAACGCCTTTGCCATAAGCTGGATCGGCTTTGTAACAGTTGCGTACGTGACGTTGCTGGATGAACAGTTCGGCACCACCGATCTGGCGGGCGGTGTTTTCGAATAACACCTGCTGTTCGTCGGCCGGCATCAGGCGGAATAAAGCACCCGGCTGGCTGTAATAATCGTCATCGTATTCGCGTTCGTTATAATTATAGATGTCGCCGTTCGCTTTCAAAGGCGGTTCTTTCTTTTCGGGAGAGTCCTGCCATTCGCCGTAGCTGTTCGGTTCGTATCCTTTTGCGGCACCATAGTTTCCGTCTACACGCATAGCTCCATCGCGGTGATAAGCATGGAAAGGACAGCGGGGTTTGTTTACCGGTATTTGTTCGGAGTTGACTCCCAGACGATAGCGTTGTGCATCGCCGTAAGAGAAAAGGCGTCCCTGAAGCATCTTGTCGGGAGAAAAGCCGATACCTTCTACTGTATTTATCGGGTTGAATGCGGCTTGTTCCACATCGGCGAAATAGTTTTCCGGATTACGGTTCAGTTCGAGGATGCCCACGTCTTGCAGTGGGAAGTCACCGTGCGGCCATACTTTTGTCAGGTCGAACGGATTGATACGATAGTTGTCTGCCTGTTCTTCCGTCATCAACTGAATCTGGAATTTCCATTTAGGGAAATCTCCCTTTTCAATGCTTTCAAACAAATCACGCTGATGCGACTCGCGGTCTTTGGCGATGATTGCTTCTGCTTCCTGGTCTGTCAGGTTCTTGATTCCCTGTAATGTCCGCAGGTGGAATTTCACCCAGATACGTTCGTTCTTTGCATTGATAAAGCTATACGTATGACTACCGAATCCATGCATGTGACGATAGGAGTAAGGGATTCCACGTGAGCTCATTGTGATGGTAACCTGATGCAATGCTTCAGGAAGTAACGTCCAGAAATCCCAGTTGTTGTTTGCACTGCGCATGTTCGTTTTCGGATCTCTTTTGATGGCGTGGTTAAGGTCGGGAAACTTCAGCGGGTCGCGCAGGAAAAATACCGGAGTATTGTTTCCGACTAAATCCCAGTTACCTTCTTCCGTATAAAACTTCATGGCAAAGCCGCGGATATCACGTTCGGCATCGGCCGCTCCGCGTTCGCCGGCAACAGTGGAGAAGCGGACGAAACATTCGGTCTGCTTGCCTACTTCACTGAAGATTGCTGCTTTTGTGTACTTTGTAATGTCATGTGTGACGGTGAAAGTACCAAATGCTCCGGAGCCTTTGGCATGCATACGTCTTTCGGGAATAACTTCGCGGTCGAAATGGGCCAGTTTCTCCAAAAACCACGGATCTTGTAATAACACTTGTCCACGCGGACCTACTGTCTGGATGTTCTGATTGTCTGCTACGGGACGACCGTTGGCAGCTGTGAGTTTCTTGTTCTCCATAGATGAATTTTTTATCTGTATATAGTCGACGACATTCTACCCTTGAATATTAATGTAACCGAACGGACACAGCTTTTGTTTTTAATTATTGAACAAAAGTAAAATGTTATTCAGCAGAAATCAAATAGGTAATTTTGATACGTGGATAAGGGTTATTTATCAGGAGAAACAACAAACGGTTGTCCGGCCTGATAAAGATTTGGTATTAATCATCAATCTCATTTGGTTTTTCAGATTATTGTAGTATATTTAGCCTTCAGGAATCAAGGCGTTTGCCTAATTGTTGGCTTTGAATAAAAATATGAACTAAAAAAACAGAATAACGCATATGACTGATCTGACTATAAACACTTTATATGAAAACAATCTTTCACTGGAAGGATCGACCCGTATTGATTTTACGAAGACTGTAAATTATATATCAGCTCACACCTCTTTGGATATAGGGATTGTAAAGAACAGATGTCCGTCCAGTTACCATATATCGAATCTTTTATTAAGGAAAGCGCAGCTATTATATCGGAATAATGATGTTTCCTGGATAGAGGCAATCGCTGCTTTCGAAGAACTGCATGCAGAATGTTTGCAGAAAGACAGAAAAAATGCGATCGGAGCGTTTACTCTTGCTTTGGATATTTTTAAGTGGATCAGTGAAGGATCAGATTACTTGCAGTCTGTCTATAAAGATGATGTGGAGCAGAAGCGGGAGGAAATCTTTCGGCGGATGGATAATTTGCAAGGGAAAATAGAAGCATGTAAATGCATTTTGGATAAAAGGACCGAATCTCGGCTGGCGAGCATACTGTTCAGGTTGAAAGCGAGCGGGAATCTTTGGCATGCAGAAAAAGAAATCCGGCAGATATTATATCTTTTATCCTATGACACGGATGTTCTGACGAATGCTTTGATGTTGGTTGTCCGTTTGATTAATGAACTGATAGCAAGCAAGCGAATCGGGAAAAACGAACTTGCAGAGTTATACAGCCTGTTAAAAAGAAAAGCGCAGGCGGCGGAAGATAAGACTGCCGAAGTATGGTACATGGATGAATGGAACACTGTCCATCCGGTTATTACGAATGCGATACAAATACATGCTTTCCTCTACCTGGTATCGAAAGAGGCAGATGTTGCCGATTCTGACCGGGCGGTGATTGCTGCACGTATTTGCCGGTATTTATCCCGTATCCCTTCTGTTTATGGTGATGTACTGAAAAATAAATCGTATACGCTGCTAACCGGAGAGAATCGGCTGAATGGTAAAATCCGCTGGGACAGTTTGTGTGATTATGATGAAAGGCGTATGCTGGAACAACTCGTTACGATACCAATTGAAGATGCTTCCTGTCCTGTTTTTGAGCAGGCACTTAAGTGGCAACAGTATAGCAATGCATCGAATACGCTGACACTCGATAACGATGGTTTTACGCTCAGTACACATTTGCCCCATGCTTCCCTTTTATGGAAAGGGCGCAAAGACCGGGTATCTGTGTTGAATAACAGGTTGTTTGTGGCCTTATTCGATAAACCGGTCTGTTCGTTCGATGCCTGTAAGACCATAAAAGATTACAGGTTGTACTGGAAGCAACTGGCGGAAGATTTTCCTCTTTCTTTGCAGGGCAGCAAACCGGTTGTCGAGATGTTTCCTGAAGAAGAAGCGTTTATTGCGAAGAAGTCGGAAGAAGAATTTCCGGGGATTGTCTATCCTTCGCCTGACGAGCGGGTAAATATTCGTATTTTGTCGATTAATAAAGAATCGATGTCGATGTATGCGGAAATAATCGACAAAACTTATCAGGGAATGAAAGCCCGTTTGCCTTTTGCCTATATCAATTCCTGTTATAGCATGATTCCCGGATTTTCCGATCTGTTTTCTGTCAACCAATTGTTTCAGGCTAAAATAAAAGAAGTGGAGAAAGGTGAAATTCTTTTATCCCTGATACAGGATTTCAATGAATTTATTTATCCGGAATGTGTACGGCGGAAAGCATTGCTGGGGAAGGTAGTCGAAGTTCGTGACGGGAAAGTCTGGTGGTTGCTTTCGTCCGGAGCTACGGCTACGACTGCTTTGACCTCGCATAAAAAATACCGGATCGGAGATATCTTTAAGGTTGAATATGTCGGTCTCCTTTCCCACAAACTGAAAAATACGATCAATGTGCAGTCGCATGTGCCTCGTCCTGACCATGCGGCTTTCGACCGGTCCGTGTTGGAGAATATACGCGATTTCTTTATATTTCTGACAAAAGAGATTTATAAAGGAGACGGCGATTCCGTGTTATTGACCGATCAGAAGAAAGAGAATAACCCTTTTTTCGTCGCCCTGAAAGATCTGAGCCTGGAAAATGTGAATATTACTCCTTGCGATATGAAAGAAAGCAAAGAAGTAGTGGAAAAAGAGGTGAAGAGCACGCTTGCTGATAACCCGGCATTAACGATCGAACTGGTGCGCGAACTGATCTTTTGCGTGGATTCGCTGGTTTTGGAACTGGATGATTCTACCGAACGGTTCAATGTATATAACATATTGAGTCTCTTGTGTAACTTCACCGGTAATCAGGCGTTGGCTCGTTATTACCAACTTTGTGCCGACTATATATATAATGTAGAAGTGCTGATGACGGAGCCTTATCATACCCGTTTTTCGGAAGCGAACATACAAAAGTTCCGCGATCTGCTGAAGAAGATGGAGCTCATGGATATAAACCGTTATGGCCGCAATCTGAAACAGTGCCGGCAGGTGATACGGGTGATGCAGACGTTGTATGAAAAAGACTCTTTCTCGCTCTTGAACTCTTTTATGCAGGACAAGAACCCGCTTGTTTCGGAATTGGCCCGCTATTTCAGTATTGTTCGTTTTCTGAGGGAGAAAGATACGGAGTTGCAGGAGGTTATCTATAAAAGCATCAATTTGCTGCTGGGCTTTAAGGATCCCGGGAAAGAAAAGAAGACATATGTTCCGGTCTACTTCGGGCATGAAGGCATGGAGAAGGAATTTAAGACATCGGCCTTTATTCATGCCAATAAAAATGCCGGCGAAGATCAGAGTGTCGTCCTGGCCCGTGTCATAGCCTCTTTCATGAATACAGACGGAGGAACGCTTTATATCGGCGTCAACGACAAAGGCTATCTGAACGGGTTGGCAGAGGATTTGAAATTTGCCCGTAACGATAGCGATGTCTACCTTCGTGAAGTCAACAGAAGTATCATTTGCCAGTTGGGAGAAAAAGAAGAAGACCGGAACCGGTATCAGGAAAATATCCGTTGCCGGATCTATGAATATGAAGACGGGAGGATGGTATTGGCCTTCAGGGTGGTGCCGATCAATGAAGTGGTGAAGGTGAAAGGGGTTGTATATACCCGAACAGGCAGTTCAAGTATGGCAAAGGCGGTGTGCAACGTGGACGAGTTTGTTAAACAAAGGCGTACACTGAAACTGGATTCAACACCTAAGAAGCCTGAGTTTCCGGTATTCTTCAGCGAGGAACGGAAAGAATACATTTTTAAGGTACAACAAGACAGTAATGTGCAACAGGAGATTTTTCTCCTGCCGGAAGTAGAGGTAAAAGAAGAGACCGTTCTTCCGCCGATGCGCGAGATAAAAAAAGACAATGAGAAGGGAAAAGCTAAAAACAAAGCGTATGCGTGCAAAACATCCGGTTTGCGAACGAACCCCCTGATAAAGAAACCGGACCACGGATATACGCCGGGGCACTTATTCGTTTCTTTGTTTGCCAACGGAAAGATCGCCAGTTCTCCCAGTCCCAAAATAGGTGTTTGGGGAGGCGAGGGAAAAGTCCTGTTCTCGTATAATCCGGAAGATAAAGAGGATATCCTGGTTGCAGTTTTCGCCAATGGCGAGGTCGGCCTGTCGAATCTGAAAAAAGGAATATCGCAACCCAATACTCCACTGGCATTCATCGATTCGGTAGACGGACTGCTCTTTTTGTCTCCGGCTCATAAAACAGACTATCTTTTGCTGATCGCGGATAAAGACGGGGAGAAAAGATTCCGTATTATAGCATTGGATGATTTTGAAAAGTCGATGAGCATTCAACCCCGTAATACGCTTGTACTCGAACCGGATAAAGGTACGTTCGTCTATGCAGAGATCCTGTCTGCGGAACAGGTCGGAACCCTTAATGAAGATAAATTGTCGTTGAAGGAATTTGACCAGTACAATGCCGGACGGCGATGGGAACATACCGTTTATAAATCGGATGTGGAAGTACTCAGTTCTATGTGTGGGATTACTTTCTGATCACATTGAGTGATCATTCCGCAACAGAATAGATAAGAGGATGCGTCGAAAAGTTACAGTCTTTTGGCGCATCCTCTTTTTATAATTTAAAGACCTGCATCAGGCTTTAGTTGCAGTTTTATTGGGAGAGGCTTTGTCCAGCCATTTCTCCTGGAAGGTTTGCATCCATTCGTAGAAGCTGGGGATAAAGGCGGTCGCAAAAATCGTATTGATGGCCATACCGAATACGACGGCTGCACCCAATGATACACGGCTGGCTGCTCCTGCTCCGGTGGCAAACAACAACGGCATGACTCCGAGTACAAAGGCGAACGAAGTCATCAGGATAGGACGCAGGCGGACGTGTCCGGCTTCGAGGGCCGCTTCGCGTATCGGATTACCGGCGGCACGGTAGTCGCGGGCAAATTCGACAATCAGGATACCGTTCTTTGCGGAGAGGGCTATCAGCAGGATAATCCCGATTTGCGTGTAGACGCTGACGGGCACTCCCATAATGAAACAACCGAGAATGGCTCCCAGCAAGGCGATTGGCAATCCCATGATGGCTGCCAGCGGACTTGTCCAACTTTCATATTGTGCCGAAAGAACCAGGAAGGCCACCAGTAAAGCCATACCGAATATCAACATCGTGGTCGAGCCGGCTTTGGTCTCCTGATAGGCGACGGAGGTCCATTCGTAACCGAAATTGTCGCCCAGCTGTTCCTGTATGAGTTCTTCCATCGCCTGTATGGCTTCTCCCGAACTGTATTTCGGATTGGCAATACAAGTGATGGAAGCAGAAGAATACATATTATACAGGTTAATCTGGTCCAATCCCAATTGTTGTTTCGCTTCTGTAAAAGCGGAGAAAGGAACCATCTTGCCGGAACTGTTTTCCAGGCTCAACCGCATAACATCATCGATGACCTTCTGCGCCTGTCCGCCGGCTTCAATCTTGACCTGATAGATACGCCCGAACTCGACAAAGTCATTTACATAGGCGGCTCCCATGTAATAGCTGAGGGTTGAAAAGACATCGCTCAACTGTAATCCCAGCAACTGCACCTTGTCGCGGTCGATATTCAGACGGTATTGAGGGACATTCGCCTGATACATACTGGATAAACTCAGAAGTTGAGGTTTGGTACGGTATGTTTCCAGCAATGTCTGTATGGCATGCTGCATTTCGGTCGGTCCCAGGTTCTTGCGGTCTTCCAGTTGTAGTTGCAGACCGCCGGAAGCCCCCAGGCCGGGAATGGCAGGAGGAACCAGGGCAAATATCTGCGCTTCCTGAATGCCATAGGCTTCCCGGTTGAAGCGGGCGACGACGTCTGCTGCCGTATGACCTTTCCCTTTTCGTTCACTCCAGTTCTTCAATACGACAAAATAGGTACCGGTATTCGACAGTTCGCCGCCTCCCATCACTGAGAAACCGTTTATTCCCATATAGGTTTTGACTTCTGGATAAGTGTCCAGTATCTTGTTGATTTTCTGGCTGACGGCTTCGGTGCGTGGTAGGCTCGAGGCCGGCGGCAACTGGCTGGAGATAATGAAATATCCGTCGTCTTCTTCCGGGATGAAGGTCGAAGGCCAGCGCATGAACATGACGGCTGCCGTAGCTGAAACGATCAGGAAGATTATCAATGTGACCAGCTGATGTTTCAACATGCGGTCGACAACATCATCGTAGATTTTCTGTGTTTTGTCGTATACCTTATTGAAGGCTTTGAAGACGACAAACTTCGGGTCGTTAGTGACGCGCAGGAACAGGGCGCAGAGTGCCGGTGTCAATGTCAATGAGTTGATGCCGCTCAGGACGGTTGCGGCAGCAATCGTCAGGGCGAACTGTTTGTAAAGCTGTCCGGAGATGCCGCCAATAAAAGTGGTGGGGATAAATACCGCCAACAGCACCAATACGACACCGATAACCGGCCCGACGAGTTCGCTCATTGCTTTTGTTACCGCTTCGCGTGCCGTATACTTCCCGGTATCCATGTATCGCGACGAGTTCTCGACGACAATGATTGCGTCGTCTACCACAATGGCAATCGCCAGGATCAATCCGAATAATGTTAATGTGTTGACCGAGAATCCCAATGCCCCCATGACAGCCAGTGTTCCTATCAATGAAACAGGAATACTGAGGCAGGGAATGATTACCGCCCGGAAATTCTGGAGGAAAAGGAAAATAACCAGGACAACCAGGGCTGTTGTTTCCAGGAAAGTCACCAACACTTCGTCGATAGAAGCGTTGATGACTTCTGTCGTGTCGAGGGTAACGCCGTATTCGACGCCTTGCGGAAGGGTGGAGGCTATCTCTTCCATCTTTGCCCGTACGGCTTTGGATACTTCCAGCGAGTTGGAGCCGGGTAGCTGGTAGATGGCAATGGCGGCAGCCTGTTGTCCCCGTAACCGTGAAGTCACGTTGTAGGAGGAGCTGCCCAGTTCGATACGGGCAATATCTTTCAGCCGGAGTATTTTACCGCCTTGCTCTGTCCGCAGGATGATATTGCCAAATTCCTCCGGCGTAGTCAGCCGGCCTTTTACGGTCAGGGTGTATTGATAAGGATTGTTCGCCTCTGCAATTGGCTGCCCTACATAACCGGCAGAAACCTGCCTGTTCTGTGTGGAGATAGCCTGGAAAACCATGTCCGGCGTCAGGTTGCGGATGCGCATGACTTCGGGGTCGAGCCAGATACGCATACTGTAGTTGCCGGCTCCCATGACACTAACTGAACCGACTCCCGGCAGACGGGCCAGCTGGTCGGTCAGGTTCAGGCTGGCATAGTTGCTCAGATAAAGTCCGTCGTAAAGAGAATCCCTGGAGGTGAGGGAAAGCATCATCACGATGTTGGATGATTGCTTTTTAGTCGTGATTCCTTGTACGATTACTGCTTCCGGCAGACTGCTTTGTGCAATGCTGACACGGTTCTGTACCATGACGGTTGCCATGTCGATGTCCGTACCGACAGCAAAAGTGATGGTCAGTGAGTAAGCGCCCGAACTGGAGGAGTTGGAGCTCATATAAAGCATTCCGTCCACACCGTTCACCTGTTGCTCAATCGGCAGTCCGACAGTTTGTGCAACCGTCTGCGCATCGGCTCCCGGATAAACGGCCGAAACCTGTACGGTAGGCGGCGTGATATCCGGATATTGGGCGATGGGTAATACGTTGAGTGTGACCAATCCCGCAACCACGATAATCAGGGCAAGAACGGTGGCAAAGATGGGTCTGTTTATAAAGAATTTTACCATGACGTTCTTATTTTATAGGGGTAATACTCATTCCGTCACGCACTTTCAATAAAGCGGTGGTGACGTAACGTTCGTTCGGTTCAAGTCCGCTGACGACCTGGCGTAAGGTGTCGTCTACCAACTGTCCCGGTTCTATATGACGGTACCGTACGATATTGGAATCGTTTACGATATAAAGATATTTGCCCAGCTGGTCGGTACCGATAGAGGCGTCGCGTACCAGGACGGCATCCCGCTTTTCGCTGTAGGGCAGGGTGATGGTGACGTATAATCCGCTTTTCAGTTCGCCGTCCTTGTTATCCAGGTTGGCACGGACGTTCAGTGTTCCGGTCGACAGGTCGACATTGGGAGAGAAATAATCCAACTGTCCGGTGTAGTTTTGCCGTCCGTTGTCTCCCAGATGTACGGCGATTGTTTCCGGCAGTTTGACGGTCGAATCGTTTTGGGCGGCGGTAATCATCATTTTCATAAACTGGTTATCTTCTATATTGAAGTTGACGAACATTTTGTCATCTTTATAAAGGGTAGCCAGCGTGACGGGTTGCGCCGCTCCGTTGATATAATTGCCGATGTCGTAAGTGGCCCGGGTGATTCGTCCGTCGAACGGGGCACAGATATAGCAGTAGCTGAGGTTGGTGCGTGCCGTATTCAGTTCGGCTTCCGAGTTACGGACGGATGCCTCCATTTCCTGTGCGGTCGATTGGGCCTGCAATACCTGTATCTGGCTGACGGCTCCACTTTTGGCGGCTTCTTTCATCCGCTCGTAATTGCTGCGGGCATAGTCGAGTTGCGCTTTGGAGGTTTTAAGTGCCGCCTCGGCCTGGGTTACATTATCCTGATAAGTGTCGGGCTCGATCACGAAGATGAGTTCTCCCTTCTTCACTTTGCTGCCGGCCACCAGGTGGGAGGTCCGGAGATAACCGTTTACCCGGGCCACCAGATTGACGGTCAATTCCGAACTCAGATAACCGGGATAGTCTTTTGTCAGCGTAATGTCTTTTACTTCCGGTGTTGCCACGCTGATGGAAGGGGCGGCTGTTTCCGCCGGTTGCTTTTTCCCTTTGCACGATGCCAGCATAAGGACCGACAAGGCGATCAGGGCGATTCTGACAGATGTTTTCATATTTGTGTTTTTTAGTTTGATAAACTACCTTTCTTAATACCCGTCTTCGTCCCAGCCTCCGCCCAGTGCCTGGTAGAGCTGAATCAGATAGACGAGCGACTGGCCTTTGGCTTGTGTCAATTGATTCTCATACGACAGCAGCGAGCGTTGCGCATCCAGTACATTCTGAAACGGTGTCAGTCCCTGTTTATAGAGGTCGAGCGAGAGGTCGAGCGTTTGTTGGCCCTGATTGACTACTTCGCGGAGGGCGACGATTTGTTTGATGGAGTTTTTATAGGAACTCATCGCGTTATCGACTTCCTGTACGGAGGTGAGGACGGTTTCGTTGAACTGCCTGATTGTTTCGTCTAACTGGGCTTTTGCCAGGCGGGTTGCCTGTGCCAGTTTGCCTCCCTGGAAGAAATTCCAGGAGATGGCGGGTGCGATTTCATATGTCAGGCTGTTATGGTTGGCTATCTTATCGATGTCGTGAGAAGCGAATCCGATGGAACCTTTGACGAAAACCTGCGGCCACCAGTCGGATTTGGATGCACCCAATGTCGCGGCCTGGGCGTTGACCTGGCGTTCGGCAGAACGGATATCCGGACGACGCAGTAACAGGTTGGCAGGAAATCCAACTCCGACGGTTTCGATGTAATCGGGCAGGGGGCGCGGATGGTCGATCAGTCCTTTAACGTCTTGCGGATACAGTCCCATCAGCACAGCCAGGGCGTTCGTGTACTGGATGATACCTGCTTCCAGCATGGGGAGCGAGGCCTTGGTACTGTAATATACGGATTGTGCCTGTGCCACATCCAGCTTCGACACCAGGCCGGTTTCATACCTTTTCTGGGTGATTTCGACTACAGCCTGTTGCGACAGACAGTTTTGGGTAACTACATCGACCTCTTGTTGCAGTTCACGCAGGTTGATATAGGCCGATGCGACCTGTGCACAAAGCGATACCATGACGGCATTGTACTCTTCTTTGGAGGCAGCGAAATTCTCTTTCTGCGCTTTCACCCGGTTACGGATACTGCCGAATACGTCGACTTCCCAGCTCATGGAGAGCGAGGCATCGGCATATTGGGTGATTGTTTGCGGCAAACTACTGGTGTTGCCGCTGCTTTGTTGCCGGTTCCATTCCGCCGATAGTCCCAGCGTCGGTGAATAACTGCCCTGTTGTATGCGCAGGTTGGCTTTCGCCATAGCGATACGGTCGGCAGCCATCTGCACAGAATAGTTCTGCTTCACGGCCACATCGATCAGGGAATCCAATACCGGATCATTGAAATTCCTCCACCAGTTGTCATCAACGGGTAGGGTTTGTTGGAAATTACTGTCATTCTCCTGCCACGCTTCCGGCAATGCGTGATCGAGGTACTTATGCTTAGCCTGTGCCATCAGCGTCATTGGCAGAAAAAGGCAAAGCATAGTATAACACCATGTACTTATGTGCATAACTTTTTGTTTAGATTCTACACATAAACACAAAAAAGTCACTCTTGGTTTAATAAAGGACTAATTTTCACAGGATAGTAAAATCTCGTTTAAAATGAATAAAAACTCGTTTTAAATGGGCTCCATACTCGTTTTAAACGAATTTCAGCTCGTTTTAAACGGACTTCACATTCGTTTTAAACGAAGTTTAGGCCTTTTTTGAAGAATAATTTATCTTTGCCGGTGAAAAAGAAAGAATGGCTAAAATGGCAAAGAACAGGAAAGAGGAATATAAAGAGCAAAATCTGCGGTATCTGGAAGAAATAGCTTCACAGGAAGGTGTAAAGAAACTGGCTGGCGGGATATTATATAAAGTAACGGAGCAGGGGAGCGGTACTGTTTCTCCCCAGTTGGATAACGTTATTTCCGTTCATTATCGGGGGACTTTGATGAATGGGCGCGAATTTGATAATTCATACGAACGCAACTGCCCGGAGGCTTTCCGTCTGAACCAGGTTATCGAAGGATGGCAGATTGCACTTCAACAAATGCATGTGGGGGATAAATGGGTTATTTATATCCCTTATACAGTAGGATATGGAAACCGGGCTTCCGGTCCGATTCCTGCATTTTCAACGTTAATCTTTGAGGTGGAGTTGCTGGGGATTGCCTGAAGATTAGAGCAGTGCCATTTAGTGTATTTTGACACTGCTCTTATAAAGAATAAACTCCTTATTCTCCTTTTTCAATTTGCTCCTGTACGATTGCATCTACAACGGCGACGGTTGTCAGGTTGAGGATGTCGCGGGTAGAGCTTTCTACGTCGGTGAAGTGGATCGGTTTGTTCAATCCCATCTGGATCGGGCCGATGGTTTCTACGACACCCATTTCGAGCAACAGTTTGTAAGCACTGTTGGCCGAACTCAGGTTCGGGAATACCAATGTGTTTACATCTTTGCCTTTCAGCTTGTTGAACGGATACATATCGTCGCGCAACTTCTTGTCTAATGCAAAGTTTACCTGCATCTCACCGTCTACGACGATTTCCGGGTGATTCTTGTGAAGGTATTCGATAGCGCCGTGCACTTTCAGCGGGCTTCCCTGCTTATCGGAACCGAAGTTTGAATAAGATACCATCGAGATAACCGGATCGTGCGCGAAGAACTTCACCGCATCATGCGTCAGGCGGGCAATGTCGATCAGGACTTCTGTGGATGGATGACGGTTAATCAGCGTATCTGCCATAAAGAAAGTACCCTTTTTGCAAGTTACAATGTTCATGGCACCGAAATGGTCGTATGTCGGACGGATACCGATGATCTCTTCCGCCAACTTTGTCACTTCCGAATAACGGCTGTAAACACCTGTGATAAATGCATCCGCATCGCCGGTTGCCACCATCATCATACCGAAAGCGTTCCGGCCGACCATCTTTTCGCGTGCTTCCGAGAAAGTAACGCCTTCGCGTGCTCTCTTTTCAGAAAGGATACGGGCGTAGCGGTCGCGGCGTTCTTCTTCGCGGTCGTGACGCAGGTTGACGATTTCGATACCTTCCAGGCTCAGGTTTTCTTCGGCAGCAATTTTTTCCAAACGTTCTTCGTTGCCTAACAGGATCGGATAACAGATTCCTTCAGCTTTGGCTTCTACGGCCGCTTTCAGCATGTTCACGTGGTTGGCTTCAGCAAATACCACACGTTTCGGATTTGCTTTTGCCATGTCGGTGAAGGAGCGGAGCAGTTTATTATCGTAGCCCATCATTTCACGCAAATGGTTGGCATAGCCTTCCCAGTCTGTGATTGTTTTGCGTGAGACACCCGACTCGATAGCTGCCTTGGCAACAGCAACCGATACTCGTGTCAACAACCGTGGGTCGAGCGCTTTCGGCAGGATATAATCGCGTCCGAAAGTCGTACGTTTCAGTTTATACGCTGCATTTACCACATCGGGAACCGGTTCTTTTGCCAGTTCGGCGATGGCATGTACGGCAGCCAGTTTCATCTCTTCGTTGATTGCTTTGGCATGTGTATCCAATGCTCCGCGGAAGATATATGGGAATCCTAAAACATTATTGATCTGATTCGGATAGTCTGAACGTCCTGTTGCGAAAATAATATCTTCGCGTGATGCCATTGCATCGGCGTATGAAATTTCCGGATTCGGATTAGCCAGAGCGAATACGATCGGGTTTTCGTTCATGGAACGCACCATCTCTTGTGTCAGCACATTGGCAACAGACAATCCCAGGAATACGTCTGTACCGACAACGGCTTCTTCCAGCGTCTTTATATCTCTTGTGGTAGCAAATTCTTTCTTCGATTCGTTCAAGTCGGTACGATGCGTAGAGATAACCCCTTTACTGTCGCACATGATGATGTTTTCCTTGCGGGCTCCCAGCATCACATACAGTTTCGTACAAGAGATGGAAGCGGCACCTGCACCGTTGACAACGATTTTTACATCTTCAATCTTCTTTCCGGCTATTTCAAGCGCATTGAGCAGACCGGCACCGGAGATGATTGCCGTACCATGCTGGTCGTCGTGCATCACCGGGATATCCAGTTCCGCTTTCAGTCGCTGTTCAATCTGGAAACATTCGGGCGCTTTGATATCTTCCAGGTTGATACCGCCGAAAGTAGGGGCGATTGCTTTTACGGTTTCGATGAACTTATCGGGATCTTTCTGGTCCACTTCGATATCGAATACATCGATTCCTGCGAAGATTTTAAACAGGAGGCCTTTGCCTTCCATAACCGGTTTGCCGGCAAGCGCTCCGATATTACCCAGTCCCAAAACAGCAGTACCGTTGGAGATAACGGCTACCAGATTACCTTTTGATGTATATTTATAGGCATCAAGCGGTTCTTTCTCTATTTCCAGGCAAGGCTCTGCCACACCGGGAGAATAGGCCAATGATAAATCTGTTTGTGTACTATAGGGTTTTGTTGGAATTACTTCAATCTTTCCGGGTTTGCCTTCGGAATGATACCGAAGTGCTTCCTCTTTTGTTATCTTTGCCATAGACTTATGATATTAGTAGATTTTGTGTACGTTTTAAAATCGCCCACAAAAGTAACAAATTATTAGATATATAGTATGATATGCTTACAATTAGTTGGAAATATTTTGAATAAAACCTTTGATGTCAAAATTAATTGTTAACTATATTCTTTTCATAAAACTCCAGTGCGCATAGATTGGCGGCGACGGTTTCCAGGGTTGTTTGTCCGGCTTGCCAGGCATAGACTGAATCGATAAAACGGTCTGTTAAATGGATGGCTTCAGACATATTTAATTCATTCATCCAGTGTTTGAGGTCTTCCAGCTTTTGGAGGGTGACCGGTTGTATGTTGCGCAAGCCGGAGAAGGCAATGTCGGAAAGCTGGAGTTCCAGTTCGGCAAGGAGATTCTTTATGATCATTGTGTTCGCTTTTAAAAAGTTAGAAATAGAAGTTATCAATCTCTGAAGCGGTGATAATACTGATTGGAATCAGTGTGTCCGGTCGTTTCTGGCAGACCATGTAACGCTGTTTCTTTTCTGTATAGGGTTGTCCCAGTTGTTCCAGTTTGCGGATGGCATTACGGTTCAGTTCGCTGTATGCCAGAGAACCTTCCGTCTCTGTCTGACCGTCAGTCATGGTGAAATAGAGTTTCTGTTCGGAGGAGCTGAACCGTATCTCTGAAAGATGAGTGAAAGGGACTAAAGCCAGTTGTTCGGGTTGTTTTTTCCGGAAATAATCGTAGTATTGGTCCGGACGTATGGATAAATCGGATAACTCCGGAACCGTAAGTAATGTATTCAGATGACCGATTGTTACTTTATCTGCTATCTCACATTGTGTCTGTGAAGACGATGAGAGGCGGTTTTGCCTGTTCAGCTTGAAGTTGCGCAATGTAAGGGTGGATATCGATAACCGGGCCAGTGATGCGCTGTTCCCCCAAAAGCTTTGCATCTCGAGTTGTTTCCTCAGGTTTTCCGGTGTAACGAGTGACTGGGTATGTTCATAATAATCAGCCATGCTCGATGTCAGCGTGCAGATACTCTCTTTCTCCTGATAGAAGAAATAAGCCGTAATTCCGAAATAACCCGAACGGGTTTGCCAGGGATAAGCGCCCAGTCCGGTGAAATGGCCGATAGGGGTGGTGTAATAATCCGAGCGTGTCCCTTCAATCAGTTTGCCGAGCATCTCGTTGTTTTGTGTATTCCGTAAGAGTAAGGTAAGCGTGTTATACAACCGGGAGAGCGTGGCAAAAGTTGTCAGAGGCTGAAAACCCACATGTTTGGCAAGCATATTTTCGATATCGGAGGAGAGCGAACGGAATAAGCGGGCCAGATTTCCGATTCCGCAGGTTTCCAGGCGGATGGAATACTGGATGGCTGTTTCCGCCTCGTTTTCCCCGCAACTGATCAGGCCTTTTTCCAATATGCCGAGGATGAAGCGGGAAGCTCCCTGTAAGACTTTTACCGTATCCTCCGTCAGTAGGGAGAGTTCCGGCTGGTTGCCGGCGGAGTCGGACGATAGTATTCCCTGCCGGCTCAGGTATGACAGGATGGCTATCAGTTTATGTTTGCACAATCCGTTTTCTCCGCATTTGCAGACGGAACGGTTCAGGCTGTCTTCTTTTGGAAAATAGACCGTGATGTTTTCGGTGTTGATAGTGGCTTCCAGCATATCGCCTTCCGTGAAGTCGGCCGTCCAGCCATCCTGGATAAGACGGAGGGTGTCTTCGAACAATTTCTTGCCGGCCTGTTTGCGAAGTTGCGTAAGGTCTGCATTTATCAATTTCTCCCAGGGGACGGAAGATGGCAGCTCCGAAGACGTTTCCGGCACGGCGTCTTTATCGTCTTCTGCGGTTGCAGCATAACCGGCTGCGGCAAGTATTCCCATCAGGATATGCTTGCAGACAGTTTTGGAAGGACAGCTGCATGTGCTTTGGGATACATTGGAAGCGAGGCAGACGGTGATGTCGTCCAGTTGGACCTGTAGATTGCTGCCTGTAACCGTCAGGGCGATTTGTCCGGTCGTTTCCAGGTCTTTCAGGGCACGTTTATATAGACCTTTATTTGCCAGCGTAACCAGGAAGGCTTCGTTGGCAAAAGGGACGAACTGTCCGGCGGAAGCGTGGCATCCGTCTCCGTTTATGATATAATCTTTCCTATCCATTCTGCTAACTCTTCAGGGGTTATTGCGGCTACATCGGCACCCATGCCGGCAATGGTCCGTGCGGCACGGACATCATAACAGGGAGCACCGGAGTAGTCGAGTGCCGGCAATACGAACAACTTACTTCCTGCTTCGATGATGTCGCGGCAGGAGCGGAACATATAACTATAGTTGTTCCCGTCGTAAAGGTCGCTTACCAGTACTACTATTGTTTTTTGTGGCGCGGAGATTAGTTTCTTTCCATATTCCAGCGCTTTATGTATATCCGTTCCGCCACCCAGCTGTACTTTCATCAGGATACCGACCGGATCGTCGAGATGTTCGCTCAAATCGACGACCGATGTGTCGAATATCGCCAGCTTGACCGAAAGAAACGGCATTTTGGCAAAGATGGAGGCCATGACAGCCGTATAGATTACCGAATCGAGCATGCTGCCGCTCTCATCTACCAGGATGACGATATGCCAGGGATTGTAACGACGTATGTTCTGGTTGAAATACAGGCGGTCGGGGATAATTGTCCCGTGTTCGCGGCTGTAGTTTTTCAGATTCTTTTCGATGGTCTGCTTGAAATCGAAGTTCCGGAATATTTTGTAGCTGGAATTGGTATGCGGAAGTTTCTTTCCGTAGAAGGCTTTGCGTACATTTATTTCCAGCTTCTTTTGAATCTCTTTTATGACCTGTTCCACGATTGAATAAGCCAGCTTTCTGACATGTTCCGGCATCATGTTGCGGAACGTCAGGATATTTTTCAGCAGTCCGATATTCGGTTCGAGTTGGCTCAGGACAGATTCGTCGGTCAGCAGTTGGGTAAGGTTATATTTATCCAAAGCCTGTTTCTGCATGATTTCGACGGTCTTTCTGGGGAACAGCTTCTTTACTTTTTTCAGCCATCCGGGGACGGTCAGCATGGAGCCGCCACGGCCTCCCCGGTTGGGGAAGTCGTTCCGTATTCCCTGTTCATCGGTATATTCGCGGTTGTATAGGAAATAAAGCGTACCGTCCAGTTCTGCGTTCTCCGGGTCGAGGGGCAGGCTGTTTTCGGCAAAGTCTCCCAATATAAGCCGCCAGCGGTTGACTATTTCGTGCTTGTCCATTCGATGATTCTCCATGTTTTTAGTGCTTCTGCCGCCAGTTTATCCAGGCGCATAGCTTCGGTGATTTCCTGTTGTGAAACAGTGATACTTCCTGTTAAGCGGGTTTCCGCTATCTGATGATATTCCGCAACCTGTTGTCCCAGGCGGTTGACTTCTGCCGGGAGAAAGCCGGTGAAGGCATAACGCAGGTTGGGCAGAATAGTCAGGAAAGTCTCCTGGTCGGCATTGGCGATAACCCGGTCTATCGCTTCCAGGATATGCGGGTCGGTAAATAACACATCGCGGGCAATCAGAAACAGGCCGCAGATAAAGGAGGCCGCCTGCTCAGGATGCGTGATGCTGCTTTCGAGGTAGGCGGCTATCTGCCGGCAGAAAACAGCCTGTCCGGTTTGTCCTTCTTTATAATGTATAGCAAGGCAGAGGCCGAAGAGGCGGCTGTTGCTGAAACTATCGTTCAATATCTTCTCTACGGCAGACAGGAAAGCGGCGGTATCGAACCAGTCTTTCGTATCCATAGTGAAACTGTAGAGGTTGCGCATCTGTTCACAGATTTCCTGTTCTTCTTCTTCCGTTGTGCTTTTCAGTGACGGAATCAGTACGACTGCTCCATTGAACGCGGTTCGTGCCAATCCGGCAATGACCGGCTGGATAGTTCCGTCCATCAATTGCTGCATATTGGTGAGGTATAACAGGCTGTTGATAAGTTTGCAGAGGCTGATAAAATTCCCTTCGCTTTCCACTACCAGCCGGACAGTGTCTTCATACCGGGAATAAAAGCCTTCTATCCCCATCACCTGAACGGAAATGAGCAGTTTGCCCAGCTCTTCTGCCGTCATGCTGTCTTTAAAATTCTTTTCGATGAGCGAGTTGCAAACCTGCGAGAGTGTCGCCCCGTAGACGGACAGGTCAATCAAACGGGTTTCAACGCCTGTGCCGTAACGGCATATCCATTGTTCCCGTACCAGGTTTTTGTTCTTCTGGTTCACATAATCGGGACCAGACTGAAGGGTGGCGAAACCTGTCTCCAAAAACTCCATCTGGTGAAGGAAACGGCTTTTCCTGTAATGGGCCGGATTCTTAATGATGTCGAGCGTTACTTCCTGCCGTTCGATAGTCGATGTTTTTAACCGGTGAAGCGAACATAAGGAACGAAACTCACGGACCACAGGCGGAATGCAATCGTTGGCCGCAATCTTTCCGGCACCCATCCCGGAGAGAAGACGATACAGGAAATCCACTTCGAAAGTCGAAGTCGCATTCAGGTCGCCTTTCACAAAACAACTTCGTACACCATCCAGCAATTCATATACGCCGGCACTCTGTTTGCCTCTCAATATAGCCAGCGAACGTGCCATATTCAAGGCATTAATCTCATCGGGCAGGGAGATTATCTGTGTTTTACGGGCATAACGGGCCGTCTTTATAATATATTCGAGAACGGTCGAAGCAAACGGGTCTTTCTTTTGTTTTTCCATCTTTTCCCAGACTTCCTGGTAGAAAGCGGGGAAGGGCATACCGGCGGCGTAACCGCTTTTACTGTCGGCCTCCTTAAATGTGTAAGGCATCAGATAAGCAGCGACGTGCTCCGGGTTGCCTGATTTCAACGATTGTTTCCGGTCTGATTGCAACTCATCCATTAAGCCGGCGATATGGAAAGCACCTGCCACTACCAGTATTTTCTGATGGTTGGGGATTGCTTTTCGTATTTCTGCTGCCATATAAGTTTCCCGTTGCCGGTCTTCTTTCAGGGACGTTTCGTTGCCGGGTGTTGCCAGCCGCATGAAATAACCGAGATGAAAAACATTGCGCACGAAGTCGTGTGTTTTCATTTTTCCGGCATCCAGTTCGAAGCGGCTTTCCCAAAATTCCGCAAAGCTGCGGCATCCGGCTTTGCGGGCAATCATGGCCGTATAGGTATTTACTTCGTATTCCTTATTCTCATTATAATAGAACTGTGTCTGCGGCTCTTCCTCTATTTTATTTATCAGTCGAAGTGCATAGGGCAGGTCTATAAAACGGGTCGGTATGTTGCGACGTGCCCCTTCACGGATAGCGACCAGCTCCGGCGAATAAGAGAGGAATGGATAGTAAGCGCGATACTTCTCTTTTTCTTCACTTACTTTTCCCTCCTTGTCATCGTAACTGTAATAGATGCAAAAAGGCGGAACCGATTCTTCGTCGGCTATGTAAGGCAACAGTTGTGCCGAATCCGAAGGCCCTTCTATCAGGATCAGTTCCGGACGGAAACTGTCGATTGTACGTTGCAGATGCAGCGCACAGGCTGGGGAGTGGTGACGTACCGGAAAGTACACCACCTGTCCGTCCATATTGAAACTGGTTGCGAAGAGGTGCTCTATTTCAGCCAGGTCCGGTTGTCGTAATATTCCTTCCATTTTCCTCCTTGTCTTTCGGCTTTCAGCCGGACTACGCCGTTAAAGTAATCTTTCAGTTTGGGCAAATCGTCTTTGTTTTCTTTCATGACGGCACCCAACAGGTTTTGTACCAGGGAACGCATGCTTACGTTTCCGTCTCCGTAATAATATCCGTCCAGGGCGGACTGGTAATAAACGGATACGGCCTCGGCTGTACTCATTACGCCCGACATCTTCTGTATCTTGGCTTTCTCGAAGGAGGTTCCGTTGCGTAGTTCGTTGAAGGTGGAGGCCAGAATGTCGACAACCTCTTCCTGCACCGGCATTTCCAAGCCGTTGGCAGCCAGCATTCCCTGGCATTGGTCGGTGATGATGCGGCTTTCCAATGCTACGCTGCGTATCGGTTCGACTGTCTCGAAGTTGAAACGGCGTTTCAGGGCACTACTCATTTCGTTAATCCCTTTGTCGCGGGTATTGGCGGTTGCTATCACATTGAATCCGGATGAGGCGAAGAGCAACCCTTCTTCTCCCAGTTCGGGTATATTCAATACCCGGTCGCTCATAATACTGATCAGGCTGTCCTGTATTTCCAGCGGGCAGCGGGTAATCTCTTCGAAGCGTGTGATGATTCCCCGTTTCATGCCGATATAGACGGGAGAGGGGACAAGGGCTTCCTTGACCGGTCCTTTGGCAAGCAAAAGGGCATAGTTCCAGGAATATTTGATATTGTCTTCGCTGGTTCCCGCCGTACCTTGTACCGTATTGGTACTGATGCCGCAGATTGCAGCCGACAGGAGTTCGCTCAACATGGTCTTTGCCGTACCCGGTTCGCCAACCAACATTAATCCCCGGTTACCGGCCAGGGTGATGATGGCACGTTCAACCAGGGCGTCATCGCCGAAGAACTTCGGGGTGATGGTGACCTGCCGTCCGTCCAGTTCTATCGGTTCGCTTTGACCGAGGATAAAGGCACGGACTGCACGGGGAGAGAGTTGCCAGTTTGCAGGCTTGGCTCCTGTATCTTGTTTGCGGAGTGCGGCAAGCTCGTCGGCATAGCGCATCTCCATCAATGGTTTCTGAATTTTGTTATCCATATAATATATGTAAGTGCTGTATTTGTTTTATTCGATTATTCATTCAGCGGAAAGGCACGATTCAGTATATCCAGCAGAGTGCTGATAAAGCGTTCGGGGATAGACGATAACGGTAGCCTTTCCTCTTTGGGCAACTGTATGGTGTTTATATCTTCCCCTTCTTCCACGGATGAGAAGTATAACTCTTTCAGGAAACAATCACTTTCTTCGTAAACAAATGAAAGCTGTGCCACCACATTGAGAGATCGGTCTATGATATGAAGCGTGTTGTTTTCTATCCGGGTGGTTATATCTGCCGTTTCAAACTCGTAAATGTTGCTGAGATAGACTTTTTTCCCTGAATAACGAAGAAGGATATCTCCCTGCTTTTCCGTTTCGGTCAGACGATGGACCGGTGCGCTCAGTTGGGGAATGAAAGGAATAAGCTCGTAATCGTCCAGTTGCTCTTTCCAGCCAGCCAGCGTTTCATCGGGCAAGTCAATCGGATGCACGAGGGAAATGACTGCGTTGTCCGGGAGAAGGAATTCTTTTTCGTCGGCAGTTGTGAACGTGCCGTCTTCCAGGTAACGGAAAGAATCCTGGAGTTTCCCTTCCTTATAGACGCCCCAGATAAGTCCGGTTGCTATATACCGCATGACCGGATTCTCTATAAAGGTTGCCAGCCAGGCCTCTTTGGGCCAGGTCCGTCCGTTCTTGAGCGACTGTTCCAGCCGTCTTTTCTGAATATTGGTCTGCGTCTTAACCCGTTTCTTCAGGCTGGCCTGTTCGGCTCTGGCATTTTCAGCTTTCTCCCGATCATCGCTCTTTAAAGGGGCGGGAAGTGACTTGCTTACTTTCTGCTTATCAAGATCAAGTACGGATATGCTGAAGTCGGGCATCAAAGTTACCCGGAAAGTACGTGTGCCATAATCCACCCTCTTTTTTCCCTGGCGGTTAAAACCGAAGTCGGGGATGATTTGGTCGGCGAGTTCTTCTATCGACAGGCCTTTCCGGATGGCGGCTTGACGGAATGCTTCCCAGGCAGCACGTTTGTACATGCCGTTGGGAGCAGTCTCCATCCAGTCGTTGAGTATGATAAGCGCGTTAGGACTAGCCTTCAATCCCAGCAACTTCATCGTGAGACCGACAAGTTGTTTGCGGGAGGCTTTCGACCATGACTTTATCAGGGGGGCTAATTGGGCTATCTGCCATTCTGCCCCGTAGAAACAATAAGGAAGCAGAAGCATCCTCCTGTTGGCCTCCGCACTATCTGCCAACCAATACCGGAACAGTTCTTCCAGGGCCGCCTGCCATTCTTTTTCATCGACGAAAGGGACAATCGCATCACAGGCATGCAGCCGGGTGATTTGGGTGAGTGCCATATGTTCGCTTAATACATAACGGAGCACATGGCGCGGCACAAACTCGTCTACATCGGTTTCGTTTGCCCAATGGATTCTCGTATAAGGTTTCTGTGGTAACCAGGCTATTTGTTGCGTGCAATAGAGCTCGATATGTTTGCTGCAATAGTCGATAACAGCCTGTTTGTTTCTGAATTTGATTTTACGGGCTGAGGCATGTGCGTTATCCCAGTATTTGAATAACTGCCGGGTCCAGTTCTGCGAATCCTCGTCCAGTTCCGGATACAGTTGTTCCAGTAGCCCTCGGGTTCTCTTCTCCTTGTCGAGGATAATCTTTTCGATGTTTCTGCGGATTAGTTTGGAGTTTTCCTTCAGTAATCCCAGTAACTGCTCATAGTCTTTCAAGCCGCAATCGGAAAACAGCTTATTCAACCAGATCAGTCTCTTTTTCAATGCGACATCACTATATAAATAATCGTATGCTGCTTGTTTGTTCTTACGGATTATGTCGTCGAGCGGCATCTCCTGAAATGTTTTCAGAACCTGCCAGTCGGATGCTGTATATGCTTCGCAATAGCTGTCGAATAATGCTGCTAAATCCGGTTGTTGCTTTTTCTTCATATCCTTTTTATTCTTCTTTCAATACATCAAAAATACCCAATACACTGCTCAGGAAGCGGGCCGGAACACTTTCGGGCGAGAGGATTGCGTTGTTTTTCGGTTCGTCGTCGGTCGTCTGGTCTTCTCCCAGGCGGTAGAGGATGACATCTCCGAGTGTCACGTCGTCATTATATTCCTGGCCCATGTACATATATTCGAAGTTCAGCAGGGCGGCCATATTCAGGTATTTGTCTACCAGATGATAACAAGTGTAGCTGCCGGCATCCCATACCTCTCCGCGAACCATGTTGTGTTTCTTTACCATGCCACTTATCTTTCCTGACTTGACGGTCAGGCCGTTGTAACGGGTTATCTTATTTCCGTCCGTCTCCTTTTCTCCTAAAACAATTATGGGAGCGGTTAGTTGCGGGATGGGCTGCACAATTTCATAATCATCCAGTTGCTCCTTCCAGCCTGCAAGAACTTCTTCCTCCAGTTCGATAGGATGGACGAGGGTGATAGCGGCTTTTTCGGGCAGTGTATATTCCTCTTCATCTACCGTATTGAATGTGCCGTCTTCCATATACCGGAACGTTCCGGTCAGTTTGTCTCCGTTATACACACCCCATATCAGGGCGGTTGCAAAACGATGCATAATCGGGTTCTCTACAAAGAGGGTGTTCCAGGAACCGGCTGTCCAGCGACGTCCGTTCATCAGTACCTTTTCCAAACGGTTGGTTTGTGACTGTACGGTGGCCTTGATTTGTTTTTTCAGTTCGGAGAATTCCTTTTTGGCGGCCGTCGCTTTCACTGCGTCGTCATTGGCTCCGGGAGCAGGCATCGACTTGATGGCTTTCTGTTTTTCGTTATCGAAGATAGAAAGTGAGAAGTCGGGCATCAAGGTTATTGTGAAGTTTCGCGGACCGTAATCGAGTATCTTTTCTCTTTCCTTATTGAAGCCCAGGGTAGGGACAATCTTGTCGGAGAGTTCATCCTCCGGTATTTCCAATGCTTTGGCTGCAAAAGAGAAGGCTGCCTTGGCGGCATTTTTGACCTGATTATTGGGGAACTTGACAGAGATGCTGTCTATCATGACCAGTGCAACGCTTCCTCCGTTCATGGCGATGGCGTTGACCACAAAGGCGGCGATAGCACCACGTGAAGCCTCGGCCCAGTCTTTCAACTGCGTTTTGAGGCGGAGTATCTGTGTGTCGGAACCGTAGATGCAATACGGGACCATAATCATTTTCTTTTTGGCTTCGGCTCCGTTCTCTTTCCAGAACAGATAAATGTTCTCCATCATTTGCTGGAAGTCCGGAGTATGCAACTGCTCCGTTATTTTATCGCAAGCCTTTATTTTGTAGGCTTCTTCCAGACAGAGATATTCGGAGAGGATATAACGGGTGACGATGGCGGGCGCTTTTTCGGTCATGTCGGCAAAGCGTACGTCGGTGAACATGTCTTCGGGTATCCAGGCAATGAATTTCTGATTATCCTTGTCGAAGTTGTCGTTGCAATATTCGACGACGCTTTCTTTGGTAAAGGTAAAGTCTGCACCGAATTTCCGTTCGTTGTCCCAGCGTTTGATGATTCGTTTACCGGCTGCCAGGGCATCTCCTTTCAGTTTGGATAATCCCGATTCCAGCAACGGACGGGTTGCTTCTTCATGGAGGTTAATCAACTCTTCGGCAGTCTTGCGGAGTATCTTCGATTTGTTGGATAATAACCCGAGCAACGGTTGGACGTCCGTTATTTTACAGGTTCCGTAAATCATGTCGAGCCAGTTCTGTGTCTCTTCGATCGAGAGGTCGCCGCTGTTCAGCAAGTCCAGTGCCAGAGACTGGTGGCTGATAATATCTTCTTTATCCAGAACGTCCTGCATCCGGTTCGGGTTATAGGCATAGGCTTTGAAGGCTTCGGCATAGGTGAACCGGCTGGTGGTGTCGAGTAATAGCCGAAGGCTTTCCTTTGGAGAACTGTTCAGCCATTTCTTACGTGTTTCAAGGAATATGTATGTAAGATATACCGGATTATTTATTGCGGCACTGGTACGGACCTGAATCAGCAGAACGTTGATGAACCGCCGGGCCAGTTCCGACTCACAGTATAGAAGAGCCAGGGCACCGATCAATAAAGCCGGAGCGTTTTTCCCGTATCCCCAGCCGAAGTTGCCGCAATTCTTCAGACGATTCTCCCAGGCAACCTGCGGTGTCGAAGCGTCCGTCAGGGCTGAAATAAAATTACCGGTGTTACCTAAGTTTTCTCCCAGCAGGTTAAGCATGCAACGGGCTTGTAACTCTGTACTTTCTGCCAGTTCTTCCGTGCCTTCTCCATGTTCGAGCAGGATTGACAAAAGGTAAAGGCTGTAGGCGGCCTGTTGGATGGGAGTTGTCTTTGCCAGCATCCGGTAGACTTCCATGAACAGTTCTTTATCTTCTTTATATAAGGTATGGAACATGGATGCCTTGTCGGCATCATTATCTTCTGTCAGAATCAAATAATAATAAATGCCTAAAGGAGCCCCGATCGATTGCAGGAATGCCAGCATCTTATGCGGATTGAGATGGAAGAACAAGGCCCGTGCCGATATAGTCTCTTTGAGCAGTTGGAGTAAACGCTCTTTTAGTTCGGGAGCGAACTTATAGCAGAAATACAGGATGAATGTGAAACTCGGACCGGAATATCTGTAAGCCAAAGCAGTCAGTACCGGCAGATAGCGGGCATATTTATCCGCATCCTGTTCCAGCAACAGGATGGCCAGGTATAAAGCCAGGTATAATTCATGGGTGTTGTTTCGCTGTTCTTCCAGTTCCTTTAGTTTATCGGAAAGAAGCAGGTCGGCAAATGCTTCCGATTCGGACGGGCAATATTTCAGTAATATCTGTGCTGTTTCATATAACTCCGGACCTTGTGTTTTGTGACGGGTTACCGACTCTTTAATCAGGTTCCTGAAATCATGGCCGTAACCGATGAGCAGGCAAATCTCCAGATCATCTTTCATCCCCCATTTATGGATAGGTCCGTCGCGACGTATTTTCGAGAGGATAACCAGCATGCGGCGTGCCAGCTCCGCATTGTCCCCGTTTAATTCATGTATAATCCAGGCGTCATAATCAACATATATCTTTGGGCCCGACATCACCGTTTCGGGAACCTGGTCGGTTTTCTCGTCCAGATATTCATATACTTTCGGGGTGAAGGCGCATTTGTAGTATCCTTGCTCATAGATTCTAGTCCATTGTTCGAGCATTTGTTCTTTTGTCATGGTGTCGTTTTAAAGTTTGCTTTGATTGAATATATAAGCAAATGTATAAAAAATATTTTGTAATTTTGCACCTTCCAAACAATAAGGGCGTGAGACAAACGATGAGAAAATATCTGAAATGGCTGCTGCCGGTGATTTTTATCGCCTACTATAGCTGTATCACGTTATTTATCCATGTCCATATCGAACATGGCACGACGATTGTCCATTCTCACCCTTTCGGAAAGATGAACGGCGGTCCCTGCCATCATCATGCTTCCCTTTCCGAAATACAGCTATTCCATATACTGACGACTCTTAGTGTGGAAGATGGGGCTGTTCATGCGTTACATCTGAATTTTAATGCACAGCAAGTCGCTGAAATAGTAGAATATCCGGTCTATCCGGATTATAAACTCCCAGACAAAGGGCTGCTTAGCCTTCGTGCCCCTCCTGTTTTCTGATAAAGAATAGTAAGACTTTTATTGATAAGGATAGGTGTTTCTACTATAAACATACCGTCCTTCTAATCTTTTGACCCTGGTCGAATACATTTTTGACCTGGGTGAAACATGTAGTTGACCCAGGTGAAATATGTATTCGACCCAGGTCAAAAGTATAAAACATCGGAGGCTTTGAATTAGAAAGTGCCGTGTTTTACATTATAACATTACCTATTTATCAGAACAAATCGCAATGAATAAGATAATTACGCTTATACTATGCCTATGCTGTGTCTTTACAACAGCATGGGCGGATGATGCTCCGGCCCTGAATCCGTCGGATGCCAATATCGTAGGACATATACTGGACAAGAAAACGGGTGAGCATCTTTCTTTTATTAATGTATTTCTGAAAGGAACGACAATCGGTACATCGACCGATGCCACCGGTCATTATTACCTGAAGAACCTGCCGGAAGGCAAATATACCCTGGTGATGAAAACGCTGGGCTTTAAGACAGTAGAGAAACCTATCACCTTGAAGAAAGGAAAAACGCTGGAAATCAATTTTGAGGCGGAGGAAGACCTGGTGTCGTTGGATGGGGTTGTCGTATCGGCAAACCGTAATGAGACAACCCGCCGCCTGGCTCCTTCGTTGGTGAATGTGCTCGATTCAAAAACATTTGAGACGACACATGCTACTTCTTTAGCGGACGGTTTGAACTTCCAGCCTGGTGTGCGTGTGGAAAACAATTGCCAAAACTGTGGGTTTCAGCAGGTGCGTATCAACGGACTTGAGGGCCCTTATACGCAGATATTGGTTGACAGCCGTCCGATATTCAGTGCTCTGACGGGTGTGTACGGTTTGGAACAGATTCCGGCCAATATGATCGAACGTGTGGAGATTATGCGTGGGGGAGGTTCCGCCTTGTTCGGTTCTTCCGCTATTGCCGGTACGATTAATATCATTACCAAAGAACCGTTGCGAAATTCGGCACAGATTTCTCACTCACTGACGATGATTGGCGGCGACCGTCCCGATAATAACACAACGATAAATGCTTCGCTGGTGACGGACGACCATAAAGCCGGTATTTATATGTTCGGACAGAACCGTTATCGCGGAGCTTACGACCATGACGGTGACGGATATACCGAACTGGGCAAACTGAATGCCCGCACGCTCGGTTTCCGTTCTTACCTGAAAACAAGCATGTATTCGAAGCTGACTTTCGAATATCATAATATCAATGAATACCGTCGTGGCGGTAACCTGTTGGACCTGCCTCCCCACGAAGCCGATATTGCCGAGCAGACCGAACATAACATCAATGGCGGCGGCTTGAAATTCGATTTGTTTTCAAAGGATTATAAGCATCGTCTGAATGTGTATACTTCTGCCCAGCATACAAAAAGAAACAGTTATTATGGCGCAGACAAGAACCCGAATGCCTACGGTAGCACAACGGATATGACCTTTGTCGGAGGAGCGCAGTATTCCTATGAATGGGAGAAATGCCTTTTCATGCCTGCCGAGTTTACGGGAGGTGCCGAATATAACTATGACGATTTGCAGGATAAGATGCTAGGCTATCACCGCACGATCGAGCAGACTGTACATATCGGTAGCGTTTTCCTGCAAAACGAATGGAAGAATGAGAAATGGAGTTTCCTGATCGGTGCACGGATGGACAAGCATAATTTGATAGACCATGCGATATTCAGTCCGCGTGCCAATGTGCGTTTTAATCCGACCAGCGATATAAATCTGCGTCTGTCTTATTCGAGTGGTTTCCGTGCTCCTCAGGCTTTTGACGAGGATTTGCATATTACGGCAGTCGGCGGCGATGTGGCGATCATCCAGATATCTCCGGACCTGAAAGAAGAGAACTCGCAAAGTATCAGTGCCTCTGCCGACTTTTACCGTCGTTTCGGTCCGGTACAGACTAATTTCCTGGTAGAAGGTTTTTACACAGACCTGCGTAATGTCTTCATCCTTGAAGAGATAGGGCGCGACAATGATAATAACTTGTTGATGGAACGTCGTAATGGGAAAGGTGCTCGTGTGATGGGAATAAACCTGGAGGCAAAAGCCGTCTATTCATGGATGCAGATTCAGGCAGGCGCAACTATCCAGCGCAGCCGTTACAAAGAACCGGAGAGCTGGAGTGAGAATGAGAATCTGGCACCTCAGAAAAAGATGTTCCGTTCGCCGGATGTATATGGTTATTTCACTTCTTCATTTACCCCGGTGAAGCGGTTGACGGCTTCGTTGACCGGTACTTATACCGGTAGCATGCTGGTTCAGCACCTGGCCGGTTATATCCCGGAAGACAGGGAGGAGAAAACGAAGGACTTCTTCGACCTGAATGTAAAGGTGGCGTATGATTTTCCTCTTTATAAATCTGTTACTTTGCAGGTAAATGCAGGTGTTCAGAATATCTTTAATTCTTATCAGGATGATTTTGATAAATATGAGAAACGGGATGCCGGCTATATTTATGGTCCGGGTATTCCCCGCAGTTATTTCATAGGTTGTAAGATCAGTTACTAAGATGCTGATTTAAAATATTCGGAAAGGCCCGGTAAAAGTTTCTTGTTTTTACCGGGCTTTATGTTTACTTTAGCGCCCATTATAAATAAATCTGATATAACATGAATTTAAGTGATCCCAAAGATTGTTTGTATTGCACGAACAATCAGACTTTAGATGATTTGATGATCGAAATAGCTCCTTTATCAGTCTCCCGGCTTTTTCTTTTCAAGGAACAGACTTATTATGGCCGTTGCCTGGTTGCCTATAAAGAGCATGTGCACGATTTGAATATGCTGAGCGATGACGAACGGAATGCGTTTATGGCAGATGTCGTAAAAGTAACCCGTGCCATGCAGAAAGTATTCAATCCGCAAAAGATAAATTACGGTGCTTATTCCGATAAGCTGTCGCATCTGCATTTTCATCTGGCCCCTAAATATGAAGATGGTCCCGATTTCGGAGGAACATTCACAATGAATCCGCAGAAAGTTTATCTGTCGGAACAGGAGTACAAGGAGATGGTGGAGAAGATAAGAGAGGCGTTGTAAGGCTATATAAGATAAAAAAGGAAGCGAAACTGCTTCCTTTTATCTTAGTTGTTCATTAAAATCTTCCGGATTCTGACTGTTAGACCAAATGTTGGCAATACAGATTGTCTTTTTTTCTACATAGTAAATGATTTTATGGTTCTTATGTTCTACGAAGGAACGATAATTTCTTTTACATGTTTCGGTATTCAGTTCAATCGGTTGTCCCATATTAGGATTTAATGCCAGTAAGTTTACAGTATCTAAAATACTGTTTATGAATTTGTCGGCAGCTCTAATGCCCATTTCTTTTTTATACCAGGCATAAGTTACTCTAGCATTCTTCCTTGCTGGACGTTTCCATTTAATAGTTAAAGGTTTCTCCATGAAGCAACAGCTTTTCGCATCTCTTCCTGTGTATAATAAACAGGATCGGCCTCCGACAACCTAAGGCTTTCTATCTTCTCCTCATAAGATAATGGACGCATAGCATTTTCAATCTCTTCATCAGTGATGATGTCGATGTCATCCACTTGAGTAGTACGGGATATTTTGTATCGGTTAGATGCGATACGTTTAATATACTTCTTTACTTTCTCGATACTTTCCGTGTCAAGGTTAATGATTTCGTTGAACAGTTCCAGGCGTTCACCCTGTAATTCCATTGCTTTCATATCTTTACTCCTTTCGGTTTTGATGAATTACAAATGTATTTATTTTTTTGGAACCGGCATAAGATAAGTAAAGAAAAATTATTCAGGAGGCTGTGGTTGCACGGCAACTATACTTGGTGAAGCGCAACCTTGCAGAGCGGATGATTGTATCCGCTCCGGTATAATTGTGGCGATTCCGTGCAACCGACACCATGTCGCTCCCGGATAATGCTACCCTTTTAAACTTTTATTTATTGTATCGATATAATCAAGTATTTCTTCCCGCCCGTCTTTTTTCTCGGATGAAGAAAGTAGGATAGGGGGAAGCTCTTCCCACGTTTCAAGTAATTTTTCCTGATAGGCTTTCAGATTTTCTTGTAGACGGCCTTTACTAATCTTATCTATTTTAGTGAAGATGATGGAGAAAGGAACTCCGTTCTCACCCAACCACTCCATAAACTCCAGGTCGATTTTCTGTGCTTCATGGCGGCAGTCGATTAAGACGAATAGATTAGTTAGCTGCTCACGTTCCAGGATATAATCTTCGATAATCCGCTGGATATTCTGTCTTCCTTCTTTTCCCCGTTGGGCAAAGCCATATCCGGGAAGGTCGACCAGAAACCAGTTGTTGTTGATAATAAAATGATTGATAAGCAATGTCTTTCCAGGTTTCTGTGAAGTCATTGCCAGACCTTTCTTGCCTGTCAGCATATTGATAAGGGAGGATTTGCCAACATTGCTTCGCCCGATAAAGGCATACTCCGGAAAGTTTCCTGCGGGGCATTTCTTTACGTCTGTGTTACTGATAACAAATTCTGCACTTTTGATTTCCATATTCTTAAACTTTTATTGTTTTGTGTTTGACTGAGGCCGCCCATAACCCGAAGAATGTGATGGCTCCGTTGAGCATCAGCATTTCGTAACCGAAGGCATAGTCTGTATGTTGTTTCACTAGGTAATCCGTTGCGAAACAGATTAGCGGCGAGAGAATACATATATAAGGAACATATTTGTCACGCGGTTGTTTTTTGGTGAACAAGCCAAAGACAAATAATCCCAGCAAAGGACCGTAGGTATAAGAAGCAATCATATAGATGGCATCAATCACGCTGCGGCTGTTTACGGCCTTAAAGATAAGGATTATTATGGCAAACAGAGCAGAGATAAGCAAATGAACCATCAATCGGGTGCGTTTAGCCTTGTTCGCTTCCTCCTTTTCCACTCCCAGAATATCGACGCAAAAAGAGGTGGTCAAAGCCGTTAATGCTGAATCGGCACTACTAAAAGCGGCTGCAATGATACCGATTGTAAAGAAAATTAGAATAGAATGCCCCAAGATTCCGGAAGTGCAGAACATCGGCAGAATATCATCGTTTAAGGCCGGCAGTTCGATATTCTTTTGAGAAGCCAGGCTCAACAATAATACACCTAATGCCAGGAACAGAAAATTGACCGGCGTGAAAGCAAAACCATAGGTGTACATATTCTTCTGTGCATCTTTCAGGCTTTTGCAGGATAGGTTCTTCTGCATCATATCCTGGTCGAGCCCGGTCATGACGATGGTGATAAAGATGCCGCTGAAAAACTGTTTCACGAAATGTTGTGTGCTGTGCCAGTCGTTGAATTCAAAGATACGAAAATGGGGATTCTCGGTCAGGGTTTGCACCATGCCTTCCATATCCAGTTCCATGGCATCTTTTACCTTCCAGATGATGACGACCAGCATGGCAACCAGGCAAAGTGCCTGAAGCGTATCCGTCCAGATAATAGTCTTGATTCCACTCCGGTAGGTGTATAGCCAAACCAGAAAAATACTGATGATAACAGTTACCCAAAAAGGAATATTCCAGGTACTGAAGACGTAATGCTGTAAAATCAGGACAACCAGATAAAGCCGTGCCGCTGCCCCGACAATCTTTGAAAGCAGGAAGAAAGAAGCACCGGTTTTATAACTCCGCTTTCCAATCCGGTCACCCAGATAGGAGTAGATAGAAGTCAGTTTCAATTTATAGTAAAGCGGTAACAGCACTTTGGCAATCAGTATATATCCGAAAAAGAATCCGAAAACCGTTTGCATATAAGTCATATCTATGCTGCGAACCATCCCCGGAACCGAAACGAAGGTGACGCCGGAAAGCGATGTCCCAATCATCCCGATAGATACGATATACCACGGAGATTTACGGTTTCCCAGAAAGAAAGCATCGTTACTTGTACTTTTCCTGCCTGTTATCCAGGCAATCAACAACAGTATGCCAAAGTAAATTGCAATTATAGAGAGGATGATATAACTATTCATTCACCAGTATTTAATTAAGTAGAGCAGGGTATTTGGTCCCTGTCGAACGTTCGGATACAAAGATAACAACAATTTGCTAAAATGTAATATCATGTAAACTTCTTCTTTCAGGCAGGACGTTAGAGGACGGATAAGGGTGTTTGTGGACCGTATGTCAGGTTCGTTCTAATGAATTTTATCGGTGTTTTTCCCTTTTTTGTGGGGAAAATATCCTTATTAATCTATTTTGTTTGTCTTCTTGATTTATTCTTTATTCCTTTGTAATCAGTTAGAGCTCGTGAGAGTAAAGACAACCGGATTCCACTAGGAACCGGAAAGATAGGTAAACACAAAAAAAGGCCGCTATCGTGAGATTAGCGACCTTTTTAGATTAATACCTTTTCTCTATGAATGCTCCCCGGAAATAATGTTCCAGTATTTTTGTATAAGCATATCCTTTTTCACCCATGACGGCTGCACCTATCTGGCAAAGTCCTACGCCATGCCCCCAGCCGGCACCCGTCAGTACGAAACGTTGGGGAATACGAACGCGTATATCTTCTTTGTCTACCACAAAGGCGGAACTGTACAGATGGGTTTCCGATAAAGTGCGCCGTATCTCCAATTCCTTGCCGATAGTATAAATACGGCGGGTTCCCACAATCTGTAACTCTTCGATACGTCCGGAAGTACCTCTTTTCAATGGTACCAGGTCTTGTATTTCGCCAAAGTCGATGCCGCTTTTACGATGAATCAGTTCGGACAACTCATCCTGGGTGTAAGACACTTTCCAGCGATAGAAATTTATCGTTTCCTGATCATAGTTGTTCAAGACCTGGCTGAGTATCTTTTTCTTTGTTGTGTTGCAAAATGCGTTAGGAGAATTACGTATCCACATTTCCGCTTCAATCGGGTCGGTCAGGTCGGGATAAGAAGTTTCTTTACTGTCCCGTACAACTGTCAGATAGGAGTGGGGCACCGGCTCCCAACAGTGTTCGAACTGTTCGGTCACGCCTCCGCAACATTTAGAGAAACGTGCGTCGCAGATGGATTCGCCATCGGTCAGTATCTCGCCGCGTGTTTCGTGGACCGCTTCCTGTACGATTTCGGTAGAAGCACGGGTTATGCCTTGGTAACGCTGGCAATGGTCGTCGGCACACACATCGAACATGGTATGATCTTCGCGGTCGTACCAACGGATTAATTGGTTATTGTCGCGATGGCAACTCTCATATTTTTCCGAAGCGTTACCCAGGCGGAAATTCTTTTCTATCTGCGCCAGTAGCCAGCTGCGGGAGATTACGGCGTGTGCCTTCAACAACTCTTTTGATGCTGTGGCACTCATTTCAGACGAAATCACGCTTGTCAGATATTCTTCAACGTCAATACTGTTGATTACAACAATCCCGTCATTCGTTGCCACCAGGTTCAGTGCTCCTTTGAAGCGTTGGTCTTCCTGGCGTTGCCAGTGGAAGTCCACTCCGATTGTCACAGCTTTCAGGTCAAACGATGATTGGGGCGAAGCCGGTTCAAAGAAAAGTTCCTTGTAGAGCTTGCCGTTATACACGATATTTCCGTTTACAAACAACGCGCGTTGTTCTCCCGTCAGGAAGGAACTGCTCTCCGTATGGATATATTCTCCATTGAATACGAAAGAGAGAGCCTTCCCCGTCATAATCCCAACATTAACTAGCGGTGCATCCATTCTTTATCTTATTCTTTTTTCGCGCTCAATGAACTTATCGCCAGATAAGCCATCAATGCAATATACATTACAACAGCCAGCGGTTCGGCAAAGTTTCCTTCCAACCATTTTTCGTTCAGCAGGTTGATGCCACCGAAACGTAAAGCTGCGCTGATAACTCCCATCAAGGCACCACCTGCGATGAAACCGGATGCAAGTAATGTTCCTTTTTCCAAACGGGCCGTATTCAATGCCTGGTCTTTGCTGCGGCTTCCTACATACCAGCTGATGGCTCCACCGATCAGCAGCGGAGTGTTCAGTTCCATCGGGATAAACATACCCAGTGCAAATGCCAGTGCCGGAATTTTACAGAAGTTCAGAACGATAGCCAGTACGGCACCGATGCCATACAGCACCCAGGGTGCTCCCGAACCGCTCATCAGCGGTTCGATAACGGCTGCCATTGCATTAGCCTGCGGTGCGGCCAGCTGCCCGGTCGTAAATCCGTACGTCTGGTTCAGGATAAGGATTACACCGCCAACTGTTGCAGCAGAGACTAAGGTGCCGAGAAACTTCCATGTCTGCTGTTTAGCAGGCGTACTTCCCAGCCAGTAACCTATCTTCAAGTCGGTAATGAAACCGCCTGCCATGGAAAGTGCCGTACAGACAACACCTCCGATAATCAGGGCCGAAACCATACCGGCCGTTCCTTTCAGTCCGGCAGCCACCAGAATGATGGACGATAAGATTAATGTCATCAGCGTCATACCCGACACCGGATTTGTTCCTACAATAGCAATGGCATTTGCGGCAACAGTCGTGAACAGGAAGGCAATAATCCCGACAATCAACAACCCTATTAAAGCATAATACCAGTTATCCAACACTCCGAAATGGAAGAACAGATAAGTAACAATCAGCGTAGCGAAGATACCAATCGAGATAATCTTCATCGATAAATCTTTCTGTGTGCGTATTGTGGCTGTGTCAGCTTCCGTATTTTTCCCTTTCAGTTCTTTGGCTGCCAGTCCGACGGCTCCGCGGATAATTCCCCATGAATTGATAATACCGATAACTCCGGCCGTCGCGATACCACCGATACCGATATGGCGGGCATAGGTCGTAAAGATTTGTTCGGCACTCATGCTGCCTACTGTGGCTGTAATGGCATCGTTGCCCAACGTTAGTACGTCTGCACCGAAGATGGCGGACATCAGCGGGATGATGACCAACCAAACAAGGAATGAACCGGCACAGATAATCATGGAATATTTCAATCCTATGATATAACCGAGTCCCAGTACGGCGGCTCCTGTATTGACTTTCAGTACGACTTTTGCTTTGTCGGCCAGCATTTCACCAACTCCGACAATGCGCGTGCTGACAGTTTCGCTCCACCAACCGAAAGTGGCAATAATAAAATCGTATAAACCTCCGATCAGACCTGCCAGAATAAGCGGTTTCGCCTGGCTTCCGCCTTTCTCGCCCGAAACAAGCACCTGGGTGGTTGCCGTTGCTTCCGGGAACGGATATTTGCCATGCATATCCGAAACGAAATATTTCCGGAATGGGATTAACAGAAGGATACCGAGTATGCCGCCCAGCAGCGAACTCATGAATACTTCAAAAAAGTTGATGGTAATTTCCGGATATTTGTCCTGAAGGATATACAGGGCAGGAAGAGTAAAAATCGCTCCGGCTACGATTACACCGCTACAGGCTCCGATAGATTGGATAATTACATTTTCTCCCAATGCGTTTTTCCGTTTGAAACCGCTCGACAGTCCGACAGCTATGATGGCAATCGGGATAGCTGCTTCAAACACCTGTCCGACCTTCAATCCCAGATAGGCGGCAGCCGCGCTGAATATGACAGCCATGACAAGTCCCCAGAATACAGACCAGGGAGTTACTTCCCTGTATTGTTTTTGAGGTGACATAATCGGGTTAAATACTTCTCCTTCTTTGAGTTCTCTGTAGGCATTTTCGGGTAGCCCGCTTACCTTTTCTTCATCTTCCTTTTTCACTGTGAGTATTATTTTTAGTTAGATTTAATCCCAAATGTGTTTTTCTGTATCTATAGCGTTACAAAACTACGTTATTTTTTTAATTGAACAAATGATTAAGGCTGGAAGAATGACAGACAGGGATATTTAGTGAAACAAAATCCCCACCTTTTTGACATAGGTGGGGAAAATGCCCCATATATGTGGGGAATAATACCCATACGTGTGGGGAAAAAGCCCCATTCAAGTGGGGAAAAAACTTTACTGTAGCGGAGTTGTCGCTTTTTTGTGCAGGCTTCTTAGTTCGAAAGAAAGCATTACACGGAAGATGCCGATGATAAGAAGTGCATAAGCAATCATATAAACGAGGGTGAATACGCCCAGTCCCGGTTGCCAGATGATAGCGATGCTACAGATGATTGCCAGGATACCGAAAGCCATATACCAACCCCAGTTTCCGGTTCCGAACCGTTTCAGGTCCATAGCATAACCTGTGGAAGAAAAGCCTCTGAACATCAACCAGAACGCCAGGATAAACGGTAGTACGGTCATACTCAGTCCCGGACTGGCCATGAGGTAAATACCCAGTATCAGGTCGATAATACCGCCGGCCAGATACCAGCCCCAGCTCGAAATGTGCTTCCGGTTCGACACGGCAAAAAGGATTTCAAGCGTACCGCTTACGAACATGGCGACGCTGAATAAAAGGCTTAAAGCCACATAACTTGCCATCGGTGTGAACATCAGGCATATTGCGATCAGGATATATAATAATCCCAGTAAAAGTGAAACCCACCAGTTCTTTACAGCGGAACTGATTCTTTCGTCAAATGTATTCATATCAAGTTACCTTTAAAAATTATTTCTACTGTAACAAACCGTAAGAAAGAAAGGTTTCACGATTAAGTAAATTAAGGGTGCCGATTGTATTTCCTCCATGCCTTCAAAATGAAATATTTTATATACATTTGCCCCGTATTAAGTAAAATTAAAAGTCTGTTTTATGAAAGGAATTGTACTGGCCGGAGGTTCCGGAACCCGTTTGTATCCAATAACCAAAGGAGTATCCAAGCAATTGTTGCCGATTTATGATAAACCGATGATCTATTATCCCGTGTCTGTATTGATGCTTGCCGGGATAAGGGAAATCCTGATCATTTCTACCCCGCAGGACTTACCCGGGTTCCGGCGGTTGCTGGGAGACGGTTCGGATTATGGCGTGCATTTTGAATATGCCGAACAACCTTCGCCCGATGGTTTGGCACAGGCTTTTATCATAGGGGATAAATTCATTGGTAATGATTCGGTTTGCCTTGTGTTGGGCGACAATATCTTTTACGGACAGAGCTTTACGGCTATGTTAAAAGAGGCCGTTAACAATGTGGAGAACGAACAAAAAGCAACCGTCTTCGGTTACTACGTAAACGATCCGGAACGCTATGGCGTTGCTGAATTTGATACGGACGGAAACGTGCTGAGCATTGAAGAAAAGCCGAAGAATCCCAAGTCGAATTACGCGGTTGTCGGACTCTATTTTTATCCGAATAAAGTGGTCGAAGTGGCAAAACAAATCAAGCCGTCGGCACGCGGAGAACTGGAGATCACAACTGTAAACCAGGAGTTCCTGAAAGACGGAGAGCTGAAAGTTCAGTTATTAGGACGCGGTTTTGCCTGGCTCGATACCGGTACGCACGATTCGCTTTCGGAGGCTTCTACATTTGTGGAGGTGATTGAAAAACGACAGGGACTGAAAGTGGCTTGTCTGGAGGAAATCGCTTACCGGAAAGGTTGGATTGATGACGAGAAACTGAAAGAAGCAGCTACTCCGATGATAAAGAACCAGTACGGTCAATATTTATTGAAGTTGATAAAGGAATGAATAAAGACAGTAAAATATTTGTAGCCGGTCATCGTGGTCTGGTCGGTTCTGCTATCCTGAAGAATTTGCAGCAGAAAGGATACACAAACTTTGTTTTGCGTACCCATGCAGAGCTGGACCTGACCGATCAGTATGCAGTCAATGAATTCTTTGCGACGGAAAAACCGGAATATGTCTTTTTAGCAGCTGCCCATGTGGGTGGTATTATGGCAAACAGCCGGTATCGCGCAGATTTCATTTACATAAATCTGATGATCCAGAATAATGTGATCCATGCTTCCTATATTAATAATGTAAAGAAATTACTGTTTTTAGGCAGTACCTGTATTTATCCGGGCGAAGCGCCGCAGCCGATGCCGGAAGATTGCCTGCTCACTTCTCCGTTGGAATATACCAATGAACCCTATGCCATCGCAAAGATTGCCGGGATAAAGATGTGTGAAAGCTATAACCTGCAATACGGAACGAACTATATCGCAGTGATGCCCACTAATTTGTATGGTCCGAACGATAATTTCAATCTGGAGACTTCGCATGTGCTTCCGGCGATGATCCGTAAGATTCATTTGGGCAAATGTCTTCATACCGATAATTGGGAGGCTTTGCGCAAAGATTTGAATGCACGTCCTGTAGAAGGAGTGGCCGGAAATGCAACGGATAATAACATCCTGGCTATTTTAGCGAAATACGGTATCTATCCGGGAAAAGTGCAGCTGTGGGGAACCGGAAAACCGCTCCGCGAATTTCTTTGGAGCGAAGAAATGGCAGATGCTTCCGTTTATATTATGGAACATATCGATTTTCAGGATGTGCGTCCGGAGGGAAATGAAGTGCGCAACACACATATAAATATAGGTACGGGAAAAGAGTTATCTATAAAAGAAGTCGCTACGCTGATTCAGGAAAAGATCGGTTTCGATGGCGAACTGGTTTTTGATGCTTCCAAACCCGATGGGACATTGCGCAAACTGACGGATGTCAGTAAACTGCATGCTTTGGGATGGCATCATAAAATAGAGATTGCCGAAGGTGTGGAACTTTTATACAACTGGTATTTAGACAAACAATAATAAATTCATATAAATGAGTAAAGTAGCTTTAATAACAGGTATTACAGGACAGGATGGCGCTTATCTGGCAGAATATCTTGTAAAAAAAGGATATACGGTGCATGGTATCAAACGTCGTTCATCCATGTTCAACACAGACCGTATCGATCATCTTTATCAGGACCCTCATGTGGAGAACCGGAACCTGATCCTTCATTATGGCGACCTGACCGACAGCCTGAACCTTACCCGTATCATCGGTGAGGTGCAGCCTGACGAAATATATAACCTGGCAGCTATGAGCCATGTGAAAGTAAGTTTCGATACTCCTGAATATACGGCGAATGCCGATGGTCTGGGTGTGTTGCGTATCCTTGAAGCGGTGCGTCTGCTGAACCTGATCCCTAAAACCCGTATCTATCAGGCTTCTACATCCGAATTATATGGATTGGTTCAGGAAGTGCCTCAAAAGGAAACGACTCCTTTCTATCCCCGAAGTCCGTATGCTGTTGCTAAACTATATGGTTACTGGATTACGGTAAACTATCGTGAAGCCTATAAAATGCATGCTTCCAACGGCATTCTGTTTAATCATGAGTCGCCGCTTCGCGGAGAAACGTTTGTTACCCGTAAAGTAACCCGTGCCGTTTCGCGCATTGCTTTGGGTATGCAGGAAAAAGTTTATATGGGAAATTTATCTTCCAAACGTGACTGGGGCCATGCCAAGGATTATGTCCGTGCCATGTATGCGATTCTCCAGCAGGATGAACCCTCTGATTATGTTATTGCTACCGGAATAACGACGACTATTCGCGATTTTATCAGTAAAGCATTTAAAGAAATAGGGGTAGAAGTCATTTTTAAAGGCGAAAATGTTAATGAGGTCGCAGTATTAAACTATATTGACGAAAAAATGTTTATAGAGAAAGTAGGTGAGGCTTATCTCGAAAATTTTAAAGAACGGATAGGTGAAGAAGTAGTTGGTATTGACCCTCAGTACTTCCGTCCGACCGAGGTTGACTTACTTATCGGGGATGCTACGAAGGCCCGTACCCGTTTGGGGTGGGAACCGAAATACACCCTTGATACTCTTATTCAGGATATGATGCAGAATGATATCAAGCTGATGAAAAAAGAATCCTATCTGAAAGAAGGTGGATATAAAATTCTGAATTATTTTGAATAAATTAAGAACAAAACATAGATTTATTTTGTTTTAGTTAAAAAAAGATTTAATTTTGCTCTAAATTTGAGCGTTATTTAAGGTAATTGATTGTTTAATTAAAAAGTTGATGAATATGAAGACTAAAGTATTACTTTTAGCTTTATTGTCAGGTTTTGTTTTCTCTGTGTCAGCACAGGAATTTAAACCACAAGTTGGTTTTAGTACTGAAAAAGGTTATAAGACAAATTTCAAGAAAAACAAAGCTGGCGATAATTGGTTTATTTCTGTTGCCGGTGGTGCAAGTATGTTATTGGGTGACCAGAATAATAAAGCAGATTTTGGCAACCGTCTGAATTTTGCGCCTCAGTTCTCGTTTGGTAAGTGGTTCAACCCGTATCTGGCTTTCCGTACTCAGTTGAACGGTGGTATTTTACACGGATTTGTAGGTGACAACGCAGAGATCATGCAGCACAACAAATATGCAGCTGCTCATGTAGACTTGTTATGGGATGTTACCAATTTCTGGGGAGTTTATAATGAAAAAAGAGTATTCCGTTTGATTCCTTGGGTCGGTTTCGGTTATGCACAGCGTTTCGAAAATCAGGGATATGCTAGAACAGAATCTCCTACATTAAATGCTGGTATCCTTACTGCTTTCCGTTTGAGCAAACGTGTTGATTTGAACGTGGAAGTTCAGGGTTCTTTGCTGAACGAACAGTTCAACCGTGTTAACATGTTCCACTTGACAGACGGTATCGCTCAGCTGAGCGCTGGTTTGACATTCAAACTGGGTAAAACTGATTTCGAAGTATTGGAACCAATGGATTACGCTTTGTTGAACGACCTGAACAATCAGATCAACTCATTGCGTGCTGCTAACGATGAATTGAGCAAACGTCCGGAATCTTGTCCTGAATGCGAAGAAGTTGTAACTAATGTTGTAAACAACTATGTTGACAATGTAGTATACTTCCGTCTGAATAGTTCTAAGATCGATAAGAACCAGCAGATCAGTATTTACAACACTGCTGAATTCATGAAGGCAAACAATGCTCCGATCAAGGTTATCGGTTATGCTGATAAGAACACAGGTACTTCTAAATACAACATGGGTCTTTCTGAAAAACGTGCTAAAGCCGTTGCTAAAGAATTGATCGATAAATACGGTATCAACTCTAACCAGATTACTATCGAATGGAGAGGTTCTGACGAACAGCCGTACAGCGAAAACAACTGGAACCGTGTTGTTATCATGTCTGCTAATAATTAATTTATTTTTAATTATATCTGAAAAAGGCTGCACATTCTATTGTGCAGCCTTTTTTTTGCACAGAATATTCATTACTTTTGTGGAATTTTAGAACACAGTTATGGAATTCGACAAAAAACATGGTTACCTTATCCAGTGGCTGATAGGAATGGGAGATTTAGTTGTATTAAATCTATTGTTCTTCGCTGTCTATTATGGGTTGGGGGAATTTTATACAAAAGCTATATCTTATAGTTTGAGAGAGGTTGTTCTCTTATTGAATTTCTGTTATTTCTTTGCCCTTTATTTTGTTCCCATGCAATTGCATGTGGCTGTTGTTTTTATTGACAAAATTGTACAGCGTGCCTTTGCGTTGGTCTCTATATTTGTTTTTCTGTTCGCTACTTGTCTTATCTTTCTGAATATAGGGGATGCCCTGGCTACATTTCTGCTGGTTTATTTTGCTGTAACAGTTATAATTTTTGCTCTTTGGAGAGTGTTTGTTCGTGTTACACTAAAGATGTACCGTAGAAAAGGACATAATTTTAAAAGAATTATTATTGTAGGAGCAGGTAAGAATGGTATGGAATTGTACCGGGTTATGAAGGATGATCTTTCCTATGGATTCAGTATCATGGGTTTTTTTGATGATAATCTGTCTTTGCAAAGTGTGTTGCCGAATTACCTGGGTATGACGCATGAAGTGGAGAAGTATGTATTAGCCAATGATATAGACGAAATCTATTGTACTTTGCCTGGAACGCAGGACGAGAAGATATTGCGGATAATGAATTTTGCTGAAAAGCATATGATTCGTTTCTATATTGTTCCGGAGTTTTACAGGAATATAAAGAAGAGTCTTGTTATGGAAATAATGGAGTCGATTCCATTATTGGCTGTTCGCCGTGAACCTTTGCAAGCAGCTTATAACCGGGCATTAAAGAGAACTTTTGATATTCTTTTTTCTTTGGGTATTTTACTGACCATTTATCCGATACTTTATGTCGTTATAGGAATATTGATAAAAGCAACATCTCCGGGACCTATATTTTTCAAGCAAAAGCGTACCGGTTTGTACGGGCAGGAATTTGAGTGTTATAAATTCCGGACAATGCGGGTCAATGCAGATGCCGATAAATTGCAGGCAGCAAAAGATGATCCGCGTAAAACCCGTATCGGAGATTTCCTTCGGCGTACGAATCTGGATGAGTTCCCTCAATTTATCAATGTATTAAGAGGGGAGATGTCGGTAGTGGGCCCTCGTCCTCATATGCTGAAACACACTGAGCAATATTCGGCTCTTATCGATAAATATATGGTACGCCATCTGGTAAAACCCGGAGTGACGGGATGGGCACAGGTAACCGGTTATCGGGGAGAAACCAAGACGCTCGAACAGATGGAAGGACGTGTGAAACGGGATGTGTGGTACATTGAGAACTGGTCGTTCTTCCTGGATCTGAAGATCATCGTGGTGACGATTCTGAACATGTCTAAAGGTGAAAAGAATGCCTATTAAACTTATAAATTGCACACTTTTTGTGTATTTGTGTAATACAAATGCATATTTGTGCTATCTTTGCAGCCGATGGGAAGGATACTAGCAATTGATTATGGCCGAAAACGGACCGGGTTAGCAGCTACAGACAATTTACAGATGATTGCAAACGGTCTGACAACGGTGCCGAGTGGGGAATTGGTCTCCTGGTTATCTGCTTATGTGGCAAAAGAACCGGTGGATTTATTCGTGGTCGGTCTGCCGAAGCAGATGAATAACGAGCCTTCGGAAAACATGAAGTATGTAGAGGCTTTCGTGACACATCTGAAACGGACCATTCCGGATATTCCGGTTGAATATTATGATGAGCGTTTCACGTCTGTCCTGGCGCACAAGGCAATGCTCGACGGAGGTTTGAAGAAGAAAAAAAGACAGGATAAAGGCCTGGTGGATGAGATCAGTGCAGTTATTATCCTTCAATCATATTTAGAAAATAAAAAATATCAGTTATAGTTTATGATTTTACCAGTATACTTATACGGTCAGCCTGTGTTAAGAAAAGAGGCTGAAGATGTACCCAGGGATTATCCGGAATTAAAGCAGTTAGTAGCTAATATGTTCGATACGATGTACAATGCCGATGGAGTAGGCTTGGCCGCTCCCCAGGTTGGGTTGTCGATTCGTTTGCTTGTGATCGATGCTGATGTGATGGGAGATGATTTCCCTGAATGTAAAGGATTCAAGCGTGCGATGGTTAATCCGGATATCGTTGAAAGCAGTGAAGAAGAGATTTCTATGGAAGAAGGTTGTCTGAGCCTTCCTGGCGTACATGAGAAAGTGTCCCGTGCCAGCAAGATCCGGGTGAAATATTTTGATGAAAACTGGGAGGAACATGACGAGGTGGTAGATGGTTTTGCTGCCCGTGTGGTACAGCACGAATGCGAGCATCTGGAAGGTCACGTGTTCATCGACAATGTTTCGGCTATCCGTCGCCAGTTGAATAAAGGAAAACTAAATAGTATTATTAAAGGGACTGCTCGTTGTTCATACAGAGCAAAAGCTGTCGGTAAATAATAAAAATCTATTAAATAATATGACAGATTTAAGTAAAAACATTCAGGCCCTCAGGGAGAAGAAAGCCGTCGTTGAGATGGGTGGAGGCGAAGCTGCTATCGAAAAGCAGATCGCGATGGGTAAACTTACTGCCCGTGATCGTATTCTTTCCTTGCTGGACAAGAACTCTTTTCATGAGTACGATTTGTTTGTAAAGCACGATGGCCGTGACTTCGGAATGGATAAGAAAGATTTTCCGGGTGATGGTGTAGTTACAGGTACAGGTACTATTTTCGGTGCTCCGGTATGTATCTACGCACAGGACTTTACTGTAGCCGGTGGTTCATTGGGTTTGCAACATGCTCGTAAGATCACTAAGATCATGGATCATGCATTGAAGATGAAATGTCCGATTATCGGTATCAACGACTCGGGTGGTGCACGTATTCAGGAAGGTGTTGGTGCTTTGGCCGGATATGGTGAAATATTCTATAGAAATACAATCGCATCAGGCGTTATCCCTCAGATCTCATTGATTCTGGGTCCGTGTGCCGGTGGTGCTGTTTATTCACCTGCTTTGACAGACTTCGTGTTCGTGGTTGAAAATATCTCCAAGATGTTTATCACCGGTCCGAATGTGATCAAGACTGTTTTAGGTGAAGACATCTCTATGGAAGACCTGGGCGGTGCCCGTGTTCATGCGGAAACAACAGGTAATGCTCATTTCTATGCCTTGAGCGAACAGGATTGTTTCGAACAGGTTAAACGTCTGGTCAGCTTTATCCCCTGGAATAACCAGCAGCGTGCCAAGACTACTGAGCCAAAAGAACCGACAGCGATGCTGAACATTGAAGAAGTTGTTCCAGCTGATCCGAAACAGCCGTACGATGTTCGTGACGTTATCAAATGCATCGTCGATGATTCCGACTTCCTGGAAATTCAGGAACTGTGGGCTGCCAATATCGTGATCGGTTTCGGTCGTATGGCAGGCGAAACAGTCGGTTTCGTTGCTAACCAGCCGATGGTGCTGGCCGGCGTACTCGATTGCGACAGTGCCGACAAAGCAGCCCGTTTCATTCGTTTCTGCGACTCATTCAATATTCCTATTATTACCTTGGAAGATATGCCGGGTTACCTGCCGGGCGTAGACCAGGAGCATGCCGGTGTGATCCGTCACGGGGCAAAAGTATTGTATGCTTATTCGGAAGCAACTGTGCCTAAGATCACAGTAATCTTGCGTAAGGCTTACGGTGGTGGTTACATTGCGATGAACTCGCGTCACCTGGGTGCCGACTTTATGTTTGCATGGCCGAGCGCAGAGATTGCCGTTATGGGACCGGAAGGTGCAGCCAACATTATTTTCCGTAAGGAAATCATGGAAGCTGAAGACCAGAATGCAATGCGTCAGGAAAAAGTGAAAGAGTATATCGAGAAGTTCGCTAATCCTTATGTGGCAGCTTCGAAAGGATTTATCGATTCTGTTATCGAGCCGAAAGAAACACGTGCGTTGTTGCTTCACGCTCTGAAACTTTCTATTTTGAAAGAGGAATACAGACCGGCTAAAAAGCACGGAATCCCTCCGTTCTAATTAAATCCGTACATATACTTTTTGAAAATATGGAAAATAAAGAAAACGAATATGTAGATTTTGTAGTTACCGCCCGTAAATACAAAACACTGCTGACAGAGAAATATAAGAACCGTAAGATGTGGCATAAGCCCTTCGTCGGTGATGTGATTTCGACTCTTCCGGGAACTGTCGTGAAGATTTATGTGGAAAAAGGGCAGGAAGTTGAAGCCGGCCAGTTGCTCCTCATTCATCAGGCGATGAAGATGTACAATCGGATCGTCGCTCCGGTATCCGGAGTGATTACCGAGTTGGATGTAACCGAAGGAGATAAGATCGCAAAAGATCATTTGATGGTAAAAATACAGCCGAAGTAAAATTTGGTTATTTCATAATACGTGCGAAAAGGTTGTGCCAGTAGTGTTTATACACTGGTGCAACCTTTTTATTTGATACATTTTACATTCAATTTAAGTTTTTTGGCTTGATTACGGTTTGTTGAGAATTATTTTTGCTACGAACCGTTTTAACATTCACATGAATTGCTTATTTTTGTTCGCTGAATAAAGAGGGGTGTCAAAAGTCTGTTGAAACCTTTTGGCATGCCTCTTTTTAACACTTAAGGCAATCTGATGAAAAAAATATTCCTCTTTTTGATGTTTGTAGCATATTCGTTAGCGATGTCAGCGCAGATCAATACGGATCGTGTTCTGGCTATCGGACGTAATGCCTTGTATTTTGAAGATTACGTATTGTCGATACAATATTTCAATCAAGTCATTAAAGCGAAACCTTGGATCGCGGAACCCTATTTCTACCGCGCTGTTGCCAAGATCAATCTGGACGATTATAAGGGAGCGGAAGAAGACTGTACGCTATGTCTCCAGCGGAATCCATTTCTGGTTCAGGCTTATTATGCCCGCGGTATTGCCCGCCAGAGCCAGGAAAAATATGCCGAAGCGATTGCCGACTACGACAAAGGTCTTGAATTTAAACCCGAAGACCGCCAGATGCTTGTTAATAAAGCCGTAGCCAATATCCAACGGAAAGACTATGATGATGCCGAAAAGACTTTCGATGTGCTGATGAAAGCGCATCCTAAATATTCGATGAATTACCTGACCCGTGGTGCTATGTACACCGAGAAAGGCGATACGGTAAAAGCGCTTGCCGATTATAATAAGGCTATTGAAATGGACCCCTATTATGCTCCGTCCTATGGTAACCGTGCGATCCTGCTTTATCAGACAAATGATCTGAAAGGTGCTTTGGCGGATCTGAACGAGGCCATCCGCTTGAATACCCGTGAAAGTGGCTATTATATCAATCGTGGTTTGGTACGTTACCAGATGAATGACCTCCGTGGTGCGATGGATGATTACGATCAGGTAATCGGTATGGATAAAAATAATCTGATTGCCCGCTTTAACCGGGGACTGCTCCGCTATCAGGTAGGCGATAACAACCGTGCTATCGAAGACTTCGATGTGGTGATCCAGCAGGAACCGGATAACTATATGGCTTATTATAACCGTGCTCTCCTGCGTTTTGAAACAGGTGACTACCGTGGTTCTGTTCAGGACTTCGATGTTGTTTTAGGTCAATATCCAAATTTTACTCCGGGTTATTACAGCCGTTCCGAAGCTAAGCGTAAAATGAATGACCAGGTAGGTGCCGATCGCGACTACTGGACCGCTATCGAAATGGAAAACAATTCGAAGAAAGACCGCCAGTCTGCGCAGGGTGGAAATGCCATGGCCTCTACTAATACGACAGGACAGGATAGTAATGCTTCTTCTTCGGATGACAAAGGTGAAAATACACGTGAGAAATCAGATAAAAACATCAGTAAATTCAATCGCCTGGTGGTGTATGACAAAGAGGAGGAACGCAGGAATAAATACCAGAGTGATGTCCGCGGACGTGTGCAGGATCGTAATGTCCGTGTAGATATCGAACCTCAGTTTGTCCTGACTTATTACGAAAAGATTGATCCGATCAAGAAAATTGTCTATTACGACAAGACGATCGAAGAATATAATGCCCGTATGGTTTTATCGCGCAAACTGCGTATAACCAATGAAGAGGCTGCCCTCACGGAAGATCAGATTTCGGTTCACTTTGCCTCGATCAATGATTATTCCGCGAAGATAGAAGTCCAGCCGGGAAATGCGGATGCGTGGTTTGGCCGTGCAGTAGATTATATGCTTGTACAAGACTTTACGGAAGCTATCAAAGATTTCAATAAGGTTATCGAACTTGATCCGACCTATACGATGGCTTATTTCAACCGTGCAGTGGTACGTTACAAACAATTGGTTTATGATATGTCCCAGACTACTACAACCGATGACTTGTCAGCCTCTATGGGTAGTATGAACTTTAAGATGGGGCAGAGTCCGACACAGCCGAGAGCTCCTTCTGATCCTAGATCGGCCGAAGTGAAGGATAAAAGGAAGGCTTACGAACATGAATTGATTACACGTGATTACGATATGGTTATCCGTTTGAATCCCGGATTTGTGTATGCTTATTTCAATCGTGGAAATTTACGTTGTGTGCAGCGTGACTTCCGGGCGGCCATACAGGATTATGATGAGGCGATCAAACGTGACCCTGATTTTGCAGAGGCTTATTTTAACCGCGGACTGGCTCATCTCTCCCTGGGTGATGCCAATCAAGGTATTGCAGACCTGAGTAAGGCAGGCGAATTAGGTATTATCAATGCCTATAGTATCATCAAACGTATGACAAGCAATTGATCTGAATAAGCTTTTTTAGATTCAAAACAGGCATGTTTCCCAATAAAACATGTCTGTTTTGGGTTTAAAGCATATATCTTTTGACCTAAAAAGATCATTTTACGAAAAAGAATGCTAAATTTGCATGCTAATTAAAGAATTATAGAGAACAGATTATGATAAAGATTACATTTCCGGATGATTCCGTAAGAGAATACGCCGAAGGAACAACTGCTATGCAGATCGCAGAAAGCATCAGTTCCCGTTTGGCTCAGGAAGTTTTGGCCGCAAGTGTGAACGGAGAAACATGGGACCTGTCTCGTCCAATTATGCAGGATTCAACTGTGAAGCTGCTGAAGTGGGATGATGAAGAAGGTAAACATGCTTTCTGGCACTCAAGTGCTCACCTGATGGCTGAAGCGCTGCAGGAACTTTATCCTGGCATCAAGTTCGGTATCGGTCCGGCTATCGAGAATGGATTCTACTATGACGTAGATCCGGGTGAAGCTACAATCAAAGAAGGTGATTTCGCAGCAATCGAAGCAAAGATGCTGGAACTGGTAGCTAAAAAAGAAGAAATCAAACGTCAGGACATTACCAAGGCAGATGCCATGAAAATGTTCGGTGACAGAGGTGAAGAATATAAAACTGAGTTGATCAGTGAACTGGAAGACGGTACGATCACAACCTATACACAAGGCTCTTTCACAGATTTGTGTCGTGGTCCGCATTTACCTAACACATCTTACTTGAAAGCTGTAAAGATTCTGAGCGTGGCCGGTGCTTACTGGCGTGGTGATGAAAAACGCAAACAGCTGGTTCGTCTGTATGGAATCACTTTCCCGAAAAAGAAAATGTTGGATGAATATCTGGCATTACTGGAAGAAGCCAAAAAACGTGATCACCGTAAGATCGGAAAAGTACTAGAGTTAGTCACATGCTCCACCGCAGTAGGAGCAGGTCTGCCATTGTGGTTGCCCCGTGGTACTCAGTTGCGTTTGAAACTGGAAGATTTCCTGAAACGTATCCAGAAGAAATACGGTTACCAGCAGGTAATGACTCCGCATATCGGAGGCAAACAACTGTATGTAACATCTGGCCACTATGCAAAATATGGCAAGGATTCATTCCAGCCGATCCATACTCCGCAGGAAGGCGAAGAATTCCTGTTGAAACCGATGAACTGTCCTCACCATTGTGAGATATTCAAGGCATTCCCACGTTCATACAAAGACCTGCCTTTGCGTTTCGCAGAGTTCGGTACGGTTTACCGTTATGAACAGAGCGGTGAGTTACACGGTTTGACGAGAGTACGTGGCTTTACGCAGGATGACGCCCACCTGTTCTGCCGTCCGGATCAGTTGAAGGATGAATTCCTGAAAGTAATGGATATTATCTTTATCATTTTTAAAGCGCTTGATTTCGAAAACTTCGAAGCCCAGATCTCTTTACGTGATAAAGTGAACAGAGATAAATACATCGGTTCGGAAGAGAATTGGGAAAAAGCTGAAACCGCTATCATCGAAGCCTGTCAGGAAAAAGGTCTGAAAGCTAAGATCGAATATGGTGAAGCTGCTTTCTATGGTCCGAAACTCGACTTTATGGTGAAAGATGCTATCGGTCGCCGCTGGCAGTTGGGAACTATCCAGGTAGATTATAACCTGCCGGAACGTTTCGAGCTGGAATATACAGGTGAAGATAACAAAAAACACCGTCCGGTAATGATTCACCGTGCACCGTTCGGCTCAATGGAACGTTTCGTTGCCGTGCTGATCGAACATACAGGAGGTAAATTCCCGTTGTGGCTGACTCCGGATCAGGTATGTATCATGCCTATCAGTGAGAAGTTCAATGAATATGCATGGGACATCGCCCGTCAGCTGGAAGAACAGGATATCCGTGTTCTGGTAGATGACAGAAATGAAAAAATCGGTCGTAAGATTCGTGACAATGAATTGAAACGTATTCCTTATATGCTCATCGTCGGAGAAAAAGAAGCAGAAAATAATGAAGTTTCTGTAAGAAAACAGGGCGAAGGTGATAAAGGTTCGATGAAAATTGCTACCTTTGCAGCGCTTTTGAACGATGAAGTAGAGGACATGATGAATCGTTGGCAAAATAAAAACAAGTAAATAACTAATAACGAGGAGAATAAATCTTTTTGAATGAAGAATGACAATCTGAAAGAACAGTACAGAATCAACGAACGAATTCGTGTTCGTGAAGTTCGTTTAGTAGGTGACAATGTAGAACAAGGTGTATTTCCTACATCTCAGGCATTAAAAATGGCTGAAGATCAGGGATTGGACCTGGTAGAAATTTCACCCAATGCTGCGCCCCCCGTTTGTAAAATAACCGATTATCAGAAATTCCTCTATCAGCAGAAAAAGCGGCAGAAAGAGCAAAAAGCGAAATCTGTGAAGGTTGTTGTGAAGGAGATTCGTTTCGGACCTCAGACAGATGATCATGATTATAACTTCAAACTGAAGCATGCTAAAGGATTTCTGGAAGAAGGCTCTAAAGTGAAAGCATATGTGTTCTTTAAAGGACGTTCCATTCTTTTCAAAGAGCAGGGTGAAGTTTTATTGCTTCGTTTTGCCAATGATTTGGAAGACTACGGTAAAGTAGAACAGCTACCGGTTTTGGAAGGTAAACGTATGATCATCATGCTGACACCTAAAAAAGCGGGTGCATCGGCTACAGCAGCTGCTCCGAAACCAGCATCTGCGGGACCGGCAAAGCCTGTGGTTAAGAAAGTGATAACATTGAAGCCGAGGACAGAATCTGACGCTGAAGAAAATAAAGAATAAAAAAACACCCGTAGAGGGTGTCAAGTTTAATAATTAAAACAAAATTGGAAAATGCCTAAGATGAAGACTAATTCCGGTGCCAAAAAGAGGTTCGCCCTTACCGGAACAGGAAAAATCAAAAGAAAACACGCTTTTAAAAGTCACATTTTGACTAAGAAGACTAAAAAAGCTAAGAGAAACCTTACTCACACTGGCCTTGTTGCTACTGTTGATGTAAACAGTGTTAAGCTAATGCTTGGCATGAAGTAATCTTCTTAAATTAAGCGAGTTTTACAAAGATTTTTATTAACCGAATGTATTTAGCAAGTTAAGATCATCATAAAGGATGACGCTAACATTCAAAACAGATTAGAATTATGCCTAGATCAGTAAATCATGTTGCTTCAAGAGCAAAAAGAAAACGGATTTTAAAACTTACCAGAGGTTATTATGGTGCACGTAAGAATGTGTGGACCGTAGCAAAGAATACCTGGGAAAAAGGTTTGACTTATGCATTCCGTGACCGTCGTAACAAGAAACGTAACTTCCGCGCATTGTGGATCCAGCGTATCAACGCTGCTGCTCGCCTGGAAGGTATGTCTTACTCTCGTTTGATGGGAGCTTTGCATGCTGCAGGAATTGAAATCAACCGTAAGGTGTTGGCCGACCTGGCTATGAACCATCCGGAAGCTTTCAAAGCTATCGTTGCAAAAGTAAAGTAAATTGATATATAAATGTCAATAAGAGAAGGGTTCCGGTTTCGGGACCCTTTTTTTGTTAGCTTTTTGCAATTCATACCTTCTGAAACACTGAGACTTTACTTTTTTATTCATTATTTAAGGGGAAATTGTTGACATTTTGTTTGGAAGATTCAAAGGCTTTACATATCTTTGTGATAAGAAAAATGAGTTAGCCGCACTTGTTCGATTGGGAAACTCATCAGTTTTTTTTAATTCCGAGACAAAGCTCTTGTCGCTAATGGCGGGCCGCACCCTTCGGGGCATGCATCGCACAGCGGATTACAAAGGTGGCAAAGCACTCAAATCCTGTCATACGGAGTTTGTTCATATCTACGGTGCGGCTTTCTTCTCATATAAAGGGAAAATCTCTTACGGGATTTTCCCTTTTTCTTTGTATATTTACCGCACCAAGAATAAATACACAAAAACTGATTATTATGTTACTGCCAAAACAATCGCGCATAGCGATGACGGGTGTTACTGTAGTATGCTCTTTGCTTCTTGTTGCCTGCTCTCCGAAAGAGACTGTGCAACTGAATGTAATCCCGCTGCCTGCACAGGTTAGTGCTTCAGGAGGCTTTTTGAAAGTCGACAGTGCTGCTGTTTTTTCTACGGCAAAGCCTGCAAATGTTCGCTTTATCGTGGATGAGTCAATAGGTGGAAATCCGGAAGGATACCAGCTTGTAGTGAATGAAAAGGGTATCGACCTGAAAGCAGCCACCGGGACAGGTCTGTTCTATGGCGAACAGACACTCCGTCAGCTGTTTTCTCCCCAGGGAGTCCCTTATGTCACCATACAGGATGAGCCTCGGTTTAAGTACCGAGGGATGCACCTGGATGTGTCGCGTCATTTCTTTCCCAAAGAAGAAGTATTCAAGTTGCTGGACGTGATGTCCTTTTATAAGCTGAATAATCTGCATCTTCACCTGACGGATGCAGGAGGATGGCGTATCCAGATGGATAAATATCCTAAACTGACTACGGATGCTGCTTTCCGTACCGAATCCGACTGGCGGAAGTGGTGGGATGGAAAAGACCGCAAATATCTTCCTGAAGGAACTCCGGGAGCCTATGGCGGTTATTACACCAAAGACGATATACGTGCGATCGTTGCCTATGCAGCATCTAAACATATTAATGTATTGCCGGAAATCGAATTTCCCGGTCATTCGGAAGAGGTCCTGTTTGCTTATCCGGAGTTAAGTTGTTCCGGTCAGCCTTATAAGAATGGAGATTTCTGTATCGGTAATCCGAAATCATTTACCTTTATGGAAGACGTACTGGATGAAGTGATCGAACTTTTTCCATCCGAGTATATTCATATAGGAGGGGACGAAGCCGGTAAAGGTGCCTGGAAAACCTGTCCTAAATGTCAGGCTTTGATGAAAAAGAATGGCATGAAAAGCGTGGATGAACTGCAAAGTTATATGATACATAAGGCAGAGGAATATCTGATCTCTAAAGGCCGTAAGCTGATCGGCTGGGATGAGATACTGGAAGGTGGCCTTGCTCCGGAGGCTACCGTTATGTCCTGGCGTGGCGAAAGTGGTGGCATTAAGTCTGCCCGTATGGGACATGACGTGGTGATGACACCGGGTAATTATATGTATTTTGACTTCTACCAGGCTGATCCGAAAACACAACCTTATGCTATCGGCGGATATACTCCGATTAAGAAAGTGTATAGTTATAATCCGATTCCGGTCGACTCACTGACTGCCGAAGAAAGTAAACACATCATGGGAGTACAGGCCAATACCTGGACAGAATATATTCCGAACGAACAACATCTGGAATATATGATGTTTCCTCGTGCTTTGGCTTTGGCTGAAATAGCCTGGTCGCCTCAGGAAAAGCGCGAATGGAATGACTTCAAACCCCGTATGAATGCTCATATTTCAAAATTACAGCAGATGGGCATCAATACATTTACTCTTTCCAACGAACTGGAAGTAACGATGAAGGTCGATACGGTCAGCAAACAGATTGAAGTCTACCTGGATGCCGAAAAGTATCCGGCAGAAATCCGTTATACGACGGACGGTACTGTCCCGACAGCCTCCTCCACAGTTTACGACGGGATGATTCAGGTGAAGGATTCAGCTTATATCAAAGCTGCTATTTTCAGTAATGGTCAGTTGCAGGGAACCCCGACCGAGAAGAAAGTCGATTACCACTGCGCCATCAACAAGCCTATACATTATAATAGTAAGTTGTATCCCGGTTATATGGCAGGCGGTATGAATGCGCTGCTCGATGGTTATCGGGGAGGACTGACCTATCTGGATGGTCGTTGGCAGGGATACCTGAACGACCTTGATTGTGTGATCGATATGGAAGAAGTTACCGATATTCACAAAGTATCCGCCCGTTTCATGCAACTGATCGGGCCGGGAGTTTTCCAACCGGCTACAGTCGAGTTATTGACATCCGAAGATGGAACGAATTTCACTTCACAGGGAATTATCCCGACCACCATCTCCAATAAAGATCCCGAACTTTCTTTCCAGGAATATCTCTTCCAGGGAGACTGGAAAGCCCGCTATGTCCGTCTGAAAGCTGATGAAGCGAATAAGGGGTTCATCTTTGTGGATGAGATCGTCGTATGGTAAGAAGGATAATGGACCAATGTGGTAAATATGCCAATGTGCCGATTCTAAGAATGAATGCATATGTATCTCATTGGCATATTGGCACATTTTCAAATTAGCATATTATTAATTAACTAAATAAATCGAGAATGAAGAAGCAAGTAATGAGCCTCCTGCTGTGTGGTAGCCTGATGGCGGCAGCACAACAGCCGGTAGATTATGTAAACCCTTTTATCGGGACCAGCAACTACGGGACTACTAATCCCGGAGCCATCTGTCCCCAGGGTATGATGAGTGTCACTCCATTCAATGTGATGGGATCGGAGAGCAACCGCTTCGATAAAGACAGCCAATGGTGGTCCACTCCATACTCCGCCGACAATGACTACATGACAGGTTTTGCCCATGTAAACCTGAGTGGGGTAGGTTGTCCCGAATTAGGCAGTCTGTTATTGATGCCGACCGCCGGCGAACTGAAAGTCGATTACCGGGAATATGGTAGCAAATATAAGGATGAAGTAGCCCATCCCGGTTATTATAGCAATGTCCTGACAAAATATGGTATCAAGACCGAAGCGACAGCCAGTATGCGTACCGGCCTTAGCCGTTTCACTTTCCCGAAAGGGCAGGGGAATATTCTGCTGAACCTGGGAGAAGGATTGACCAACGAAACCGGAGCAACCGTTCGTATCGTCAACGAAACCGAGATTGAAGGAAGCAAGTTGCTGGGAACTTTCTGTTATAACCCGCAGGCCGTTTTCCCGATCTATTTCGTAATGAAGGTCAGCAAGGTTCCCAAGTCGATGGGATACTGGAAGAAACAGCGTGAAATGAAAGGTGTGGAAGCCGAATGGGATGTCTATTCAGGCAAATACAAACTATATACCAAGTATAACCGTGAAATGAGCGGTGACGATGTCGGTGTATGGTTCACCTATGATACGGAAGAAAACGAAGCCATCGAAGTCAAGATGGGTGTCTCTTTTGTCAGCATCGAAAACGCCCGTCTCAACATGAATACGGAACAACCCGGTTTCGATTTCGATAAAGTCAGGACAACCGCCAGCAATATGTGGAACAGCGACCTGTCTCGTGTAAAGGTAGAAGGCGGTAGCAAAGACGACAAGACAATTTTCTATACCGCTTTATATCACCTGCTGATTCATCCGAACATTATTCAGGATGTGAACGGTGAATACCCGATGATGGAAAGCCTGAAAGTAGGTCATACTACCGGAAACCGTTACACCGTATTCTCTTTGTGGGATACCTATCGTAACGTAAGTACCTTGATGACCTTGCTTTTCCCCGAACGTCAGCTCGATATCATCCGTACCATGATCGATATGTATAAGGAAAGCGGCTGGTTGCCTAAGTGGGAACTATACGGACGTGAAACCCTCACGATGGAAGGTGATCCTTCCATACCTTATATAGTAGATGCCTGGATGCGCGGCCTTCGTGATTTCGATGTAGAAACAGCTTACGAAGCGATGCGTAAAGGAGCTACTACACCGGGTGAGTTCAACCTGCTTCGTCCGGACAATAACGATTATATGAGCAAAGGATATGTTCCGCTTCGTGAACAATACGACAACTCCGTATCCCATGCTTTGGAATATTATATAGCTGACTGGAACCTGTCCCAGTTTGCCAAAGCTTTAGGAAAGAAGGAAGATGCAAAACTCTTCTATGACCGCTCGATGGGCTATAAGCATTATTACAGTAAAGAATTCGGTACACTTCGTCCGATTCTGCCCGATGGAACATTCTATTCTCCCTTCAACCCTAAACAAGGTGAAAACTTCGAACCCAATCCCGGTTTCCATGAAGGAAGTGCCTGGAACTATACTTTCTATGTTCCCCACGATATCCCCGGTCTGGTTAAGCTGATGGGAGGCCAGAAGAAATTTGTAGACAAATTGCAGATGGTATTCGACGAAGGCCATTACGATATGGCAAACGAACCGGATATCGCCTATCCATATCTGTTCAGTTATTTCAAAGGTGATGCCTGGCGTACACAGAAGCTCGTTCGTGAATTGTTAAGTAAATACTATCATAATGCACCGAACGGTCTTCCCGGCAATGATGATACCGGAACCATGTCAACCTGGGCTGTTTTCTCTATGATGGGATTCTACCCGGCTTGTCCCGGCGATATGGATTATGTACTGACTTCGCCGACCTTCAATAAGGTTACCATCGATTTGAATAAGAAATTCTATCCAAAAGGTGAGTTAGTAATCGAATCCATGCATAACAATCCGGAAGACATCTATATTAAAGAAGTAACAGCCGACGGAAAGAAGCTAAAAGGCTATACTATTTCTCAGGAAGAATTGGTAAATGCCGGAACGCTCAAATTCATTTTGGAAGATACGCATAAATAAGAGATAAAAACATGGCAGAAATAAGCCCTGGAAGTTTTGAAACTTTCCAGGGCTTTCTATTTCGAATATAGGATACTTGATAAATAATAAATCCTTTTACCTTTGTAGTCATCGGTTTTTCCTTTATTTTTGCAAAGACAGAATTAAAAAAGGACAGATGAGCAAATATAAATATTCGCTATATGGGTATCATGCTATAGAGAAAGCTGATATTACTATCAATGGAATAACTGTGTTGTCCGGAGAAAATGGTTGTGGCAAAAGTACTTTGTCAAGATGGTTGTATTATATAATTAATGAATCGAACAAATTTGATGAATCTCTTTATGAGGAATTCTCCAATCAATTAAGAGGAAATCTTCATAAATTGTTTAGAGCTAGTCGGGAGATAAGTCAGAGCGATGAATTCACCTCATATCATGAGGTGATCGATCAGATAAATGATCAAGTTGATATAGACACATTGAAAGAAAGATATATAAGTTTGGTTAAGCAGTTCGAGTTGAGACTGATATCTTTCTTATCTGCAGAAATGATGAAGAGCAGAAAAAAACGTATTTTCTCTTATCTGAAAATTTCATATAATGATGATAAAATCCTCTTAGAAAAGAATATTGCTGAATTTTTTAGTTTATTAATAGCTGATTTTGATCAAAAATATGAAGAACTTTATCTTAATAAAGAAAAACGCTCATTAGATCAACTGTATAGATTTATAAAAAGAAATTATTTAGAGGAAGATAAAGCCCCGTCAAAGATACAGCTTTCAGAAGATGGGGTTAAGCTATTGGAAAAAGGAAAATTTGATGCTCCATTGATGATTCATAGAGCAATATATATAGATACTCCAATGGCTTTGTCTGATAAAGCTAAAACGTTAAGTACCCATTGGACAGATTTATATGAAATGATGATAAGTCCTCGGGGAGAAATGCCTCAGTCTGGCAAAAAAGTGTTGTTACGTATCAGGCGACTGATAAATGGGCAGATAATAGTTGAAGACGATACATTTGGTTTTAATAAGGAATTGCATTTTCATCGGGAGGATGGTTTAAATATACCTTTGGAAAAAGCTGCTACCGGTTTGAAAGCTTTTGCCTATTTACAGCGTCTTTTGGAAAATGGTTATCTGAATGAAGAGACCTTGTTGCTTATTGATGAACCCGAAGCCCATTTACATCCTCAGTGGATAGTGGAATTTGCACGTTTATTAGTTTTGCTGCATAAGGAATTAGGCTTAAAAATTATGATTGCCAGTCATAATCCGGATATGGTTGCAGCTATACAATCGATTGCTCATAAAGAGGATATTATCGAAAATACCTGTTTTTATCAGGCGACTAGAAGTGAGAATTCATTACAATATACATATCAAAACCTCGGAAGCGATATAAAAGAGATTTTTGAGTCTTTTAATATTGCGATATCCCGTATTCAAGATTATGGTTCCAATAATTTATAATGAAGACATTATTGTTTCTCATTTGATAGCAAAACATTGTTTGTGTTTATTAGATGAAGTCTCTCAAAGAGATTATAATAAAGTAGGGATTTTTTCAAGCAAGATCAAATGTTTGGCTTTGGATGATTACGAAACAAAGTTCTGTGGTGGTTCAAAAGATAATACAATGGATGCAGCAGTCGGAATTAGTGATTATCAAAATAATCGAAAAGTAAATCATAGATTGTTGTTGGTAGAATTGCGTTTGGATTATCAAAGTTCTAGAAATCTGGATAAAAGCTCGTTAGTTCGCAAAATAAAACATTCTAAAGATTTATTATCAGAGTCTAGGATTGCCCCCAATAGTTGTTTTATTTTTTCTGAAGAGGTTGCTCCCAAGGCTCAAAGTTGGGTACGGCGCTTTGCTCGTGAGTTTAGTGCGAATTGGGAGGTGATGAATCCCATACAGTTTAATGCTTTTATAAAATTTGAATCAGATATGCCGTATCAACCGGAAAATGATTTAGATAGAATAAAAGAAGTCTTGTATGAATGTTTGAAGAAAAAGGATTTAAAGAACTTTTTTGATAATACAAGATATTGGCGTACAGAAGCTTTAAAATATAGGAATCAATTTAAATTATTGGAATTTGAAGCCATTACAGATACGCTATGGGATATATGGAAATCTTTTGATATAGCGGCTTATTCATCTGATGAAATGGATATTCTTGAATCAGAAATAGAAAAAGAGGATTTGCAGATTCTCATTGGAAGATACGCATAAGTAAGAAAAATAAATTATCGTAAGGGAGCCCTGGGGAGTAATGAACTTCTCAGGGCTTTTTGCATTTAGGAAACTGTATTATGAGTGTAGAGATTGATAGGCAAACTTGTTACTGAATGTAAAATCTTTTGAAAAGATGAAAGGGGGATAATTCAAAATGACTAGAAAAAACGATCGTTTTTTCTAGTCATTTTTTTGTGCTGCAAAGGTAAGTGATATTTATTGAAATACAAAGAGTTTCTGAGAAATTATCTATTTGTTCTTCAATGTTTTAATTCGTTTTTTTCAAAAAGCCGCTTCAATCATAGGTTAACAAAAATTAGGTAAATATAGTGACTAGAAAAAACGATCGTTTTTTTTAGTCACTCCAATGACCTTTAAGTATAAGAATTACAATGATTTATGTAGGTTGGCCGCTTGGGACTGACGAACTTTTTTACATAATATCCTTAATTTACAACTTATGAATATCAATGGTTTTGCACTAGTATTATCACGCGTTAAATTTTTTAACCGTTGGATCGTCCTATTTATTGACTTATTTCTATCAATTCTAGCTACTGCTACTTCTCTGTCATTCCTATGGTATATTCTTGGAACAGAGCTTGTGGACGATTCTCTTTTTCATATATTATCCATTTCTTTCTGCAGCAGTCTGGTGAGTTTCTTTTTGTGCCAGACCTATAAAGGTGTGATCCGGCATTCTGCATTTACAGAAGCTGGACGTCTTGCTTTATCCTCATTAATAAAGGTACTTTTCATCGTCATTTTGGTCTACCTGACTACGACGATTCAATCTCCTCGTGAATTAGCCTTAGGAGCTGTAGTAGACTTGTTCCTTACCTTCTTCCTTTTGACAATACTCCGTGTTTTCATGATCGTTTTCTATTCAATTATAGTCAATAGTGTATCCTTGAATCAAGGAAAATTATTGATCTATCAGGGTGATAAATCCGGAACTTTCTTGTTTGATGCTTCCCTGAGTGACAAACTATTGTATAAAGTTTGTGGTTTCCTGCGCTTTGGAGATCATACCTGTTTACGTGTAGGAAAATACAGAATTTATTCAATTAAAAAGCAAGTAGACTTTAACCATTTGGTTAATAGGAAAAATATTAAAGCAGTATTGTTTACGGACTATCATTTAGTAAAAGAAGAGAGTGAGCGTTTAGTCCGTTATTGTGAAAAGAAGAAAGTTCGTATGTTGATGCTTCCTTCTGTAGATGAATTGAAGAAGGGTAAGGTTAATTTCCGTAATCTCCCTGAGGTACATATAGAAGATTTATTAGGTCGTGAGGAAATCTGTATCAATATGACTGAAATCGCCACTTCCTTGAAAGGCAAAGTTGTTTTGGTAACCGGAGCCGCCGGTTCTATCGGTAGCGAATTATGCCGTCAACTATGTACATTCAATCTGAAGCAATTGATCTTGTTTGACAGTGCAGAAACCCCTATGCACAACATACGTTTGGAACTGGAAGAAAAATTTCCTCAGGTAGAATTTACTCCTGTAATGGGAGATATCCGGATGATCGACCGTGTAGAGTCCCTTTTCTTGCGTTTCCAACCTCAATATGTATTTCATGCGGCTGCTTATAAGCACGTACCTTTGATGGAGGAAAATCCTTGTGAAGCAGTCCATACGAATGTATATGGAACCCGTAATGTGGCGGATATGGCTGTCAAATACAATGTAGATAAATTCATAATGATTTCTACTGATAAGGCGGTTAATCCGACTAACGTAATGGGAGCTTCCAAACGCCTGGCAGAAATCTATGTACAAAGTTTTAGTATTGCTATCAGCAAAGGTTTGCATCCAGGCAAAACCCGTTTTATCACGACTCGTTTTGGGAATGTTTTAGGAAGTAACGGTTCTGTTATTCCCCGTTTTCGTGAGCAATTAGCAAAAGGAGGCCCTTTAACAGTGACTCATCCCGACATCATCCGCTACTTTATGACAATCCCGGAAGCGTGTCGTTTGGTGCTCGAAGCCGCATTTATGGGCAAGGGCAATGAAATCTTTGTATTCGATATGGGAACTCCTGTAAAGATCGTTGATCTGGCTCGTCGTATGATCGAATTGGCAGGTCTTGTCCCCGGCGAGGATATCGAAATTCAATATACGGGGCTCCGCCCGGGAGAAAAACTGTATGAGGAACTTCTGGCAACTAAAGAGAACGTCCTCCCTACAAATAATGCTAAAATATATCGCGCTCAGGTGAGAGAATATGATTACAATGATATTTGCTCGGTTATGAGTCCGTTGATTGCTTTGGCGATTAAAGTAGATAAAATGGGGACAGTCCAAATGATGAAAGGGATTGTACCGGAGTTTAAGAGTAAGAATTCGGAGTATGAGGTGTTGGATAAGGTTGAATAATATTCTCTTTATCTGTCCTTTGTTTGATCAGTGGATATTATGCCGATGGAATTTGTATCTGGCTATCCTTTCTGACATTGCTGGCTTGGCCGGTAATCTGTTCTTGATACTCAACTATATGCCTGCTTCTTATAATACCATCGAGTGAGAAAAGGCTTGACAGATGACTTTCGAAATCTGGGGAACGGTTATCAATATACATTCTGGCAGTTATATAAGTTATGGTGGATTGATTATGTTTTTTATTCTGAATCTTTAAAAGGAAAGGATTGTTTTTCTCCTAACGCGCCTTATAGTGATCATAATATGGTTGTTTGGAGAGGATGTTTGAAAAATCTGATAAATAGATTGTTATAACAAGTGTTTTTTGATACGTTTTTCTTTGTTAAGAAATATGAAATTTAAAAATAGAGATATGAATGTAATAGGTATTATTCCTGCTCGTTATAAGAGTACACGATTTGAGGGTAAACCTCTTGCGAAGATTTGTGGGCATCCTATGATTTGGTGGGTATACCAACGTGTTTGTCAAGCACAAAAAATTAAAGAAGTGTTTGTTGCTATAGATGATGAACGTGTTCGTAAGGTTTGTGAAGAACTTGATATTAAGTATGTAATGACCCGAAGTGATCATCCTGAGCATATTTCTCGTATTCATGAAGTTGCTGAAAAAGTAAAGGCTGATTTATATGTTTGTGTGAATGGTGATGAGCCTCTTATTTCACCTAAATGTATTGATCAAGTTATACCCTGTGAGATAGATGATAATTTCTTTTTTAGTGGTGCTATGCGTACATTAACAGACCCTGCAGAAACTATTGATTCTGCTAATATAAAAATTGTTATGTCTGACATTGGACGTTGTGTGTATATCAGCCGTACTCCTGTTCCCTATCCTAAAGGGACCTTAATGTTTAGCTATAAGAAGTATGTTGGTATTGAGTGTTTCTCAAAAAAAGCACTTGATTTCTTTGTGTCAACACCTCAAGGTAACATTGAGCGCATTGAAGATATTGATCATCTTCGTTTTTTGGAGCATGGAAAAGAACTTCAATTTACCCTTGTTGATTCAGAGTCGATCTCTGTAGATACTCGTAAGGATTTGGAAAAAGTCATTTATATAATTGAGCATCAAGGAGCTAATTTGTAAATCAAAAATACTGAAAATGAGAAAGATTCAAATATTAGATTGTACTCTTAGAGATGGTGGTTATATTAATGACTTTCATTTTGGAGAGAGGGGTATAAAGAAAATTATTGCGCAGCTCTCATCTGCAAATATTGATATTATTGAATGTGGATTCTTGGAAGATGGTAATAATGATCCTGAATATTCTTTATACACAACAGTTGATCAAATAGCTAATATTTTGCCTTCTCAGCGTAATGAAAATACGATGTATGTGGCAATGGCTTGTTACGGTGAATATGATCTTGCGCAATTGGCCCCTTATGATGGAAAATCAATAGAAGGAATTCGTGTGACTTTCCACTACAATGAGGTGGAAGATGCCTTAGAATATTGTCGCCAGATTCAAGCAAAAGGTTATAAAGTTTTTGTTCAGCCTGTCGGTACAACCAGTTACACCGATGAACAATTGTTATGGTTGATACGTAAAGTAAATGAATTAAAGCCATATGCTTTCTATATTGTTGATACGTTAGGACTAATGCATCAACATGATGTGTTGCGTTTTTTCTATTTAATTAATCACAATCTTGCAACAGGTATCCACATAGGATTCCATAGTCATAACAACTTACAGTTATCATATTCCAATTGTCAATGTTTGGCTTCTGTGGAAACGGAGCGTGTAATATCACTTGATTCATCTGTTTTTGGTATGGGGCGTGGTGCTGGTAATCTTAATACGGAGCTTATTGCCAACTATCTTAACACAAAGTCTCGTTGTTATGAAATAGAACCAATTTTAGAAGTGGTGGATGAATATATTATGCGTATTAAGCAAGAACATGATTGGGGATACAGTGTACCATATTATCTTGCTGCTATTAACGGATGTCATCCTAATTACGCATCATATCTGTCAAGTAAACAGACACTTAATGTTAAGAGTATTGGTACGATTCTGCGTATGATTGAGCAGGATAAGCGTTCGTTGTTTGACAGGGAACTCGCTGAAGAGAAATATCGTGATTTTCAAGCTCATGAGGTTGATGATAGTGGATCAATAGCAACATTAAAAGCAGCAATAAAAGGTCGTAGTGTTTTACTTATTGCTCCTGGACCATCACTTAATGAACACCAAGAAGAATTGTTGCAGGTTGCAAAAGAGCATAAGTGTATAGTGATGTCTGCAACTTTCATCCCCAATTTTATTGATTGTAACTATGTGTTTCTTAGTAATTTGAAACGTTATAATACAACGTTTAATCCTCAGAAGAAAGTTGTCTGTCTTATACATACTTCAAATATTGAAGTAGTTGAAGCTAATGCAGTGAGGGTTAATTATACTTCGTTACTTGATGAAGAAAATGTAATAATGGATAACTCTAGTATAATGCTTATTAATCTGTTGACGAAATTGGAACCTTTACAAGTATATCTTGCAGGTATGGATGGGTATAAGGCAGATACAAGTAATTATGCAGAAGAGCGTCTTGTGTTAAATCAATCAAAGGATAATGCAGAAGCAATAAATAAAGCAATGCGTAATCGTATTGCAGAACTTCGTAAATCGCTTAATATCTCATTTATAACTCCATCGCTTTATGAATAAAAATATTTGCCGTGGAATATATGCGTTGATATGTGAGCATTTAGATGATATTCTAACTTTGCGTAATACTAGAATTCTTAAAGATGACCTGTCTTTTGTTTCAAAAGGTGATTTGCTTTGTGATAAATTGGTGAAAAACTTTATCAAAGAAAATTTACCTAACAGTCACATTGTTTCGGAGGAGATAAAAGAAAGTTGGAATATACCTACAAATGCAGAATATATAGTGACGGTTGATCCAATAGATGGTACAGAAAACTTTGTTTCAGGTTTGAAAGAGTGGGGAATTGGTATTAGTATCTATCATAATGATAGGCATTTTCAGTCAATGATAGCATTACCGGAGTTTAATATTTGTCTTGTAACAGGAGATAAGTTGGAACGTATTTCAGGTTCGCGCCTTTGTGGTCTGCCTTCCTATATGAAACCTGAACATTTTGAACAGCTTGATAGAGATTATGAATATCGTCAACTTGGATGTTGTATGTTGAATATGTATAATGTCATTAAGGGGTGCTTTACTAAATTTCATCATCTAACAGGTTGTTATTCTTGGGATATTTTACCAGGAATGAATCTCGCAATAGAACATGGACTTAATGTCGAGATTGAAGGGAAGAAGTATTCAGGATGCTTTTTACAGCCGGGAATTAAATATAAGTTTGTAGTTAAAGATTCTATTATATGAAAGTTGTACTACTTGCAGGTGGATTTGGCTCTCGGATAAGTGAAGAGAGTGTGTTTAAACCTAAACCAATGATAGAGATAGGTGGTATGCCGATTCTTTGGCATATAATGAAAGAATATGCTTATTATGGGCATAATGAGTTCATAATTTGTGCTGGTTATAAACAAGAATATATAAAAGAATGGTTTGCAAATTATTTTCTGTATAATTCTGATGTAAGTTTTGATTTTCGGAATGGGAAAAACATCATGACGGTACATTATAGTAATTTGGAACCATGGAAGGTTACAGTTGTTGATACAGGTTACAATACTATGACAGGTGGACGTATCAAACGTATTCAAGAATATGTGGGTGATGAATCATTTTTCATGACTTATGGTGATGGAGTTTGTGATGTGGACATGAATAAACTTCTTGAATTTCATAAGTCTCATGGTAGGATTGCAACCTTAACAGCAGTAAAACAGGTTCAAGAAAAAGGAGTATTAGAAATAGGTGGTGATCAAGCTGTAAAGGCTTTTCGCGAGAAAAACATTAATGATGGTGCTCCTATTAACGCTGGATATATGGTACTTGAATCTGCTGTATTTAATTATCTCACAGATGATTCTTGCGTTTTTGAACGTGAACCGCTCCATAGGTTAGTTAATGAAGGGCAGTTGATGTCCTATATTCATACTGGTTTTTGGCAATGTATGGATAATGTTCGAGAAAAAACTATGCTTGAAAATTTGCTTGTTGCGGATAAAGCTCCTTGGAAGAAATGGGAGCGTGTAATTCCTAATAATCCTTATAGCGAATAATATGGAAAATATTTTAGAATTTTATAATGGGAGACGTGTTTTTGTGACTGGTCATACAGGTTTCAAGGGATCATGGCTCTGTAAAATGTTGGTTAATGCTGGAGCAAAGGTAACAGGATATTCATTGGAACCTCCCACATCACCTTCTCTTTTTAATATTGCAAATATAGCGAGTGATGTTCATTCCGTGATTGGCGATATTCGCGATTTGGCTTTATTGAAAACCATTTTTAATGAGGTTCAGCCTGAAATTGTGTTGCATTTGGCTGCACAACCAATTGTGCGTGATAGCTATAGAGATCCTGTTTATACTTATGAAACGAATGTGATGGGTACGGTCAACATTTTGGAGTGTGTTCGTCACTTTTCATGTGTCCGTTCTTTTTTGAACGTAACAACCGATAAGGTATATTTAAACAAAGAGTGGGTGTGGGGGTATCGAGAGAATGAAGAATTGGATGGCTTTGATCCATATTCAAATTCCAAGTCTTGCTCCGAGTTGGTTACACATTCTTATAAGAACAGTTTCTTCTCAGATAGTAAGGTTGCCATTTCAACGGCTCGTGCTGGTAATGTGATAGGTGGAGGAGATTTTGCTAAGGATCGTATTATCCCCGACTGTGTTCGTGCAGCTCAAGCTAAGGAAGATATAATTGTACGTAATCCCTTTTCTACACGTCCTTACCAACATGTATTGGAACCTTTGTATGCTTACCTTATGATTGCAGCTCGTCAGTATGTGGATGGAAGATATGCTGGTTATTATAATGTGGGGCCTGATGATGTGGATTGTTTTCTGACAGGAGCACTTGTCGACCTTTTTGTACAGAAATGGGGTGATGAGATGAAGTGGATTAATCGTTATGAAGGTGGTTTTCACGAGGCAAACTTCCTGAAACTTGATTGTTCTAAATTGAAAAATACTTTTGATTGGGTACCCCGTTGGAATCTTGAAACCGCTATTATCAAAGTTGTAGAATGGAGCAAATGTTGGATCAATGGAGAGGATGTGAGAATATGCATGGATAAACAGATTAATGAGTTTTTGGAAAAATGAAAAAGGTTATTATAACAGGAGCAGATGGTTTTATCGGAAGTCATACTGTTAATTATTTTTTAGCACAAGAAATAGAAGTTTTGGCTATTGATATATGTGATATACCCCATCGTTTGGTTCCCGATGGAAAGAAGTTGAAGTATATGCAGTGTGATATTGCGAATATTCAAGAAATGAAAGAAAAAATCCCAACAAACTATTATGACACTTTTATACATTTTGCTTGGGTGGGTTCTGCTGGGCCAGCACGTATGGATTATAATCTTCAAATACAAAATGCTCTTAATACAGTGGAATGTGTGAAGGTCGCTAAAGAGTTGGAGTGCAGTCGTTTTGTATGTGCCGGTAGTATTATGGAGTATGAAGTTGAAGCAGCAGTTCATGCACAAGGTAGTCAACCAGGTATGGGATATATCTATGGAATGGGTAAGCATATAGCACACTGTATGTGTAAGGTTGTGGCTGTGAATATAGGAATTGAGTTAATATGGCCAATGATAACCAATGCTTATGGGGCCGGTGAACTTTCACCTCGATTTGTGAATACTACTTTACGTAAGTGTATTAATGGAGAACCTCTTCAGTTCACTGCTGCTACACAAAATTATGATTTTGTGTATGTGACAGATGTTGCTAAAGCTTTCTATTATATATCAAAGAATGGTAAACCATTTTGTGAATATATGATTGGTAGTGGTAAGGCTCGACCCCTCAGAGAGTTTATTCTTGAAATGCAGCAAGAGTGTGCCCCTGAATCAACACCATTGTTTGGTGATATTCCTTTTACAGGAACAAATATGCCGCTTTCAACGTTTGATACCACGATTACAGAGAAGGACACAGGCTTTAAACCAGCAATTAGCTTTGCAAAAGGTACACGTATGACAAAAGAATGGCTTGCTGCTAATAAGTGATTGAATATTAGTGGTTTATTTTTTTTGTGGAGCAGTCGTTGTTCTTGTTTATAATGTCAGTAAGTATATATAAACTGGTTGACTCATTGCAAAAGTAAACCTTTAAAATAGGGAACTAATATTAGTTAATGATGGTTCTACAAAGTTTGTAAGAGGTGTGTAAAATCTGATAGTCGTATAAAAAATATATAGGGTAATTAATCGGTAATATATGAGGAGAATAAAGATTGCGTATATTACATGGCTTGGGCTTTGAAGGAATTTCTGCATTCACTTGCAATTTGATGGCACATCTTGATATGTCTCAGTTTGATGTTACAATAATAATGGCTGTTGATAAAAACGGTGTACTTCAGAAGCGTGAGAAAGAAGTTGCGGATTGTGGGGTTAAGATATTGCGTACATGTGATCTTGGTTCTATTTCTCGTTTGCAGACTCATTTGCATATGTTAAAGGAAATTCTTGTAAAGGAAGGTCCTTTTAATGTGATTCATAGTAATATGGATAAATTAAATGGTTTGAATCTAAAGGTTGCAAAGGAATTGAGAATCCCCAAGCGTATCAGCCATTCTCATTGTGCAAATAGAGTTAAGTATATAAATCCTTTAAAAGATATGATTGCTACTATTTATCAGAAATTTATGTTTAGTATGATTAAGTGGTACGCAACAGATTTTGTTGGATGTTCAGATTTGGCGAACAATTATATGCATAATGGAAAAGGAGATGTAGTTGTTAATGGCATAGCTTTAAATAAGTTTTATCGAAATATCAAACAATCGAGTCCTCTTTTTGAAGCGAAAGCAAAGGTTTTAGGAGTAGTTGCTCGTGTATCACCTCCGAAAAATCCCTTTTATTTTATTGGTATTGTTCGGGAATTATCTAGAATACGTCAGGATTTTACACTTGTATGGATTGGTGACAGTAATGCAAATCTTTTATTAGATCAGATTAAATTAAATGGTTTAGAAAAATATTTTAACTTTTTGGGGCAAAGAAATGATGTCGCTGATTTATTACAGTATATAGACGTGTTTTTAATGCCTTCGTTATTTGAAGGACTTCCTATTTCTGCTGTAGAGGCGCAAGCTTCAGGATGTGAATGTTTGTTATCTGATAATATTACTCGTATGGTAGATGTGGGGTTGTGTTCTTTTTTACCTATAGGCGAAGGAAATGAAGGACTTTGGGCTGAAAAAATTAATGAATTATTGAATAAAAAGCGGACAAAATTACCAATTGAAAAATTAAAAGTTTTTGATGTACAAACGATGGCGGATTCAATGTCTGATATTTATATGCGAAAATATGATACGAAAATTTGATTTTGAAGAATTTGATTTTGAAGGTGCATACCTTATACAACCATTTTATGTGACTGATGAACGAGGTGGTTTTGTTAAAGACTATAATGTGGAAATATTCAAGGTCAATGGGATTGAACACGAATTGAAAGAGGTATTTTACACAATTTCTAAACGGGGAGTTATTCGTGCAATCCATTTTCAGCTGGTAAAGCAACAAGCAAAACTTGTACGTTGTATATCCGGACACGTATATGATGTAATTGTAGATCTTCGTCCTAATTCATCCACATTCGGTCAATGGAGAGGGGTTGACTTAACGGGGGAAAATCAAAAAACGCTTTATGTGCCTCAGTTTTTTGGACATGGTTATCTTGTGCTGGAAGATTCTGTTGTGTCATATAAATGCAGTGAGGTCTTTTATGGTGAAGGTGATTCTGGTATTATGTATAATGATAGTGAAATTGCGATAGAGTGGCCATTTGAGAAAATTGGAGGTATAGAGAACATGATTATATCAGAAAAAGATAAGGCATTGATGAGTTTTGCTGATTACAAAAAACTATTTTAAGAATGAAATCTATACTCTTTTTTATACCAACATTAGGAGGTGGTGGAGCAGAACGTGTGCTTGTGAACCTTGTTAATAATTTAAATAGAACAAGATATAAGATTACTGTTCAAACGTTATTTGATTCAGGTGTAAACAAAGAGATGCTTGCTGAGCATGTTGAATATCGTTCAAATTTTAAATATATTATTCCTGCAAATACGAAATTTTTTAAATTGTTTTCTCCTAAGTTTCTTTATAACCGTTTGATTGGTAAAAAATATGATATAGCAGTTTCCTTTCTTGAAGGTCCTACGGAACGTATCATTGCCGGTTGCCCATACAAAGAAACAAAATTGGTAAATTGGGTACATGTAGAGCAGCATACGGTAAAATGTGCCTCGTACAGTTATAAAAGTTTTAAAGAAGCACAAAATTGTATTGATAAATTCGAACGTACAGTCTGTGTAGCTGAAACTGTCAAAAATGATATAACTAAAATTTTTCATTTTTCACACCCTTGTGAAGTGTTGTATAATACTAATGAGAATGATAAAATTGTAGATATGGCGAAAGAACCTATTGTTGAAGGTCTATATTTAAAGGATAGTGCTAGTGTTATATCTATTGGTCGTCTCATTGAGCTGAAGGGTTATGATAGATTGATAAATGTGCATAAGCGATTATTGGAGGAAGGCATAAAACATAATGTCTATGTAGTGGGCGCTGGAGGATTGGAAAAGAAATTGAAAAAACAAGTCGAATTATTGGATGTGGCGGACACCTTTCATTTCTTAGGTTTTCATAAGAATCCTTACAAGTATATAGCTAAAGCTGATATGTTTGTTTGTTCATCTCGACGAGAGGGTTTTAGTACTGCAGTAACAGAAGCTTTACTTTTGGGTATTCCTGTTGTTAGTACAAATTGTAGTGGTGCTTATGAATTGCTTGGTAGAAATAATGAGTATGGTATTGTAACAGAAAATAGTGAAGAGGGAATTTATGAAGGTATGAAGCGGTTACTTTCTGATAAACTTTTGCTTGCTTATTACTATGAGCAAGCGAAAATTCGTGCTTTAAAATTTTCCAAAACTGAAACAATTAAGGCTGTTGAAAATATGTTCAACTCTTTGTAAGATATTCAGAATTAATGAAACTAAGTATAATAACAACTATATATAATGCGGCGGCTGATTTACCACGCCTACTCGACTCAATGATGGCGCAAAAAAGTCCTGATTTGGAGTTCTTTTTAATAGATAATGGATGTGTTGATAATAGTAGATCTATTTGCGAGGAATATGCAAAACGTGATAGTCGTTTTACAATATTTGTAATAAAAGATAATGTAGGTTATATACGTGCGCGCAATATAGGTATTAAAGAAGTAAATGCTGATTATATTGGTTTTTGTGACTCTGATGATTATCTTGAAATTGGTGCCTATGATCGTGCAATAACGAAAATCAAAGAAACTGGTTGTGATTTGTATATCACATCGTATAGAACAATAAACGGAGATCGTGCAATAGATAATAAACTTCCTTATGATTGTGGGTTTTATAACGGTGAAGATGTAAAGAATAATATACTACCACTTGCGTTTGGTCCTTGTAAAGGAAGAGGAATGCTTCATGGTTTTATGTGGAAAGAGATTTTTTGTCATGATTTGTTGTTTGTCAATAATCTGTCGTTTGAAGTAGAGCTAAAGCCTTACGAAGATCAACTGTTGAATGTACAGGTAATTAGTTTGTGCAAAACTGTTTATGTTGATGATAATCCCATATACAATTATGTAATGAATCCTCTATCTATAACTGCCCAACTTGTAGAGCATCCGGATTATAGGAAAGAATGGAACCGTATAGTGTCATTATATGAAAGTAAGGCGAAGTATACTATTAATTCTGTAACATGTTGCGCTAATGCCAATGCTACATTGAACTTTGTGTATGGTCTGATTCTATCAATTGTCAAAAGTGAACAAAATCCAAGAAAATCACTTCTTGCTCTTATAGAAGATGATTTTATTCAAGAGATTTTGTCGCATACAGAAGTTCGAGGATTTTTTTATTATGTTCGTTTTTGTATGAAACATCAATTATATCGTATTTTATTTTTCACAATGAGTTTAGCTCTCAAAGTGCGTTGGTTGTTAAATAATTTCTATGATAAATAAACAATTTGCCCTTAATACAACAGCAATAGGGTTGAATTTACTTGTCCAATTTACGATAAATTTTTTTTTAACGTCGTATCTTGTTCGTACAGTTGGTTCAACTGCGTATGGGTTCTTTACACTGGCCAATACAATGGTAAATTATGCTTTAATTATTTCTACAGCATTAAATTCTATGTCTGCACGATTTGTAGGTATAGAGTACCATAAACAAAATTTTAAAGAAGCAACAGGATATTACTCGTCAGTTTTATATGGAGATTTAATCTTTGTACTATTACTAGTAATGCCTGCAAGCGTCCTTATTTGGAATATAGGGGATGTAATCAATGTGCCGGACAACTTGATAGAAGAAGTGAAAATCTTATTCTATTTAGTGTTCCTAAATATGTGTATCAATGTCCTTGGAGCAGTCTTTTCCGGTGTATTTGTAATAAAAAACCGGCTTGATATAGCATCTTATATATCAGTTGTCTCCAATTTATTTAAAGCAGGCCTTCTGATTATTCTTTATGTTTGTTTTCCTTCTTCTATAGTGTATTTGGGGATAGCCACTGTAATAACAACTTTGTTTCTTGTTTCATGCAATTATTATTACAATAAAAAGCTGTTGATAGAAATACATCTGTCTCGTAAATCTACAAAATGGAATTTGATGAGAATCATTATTATTGCAGGGGTATGGAACTCATTTAGTCAATTAAGTATTTATCTACTTCATGGTTTGGATTTGCTATTTTGTAATATAATGGTAAATGCTGTTTCAATGGGGTATTTATCAATTGCAGGTACTATGCCTAATGCTGTATCTTCGTGTGTTAGTACATTGTCATCAGTCTTTATTCCCAAATTTCTTGAATATTTTTCAAAAAATCAGTTTGAAGAACTGGTTTTGGAAGTAAAAAATAGTATCAAGTTTATGACCATTATCTCATGTGTCCCTCTTTGTTTTTTGGTGGGATTTGGTCATACTTTTTATAAGCTGTGGGTACCAAGTACGGATGTTGATTTGGTTTATTTGTTAAGTATATGTGTCGTTTTTCCTAATTTTACAGGGGCTGTGATTAATAGTACTAATTACCTATACACAGTTACCAATAAAGTAAAATGGCCTTCTATCGTATTATTTATCAATGGATTGTTAAATGTTGCTACTGTATATTGTCTTTTGCGTTGGACGTGTCTTGGCGTATTGGCAATAGTGTTGGTAAGTGCGGTATTGGGGTTTGTTAGGAATATAATATTCAATGCTCCTTATGCTGCTCGTTGTATTGGTCAACCTTATTATGTGTTTTTGCCGGATTTGTTTAAATCTTTTGGCTTGATTTGTGTAGCTAGTGGCATTTGTTATTATGTGAATAATAGTGTGAATATATCAACTTGGCTGCAATTAATATTTATAGGAGGAGGTACAGTCTTTGGAATTGCGTTAATCGTTTCAAGTGTTGTATTGTCCAAAAATCAAATAAAATATATATATAATAGGTTTAACAATAAATTACGATGAGTCTGTTTAAATATATAAAATGGAGTCCAGGTCTAACTAGGTTTGTTTATAACATATTGTATAATCGAATGGCAGTAAAAGAGTGTCAGATTAATTTTGAGCAAACAAAACAATTGGAGGCACTTAAAAATATTCATAAAGGTGATCGCTGTTTTATTATAGGTACTGGGCCAAGCCTGAAAATAACTGATTTAGAAACTTTAAAGAGTGAATATACATTTGCTCCAAATCGTATATATGAGTTGTTCGATAAAACAGATTGGCGTCCTACATATTATATATGTCAGGATCATAAAATTATTCAAACGTTTGCAGATCAAATTAAAGCTATAAAATCAGAATTAAGTTTTCTACCTGTTAATTATAAGAACGAATTTACTGATAGAAAATATCGTTTTTTTGTATTGAAAGAGCAATTGTATTATCCATATAATGCTCCATTTAGTAAGGATGTGTCTAAGTTTTTAGGTCAAGGATATACCGTTACTTATGGTGCAATTCAGATGGCAATATATATGGGATTTTCAGAAATTTTTCTTTTGGGAATAGATCATAATTATAATATTATACGCGATGCAAAAGGACGTCCGCTTAAGAAAGATGATAGTTGTAGCAATTATCCGCAAGGTATGTCGAATTATGTGGATATGAAAAATTTGCCTCGTATAGAGGAGTCTACAATCGCTTATGAAACAGCAGAAAAAATATCTCGTAAGATGGGTGTACGTATTTATAATGCCACTCGAGGAGGTAAATTGGATTCTTTTGAACGTGTAGATTTTGATTTGATAAAAAAGAAATAGTATGGTAGAAAAAAGGGTTGAATGGATTGACATGGCAAAAGGTATAGGTCTGTTGTTTGTTTTTTTAGGACATTTAAAAACTCCTTTTTTGGCGACATGGATATATACATTTCATATGCCATTGTTCTTTTTTCTAAGCGGGCTTGTGTATAACCATTCCCGTAATTACGGGAATGGTATTACCAAGCGTTTTACACGCTTGGTAATACCTTATTTTACTCTTGGTTCGGGAATATTTATTGTATGGTGTATAATCTATGCTTTTCAAGAGAGAAGTAATGCTGAATATTGGTATATGTTACGTGATTTCCTTGTACAAAGAGGATATTGGACGATTTGGTTTCTTGCGGCACTGTTTTTAGCATCTATACTGCAATGGGGGATAGTTTGTATAGCAAAAGAAAAAAAAACTTTGATTCTTATTCTATCATTAACCTTATGTGTTTGGGCTTTTGTTTATTATAGATTGGGTGGTGTTGTTTTACCGTGGTGTTTTGATGTTGCATGTGTTGCTCAGTTCTTTATGAATATGGGGTATTTGGTTAAAAACACATTAATGTATGAATCTAAAGTGAAATTTACATGGAGGAGACTAATAGTTCTGTTTGCTATTAATGTGATAGCAGGCTTTGTGAATATTCGTTTTTCTGGGCATTCGCTTGATATGTCAATAGGAATGTATGGTAATGAGTTTTTATCCATGATTTCTGCTTTAGCTGGTATTGGTGTAACAATTCTTCTTTCACAATTATTTATTAACCGCTGGATTATATATTTGGGGAGGAATTCTATGATATTATTTGCATGGCATAGTCGGATAGTTATTGTTTTGTGTGATTTTTTATATGGAAGTTTTGGATTGTTTCAGCAACATACGATTTTTGAGCAAATCATTTATACAGTTGTAACATTGGTAATAATATTGTGTGTATTAATTCCAGTTACAGAGTTTGCTAAAGATTCGAAGTATAGGGTTTTATTTGGCGTTTAAACAAAAAAGTTTATGATAAGAGCGGAATATTATGTTTGTATTTATCTGGTTGTTGTGACTATTATGACACTTATTTATGCCAATAAATATAAATGTTATTCATTAGGTAAAAATGAGACAATGCTACTTGTGCTTTTGTCCCTTATGATGACTTTGTTTATTGGTTTTCGACCTATTTATAGAGAGTTTGTGGATATGATGAACTATACTCTTGTTTATGACTATAATTTAGGGATGCCTTTTGTGTTTGACTGGAAATCAGAGAACTTATTTTTTGATAATTGGTTTTCGTTTTGTAGTAGTTCTTTTTTTGATAAGTATATTTTCTTCTTCAGTATTGCTTTAATCTATTTTATAGGTGCTGCTGTTGCATGTAGAAAACTGTTTAAAACTCATTCGGTTATTGCTTATCTCTTTTTTTTGGGTGCTTTTTCTACCTTTTCTTATGGAACGAATGGTATTAAAGCAGGTGCAGCAATGTCTATTTTTTTTCTGGCAGTTGCTTGGTGGAATAATAAAGTAGTGGCAATTATTCTGTTGTGGGTTGCATTGGGCTTTCATCATTCCATGCTTTTGCCTATATCCGCTTTTGTTTTATGCTATTTTGTGCACAAGCCAAAGTGGTTCTTTTACGGATGGTTGATCTGTTTGTTTTTATCAGCTGCTCATGTCACATCATTTATGAATGTTATAGCCGATTTAGTATCAGGAGAGGACACACGTGCCGCAGACTATCTTGTTACAAATGTAGAATGGGGTGGAAAATCGGGGTTTCGTTATGACTTTGTTCTTTATTCTGCTATGCCGGTGTTAGTAGGTTATTATTTGATTTTAAAGTGTCATGTAGAGAGTCGGACATATCATTTTATGTGGAGTTTATATTGTGTAATTAATGCTTTTTGGTTGATTTGTATGTATGCGCAGTTTACAAATCGTATTGCTTATTTGTCATGGGGAATATATCCTTTTGTCCTATGTTATCCATTTTTAATGGTAAAATTTGACGATAGGCAATATAAATGGTTGGCGAATATTGCATTTCTGCATTTAGGATTTACTCTATTTATGAATATAATATATGATTAAGTCTATGGTAGAAACACCTCGGATTTCGGTAATAATGGGTATATACAATTGTGCCGATACTTTGCTTGAAGCATTGGAGTCTTTGGAAGCCCAAACCTATAAAAGATTTAAAGTTATTCTTTGTGATGATGGCTCAAAAGATAACACTTTGGAAATTGTAAAAAAGTGGGCAGAAACACATCTTAATTATGTTGTGATACAAAATGAGTACAATATGAAACTCGCTGCAACACTAAATCATTGCCTCGATTATGCTGATACAGAGTATGTAGCCCGTATGGATGGTGATGATTTGTCAATACCATTTCGTTTTGAGAAGGAAATTAATTTTCTTGATGAACATCCCGAGTTTGCTTTTGTAAGTTGTCCAATGATTTATTTTGACGAAAATGGAGATTATCGAACAGGGATAGCTAAGGCAGAACCGACAAAAATAGATTTTATTCGTAACACACCTTTCTGCCATGCTCCAGTATTAATGCGTCGTGATGCATTGGAAGCAATAGGTCGATATACGGCAGAAACTAAAACAGAGCGTATAGAAGATTATTACCTATGGCATAAATTTTATAGTAAAGGCTATAAAGGGTATAATCTGCAAGAACCTTTGTATAAAATGAGAAATGGGCGCGAGGCTTTTGCCCGTCGTAAATTTTCTGACCGTTGGCGTGGATATAAAATTACTACTGAAGTTTGTCAAAATTTGGGATTCTCTTATCCTTGGATTTATGGTATACCTGCCTTAATGAAGGTTATTGTTCCTAATTTTCTAGTTAGGATGATAAAGACAAAGTTACGTTAAATGTTATTATTATAAATATGAAATCACCTAAAGTTACGGTAATAGTACCGGTGTATAATGTTGCTACATACATAGAGAAATGTGCAGTTTCATTATTTGCTCAGACTTTGGATAGTTTAGAGATTTTGTTTGTAGACGATTGTAGTCCAGATAATTCAATAGATATTATTAAGGAAACTCTCAAAAAATATCCGGTGCGAAATTCGCTAACGCGAATTATTAGGATGCCGTCTAACAGCGGCCTGGCCGCTGTTAGACGGCAGGGGATAATTGAGGCAACGGGAAAATATGTTATTCATTGTGACGGTGATGATTGGGTGGATCTTGACCTGTATGAACGATTATATCGTACTGCAATTGAACGAAATGCCGATATTGTGGTATGTGATGAGATACATGAATATAATGATGGGGCTCATTTGTGTGAAATTACTTCGTTACCAGAGCATTGTAAAGATGTTGTAAAAAATTGGTATCAATTTACTCTCAGTATGTTTTGTCACAATAAGTTAGTAAATCGTTCACTTTATACTAAATATGATATCTTGCCATGGATAGGACTAAATATGTGGGAAGACAATGGTTTGATAACTCGTTTATTTTACTATGGTGACAAATTAGCACAGATTCATGGTTCATGTTATCATTATAACCGAACTAATATAAATGCGATGACTTCGGGTTATGGTATTAAGCAGGTTGAGCAAATGATAGGTATCGCAGAGCATCTTACAGAGTTTTTTAGTACAAAACTTGATGCTAAAGATTTTGAAAAAACGGTAATGGCTTTCCAGTTCCTAGCCCGAATAAATTTAGTTACTGATAGTTTTACAAATTTACATCGGTACAACGATACTTTTAAAGGTTCCGAAGCCATTATTCCTTATTTGGATTCTAATGCATTTTCAATCAAAGGCCGTTTTCGCTTTCGTATGGTGAAATACCATTTAAGTTGGTTGTTTGTGTTAATGTTTAAGATAAAGAATCTTTTTAACAAATGAAGTGATCAAAGGGCTGCGGCTACACATTAATTATTATAAATTTATAATAATAAATGGGCATGCAAAAATTAATTCGTATCTCAACTATCCCCGTTTCCCTCGAAACCCTTTTAAAAGGCCAGCTTAAAATGCTTTCCGAGCACTATGAAGTCGTGGTGGTATCTTCTCCGGGAGAGAGGATGAAAGTGTTGGAAGAGAGGGAAGGGGTACGTACTGTTTCCATTCCGATGGAACGACGGATTTCGTTAGTGAAGGATTTTATGTCTCTTTTGCGTCTGATTATTCTCTTTGCCAAGGAACGTCCGGATATGGTGCATTCCATTACGCCTAAAGCTGGGTTGTTGTCTATGTTGGCTGCTTGGATTACACGGGTTCCTGTCCGTATGCATACGTTTACGGGATTGGTGTTTCCTACGGCTACCGGAAAGATGCAGAAGTTGCTGATTGTGATGGATCGTTTGACCTGTTTCTGTGCAACGCATATCAATCCGGAAGGAGAAGGGGTGAAGCGGGATCTTATTAACTACAATATTACTTCTAAGCCGCTTCATGTTATTGCTAATGGTAATGTAAACGGAATCGATCTCGAATATTTCGATAGGACTCCGGAAGTAATGGAAAAGGCTTACTCTTATAAAAAGGAAGGAACTTTCACCTTCTGTTTTGTCGGGCGTATGGTGAAAGATAAGGGTATAAACGAATTGGTTCATTCTTTTTTGCGGTTGTATCAGGATGATGCCCGGGTGCGTTTGTTATTGGTCGGGCCTTTTGAAAAAGAATTGGATCCGGTTCTACCGGAGGTGGAAGAACAAATATTGCATCATCCGGGAATTTGTTTTATGGGGTTTCAAAGTGATGTCCGCCCCTTCTTAGCAGCTTCGGATGCATTGGTATTTCCCAGTTATCGGGAGGGATTCCCTAATGTGGTCATACAGGCAGGAGCTATGGGGATTCCGGCTATCGTAACGGATATAAACGGATGTAATGAGATTGTCTTGCCGGATCGGAATGGGATGATCATCCCTACTAAAAATGAACAAGCGTTGTATGAAGCGATGAAATATTTTGCTTTCCATTCGGTGGAAGTAGAAAAGATGGCTACCAATGCCCGTCCGTTGATCGTTTCCCGTTATGAACAGCGGATGGTATGGAATGCATTGTTGGCTGAATACAAGTCTATAATTTAAGGAGTAATCCATGTATAAACATTTTTTTAAACGATTGATCGATTTTATCATAGTTTTTTGTGTATTGGTCGTGATCTGGCCGATATTGTTGGTTGTCACCTTGTGGTTGCATTTTGCCAACAAAGGAACTGGCGCTTTTTTCATGCAAGAGCGCCCTGGGAAAGGGGGAAAAGTATTTAAGGTAATCAAGTTCAAGACCATGACGGATGAACGGGATGCTGACGGTAATTTACTGCCTGATGCGGATCGGTTGACGAACGTAGGGCGTTTTGTTCGTTCTACTTCAATCGATGAGTTGCCCCAGCTGATAAATGTCCTGAAAGGGGATATGGCGTTGATCGGACCTCGTCCCTTATTGGTTCAATATCTACCATTGTATAGTAAAGAGCAAGCTCGTCGTCATGATGTGCGACCGGGTATCACCGGATGGGCACAAGTGAACGGACGTAATGCGATCAGTTGGATGAAGAAGTTCGAACTGGATGTCTGGTATGTGGACCATTGTTCGTTCTTGTTGGATGTAAAGATCATCTTTTTAACGATAAAAAAAGTGTTTGTCCGGGAAGGTATTTCACAAGAGGGACAGGCAACGATGGAGTTTTTTACGGGTAATAATTAAACGGATATGTATTTATACGGTGCGAGTGGTCATGCTAAAGTGATCATAGATATATTAAAAGCGAATCATATAGAGATAGAAGGTCTTGTCGATGATAATCCGAATATAAATGAACTTTTAGGTTATCCGGTTTTTCATGGAAGAGAAGATATTTCACCTCTGATAATAAGTATAGGAGATAATAAAATACGTCAGATGATCGCTCATAAATTGAATGTTGAGTTTGGAACGGCGATACACCCGTCTGCGATGATCTCTCCTTATGCTATTGTACGGGAAGGATCGGTTATAATGCAGGGAGCGGTTGTCCAGTCTTGTGCTTGTATAGGGAAACATTGCATTGTTAATACCGGAGTGTCAGTTGATCATGAATGTGTGATAGGAGATTATGTGCATATCTCTCCACATAGTACGCTTTGTGGAAACGTTCATGTTGGTGAAGGTTGTTGGATCGGTGCAGGTACGACGGTTCTACCGGGTGTCAAGGTTGGAAAATGGTCTGTGATAGGTGCTGGCTCGGTGGTTGCCAAAGACATTCCGGATGGGGTTTTGGCTGTAGGAAATAGATGTAAAACGATAAAGACATTGAATATCGAAGTGTTAACCAGTGTTAACGGGGGGGGGGGTAAATTACCTTCTTAAACCTCTTTTGGCAGCAAGAACTGCTTTGGAACGTCATGATCTTCGAGGTAATATTAATATCCTAATCACCTCTGCTGGAAAGCGGGTTACATTGACAAAGCTGTTTCAAGAAACATTGAGACGTTTTTATCCTGAAGCGAAGGTGTTCACGACAGATATGAATCCTGAGATGACTCCTGCCGGGATTGTTTCAGACGGGTGCATAGCTGTACCGAGGGTGACAGATCCCGGTTATATAAAGATGTTGCTGACAATATGTAAGGAAAAAGGAATTCGGATTATCGTGCCGACGATCGATACAGAATTATTGGTATTGGCTGAGAATAAGAAGCTGCTTTGGGAGAATGGGGTAGAACCGATGGTCTCGGAATTGCCTTTCATACAAGCCTGCCGGGATAAGCGGAATACCGGGACATTTTTGAATAGCCATGATATTCGCGTTCCGGCTCCAGTGGATAAATATCATCCGACTTTTCCACTTTTCGCCAAACCATATGACGGTTCCTTAAGCAAAGACCTGTATGTCGTTAGGTGTAAAGAGGAATTGTCACCGGAAATATTGAATCATCCGAAATTGATCTTTATGGAATATATTGACAAACAAGAATACAAGGAATTTACGGTCGATATGTATTATGGCAGAGATAATAGGGTGAAAGCCATTGTGCCCCGCGAAAGAATAGAGATCCGTGCCGGTGAGATCAACAAAGGGTTTACCCGCAAAAACTATTTGGTTCAGTTCTTGAAGGAACGACTGGACTATTTGCCGGGTGTGGTTGGTTGCATTTGTATCCAATTGTTCTATAGGAAGTCGGACGACGATGTGGTCGGGATCGAGATCAATCCACGGTTCGGCGGGGGATATCCACTGTCCTATTATGCGGGAGCCAACTTTCCGGAATATGTCGTAAGAGAGTATATGTTGGATGAAACGTTGACCTATATGGATACTTGGGCAGACAATACTTTGATGCTCCGGTATGACAACGAGGTAATCGTATATGAAAAATAAGATTTTCATTTTTGATCTAGATGATACGTTGTATAAGGAAATCGATTTCTTATACTCTGCTTATCTGGAAATTGCCGGATGGATAGAATTGAAGTTCTCCTTGAAAGGAATCTATGTTTTTATGTTGGAAGCCTATAAAGAGAAAGCGGATGTTTTTTCTCGTTTGATCGATACTTACGATTTGTCGTTGACGAAAACGGATTTGTTGTCCGTCTACAGGTCTCATCGTCCCGATATCCGGTTGGAACTTGATACCTTGAAGGCTTTAGAAATTCTGAAGCAGGATTTTACGCTGGGGATGATAACGGATGGTCGCTCAATTACCCAACGGAATAAGTTCCGAGCATTGGGACTTGAACAATTTATCGGAAACGAAAACTTGGTCATATCCGAAGAGTTTGGCTCTGAAAAACCGTCGGAGAGGAATTTTATGTTTTTTCAGAATAAATATGCCGATGCGAAGTTTGTCTATGTCGGGGATAATCTTCGGAAAGATTTTATCACACCTAATAAGCTGGGGTGGAAAACGATCTGCCTGTTGGATGATGGAAGAAATATCCACCGTCAGGACTTTTCCTGTCAGGAAGAGTACCTGCCGGATGTAAAGATACGTACTCTGAAAGAATTATTGTCTTTGTAGATTTAATTATAAATTATAATGAACAAACGAATTTACCTTTGCCTTGCCCATATGAGCGGCAAAGAACAGACTTTTATCCAAGAAGCCTTTGATACCAATTGGGTTGTACCCTTGGGACCGAATGTGAATGGGTTTGAAGAGGATCTGAAACATTTTGTAGGTAATAATAAGGAAGTTGTAGTCCTTTCTGCCGGTACGGCAGCCGTCCATCTTGCATTGTTGGCCTGTGGTGTGGGACCGAGGGACGAAGTGATTGTACAGAGCTTTACTTTCTGTGCTTCTTCGCATCCGGTGACTTATCTGGGGGCTACTCCGGTATTTGTGGATTCGGAGGCGGATACTTGGAATATGGACCCGGAGTTGTTGGAAGAGGCTATTAAAGATCGGATCGCCAAGACAGGTAAGAAGCCGAAGGCGATTGTTCCCGTTTATCTGTATGGTATGCCTGCTAAGATTGAGGAGATTATGGCGATTGCCAATAAGTATGATATTCCGGTTATCGAGGATGCTGCCGAAGGATTAGGCAGCCGGTATAACGGACAGGTTTGTGGTACGTTCGGACGGTATGGGGTACTTTCTTTCAATGGGAATAAGATGATTACGACTTCCGGAGGCGGTGCATTAATTTGTCCGGATGAAGAGGCAAAAAGGAAAATCATGTTCTATGCTACCCAGGCTCGCGAGTCATATCCTTATTATCAGCATGAAGAGATCGGTTATAATTACCGTATGTCGAATATCTGTGCCGGTATCGGACGTGGGCAGATGACAGTACTGGAGGAACATATCGCCCACCATCAGTACACTTGCCGTCTTTACAAGGAGTTACTTGCTGGAGTAGAGGGAATCGTACTGCATGAAAATCCATCTTCCCGGTTCGATAGCAACTATTGGCTGAATACAATCCTGCTTGATACAGACTTACATGTGAAAGGTGAAGAACATGCTTATGAGGTGGTTGTTCGGGGAGCTGTAGGTGGTGCTGCCGGAGTGACCCACGAAGCTTCTTCTTTGCATACGGATTGTGAGCCAAACAAGAATGTAGAGGCGATGCGTATGGCTTTGGATGCTGCCGGTATCGAATCTCGTCCGCTATGGAAACCAATGCATTTGCAACCCGTTTATAAAAATAATCTTTGTTATGTGAACGGTGTAAGTGAATCTTTGTTCAAACAAGGACTTTGTCTGCCAAGTGGCCCATGTGTGACGGATGAGGATGTGGTTTATATTGTGCAAGAGATCAAGAAGGCGATTCAGAAGTAAATGATTCTCGGTTATACGCATAACATCATTAATCTTTTCGATACGGAAGAACTGATAACTTTTCTTTATTCCTACCATCCCCGTTTCAGGAAGTATATAGAACAACGTGGCTTCAAATTCGATCAGCGTGTGATCCGGTATGAACAGTTGGGATGAATAAAGACGAGTGAGGAAGTTGAGAGTTTTTTTACAATCTATCTAAAATTCCTCAAGGATTTTTGGGGACAATATGATAGAGTGGACAATTCGGGGCATAAAATAGCCGTAGAATGTAAGTTTAAGAGATTAGTTAATCCAGTCTCTATTCCGGCTTTAAGTAATCTGGCCGACGAAGAAAATATGTCCGGTCGCTACATTGCCAATATCAATATGGACGAAACCTATAAAGAAACCCGTCTGATGCCGGGAATACTGGCTGACAGGATAAAAGTATAGATAAAACAAAGTCCCCCTCGAAATGAAGGGAACCTTGAGTTAACGAATTTCATTTTTAAACAAACCTCTGTCATCCCGCCTATGAGAGGAATAATTTGTACAAACACCCAACCCCGCCCATCAGCATCAGGCTGTATCCGGACATTCCGAGCCAGTCGGCTCCGGGCGGGAGGCTTTCTTGCCGGGTTCCCCAGTCCCCCTGTCCGAGAGCGAGAGTATCGCTCCGATACAGGTCAGGGTTACTTCCGTCTCCCGCATCAGGAGGGAGAGGAGGCTCAGTAGGAGCAGGCAGAGGATGAGGACAGGGGCAGTCACCGGCTGCCGGCTTTCGCTTGCGGGGAAAGATGATCCGGGCAAGGCTGGTGAGGAAGTTGAGAATTGTTTCAAGGACATTCATGGGAATTGAAAATTATAAATTGAAAATTGAAAATTAATTGACCGATAACCGCTCTATCGACCGGCAGATCGACACTAGCATACGCTGGTAAGCGGCACGGTTGTCACCGTTCACTTCGCTGATGTATTTGCTGTAGGCAATCTCTTTGGCGTAAGCCGCAGGGTGGAAGGTGAGAGTCGCTGCCACAGGATAGGCAGAGTGGATCAGACGGGCGAAGTCGAGGAAACTGTCTTCCGGTGAAGCGTACCGGCGGAACCATAAGGTCGGACGGCCGATGACGGCAGATAAATCGCTCCGGTCGCCTTTCCAGAAAGGGTTGGGATGACCGTAAGCTGTGATGCCGAAAAAGTTGTTATGCTCCTTGCAAAGTGTACTTTCGCCCCAGCCGGTTTCGATGGCGGACTGGGCCAGGATGATGACCGGGTTCATTCCGAATTGCACTCCCGCCTTTTGGGCGAGAGGCAAATATTGTTTGATGAAATCTTGCTTTTTCATGGTGCGTTATTACTCGATTTCAGGACGGTCACTCCCCGAGCCGCTGTTGCCGGAAGGGGTGATCGGTACAATTTTCTCAAATTTCGGTTTCGCTGTGACTTCTTTCAGCATGGGACCTGGTGTGAAAACGATACGACCCTTTTTGAACAGACTCGTGGTGAAATCATCGGCAACCGCTGTCCCCTTGCTGCCAGCCAGCATACGGAAGTTACCGAAATCGCCCACCTGGACCACTTCGCCGTTTTCCAGATGTTGGCGCATAACGTATAACAAACCGTCGATTACTAACATGACATCACCGCGTGAAGCCGTAGAATAAGAAGCAATGATTTCGCAGAGTTTGTTAAACTCCAGTTTCTGTTGGGCACGGATCTGGCCATAATACAGCTTTGAACCGGCAGCAGCATCTTTACTTTTGTCAAGACGCTGTACTAAATGATACTTTAAAGCCATGGGAAATAATTTTTTAATTTGACAATGTGCCAATATGCCAATGGAAATACTCCGAAAGCTATTGACGATTAACAGGTTGGTTATCGATAACAATACAAAGGTACATCAGCCGAAAAACGCAAATTCCTATCTATCCTTCAACGGGAAGATCGATGAATATTTGTTCTTATTTTCAGTTCAGTATTAGAAATAATTGAACCTACTTTTCCCTTGATGGAAAAGTAGTCAAAAGATCAAGGCTCAACCGGCTTCACTGCTCTGGTGAAAGACTCCGCTGAAAAATCCGAAACTCGCTTCGCTCAGACAACGGATTTTTTTAACCGCTTCGTCTTCCCCCTTCGCGGACGTTCACCCGCTTAGGCCTTTCCCAGGAAGCTGTGCTTCCTCTTAGGATGGCCGGTACCGGTACTTATAGAACAAAAACTATCGGATTTAACAGGTAGTATCGGCAATCCCAGGAGAACGCAAAGCGTTCTATGAAAGGCCTCATCTGGTGAGCGTAAAGCGAAGCATCTGTAGAGAGCGCCCGGAGGCTGTGCTGTTTGAGCGTAGCGAGTTCACAGACGACAGCGAACGCAGGATGCTGAGTAGCGAAGCAGATGCAGTCTTGATCTTTTGGTTACTTTTCTATCAAGAGAAAAGTAACATTCACTTCTGATAATAATTGATCTATTCGCAATGCTCAATGTCTGTATTAAGGGACGCAGATGAATATGATTGAATCTCTTGAAATAATTGAGAATCATGGCGATTATGTCGTTTTTATTTTGTAACTTCAAGGCATGTAAAACAACGGAGGAGGAAATATGGAAGAAGGAAAATTCAAGATCAGATCGTATGGTTGGCAGGAGTTGGCATTGCTGTATGGAGAGGGACTGACACCCGAATCGTCTACCAAAAGATTAAGCAAATGGGTACAGGTCAATCCTTCGTTGACAGACGAACTGGAACGGTGCGGATGGAAGAAAGGGAAAAAGATTCTGACACCCATACAGGTGCAGGTTATCGTCCGTTTTCTGGGCGAACCGTAAGTGAGAAAACAGATAGTTATGCGTGGCGGATTACATAGTTATCCGTATGCGATTATATAGTTAGGGAATTGACAATTAAAAGAGGCTTTCTGACAGCATAATACAATTGCCATATGGATTTATTACATAAAAAACATATCGATCTGATCAAGATCGTAAAAAAAGAATCGGCGCTTTGACAGGTAGAAACCTTGCGTATACGTACCTGGAGGAAGTAATCGAAAAGAACGATGATAAAATCGGTCTGATATTAATGCTCATCCCTGTCCTGGCATGCAATGACACGAAAAGCACGAGTCGTTGGGATAGTCTGCGGACGCAGTTTTTCGAAAACAATAAAGAATTGATCCTGCATCAACTCGGATACACGAATCTGGTCGAGGCTTTTGAAAAAATTCCATTGGATGAAAAGGGAAAGACGAAAGTGATAGAACTGTTTCTCGAAATGAGAGAAGCCGGTTTACTCGGAGATATTTCTTACGGGAGATTGGCCGCCGCCCTGCTCACCATTTTTGAAATGAGTTGTACGAAAGAATATCTCACTTCACATTTGAGTCATTCATAGTATAGATTATACTAGTTTAACAAACTGTATTTACACAAAAATACGTATTTTAATTTTATAACCTGTTGTCAGAAAGCCTTCTAAAGAAATAAAATGCGGAAAAAAGCGGGTTGCCATCCGTTTCCGAACCGTCTACTTTTGTCTTCGTAATGCAAGTTGAAAATCAATGTTTATTTTTTATATGTTCTTTTAAGAAGTTCTTTAATATATATAGAAAATAGGGTAATGCGTCTCAAAAGCGTTTCGAAAAAGCTTAAATCTATTTGTTAACCGGATGAGTAGCGTTTTAAAAGTGTTTCAAATTGCGTTTCAGATGTTACACGTTAAAGTAATACACATGAGACAAGAAAACAAAGAACATGAACGGGTGGCTCTCGAATATATGGGGCATTCATTCGTAAAAGTACCCAGAGTCTTATATGCTAGGGTATTGAGTTTGGAGAAAGAAGAAAAAATGTTAGCCAGGTTGCATTTGGTTTTGTTTATTTCATGCAACTTCGATGACAGGGTGGTGAAATTGGGAAATAACCAGGTAATGAGTTACAGAGGGGAGTATGTAGGCACGTATCGTGAGCTGTCGCGATTGTCGGGAATACCTTTCGGCTCGATCAGCCGCTTGCTTGAAAAACTGGAGAAAAGGGAACTGGTAGAGATAGTCCGGGTACCGGGCGGCTCTGTCATCCGCGTAAACGGATACGATAAATTCTGTTTTGCTTCGGAGAAGGAATACAAGTTGCGTGACACTGCTAAAACCAGTCGGACGAACGAAGCGAAACAGGCGGAAGATGCCGCTGCACGCCTGTCGGAGGCTGAGGCCAAGATAGGGGGAAGAAGCAAGCAATATCCAAATAAAAACGTTAACTGAATCGACCATGGCAACAGAGAATATCGAAAATAAAATATTCGCAGGAGAAAACAACATCAGTGTGGAACAGGTGGAAGAAGCCGTTATCAGCGCCTTGCTGCTCGATGCCGGAGCGATAGTGGGCACCTTTCCCGTCTTGAAACCGGAGATGTTCAGCCGTCCGGACCTGGCATTTATCTATCAGGCAGTCAGCAATCTTTACGACAAGGGGGAAACGGTGGATATGATCACGGTCGATACCGAAATGCGTAAGACCGACGAGAAACGTTGGAAGGAATGGGGCGGTATTAAACGAATGGCTTCGTTGGTAGGACGCATACGCCATATTTCGGGTTTGTCTTATTATGTGGAAGAGGTGAAAAGACAGTATATGCTCCGCCTGTTGAACATCCTTTTTGTGACGCTGGGCGCAAAGGCGGCCGGGTTCGAGTCTTCTTACACACTGTTGATAGAAGAGGCGGAGCGGTCGTTGCTCGAACTGCGTGGGAGATGCACGGTGGGCAAACCGCTCGAACGTATCGGGTGTACGGCCAACGAGGTGCTTCAGATGCATCGTGAACGGTTGAGTACGGGGAATGACAGAATGCGTATCCTGTCGGGAATCGAAGAGTTCGATTACGTGACGGGCGGACTTTACAACGGTGAACTGTTGGTGGAAGGCGGACGTCCGAGCGACGGAAAAACGGCTGTCGCCATGCATATTGCCATGAATGTAGCGCTTTCGGGAAAAGCGGTCTGTTTCTTCAGCCTGGAGATGACGGCTATGCAGACGATGAACCGTCTTTTTGCCGGTTATGCTAGTGTGGATGCTGATCATTTACGTATCGAGGGACTGACGACGGCTGAACTGGAACGTATGGAACGGCTGGCGGGAAAGTTTGAAGACCTGCCGCTCTTTTTCGACCATACGCCGGGCAATAGCATAGAGAATATCCGTGCCCAGGTGATGTTACAGAAGAAGAAGGGGCTGTGTGACCTGGTAGTGATCGATTATCTGCATCTGATGGAACGCAAAGGGCGTGCCGGGGAGACGATGGACCAGTTGGTGGGCCGTAATATAGAAGGAGCGAAACAGGTGGCGGTCGATGCCAATTGTCCGGTGCTGGTCTTGTCGCAGATGAACCGTAATAGTGTACAACGTGTCGAAAAGGCGTATGTCCCTGAATTGCATGATCTGCGTGATTCGGGTGTGATCGAGCAGGTGGCGGATTGTGTCTTTTTCGTTCACCGTCCCGAACGTTACGGTATTTTCAAGGACGAGACGACAGGGGAGAGCCTGCGGGGCGTAGGGAAATTATATATACTGAAAACACGAAACGGATCGACCGGGATTGCCCGTTTCCGTTACAATAAGTCATTTACCCGTATTACTAACTATGACAACCGGATGCGTTATGAAGAAGAATGATTTTCAACAAATAAAATCATCTGTTCGTATCGAGGAGGTGATCGGCGGTTATCAGCATTTGGAGCCTAAGGGGAAGAATTATGTCGGGCTGTGTCCGTTTCATCCGGACCACCATCCGTCGTTGATGGTGAATCCCGAAAAACAAACTTATTCCTGTTTTGCCTGCGGGGAACATGGGGATGTATTCGAGTTTGTCAGGAAGATGGAACATTGTACGTTGAGTGACGCGGTCAGGAAACTGGCGGCAGGCAGATTTGCTGAGGGTAAGCCGGATTTCGTGATGCCCGGTACAGGGCGGCTGGCTATCAAACGACAGGCGAAACAGCCTGCAAAGGATTTTGCGGCTTTTATGAAACTGTTGTTGCCTTATGCCTGCGGGTGTACGGAGCTTTCGGCTGCTTATCTGGATTTTGAAGTGGGCATGTCGCCTGTGCAGGTGCCTGCCGAATGGAAGGTGATGCGCAACCGGATTATTTTTCCGGTGCGCGACGAGTATGGAAAACTGGTCGGGATGGGAGCACGCCGGTTGTGTGACGAAGATACTTCGGTTCCGAAATATATCAACTCGTCGGCTGCCGACGGGTATGACAAAGGGGCTACCTTGTACGGACTCAACCGTGCGGTGGCGGTGATACGGAAAGAAGATTATGTGTTTATTACCGAAGGATATAAAGATGCGATTGCGATGCATGCTGCCGGGTTTGTCAATACGGTGGCTTTGTGCGGGACGGCTTTGACCGACAGCCATATTGCTTTGCTGAAGAAATATACCAACCGTGCCTGTTTGTTGCTCGACGGTGACGAGGCGGGGCAGGCAGCTTCGAAGAAAGCGGTGTTGCGCTTGCGGGAAGCGGGGATGGATGCCGATTCGGCGTTGATTCCTGGCGGGGGAGATCCGGATTCTTTATTCCGTCGGTTAGGCAGGGAAGAGTTTGCGCGGATGATCGGGCGGTTGCAGAACAGGCCGCATTCGTCGGAGTGCGCCTTGCTGACGGTTTGCCTGTTGTATCCGGAGGTTACTTTTCGTTTGAGAGGGGCGGAGTACTTGTTTATCGACCTGGTGGCTTCGGCCCTGGAGACGGATGATCTCTGGTTTGAGGATGCGGATCATCAGCGTATTTTCGAACATCTGCAGGAGGCAGGAACGGAGAATGGGTTGTCGGCCCCGCTTCAATGCGTTGTTGCTGAGCTGCATCGGGAATATGATACGCAATTACAGGCTGATCTGGAACTGTTATCGTCTGATGTATATCTGCCTTATCTGCTATTCCTGTATAGCGAAGCTCGTTTGCTCCGGCTGATCTCCCGGCTGGTCCGTCAGGTAGTACAGGAAGACCATGAAGAGTTGCAGTACGAACTGGTTATAAAGCTGGCGGAACGCCGGGAACAACTGCGCCACGTTTCGGTGTGGCTGGACAGGCCGGGGGCGGTTTGATAATGAACAGTTTCTTATAATATCCGAATAAATGAAATGTTTTCTATTTGTTTTGGCTGCGGGCTTTTTGCTGGGCGGCTCATCCTTATACGCTCAACACTCGATGGGGGTGACGGGGTTATTGAATATTCCGACGGCAGATATGCAGGTAGACGGAACGTTTATGGTGGGGGCGAATTATCTGCCGGAGCAGATGCTTCCTGATTTCTGGGATTATAATTCCGGGAATTATTTCCTGAATGTGACTTTTCTGCCTTGCCTGGAGGTCGGTTATCGCTGTACGTTGATGAAACTTAAAACGGGTAAATGGAATCAGGACCGTTCGGTGTCGCTCAGGATACGTCCGTTGAAAGAGGGACGATATTGGCCGTCGGTGGTCGTGGGGAGTAGTGACGCACTGACGACCGGGCAACTGAATACGTTTAGCGGGGAGACCGGCAATCGTTATTTCTCGTCGGTGTATGGGGTAGCGACAAAGCATTTTCAGTCTGGCGGTCATGACCTGGCGTTTACATTCGGATGGAATATCCCGTTCCGTAAGCATGCTGTTCGTGACGGAGTCTTTGGTGGGATGAGTTATTCGCCCGCCTTCTGCCGTCCGCTTTCGTTGATGGCGGAGTACGACGGCAATGCGGTGAATATGGGTGGTAGCGTGCGTCTTTTCAATCATTTTACGGTACATCTGTTTTGTTACGACCTGAAAGCGGTGTCGGGCGGGATACGGTATGAACTGGTATTGCTCAAAAAGAAAGGAGGCCGTTAATGAGAGGGAATCGTTTGGGAATGGTTTGCCTGATGACCTGGGGAATGGTTACAGGGTTACTGGGGCAACAACCGGCGGGAAGACAGGTCGTAGAAGCGGCTGAACAAACTTTGCTTTCGCTCGGTATGGAAGAGATACGGGTGGCACAGACCGATTCGGTTTGTACGATAGCCTATGAAGATAATATATACCGGGGGACGTATCGCGGATTGGCGGCTGTGATTGAAGCCTTGCGCAGCCTGCCGGAGACGGAACAGGCAGCAGCGTATGAGCTGGTGGTGTTGGACGACCGTATACCGCGATTGCTGTTGACATTGCCCCGGCAGACGGCGGCATTGGAGGTGAGTTATGATACGGATGAGGCGATGCGGCGCTTGAAAGGGAAAGAACGCCGGAATAAGATGGCGGGACGGATAGATGTGGTGTTGTATCCGGAGCTGTTCTTACAGAATTCTTGGCTCGATAAATTATATGGGGTAGCGGTCAATTTTTCTCCGGCTATCCGGATGGACCTTTGGAAAGGGGCGGTGCTGACAGGGCAGGTCGTGTTGCCGGTTTATACGAATATGACTGATTTCCGTAAATATATACGTCCGGGAGTGATTACGCTGCGGCAGGAATTTCGTCTGCCGGGTGGTGTGTTGGGACGGCTTACGACCGGAAACTTTACAGGGAACCGGATGGGAGTGGATGCCGCCCTCCGTTATCAACCGGCCCGGGGACGGTGGTTGGTGGGGGCGAATGTCGGACTGACCGGGTCGAGTACCTGCTATGGCGGGGAATGGGTGGTGTCGACCTGGAGAAGGGTGTCGGGTTCCGTCTGGGGACGGTATAACGAACCGCATTATGGTTTGCAGATAGACCTGGCGGCCGTGCGGTTGGTGTATGGCGATATGGGAGCTCGGCTGGATTGCCGTCGTCATTTCGGTGAGGTGACGGTCGGGGTATATGGCCTGTTTACTGATGGTGAGATGAATGGTGGTTTCCATTTTGCTCTCCCGATTCCGGGAACGAAGCGGGGGAAACGCAGAGCCGTCCGTTTCCGGTTACCTGAATATTTTGCCCATGAATACAGGGCACGTCATGGCGGTTCGTATGGCGACGAGTTGTTAGGTTACAGCTACGAAGTCCGCCCCGACGAAAATGGTAGCCGGGGATATGATGCACCGGATTTTATAAAGAAGGAGATTCTGAGAATTGTTACAAAATAATTTCCTGTATAGAAATAATCGGATAGTTCAAACCTGATAAGAATTGAAATAACAGCTTTTCCATAAACATATTATCAACAAATAATAAATATTAATTAATTCATTTTTAGTATGAAAACAACTAATTTCTGGTCGTTGAGCCTGTTGGCTGCAACGTTGATGGTGGGGGGATTGTCCTTCAACTCATGTAAAAAAGATGAAGTGGAACCGGTTCCCGAAGTAGTAGAAAACCCATTGGAAAAAGAAGCCTATTTTATAACCGGTAAGGTAACGGACGGAACGAATGCGTTGGCGGATGTTTCCGTATCTGCCGGAAAGGTGTCGGCAAAAACGGATGCTTCAGGTGCTTACCAAATCGAGGTGGATAAGAAAGGTTCTTTTGAACTGAGCTTTGCCAAAGACGGATACATCACGATTAAAAATGAAGTGACAGTAGATAGCAAAGCAGAAAAAGGTACCACCGTATTTTACTCGCAGATACTGACTAAGCAGGCTGAATCAGTCAAAGTAACTCCTGAGAAAGACGCTTTGCTGGTTGTTACGCAAAATACCGAAGCGTTTGTTCCTGCCGGCGCAGTGGAAAAAGAAACGGATATAGCAATCACGTCATTTGTTCCGGCTGCTGATAAAAAGTTGAAAGAGGTGGCCGATAAGGCGGTGTCGACTTCTACTCCGCAAACAACATCTTCTGCATTGGCGTTATCTAGCTTTGATTGCCAACCGGACGGTGTCAAGTTTGAAAAGCCATTGGAAATAAGGGTAAAGGCGCTGGAAGCCGATAATGATGTTTATTTCACGGAAGTGAAACATTATGTGAACGGAACGGATAATGCAGAAGTTATTTATGATGATTCGGATAAATCTTATGTCCTGCAGTTGGATGGCTTTTCTGTACACGAGTTGAGAGTGGTTACAGATTTGTCGGCCGAACCGAATAGTGAAACCCTCTTGTCTGAAGAAGTGGACAACCTTGGAAAAACAACGGCTGTGTCGAAAGACTTTTCCGTTAAGGCGAAAGAAGGTTGGAAAGTCGTATCTAAAAGTAAAGGAGTGACGGGTGATGTTGAAGCAATGCTGATGGCTGCTTTAAGGAATGTTTTGGCTAGTGAAGGTGTTTCCGAAATCGCAATGTCAAAGAGTATGGCGGTAAGTGGCGACATGAAGATGACTGTCACTTATAAGCAGGCGGTAATAAGATATACGATTCGTGTTAAGACTAACCGTGGCGTGGAAAGTATTGTTGTCGAACAGTATGGAGCGGTATCGCAGAACATCGAGAAAGAGCAGGGAAACATGAAACCTGAGCATAATTAATATTGTAAGTAACTATGTTTAAGAAGTATGTGGCCTATCTGGTCGTGTGTATGGCGGTATTTTTTACCGCCTGCACATCGACTAAAAAAATTATCTATTTGCAGGATGTCGTTCCGTTGAAACAACAGGAGATCGAACAAAAGTATGAGGTGATTATCCATGGTGACGACTTGCTGGCTATTATGGTGAACAGTCGCGACCCGGAGCTGGCATTGCCTTTCAATATGCCGATGGTAAGTTATCAGTTGGGTTCTAACACTGGCGGACAGCAACGTGTTTTAGGGTATCTGGTGGATACGAACGGAAACATCGACTTTCCCATCTTGGGAGAAATCCATGTAGAAGGCTTGACTCGTATGCAGTTGACCGAACTGATCAAAAACAAGCTGATCGAAGGCGATTTGATTAAGGATCCGATTGTGACGGTACAGTTCCTGAACTTCAAGATTTCCGTGATGGGCGAAGTCGGACGTCCGGGTAGCTTTACTATCTCCGGCGACCGTATCACATTGTTGGAGGCTTTGAGTATGGCAGGCGACCTGACAATCTACGGACGTCGTGACCGGGTAGGGGTGATTCGCGAAAATAACGGAAAACGTACAATCCTGTTCCATGACTTGCGTTCGGCGGATATTTTTAATTCTCCTTGTTACTACCTGCAACAGAACGATATTGTCTATGTGGAACCGAATAAAGCGAAATCGGGTCAGAGCAGCATCAACCAGAATAATTCGATCGGAGTCTGGGTTTCTGTTATCTCCTTGCTGACTACGATTGCGGTATTAATCTTTAAATAATCGGATTACAAATGAATTCTGAACAAGAAACAATCAACTTGCGAAGAGAAGAAAACGAACTGAACCTGAGTGACCTTTTCCATATTGTGTTGGCCAACTGGTATTGGTTCGTTTTGTCTGTCCTGGTTTGTGCCGGAGTAGCTGTTCTGTATCTGAAATGGGCTCCTAAAGTCTACACACGTACGGCATCGGTATTGATAAAAGACAATAGCAAGGGAGGAGGGCTCAGCGAGTCGGCAGCTTTCGAAGAGCTGAATATGTTCAATGTAAAAAGTAATGTGGACAACGAAGTGTTGGTCTTCAAGTCGAAGCGTCTGATGTCGGTAGTGGCTGAACGGTTGAATCTGGATATCAGCTATACGATAAAGGACGGGTTGCGGACGGAAGAGTTGTATACGCAATCGCCGATAGCCGTACGGTTCCCGGAAGCGGAGGCTTCGCAGTCTTTTTCCTTGGTAGCGACACCTTTGTCGGCCGGAGAGATTTTGTTGTCCGGTTTCTCGACGAATGAGGCTAAGAGTTTGAAAGTGGCATTGAACGATACGGTCTCTACTCCGGTGGGTAAACTGGTGGTGACCCCTACGTTGTATTATGCGGATAAATATTTCGGGAAGGCGGTAACTATAAGTAAGCGGAACAGGGAGGAGATCGCTTTGACTTATAGCAATTCCCTTCAGGTGGCGTTGGCCAGTAAGACGGCGACGATCATCAACCTGACGTTGCAGGACGTATCCATACCGCGTGCCGAAGATGTTCTGAATATGTTGATTGCCGTGTACAACGAAGACGCGATAAACGATAAGAACCAGGTAACGGTGAACACCTCTAACTTTATTAATGACCGTTTGATCATTATTGAAGAGGAGTTGGGTAGTGTGGATGCCGATATCGAAACGTATAAACGGGAAAACCAGCTGACGGACATCAGTTCGGAAACGGGAATGTACCTTCAGGAGAGTAGCCAGTATAGCAAAGAAGGACTTGGACTGGAGAATCAGGTGACTTTGGCGAAATATATACGCGATTACCTGACAGACCCTCATAAGAGTTCGGACCTGATACCGGCCAACACCGGGATTGCCGATGTGAATATAGAAGGGCAAATCAGCGAATACAACAACTTGTTGCTAAAACGTGATAAACTGATAGGTAATAGCAGTAACAAGAACCCGGTGGTGATGGACCTGAATAATTCGCTTAGTGCGATGAAGCAGACGATTATCCGGGCTATCGACAACCTGATTGTCGGTCTGAATATCAAGATAAAGAATATCAGAGAACGGGAAGCCCAGACCAGCCGCCGTATTTCGGCTGTGCCGACACAACAGAAATATGTGTTGTCTGTCGAACGTCAGCAGAAGATCAAGGAAGAGTTGTATCTCTACTTGTTGAATAAGCGGGAAGAGAATGCTTTGTCGCAGGCGATTACCGAAAGTAATGCCCGTGTGATCGATGCGGCGCAGGGAAGCCGGAGTCCGGTGGCACCGAAATCGATGATGATCTTATTGGCAGCAGTAGTGTTGGGATTGGCTATTCCGGCAGGTATCATCTGGTTGCAGATGGTCATGAATACGACTGTGCGTACACGTAAGGATGTGGAAGATGCCGTATCGATCCCGTTCCTGGGAGAGATTCCTTTGCGTGACAAGAAGAATAAAGATGAAATAGTCGTGCGTGAAAATGGGCGCGACAGTATTTCGGAGGCGTTCCGTATTGTCCGTACGAATATGGATTTCATGCGTGTGAAAGCGAAGGATATGAAAGTGGTGATGTTTACTTCTTTCAATCCGAATGCAGGAAAGACATTTGTATCGATGAATCTGGCCATGAGTTTTGCCCTGACCCGAAAAAAAGTGATACTGGTCGATCTCGATATTCGTAAGGGTACCCTTAGCGGCCATGTTAGTGGTTCCACTAACATGGGAATAACAAACTATTTATCCGGAAAAGTGGATGACATCAACTCTATCATAAAAAAAGAGGAACTTGCCACAAACCTGGATATTATCCATACCGGCCCTGTGCCTCCCAATCCTTCCGAGCTTTTATTGAGCGACCGTTTGGAAGCTTTGATCGAGGAGTTGAAGAAACGGTATGATTATATCATTCTGGATAATGTGCCTGCCGGTTTGGTGGCCGATGCAGCGATTGTAAACCGTGTAGCCGACCTGACCATTTATATCCTGCGTGCCGGATTGATGGACCGCCGGCAGTTACCTGAACTGGAAAAGCTATACAGGCAGGGTAAATTCAGGAATATGAGTCTGGTGCTGAATGGTGTCCGCTATAATCGTTCGGGTTATGGTTACGGTTATGGCTATGGATACGGTTACGGCTATGGTTATGGCTACGGGAACGAAAAGAAAAAATAAAAACTATTTTCCAATATGCTGACCTGGTTTAGCTCAAAGAAAAACATAATCCGTACCACATTGCTTGAAGGAATGACAGATGTGCATGCGCATCTGCTTCCTAATGTGGACGGTGGATCGGAGTCGTTGATGGACTCGATCGCTGCATTAGAGAGAATGAAGGAAGTCGGTGTGAAACGGATATTTCTGACTCCCCATATTATGGCGGAGTTTCCTAATAATACACCGGAACTCCTGTGTGCAAAGTATGCTATTTTGAAGGAATGTTGTCCTCCGGAAATAGAGTTACACCTGGCTGCCGAGTATATGCTGGACGATGGTTTTGAGGCATATATGAAGGGAATGTTATTTACACTTCCCGGCAGGCAGGTCTTGGTTGAGACTTCCTGTTTGTCGGCTCACGACAAATTTCTGACAATCCTGTTCGACCTGGCATTGGATGGTTATACGCCTGTTATCGCTCATCCGGAGCGATATGGGTATATGAAACAGGAGGACTATTCTTATTTGAAAAGTAAAGGGTATAGATTTCAACTGAACCTGTTTTCTTTAGCCGGTTTACAGGGTAAACAGGTCCGGCAGGTAGCGGAGCATTTGCTCCGTGAAGGGTATTATGATTATGTCGGTACCGATTTTCATAAACTAAGTGAGTATGAGAAAGGGTTGAGGACTTTACGCTTGTCTGGGGAACAGGTCCGGTTGGTACGCAAATTATTAGATAACAATGAAATGCTTTTGAAATAACAGATTAAACATAACAAACAATTAAAAATCGTAAAAGATATGATGAACAAAAGAGAGTTGATATACTCCATTGCAGAACAGACAGGGTACACGCAAAGTGCTGTACGAAAGGTATTGAATACATTTATCGATACTGTATTTAATGAAGTAAAATCAGAGAACAAGGTGAGGATAGGAGGGCTTGGAGTTTTTTCTCCCGTGCTCCAGAAGTCCCGCCCTGTTCGTAATCCGCAAACAATGGAACCAATTATGCTTGCTCCGAGAACAACCATAAAATTCCGGACAGCAGACGATTTGGTCCGTAAACTGAATAATCAGGAAAAATAGCGGTATAGGTTTTATTCGTGTTCAATATTTAACTCTGTATTTCCCGGTTTCAACTAAAAATAATACCGGGAAATACGGAGTTTTTTATGAAATATTCATAAGGTTATAAAGCAATGACTAAAAAAAACGATCGTTTTTTTTAGTCATTTATTTTGTGCAAATATATTTTATATTAAATGAAAAACAAAGCATTTTTAATCTTTTTATTTCGCTGTATTACAGATAGATAAATGTAGTTTTTCAAGAAGTTGCAATAATCATCATATATTGAATTTTACTCTCGAAATAGTGACTAGAAAAAACGATCCTTTATTCTAGTCATTATTTTTTTGTGAAAATGTAAAAAGTGAAGAATATATGGTGTTAATTATTTACGATGATATTTGTTATGCAAGAAAAAAGAAATTATAAAGTTGCTTTTTGTAACATTATGAATTATTGCAATAAAGGTATTTTATTGTTTTATAAGCCTAAGTGCCTTTTGTTTATTGTTTTGATTATTAGTGTATTGCAAAAAATGAATTGTCAGAATATAGCAGTGAAAAGTAATGTTCTCTATGATTTGACGTCATCTTTGAATATCGGTGGGGAGATAAAATGTAATGATACCTATTCTATCAGTTCGATTATAAGTTATAATCCGTGGACTTTTGCTGATAACAGAAAGATGAAGCATCTTCTTATACAGCCGGAGCTCAGGAAATGGTTTGGCGATGTTTTTCAGGGAAGTTTTGTCGGTATACAGGCTCATTATGCTCGTTTTAATGTCGGAGGGATATTGTCCGATTATCGTTTTCAAGGAAATCTGGTTGGTGGCGGGGTTTCCTACGGATATCAATGGATGATAAGTCCGTTGTGGAATCTGGAGGCCAGCATTGCGTTTGGATATGCTTATTTGAGTTATGATAAGTACGGGCGGAAGGAGGGGGCATCTCTGATAGAAAAAGCGCATACTAATTATGTTGGTCCGACTCAGTTAGGTTTCTCTTTAGTCTACTTTATACAATAAAAAAACGATAAATATGAAAATCAATTTGCTCGTGTTATTGGGCTTATTTTTTATTAGCAACTCCTTATCAGCAAAAAATATCGATGTGGAGATAAAATCGCAATCCTGTTTTGTGGAAGGGGATTCGTTAATGGTGTCGATAAAGTACATGGTCAATGCACATGGTTTTGCATCGAATGAAGCCCTGACGCTTATTCCGGTTATTAAAGAAAACAGGCAGGAAAAAGAGTTGCCTCCCGTTTTATTAAATGGTAAAAAAAGACATCGTACTTATGAACGGAACCGGGTTTTAAATAAGAGAAAAGGAATTAAAGGAGATGACTTTTTTCTTGTAAAGGAACTGTCGGAAAAAGAGCCTTGTGAAATTGTCTATACTACTTCTGTTATTGCGGAGAACTGGATGCGTAAACCTGAGTTGTTTTTGAAAATGAACCGGTTGACTCATTCTGGGGAGATTGTTAGGGAAGAGGTTCGTTTGACGAAATCCGGTTTGTCTCCGGATAGCGGGAAACCGCTTGTTGTGGAGGAGGCCGCATCTTCGTCGACAGTGTCCGGCCTGTCAGGATTAAAGGCATCTTATATTTCTCCAGAGAGCGATGCAACGGATATACGTAATCAGAAAGAGCTGAATTTTAATCTGGAGGAAGCTCGTGTAGTGGCTGAAATGAACCCTCAGATGCTCTCTTTGCGTGAGCTGTATATGGTTGCATTAAGCTATAAAAATGAACCGGAACAGTTTTATAAGATAATCGAAACTAGTGTCAAGATTTATCCGGCTCATCCGGTAGCCAACCAGAATGCGGCAGCGGCAGCCATCGAACAGGGAAACTGGCAGGCTGCCGGACAATATCTGCAAATGGCATCCCATGAAACGTTGGCCTATAAGAACTGTAAGGGGGTATATGAGTTAATGACCGGAAATTTGTATGAGGGTATCCGTTTGCTGAAGTCTGCAAAAGCGGAAGGCTCGGAAGAAGCCGGCATGAATCTGACATTATTTTTTGAGAATAATAAACGTCATTGAGTTAGTCTGGAATATTATTTACTAAATACTTTTATCGTATGAAAAACAAACTTTTTGTAAAATCAGTATGGCTGTTATGCCTGGCTTTGGGGCTGGTCGGATGTATTAATGATGCAGATGTTTTGCCGGAGGATAATTCCGGTTTTGTGGATGGAGGAGAAGGAAATGTTCGTTTTGCTTTTGTTGTGCCCAACAGTTCTTCAACTAAAGCCGGAGATGCCGAAACTTCGGGTATTTATGAAACCGGAAATGCGAACGAATATAATGTGAAGTCGCTTAATGTCTACCTGTTTAATTCAGATACGAAGGCTTTATATAAAAAGATTCGGCTGGAAAATATAACACGTACGGCCGGTCCGCAATTACCGGAAAATAGCTCGTCCGGAAATCAAAACGAGCATGTAGTGAAATATACGGCCAACCGGGTGTTGATAGACCCGGGTACGTATGATATCTTTACGATTGCCAATGGAGATGTTACGGGTTCTTTCAGTACGGAAAATGAGTTTATAAACTTGGTGGATAGGTCTACTTATAAGGATGGTTTCGGAGTCTTGACCGAAGACGGCACATTGCAGATGACAAACCGTGCCGATAATAGCGGTTTGTATGATGGTACGACCGATTCAAATCTGAAAGTGACAGTTCGTGAGATTTTACCGTCGGAGGAACCGGACATCGTGACTATCAATCTGGAACGTGTGATGGCTAAAGTTCTGGTCGGGCAGTCGAAAGAGGATTACAGCCTGGTTGATGGAAATGGAAAAGAGTATGTTTCTATCAGTTTGACCGGATTCCAGTATATCAATTTGAGCCGGTGGTTCTATACGTTTCGTCATACGGCGGTGCTGACAGCAAATAATGCTCCTTCTTCTTATACTATTGCTAATGGAAATTTCGGAGAGATAAATGCGAATAACGGTTATGTGATCGACCCTTATTTCTTTTCGAAAACGGTAGACGGGGCGAAAGGGTTTGATAATGCGGATAGTTATTATGCTTATCCATTGACCTCTGTGGCTGAAAGCTGGCAGTCGGTTCCGGTTGATGCGTTCCACGGTTTTTATTGTCTGGAGAATTGCATGTTTAAAACGGCACAGTTGAATGCTTATTCGACCGGAGTACGGTTTAAGGCAAGTTTTGTTCCCGGTACGCTTTGGGGAGAGGGTAAAGAAGCAACTAGCGCAAAGCCTGATGCTATTTATTATGCGAACTATAAATTTTATAGCAGTATCAAAGCGATGAAAGATGCCGGACTTAAACTGGATGGCATTACGGAAGATTCGACTGATGAAGAGCTGGCAAAGTTCTTTGTGAAACGTTATCGGAAAGATCCGGAAGGTAACAATTATTATTGCTATTATAATTATTGGATCAGGCACCTGGATAATAACAAGGAAAACGAGATGGGAGTTATGGAGTTTGCGATAGTACGAAATAATATTTACCGTTTGCTGGTGACGAATATTTCCGGACTTGGTTCCGGAACACCGGAGATCGATCCGGAAAAACCTGATGAATACGAAGCTTATCTGAAAATGGATTTTAATGTTTTACCTTGGATCGTCCGGAATCAGGGTGGGGACGGAGGCGCAACCCTTAAATAAGTATATCTCGTTTTTCGGGAGAACGATTTGTTTCCCGTCAAAACAAACCGAAAAGTCCCGGATATCCGGGACTTTTTTTGTATGAGTTTTTGTGTAATTATCAGAACCACTTGATCTTTCTGAAAATAAAGAATGCCAGAGCGGATAAGGTGATCGATAAAAGTACGATCGCAATAAGTCCGTGGGGAGCGTCTTCAATATAATTGACCACATTCATTCCGTAGAAGCTGGCAATCAGCGTTGGTACCATCAGAATAATAGAGATGGAGGTCATGCGCTTCATGATGGTATTCACGTTGTTGGAGATGATGGAGGCAAAAGCATCCATCGTTCCGGTAAGGATATCGCTGTAAATGTTCACCGTGAGGTGTGCCTGTTTTAACTCTGTTTCGACATCTTCCAGCAGTTCCGCATCCATATACATCGGTTCCTGGAAAATGCTTTGCAGTTTCGAGAGCATCACTTCGTTTCCACGGATAGAAGTGTTGAAGTAAACCATACTTTTCTCCAGTTTCATCAACCGCAGGAGATCTTCGTTACGGATACTCTTTTCCAGGGCTTTTTCGGCACGTGCCACTTCATTGTTGATCTGTTTCAGATATTTCAGGAACCAGACGGCAGACGAATGGATCAGTCGCAGGATCAGGTCGTATTTATGACGTACGACGAGCTCTTTACGCCGACTGTAACGAATAAAATCGGGCAATAACTCCGTCTTATGATAACAGACGGAGATAATGATCTCGTTATTCGTGATGATGCCGATCGGGACAGTTGTAAAAGGAATACCGCTTTCGGTGCTCTGTACCGGGATACGCAGGATTGTCAGCAACCAGTTCCCTTCATACTCGATACGCGGACGTTCGTCGGTATCCTCAATATCGCTCAGGAATGATTCGGGTACGTGAAATTGATTTAAAAGGTATTGGATGTCTTCGGGTGTAGGGCATTCTACATTTACCCAGCTGTTAGGAAGCCACTGGTCTTTCTCCACAAAACCGGCTTCACAATAAAGAAATGTTTTCATTATTGCCTCCTTTCGTTGTTAACACGAACAGAGGTAATAAGAAACCCCCGTCCGCTAATTTTTACTTGTTAATGTTTCTCGCGGAATACTGTCGTCCATAATTAGTTAATTACTTTTTACGGCTGCAAAGGTAAAAAAAAGGAATGAATACCAAATAAAAATCGTATTTTTGGTGTCCGAAAATTACAAAAGAGAATGGCAGAAGGAACTAAAAATACCGGGAGAGGAAACTCCGGAAGGGGAAAGCAAAAGCCTGTGGTCGTGCCCGATATGGGGCGTCTACAGCCACAGGCACGCGAGTTGGAAGAGGCCGTTTTAGGTGCCTTGATGCTTGAGAAGGATGCTTATTCGATCATTAGTGAGATATTGAAGCCGGAGTGCTTCTATGAAAAGTCGCACGAGATGATCTATGCAGCTATTGTGGATCTGGCAGCCAGCCAGCGTCCGGTCGATATGCTGACCGTGACGGAACAGTTGAGGAAACGCGGCGAATTGGATCAGGTGGGTGGACCGTTTTATATTTCGCAGCTCACCAGTAAAGTTGCCAGTAGTGCGCATATTGAATATCATGCCCGTATTATCGCCCAGAAATATCTGGCAAGGGAGTTGATCTCTTTTACGGCCATGATACAGGGGAAAGCATTTGATGAGACGATCGATGTGGAAGACCTGATGCAGGAGGCCGAAGGTAAATTGTTTGAGATTTCGCAACGGAATGTAAAGAAAGACGTGACCCAGATCAATCCGGTTATCAAGGATGCGATGGATATGTTGCAGAAAGCGGCAAACCAGAAAGAAGGTCTGAGCGGTACGCGTACCGGTTTCGATGCGTTGGATAAGATCACTTCGGGGTGGCAAAATTCCGACTTGATCATTATCGCTGCCCGTCCTGCGATGGGTAAGACGGCGTTTGTACTTTCGATGGCGAAGAATATGGCGGTGAACCATAATGTGCCGGTTGCCTTGTTCTCGCTTGAAATGAGTAACGTTCAGTTGGTAAACCGTCTGATCGTGAATGTATGTGAGATACCGGGTGAGAAGATTAAAAGCGGACGCTTGGAAAGCTATGAGTGGGAACAGCTTGACTTCAAGATTAAGGAATTGTATGATGCTCCGATTTATGTGGATGATACGCCGAGTCTTTCGGTGTTCGAGTTGCGTACCAAGGCACGCCGTCTGGTGCGTGAACACGGGGTAAGATGTATTATCATCGACTACCTTCAGTTGATGAATGCGAGTGGTATGAGTTTCGGTAGCCGTGAGCAGGAGGTAAGTACTATCTCCCGTTCGTTGAAAGGGTTGGCGAAGGAACTGAATATCCCGATTATCGCACTTTCGCAGTTGAACCGTGGTGTGGAAAGCCGTCAGGGAGCTGAAGGAAAACGTCCGCAGTTGGCCGACCTTCGTGAATCCGGAGCGATCGAGCAGGATGCGGATATGGTTTGCTTTATCCATCGTCCCGAATATTATAAGATTACGGAAGATGAACGCGGTAACTCGCTGGTCGGATTGGCGGAGATCATCATAGCCAAGCATCGTAACGGTGCGACGGGGGATGTGCGTCTGCGATTTAAGGGCGATTATGCGAAGTTCATGAATATTGATGAAGATGTGGCTGTCCGTGAGTTTTCATCGAATATGAACAGTGACGATTCGTTACCTCCGATACCGCCTGCCGGTGCAGATTTCCTGAACCAGGGCAGTAGTAACGAGGTCCCGTTCTAAATTAGTCGGATATAAGATTATGTGCGGCCTGTTCCCGGATTTGCGAAGGGGACAGGCCGCATTGTTGTTTGGTAAACTTTGTCAGGTGCGCCTGTGATGAAAAATTCCAGTCAAGTGAGATTGTCAGGAAAGACTTGTTCGTACTTCGAATATCGTCCAGTACACCTTCTGTTTTACGATGCAGCATCCATTGATAGGCTGGTTCATTGAAATATTTCTTGAATTTGCGGTTGAATGCTGACAGGCTGATATGAGCCAGGCGGGCAAACTCTTCCACGTTTGCCACCGACCGATAGTTGGATAGGACGAAATTGTTGAAATCCGTATCCCGACTAAGGATAGGATGGAAGAAGGCGGCCAGTTGCTCTTTTGTGTAATAAGCCCTAAATAATATGAAGAGTTCCTGCAATTTAAGTTCCTGCAGATGCTTACATCCGATATCATCTTCCATATAATTATTGAGTAAATTCAAAAAAAGCCGTATTTCTTCCTGGAATTTTAATGTATTATGATTATAGGTGATTTCTTTTTTGTATTCAGACAAAGATTCAAGATGAATACGATTGCATAATCTGATATCATCGCTGAACCGGCAGGTGAGTAAGTGGCTTGCTTTTCTTACTTCGATGGAATAATGGCTACCTACAGGTATCAATGCAATATCTTCTTTTTGTAGTATCTGTTTGTGAACAGCATCATTACTAAACATAATTTCTCCTTCCAGAATAAAAAGGAGGATAGACCTTGAATTGTCAAGTTCCATACATTTTTCTTCGGGGTGAAGATGGAAAACTTGAAAAGTACGTTGTGTGGGCAACCGAAAATTGTTGCAGGTAACATGTTCGTGTTTATAAAGAATCCTCATAATGTGTCTTAGTTTTATGCAATCATCAGAATTCGACAAAAGTATGTATCGATTTTTGATTGTTTGGTGTGATAATAATTATTTTAAAGGACTGACTGACGTATTATGCGGAGACAAAACGAGCTTTATCCTTGTTTTGTCTCCTTATTCATGTGTGTTGTTGTTTTTGTGTTGAAATGAGATACTCATATATCTTGTTTGTTGCGATATGCGGTTATCCATTGTCTCCTAATACAACTTCTTCGATCATCCAGGCCCATAAATTGGCCATGATTCGCGAATAGTCGTTTGTCAGGTCACCGACATTGTTGTCGATCCGTGAATTTCTTTTTACGACATTTCCCGAGCCTATTTCAAAAATCTGTGAATCGCCCACATAAACGATCCGTTTCTTTTTGTCTACTCCCAGTATCATCCGTCCGTCTCCTTCCGGATAGGGACTGTAGGATGGGAGTGAGCCGGAGCCGTCGTCTTTGAGCACATTCTTGAAACGGATAAGTGGGGTGATGTTAGGGGAATGGACATCTAAACGTCCCCAGATGCCATCACTTATCCAGTAGCCACAGTCTGTGACCCCCATAGTTAGTGATTCTGTAAAAGGACCTGTTCGGAAGAAGTAGTCGTTGTCGGCAGTAGGAGCGAATGAGGCAATCAGTGCTGAACGTAAAGGACCTGTGTCACCGATAGATTCGTTGTTTGCTCCGTTGTACCAATAAGGGGTTACATCTTCCCGCAGTAATTTCAGTAACTGGTAATTAGTTGTATAGGCAGTTTCAGGCCGTCCGCTACCGCTACTGTCGTTAATGCCGGGTGCTTTCCAGTCGGTACCTATGATAAGTACTCTGTTTTTTCTTGCTCCGAGCCAGTCTAAGATACGGCGTGCGGAAGCGGAATCAGGTCGGCTGTCGTAGCCCAGAATTAAAATATCTTGTTGTACCAACTTGCTATAAGGTAAATTAGTCTCATTGATCGTGATAGGGATCTGGGAATATTCTATTCCTCCGAGCTGGATCGTTTTTCCGATACCGAAATGGTTGTCGAGTATCGCTTTCATAGGTCTCGATGAAGCATAATCGATACCTCCGATGCCGTTGGTACTCAATATATGGATGATCTCGTCTCTGCTGCTGTTTGCCGATTGGGTGATTGTTATCATTATCTTCCAACGGTTTACATGTATCATAATATATTCGGAATGGTCGGAGTAACTATCGTTCAGCTGTTTGGCACGGCATTGAATCACTCTCCGGATATTGTTATCGCTATCTGTTTCCTGGGTCAGGGATACTTCGAAACGGGCACTCGACAAAGAGGAGGATAATTCGCCATTACCGATGGTGTTACCGTCTGTATCCACCCATTGCATGAGCTCGCCTGTCAGGTCTGTGTCGATATAAATGACACCTTTGGAGTTCATCCGGTATTGTAATTTAAGATGGCGGGTTGAAACGCCATAGTGATGTTCTCCGTCGAAATACATGTCGGTCGTATGTTCGTCCCATGATTCGACGGTGGCAATGATACCGGAGGATGCGTTTACAGCCGCTTCTTCGGGTGTGTCCCAACCGGCAGCCGAAACTTTCTGTATAAAAAACATATATCGGTGGTTACGCAGGATCTGTCCGAACGGATGTCCGGACGGTTTGAAGTCGATCCGGTAATAAACGGTCCTGGCAGGATAGATACCGTCATCATAAATACCACCGGCAATGAGACAGGTCGCATCGCTTATCTGTTTATCTGTTGCCGGAACCGGGGCTTCCGGAAGATAGATCTGTTCGATCGAAGTATCGCCATCAACAATACTCTGCTGTGGCATGGGGAACCCGACCGGATAGAAAACCGATTGATCGGGCAGGGAAGGAGCATCTACTTTTGGTCCTCCTTCGCTGTTGACAGTCATGTGGGTGGGGATAAGCTGCAACTTATCGTAGGGACGGAATACCTGTATGCTCTGCAAACGGAAATGTCCTGTCGCATCGTTATTATAGACATCCGCTCTCGCAACGGAGCGTAACATTCTGATCTGTATATCGGCATTGATTTGCCCTGCATCCAGTTTCGGAAGCGAGTATTCGCCGTACATCGGCAGATAACCGGTGATCTGTTTCGGACTGCCGTTGCCGTTATCTAGTTCGTACACCAGTTTCTCTTTGAGACGAGTTTCCGTATCGCCTGCTTCGGGATATTTTTCCGCTATGGTTTGGCTGGCGTTGGCGATCAGTACGAGCTTGACCGGGACGTTTGACGATTTGAGCATAGCGGTGAAGGTCGTCGTGTTGCTGTTGGGACGATTAATATTTATCCCCTCTACGCTGTAAAGAAACTGATATTCGGTATCCGCCGACTGCCGGGAGAGTACCAGTATACATATTTCTTCGATCTGTTCTTCCTGCTCCGTGCTCCGTGTTTCCGGTTTTTGGGTAGCAGGCGTGCTGATGGTCAGCCGGACTGCCATCCGGTCTTCCGCGTGCTTGTTACCTCCTTCACCGACAAACGTTTCGTCGATACAGGATACGGTCATCAGACCGAATGTCAACAGAAGCAGCATCCAGGCTGTTGTCCGGTTGAAAGCTTGATATCTTTTATTCATAATTAATTACCATTCGACCCATTGTTCTGTCTTGTCCCAGAGACTTGTTTTGATGTGGACACTGATCTCCTGGCGCAGGTCGATCAGCAGATTGGTTGTCCGGCCGGCTGGAAGAACAATGGGATTTCCGTTTAAATCAGAATTTATACTAGCAATAAGTATGTCTTCTCCGTATTCTGTATCCGATCTTCTGTAAAGATTGACAGTTGCGTAATCCTCCCGGCTGCTGTCCGTATGGATCAGATTGAAAGAGGAGGGAGAGACAAAATCGTTGTTTGCGAGCGTGATGCCGTTTTGCTTGATTACTATTGCATTCGGGATCGGTGTCCCTTTAAAATTATATCCGTTGTTGTTCAGATGGATTGTGAAGTAATAATCTATCGCCTTATGAAGGGCCGGAAGGCCCCGGACGGTCAGATACATTCGGGCATTTTTCCTGGAAATGATTATTTCTTCATTTCTGATCGGGGATTTACCGATCTGCGCAATACCGAAAAAGAGGTCGTCCTGTGTCTGAGACTGGTTTTCGCCTTCTTTTCCAGATGCGGAGACAGTTGGGTTATCGAGGGTGTTGGAAGGTTCCAGTTGAGTGATACACTGGTTCCCGTCCAGGTTTCCCCAGACGGACAGCCAGTAGTGATCCGTATTTTTGAGAGTGATGGGTATCGGTATTCTTTGCCGGACCTGGTTCGAGTCGGCTCTGACCGTGTACCGGTATTGTTCGTCCGCATCAAAAACGAACAGAATGGCATGGCTGACTTCCCTGGAAGCGGTGATATCTTCTCCGGTGAGCATATCCACCACTTTTATAGTTATGAAATACACTTCTTCACACTCCTGCAAACCTTCACGAATACAACTTGTTTGTCCCCAGATCAACAACAACAGAACGATGGTTCTGATTGTCGATCTTACCATTCTACATCCTGTTCCAGCGGATCTTCCCAACCTTCGGTAGTGACAGTAACTTCGACTGCTGCCGGATCACCCGGACCGTCAGGATCGGTTGTTCCGCTTCCTAATTTCTTCAACGTTACATTTAATATATAACGGGTGTTCCGTTTGATGAGTGTTCCGTCGGCGGTGCTGGAAACGATGCTGTTGATACGGAACGGGAAATGGGTGGTACTCCCTTTGTATGTTCCGCTGATGGTCAACAAGGTTTCTGCTCCTGTTTCTTCGTTCGGGAATACATAGAAAAAGTTATCGAAGGATTTGGCGGTTCCGTTCGGCTGATCGGTCGTGATGGCATCCAGCAGATAGTTGTCGGGTGTGGGGATGTTACTTTCCGTACCACCGAATCCGCCGTAGAACGGTATTTCAGACAGGACAGTATTCGGCCCGATAGTTGCTTTCGACTTCGCTTTTTGGATGCTGACATGGGTCAGGACAAACGGTTCGGTGTGTCCGGCTTCGGGAGTAATGGTGACCGAACCCAGTTCGATCTTGGCAACCACGCGTCTGATACTTACGGTTACCGGGACAGGACTTCCGCTGGTCAATGTCAGTTCTGGTGACTCGCCACTCATGACAAGACCTGTTGTTGCACGGTTCGCCGGGTTTTGCAATCCGAGGTCGAAAGTGGCTGTTTCAAAGTCGGTATAGTTACTGACGGCAGGAAATCTGGCGGGGAGGTTAGCGACAACTACCACGCGCTTCGTACCGGCAGTACTCAGCCCGTCGACCTGTGTCGATCCTGCTATACCGTTATTGACAGCACCGTCTACCTCTTTTTCCAATACACCGCTGTTATAACTGAAAACGTAGACTTTATAGTTTACGATCTTCCGCTCATCGGTTTCGGTATCAGAAGTACTGCCTGTCGCTTTCGATGACAGATTTTCACCTTTCAATGTGATTGTGATAGATGCTTTCTCTTCGTTACCTCTTTCATTCATTTCGTCGTTGCTACAGGCACTCAATAAAGCCAGTGCAAGTATTCCAGTGATTAATTTACTCGTTGTTCTCATTTTATATTCTTTTGAAATGTAAATATTTTATTAGTGGTTATGACTCTGCAAAGCTACAATACTGTAAAGTTTCATCTCTTATACAAAAGTGGCGTTCGCTTATATATTCAGATCAAAAAGAAAAAACAGAACATATTATGAAAAAAATCCGGATTGTGTAGTATGATTGAAAGTCCGAACTTTGTGACCGGTATAATAAATGAATTTTTCGCAGTTAATAATTAGTAGAGAATGAATAAAACACAAATCGTTAGAATGCTGGCAGAAAGGCTGGATATAACTTTGGTAGATAGTCGTATTTATCTGAATACGTTGTTGGATATTGTAGTTGAAGGGGTAATAACTGATGAAAAAGTAGGAATCCATGAGTTCGGCAAGATATTTATTTTACCTCAGTCACGGCGATTGGTCCGGAATCCGAGAACGGGAGAGAAAGTGATGCTTAATCCCCGTAAAACAATCCGTTTAAAACCGTGTGAGGCTCTTATTGAGAAGATCAATAAGCAATGAAAATGAACGGAGTTCATACAGAACTCCATATTTTTCGGATTCAAAGGTATAAAATAATCTGATATGAACTAATTCCAGGCTTTATTTTATAACGTGACCCTTGTTTTACTCTTTTTCTTTCTCTTTTGTGGCTTTACAGGCCTGTTATTTATCCGGTATCTTTACAGGAAAAAATAATTCCAACCGATAGGGGCTATTCTTCCTCTATTCTTTTATCATCTTTCATTCTTCCTTAATAGGGGACCTTAAATTTCTGTTGAAAAACAACAGAAATTTATTGTCTATCTCTCTGAACCATAGTTCTGTATGGACTATGTATATATTGTTCTATAAAGTGTAAATCGTTGTCTGTCAGTAGTTACATGTAATTTATGTTCTACAATCGGACTCGTATGATTGGTTACTTTGAGGCAATAATCAGCAGTAAATCCATAAAAAAGATACCGAACTTCTACTGAATAGGGGAAGATATGTTAAATATCAATGATATCAGTAAATGAAAAATAGTAAATCTTGATACATATGGAAATGGTTAATCAATTTCGAACACTAATCGCTGGTCTGTTTAATAATAAACAGGAAAAAGAGGAAAGACAAGGAGACGGAGAAGTTGTGAAGCTCAAGCAAGAGAACGAAGAGTTGAAGCGGACCGTCGATACGCTGACCATCAAGAACCGTGAGATACAACAACTCATGGTACAGAAGATCAGGGAGACGGACGATTGGGGCCATGAGCATGAAGCCAAATACAAAGAAGCCATCCGGAGAGCGGAGGAATTGGAAAAACTCCATAACTCTTTCTTCGTTGAAGCGGTACATGAGATGCGTACGCCTCTCTCCCTGATATTGGGATACTTGGGACAGTTAGTGCAGAATCGTGAACTCGATGGTTTGGTTTCCACCCAGGTTCTTTCGGCCTATCGCAATACACTTGCTTTGCAGGATATGATGTATCAGTTGCAAGATATTCGCCACGGTGATGATGTCGCTAACCATATGCGAATAGCCCGCTATGATCTGGTGGATATAACGAAGCAGATATGCGACCTGTTTGTTGACTGGATTGCCATGAACAATATTGATTTTAAAATCAATACGCAGACACCTGTTTTATGGGTGTGGGTAGACCGCCGGAAGATGGAATATGCTTTGCGTACTATGTTATCCAATTCTTTGAAGAATACATTTATGTACGGGAAGATTACGATTGACATAGCAGTAGTTAAAGTCGACGGCAAGTCCTGTTGTTCCTTGAGTGTGCAGGATGACGGTCTTGATGCGCAGGACAGTGCCCGTATCGGTTTGAAGCAGATCGCAGATATGGCAGAATCGGTACATGCAAAATTTATTCAGGAGACGATGGAAGGACAGAGCGGGACTCGTTGCATGATCCTTATTCCGTTGGGAAAACGGTCTTTGATGGAATTGCCAGTCGAATTTGTGGAACCTGACAGTGACCTGGTAAATCTTAACGAACTTCAAAAGGAAGAGATTGCCGGATTCGTTCAGCTTATCCCCAAGAAGAAAGAGACCGGAAAGAAAATCCTGATTATTGACGACAGCGACCAGATCCGTTGGTTCTTGAAACTGGCTTTAGGAAAGGAATACCAGATATTCGAGGCTCGTAACGGTGAGGAAGGTGTTATAATGGCAAAAAAAGAACATCCGGACGGTATTTTGTGTGATGTTATGATGCCTGTAAAGGACGGATTCACTACCTGCCGGGAAATAAAGACGAATCCGGCAACCAGTCAGACGGTTGTTATCATGTTGACAGCCAAAGTAGAGAATGAAGATGTGATAGCTGGTATTGAAGCAGGGGCAGACGATTATATCACTAAGCCTTTCGACCTTGAAGTATTGCGTAGTAAATTGATCAGTCAGCTTAAACGCCGTGAGCAAATGAGGGCGTTCTATACCCAGTCGGCAACGGATACGGAAGATGCGGTTGTTGCAGTACCTGCCCCGTTAAATGAGATTGAAGCGGCAGGAAATGTTTTTATGAATAAAATAGTAAAGATTATCGAGGAGCATTTGGATGATCCTTGTTTTGATGCAAAATTTTTGGCAGATGAAATGAGTATGAGTATTCCGACGCTTTATCGTAGAGTAAAAGCGTTTTCAAATTGCAGCATCCTGGAACTGACGCGGAGTGTCCGTATCAAACACGCAGCTGAATTAATTTTACAGCAGCGATATTCTATTATAGAGGTCTGTGAAATGGTCGGATTCAACGATATGGCGACATTCCGCAAGCGTTTTACCGAACAATATGGGGTCAATCCATCTCAATATGGACAACCGGTAAAGGCATAAGCGTGGTATTCATTAAAACAAATGTAAACAAACAGAGGAATTTTTATCATTTAAAAATAACCTCACATGAGTGATAAATATACCGACAAGTCCTAAAAACAAAGCTTTCTACATTTGCACTGTCAACAAGAGACAATGATACAGAAAACTTAATTATTTGGATAGTCAAAAGAGAAATCTGAGAATAATAAGTATAGGGTAGTAAAATGATTTATCACTTTTAAAATATATAAAGTTATGAAATTTCAAAATTTAATTTACGCAACGATGGTTGCTTGCGCTTTCAGCGCTTGTTCAAATGATGACGATCCTAATATTCCGGATCCGGCACAGGAGTTGGATGCTACTGTAACGGTAGCGTTTAATTCGATCGGCTCTAATGGCTCTTCTTTGAAAAGCCAGACAAAATCTTCTACTAATGGGGAAGTCGGTAAAATTGGTATTGCTGTTTTTAATGATGGAGCAATGGAAAATATGGCTTCGGGTGCTTTGATCAATTACAAAGAAAGAGATGCGGATTCTGGTGTTGATACAACTGCTTGTATTGATGCAAAAGCAGGAGCTGTTAATGTTTTGGTTGTTGTGAATCCCCCAGCAAAAGTGTTCGAAGGAAAGACAAACATCGATGACTTTAAAAAGGCAATATCGAAAGCCGAATTAAGTTCTGCTCAACCTTTGATGGCTAGTGTTGTTAAAGGTTATAATTTGGTGAAAGGTAGAAATATCATTTCGTTAACTGATGAAGGATTTGCTGCTTATGATAAGCAATTTGAAGAAAACATCAAAGTATTCCGAAATGTCGCTAACATTGATTTGGAAAGTATCACGTTAAAACCACGTGCGGATTTTGCTACGGATGCCAAGTTAGTAGTAAGCAAAGCTTTTATTATGCATTATCGTAATGATGTAAAAGTTTTTGGTGCTGCTACTGCATGGTGTCCTGTTGTAAACGATACGGAAAGTGATGATAATATTGTTCCTAATTTAACAGGTGCTGAAGGTATTTATACTCACTCTTTCTCTCAGAATATTACAGGAACAAATGAAGTAAAAGTTAGTGCAGAAAATGGAGAGTTCTTTGTATATGATAATAGCTCTAGTTCTCGAATAGCTAATGTTAAGAATGCAACAGCTTTAGTTATTCAAGGAACTTATACTTATACAGCTAATAACGGTCAAACTGTAACATCAAAAGACGCTTACTGGACTGTATACATTAATAATAATGAAACAGCAAGTGAGGTTAAAAATGATAGTGGCTATACAAATTTAGCGCATTTCGGTGTCCTACGTAATGTGAAATATGCAATTAACGCAACTATTACAGGTCCTGGTAGTGATAATCCGGAAACTCCGACTGAAGCTGCATCAATAACATCAAATATTGAAATTGTACCTTGGGGCACGGTCACTCTTGATCCTAGCATCGACTAACAATCAATTATACTAGTTTATTAAGTTTAAATTTCCTTATTCGAAATTCTAACGAACCAATCCGGGGTAATTCCCGGGTTGGTTTCACTCTCAAAAAATATTCCGGTTTGACGATTTATAAAACAATATAATTTATGAATAGTAGGGTTTTATTTTACAATGTATTCCTGTTTCTCGCTTTGCTATCCTGTTCCCATGACGGGAATCCTGAGATAGACGAAACCGGAGATGCTACACTTTCATTACGCATCACGATTCCACAGATCGGAACCAGAGCCGCTGACTCCGGAATCGAAAGACTCTATGTGGCTATTTTCGGCACTTCCGGCGAGAATGCAGACAAATTGATCGTCTCCCGCGAAGTCACACAAACAAATACTGTTGAAGATATTACCCCGTTGAAAGCCGGGACTATCCGGATGCTGCTGGTCGCCAATGCACCCGAAGGTACTTTCGACGGTTTAACCACTTTGGACCAATTCCTGGCCCTTACCAAGACGATTGAAAACGAAGATACAGCCCCGACAATGAGTTCGGGAGTACAGACTTATACCTTGAAGCCTGGAAAAAATACGATCGGTTTGCAGAAGACGGGAGCCAATCAGATCTCTGCTTCACCGGTGACGATCTACCGCACGATTGCCCGTGTCTATCTGAACCAGTTGTTCCTGCGTCCACTGGAAGAATATAGCAACGGAGCCAGTTTTAAACTGGAATCCGTGTTTATGGCAAATGTCAAAAATTATTCCCGTTATATCAGTATGGAAGATTGGGGCGCTGTGGAAGTTTCCGACCCTTCCCTTCCTGATTTCTTCCTGACAGGTGCAAATCCCGACGTTGAAGGTATTTATAAGGAAGGTACTTCCAAACTGTCGGATCAGTTACATACAGCCTATAATTATGATTTCCGTACAGCGACCGACGAAACGGGCCTTATCGCCAACTGCGCCGCCAATGCTTACACTGTTTTTGAAAATATGCAGGAAACGACTTGGCATACGCTGCTGATCCTTCACGGAACTTACCGTTATACCGACAAAAACGGGACCCCCCGCAACGTGGATACCTATTATCCCGTAATTGTAAACCGACAGCACGATCAGATATCCAATGTGACGGATCATCTGTATGTACGCCGCAACGTGATCTACTCTATTGATGTCGTTATCAAAGGTCCCGGTTCTGACACTCCGTATGACCCGTCCGGTGATGCCACGCTGACAAGTATGATCGAAGTACAGGCCTGGGGTGAGATTGTGGAGAATCCTTCAATTGATTAATACAGCTAAAATAAAACTGATATGAAACGAAATAAAATATATCTGTTCTTCTTATCCGGTCTATTGCTGGCGGCCTGTTCGAAGGAGGATGAACCGGCTTCGACACCGGGCGGTGAGGATGCCTTTGCCACTGTTTCCGTAGCGGTGGACGGTATTAACGGAACGAAGGCTGATGGCGCAACAACAGATCCGGGCACTGAGGACGAGAATGAAATCTACGACCTGAATGTTGTTTTTATCAATAGTAATAACGAAGTTGCCGGTCGTGCTTTTCGCAAAATTGATGATGCTCAGGATACTATTCGTGTGGGTTTAAAAACCGGTACTTATAAATTATTGGTGATTGCAAATGCCGGAGAAATGTCTTCTTTCAAGCCGGAAGATTATTATGATAAAACAGTTTCGTTAGCTGACCAGGTAGACAAACCTGCCGGTCAGGTCGGTGAAAAAGGTTTTGTTATGACTAATATTGCCCGGGATGTAGAGATCAAAAAGACCGCGGAGAATGGTGGTCTAAACCAGTTTTCTGAGAAGGTTAAGCGGGTGGTTGGTTGTGTGGATTTAAGTCAGGTAGATATAGACAATGATTGGCTAGATAAAAATTTGAAAGGAATGAAGTTTAAACTATCCCAGGTTTTTCTTGCTAATGTTCGTCCCCTGTCTTATTTGTATGATACGAAAACAGACTGGACCTTACCCAAAGAGGCAACACCGCATACGATGGAGTTTATAGAAGACAGTTATTTATGTGGTATAGAAAAAAAACTTCAAGTAGGAGGGGAGATTGCTTCCGGTAGCGAATATGCTGAATATTTGACAAAAGCGACAGACGTTACTATAGCAGGTAATGAAAGCGAACCTCATAAAGACATCGCCCGTTTTTACGCAATGACCAATTCGTTTACTAAAGACGGAGCTACCCCGGTTATCCTTTATTTCAAAGGTAGTTGGTATGATGCGGCAGATAAGCCTGCCCTTACAAACCGTTATTATCGTATCAAACTACAGAACGGCGTTCAGCGAAATACTATTTACAAGATAGAGGCGACTCTTAAGGGTAAAGGATCCCCGGATCCGGATATAAAGGATGACGTAACATTATCCGTTACCATCACCGTAAAGTCATGGGAAGGAATAACGCTCGATGAATATACCATAAATGAAGAAATCGAAATATAATATGAAACATATCAATCATACCTGTCGATGGTTGGCAGCCGCTGTCTGCGCTTCAACCCTGTTGCTTTCCGGTTGTATCCAGGAGAATCTGCTAGCTTGTTATAAACTGACTTTAAAGGCGGAAAATGCGAAGGGCGATGACGTCACGGGAAGTGCTCTGTCAGATGCTTCCCTCTATGTTTTCGATGAAAATTACGAATATCTCCAAACCGTCCGTATGACGGAAGGGCAAATACGCAACCGCGAAGAAATCAGACTGAATTATCCGGAAGACTGTAACCTGCATGTGATAGCCTGGGGAAATTTGGCCGGACAAAATCAGACTGTCACGGAAAGCAAGTTGATTGAAGAATTGAAGATCAAACTCAAAAGCCGTGACGGCCTGGCTCAGAAACCCGACGACCTGTTCTACGGAAACCGTCTGGTGCAGACCAAAGCGGAAGGCAGCCTCTACGATAACGACACGATCGTGGTCCGCCCCAAACTTTCGGAAGTCAATATCGTGACACAAAATATCAAATATGCCTTGAGGAAATATGACTCACCGGCCGATGCCGATTGTAACTACTACGTCAACCGCACGTTAGATGCTTTCGACTATCAGGGACAGTTGACAGGCGACAGCGTCTATTACCATCCCGATGCCGACTGGGATAAGAACAAGGAATATTTCGCCCCCAACTACCGGATGTGTTCCGGCGAGAACCTGAACGTGCAACTGACAGCCGAAGGTAATACGCTGGCTGTGGCTACCCACGACGACGACGGCAAACCGCTCACCGCTCCCGAAGCCGCAGTGCTTTATGTCATCCTGCGTTTCGGTGAAGATGGCGCCCTGCTTTCCGTCCGCCAGGCGATCCGTCCCTGGGGTACGGTGGACGACCATATCGAATTTTAAATCAATCAACAATTAAATCAGTTCAGAAAGATGATCCGATATAAATTACTTTTATCCATAGTTGTTGCCATCATGTTGGCTTCTTGTTCGAAAGACGACGGGCCAGTCACACCGCCGGTCGAACAGGCCAAGCTTTCCGTCGGGTTGCAATTGCGCAGCCAGGCGGGAAGTAAGGCAACAGGCGACGATCCGAATGCCTTACCCGGCGAGAGTGACATTCACAACCTGAGCGCTTTTGTCTTCAACAGCGACGGTTCTGCATTGATCGGCTACGGGCGTGCGGAGAATCCCGAGCCCGATAAGTTGGTCATTACCGATATAGAGACTACTCCCGAACGTGTTATGCTGGTCGTGTTGGCAAACATTCCCGGAAATATAGATCGTTCCGTCGGTAACTATGCCGGTTTGCAGTCACGTTTGGCCGACCTTTCTTCACAGACGCAGGAATCATTGACTTTCAGCACACAGGTAGTCCGTACGGAACAAGCACTGGTGAAAGGGGAGGACAACCTGATCGGCTATACAGCCGGAACGAACATTGATAATCTTTCCACCCCTCTGCTGCTCACCCGTATTGCTGCTCGTGTGGAAATGAATACGATCGAAACCCGTTTTGCCGGTTCCCTGTTGGAAGGGAAAACTGTGCGGATCGACCATATCGCCCTGGCAAATGTAAAAAGTAATTCATATTATTTCAGCGAAGGGGATTGGGGTAAAGTAGAAGTTCCTTCCGGACAGGCAAACCTGCTCTATGGGGCGGGCGTCACGGAAGCCGCTTCCCTTTTTGCCCCCGGTTCTTATCCGTCCGATTATCTCGGCAGTGATTTCAGCCTGACGGTAACCGACAATACACCGAGCCTGACTCCTGTTCTCGAAACCTATGCCTTCGAAAACAGTGCGTCCGGCAATGACCCGACACTACTGGTCGTAAAGGCGACCCTGGTGGAAACGAACCAGACGCGCATCTTCACTTCGCCGATCAACCGCAACGGTGTGTTGAACGGTTACGACCACAATTTTGTGAAACGTAATTATATCTACCGTCTCCACGTCACCTTCACGGAAACGAGTTTCGACCCCGACGAGAATGACGATGCCTCGCTCGACGTCCGTGTCGAAGTGGCGGGTTGGGGATATGTACATCAAACCGAAGAAGTTGAATAAAAAATGAATGATATGAAAACAATCAATATTACTCCCTTCCTGCTGGCATTAAGCCTCCTGGTATCCTGTTCGTCCGATGGCGATGACGGTCCCGAAGTGGTCGTGCCGCAGGATGCAACGCTGACAATGGCGATCGCACCGGGTTCGATACTGACGAAAGCTGCAAAGTCCGAGACTCCGGAAACAAAGAATGGCGAGAAGAAAATCAATAATATCTGTGCCGCCCTGTTCAAAGCCGACGGTAGTTTGCTGACGACCGCTTATGTGGATTATAAGGACATACCGACGGAAACTACTCCCGACACGATACGGATCAGTGCCAAAAGCGATACGCCATACACTTACGTGATTTTGGTTAACGTCGGGAATCAGAGTTTTTCAAATTTGGATGAATTGAAGTCGAAGACCTATGATTTAGAAAATATCAAGGTCGATAACCAGCCGATGTGCAGCCGTTTTATGACTATTACAGATCAAATGCTTAAGCCGGGAGCCAACTATTGGGGACCGGATAAAGCGTTTCCCAATAAACCGTCCGGAGCCGGTTCTCTATCTGAAGAAGCGGTCAATGTCTACCGTACCGCCAGCCGTATCGACCTCGAGCAGATAAGCGTCAGTTGGAGTGGCGATAATGCCGCCGACCTGAAAGAAGCGAAAGCCCGTTTCCATCTGAAGCGGATTTATGTGATTGATGCTAAAAATGCGACCTGCCTGGCGGATCATTCAAGCACGGATGCTTCCGTGGAACTTACAGGGGAGGGACGAACTTTTCTTCACGGACGGGAGGCTGGCGAAAACTATTTTTCCGGACTCGACCTGTTTCCGGCTGTCGGTGAGAATCCTGTTGTGATCGGAGCGAATGATAGTTATGTCCCAGCGAACAAATGGCAATGCTACGTAACGGAGAATACGGAAACATCGAATCCCACAACATTGATCTTGAAAGGGGATATCCTTGAAGGAGATACTCCGATCCTGTCAGACCGCTATTTCTTTATCAGGCTGGAGAATATGAAGGGGACGGATGCCAATAATACAGACCATCTCCTTGCCGGTGTCATCCGCAATTACGTGATCCGTATCAGTGCCACGATCACCGGTAAAGGCTCTGGCGATGAAGAATATAAGGAAAATGCCTATGTCAGGGTGACCGTTACTCCCGAAGAGTGGTCGGTCGAGACACAACATGAAGATGTAAACTGATAAAAACCTTTTGCAGCGCTGCAAACCTCCCATACACTCGTGTAACGGTTCTTGCAGCGCTGCAAAAGTTCCAAACACGACTGCGCGGACGTTTTGCAGTGCTACAAAAGGCAAAACACGGTTGCGTGGACAGTTTGTAGTACTGCAAAAGCCTCAAACAGGACTGTATGGACGCTGTGCAGCACTGCAAGATCAATAAATCATTAAAATCATAAATAACATGGAAATTAGCACAATCAGTGTCGGCCGTATGAATAACGGAGCACACTATCTTTACAATGTCGATTTTTATAGCCGTATCGATGCCGATACGGCAGTGAAAGGTAAACTTACGGAGGTTTTGCCCGCCTACAAACAAGCCATCGACAATGAAGATATCGCCTTGAAAATTTCGCAGAAAAGCCTGAACTCAGACAAGATAGACGAATATGATAAACAACGTGACACGCTTTTCATGGCGATAAAAGCGGTTGTGAAGGCACAAATGTCTGTTGCTGATCCGGGAGTTCACGATGCGGCTGTCAAGATCAACCAGTTGATCATTGATTACAAACTGAATGTAAGAGGCCAGTTGGATAAAGAGACCGGTCTGTTGATCAACATTATATACGACCTGGAAAATAAATATGCGGCAGAAGTTCGTAAACTCGGACTGGAACTGTTTCTCACCCAGTTGAAAGAATCAAACCTCAATGTCCGCAATTATACCGACAGCCGTAATAAAGAATTACTCGACAAACCGGATTATAAATTGGCCGAAGCCCGTAAAGCGACCGATGCAGTTTATCAGGAAGTAGTCCGGCAGATCAATGCGCATGCCGTATTGGAAGGGGATGCCCTTTATAAGAACCTGATCGCATTACAAAACCAGGAGATAGTACATTATAAGCAGCAAGTTTTGAAACAATCTGTTCCCCCGTCGACCGGAGGTCCGGTTCGTCCCACCGAACCTGATACTCCTACTGACCCGGAAACCCCGGGAGGCGGAGGCGACCGTCCGGAAATTGAATAGATATTGAATAAATAGTTAGTGTTGTATTTTTGAGAAGAAAAGGGGAACGCAGGTCATCAGCCGGTCGTTTCCCTTTTTCTGTAATAAATGCCACCTTTAGGAAGGTATTCATAAAAAACATCGCTTTTCTCAGTTACCAAGGCATTTTTATCATTCTTGTGAGAATAATTTTTTGTTGACTTTTTTCGATCGTTTATTTTCGCTTAATCCCCCTATTTGACAGGGTAAATTTATCGTTTTCATAGGGTGTTTTTATCAAAATCAAGGCTTTAAAAAATACCGTGCCACCCTGTAATATTTGCCTATCATCCACTATTTGCCGTCGCCGTACATTTGCATTGTAATCGTAAGGGTAAAATTTTAATTCGATAAAAAACATTCATTCCTATGAACGCAAAAAATATCATCTCAGCAATTTTAATGGTTCTGTCATTCGCAGCCTGTTCTTCTGATATCGAAGGTTTCGACGACAACATGACAAACAACAATACAAACAACGGCGAAACTTCTATATCTGTACGCATGGTGATGGAAGGGGTTAGCACGAAAGCAGGTACAACGATTGACCCTACAACAGAAGAAGCTGCTATCAAAAATTATATTATTGCTGTATTTGAAACAAAATCGGGAGAACGTGTCGGTTATTTGAAAGGTTCAAATAATACAAATGATATAGATGCAACGAAGTCTGGCGTTACTGGTTTAACTATCGGTGGCATTGATTGTAAAGCAGGTATTGTCAATGTTGTTGTTATTGCGAATTTAAACACAGATGATGAAGCGAAATTTGATGCGGTTTATACATATAATGAATTTAAGGCACAGACCGTAAATAGCTTGGATAGACTGGTAAAAGTTGGAGAGGAAAGTAATAAAGAAATATCTCTTGATAATAATCAAAGTAAAGCTATCACAGTAAAACTATCACAGCTTACAGCACGTGTTAAGGTAAGTTTTGGTGAAATAACGGTTAATGGAGATAACACAGGCGTTACAGCAGTCTTTAAGCCATTGAGCTTTCGGGCCAAACGACAAAAGAGTTCAGCAGTCTTTTCTCCGATAGCCGGTGAGGGTGAATTAGGTGAATCTGTAGATTTGAAGGGAGCAGAAGAGTTCTCTTTCTATACTTATATGCTGAAAAATCCTGAATTATTCGTATCTGCCAATATATTGGTTTCTAAAAATACTGAGACTGGAACAAATGAATCTACTATCTCCAAAAACAATGTCTCGGTTTCTTTTATTAAAGATGGAGTTCAACAGTCTGTTTTAAAGAGTGGTAAAGCATATAGCATAAAAATCAATGCAACTATAACAATCAGTGTCAAGGAAGATATTCCTTGTAATGTGGAATTTTTATATACAGTACATGAAATCGAGGATATTGAACAAAATATCGAATTTAGTTAATTCTTTACCATTCAAATGAACCATATATTAACAAAATAAATACAACTTGTTATGATACACTCTAATAAACACATAATCTATTTTCTGGCAGGTTGCTTGAGCCTTTTTGCCTCTTGCACTGACGAAGAAATGATTAACAAAGAAATCGAAGTAGAAGAAGGAATACCTGTAACTACTACGTTATCATTCGGAGCATCAAACATCGTAAAAGTCGAAACGAAAGCAACCGATATTGATAAAGATAATAAAGTCAATTCATTGGCTATATTGGTATTTAATAAAGAGAAAGAAAAGGTGGGAAAAACTCATTTTGTTACTTCTCTAACAGATGAAAAAGTGACGATAGCAACCTCTTCTGGTAAAAGATATGTCTATGCAGTAGCCAATTACAAGAGTTCTCTGTTCGATTTGGAAAGGGAACTGACCAATATTAAATCACAGGATGACCTTAAAAATCTTTCTGTCAAACTATCGGAAAATAACATGTCTGTGCTCGACGATCAGTTTTTGATGAGCGGTGCATTTGTTGGGAGAAAAGATGATGAAGAAGGACTTTGTATTATCGGAACGGATGGACAAATCAAAAATCTGGACTCCGATAATTCAACTTCAGGTAAGATAGACTTGAAGCGTATCATGGCATCTGTTAAATTCAACGTTTCTTGCGGTAATACCGAGGCTACTTTCGTGGCTGATAGCTGGCAGGTGAAGAATATCCCGCAAAGGTCTAATCTTATTGAACAGAAAAGTGGTGATTATGCAGGTGGTGAGGGTGATTATTTGGCATCAAAGTTAAACTCAGCTTTTAATATAGACGGTAACACTTATAGTTTTTCCTTTTTAATGATGGAAAACCGGAAACAGCCGAAAAGTACTTCTGTTTTTGAATATGATGAGAGAGAAAAAATGAGTGATTCACCGGAAAAGTTTTCAGTGGCAAATGACCATTCGACTTATGTCGTATTAAAAGGTACTTATACAGGTATGACATCGGAAGAAGTAAATGGGGATGTTAAAGAAAAGAACGTGAAAGCTTTCACAACCTATTATGTACATTTGGGTGACTGGCGTTCTAATTTGTCAGATTTTAATATATTTCGTAATAATCGTTATACTTATAATGTATCTGTCAAGTCAGTAGATAAACTGATTGTCGAAGTAATAAAAGATGATGAAGTTTGGGGTGGTGACGGTGAAATCTATTTGTCGACAACCAATGTCAGAACCTTTGATGCGCATTATGGAACGACTGTTATTTCTTTTGATAAAACAATGATCAAGGATTTGATATATGGGACAAGAACGGAGCCTTGCTCTAAAGAAGCCTTTATTGAAAATTTTAAGATATTGGCTTCAACTCCTGAAAATAACTTTAGTTCAAATAATACGGATATAAATTGGGTTCAATATAAAAGAAATACTGCCGGTTATAACGGTTTCATGAAATATAAAGAGTCTATATCAGATGAACCTTTGAATGCAGATGGATTTAGATCAGATCTGTATGATGCATGTATCAAAGATGAAGGTTTTAGTTTAGACGATTCAATTCGCTATACCTGCTTTATTGATGAATATTATTATGTAGGAAAACCTCTTCGTGAGTTTATTAATCAACAACCCCGTACTATTCAAATTTGGACTTATTACAAAAAGAATGAAGAACCGTCTAGTAACAGTTCTGTCAGTATGGCTGCCTATACTTTCTCTCAGTATTCCATCTGTACGATTTATGATTTGGATAAACTGGATGCTGATGAAAAAGTCAATGGTTGGGGCACGGAATGGACACAGGAGGGATCAAACTTGCCAACTGTTATTGAGAAGAATAATAATCATAATAGCTTTGATCTTTCTAGTACATATAGCAATGATCTTTTGCAAGGACGTAATAATATGATTGCTCAATTGTCAGATTTGCAATCATGGGAAACCTATGTTAATTTTAAAAATAATGAGATACAGGCTCAATATAAATATGCAGAATATGCTTGTTTAAACAGAAACAGGGATTTGAATGGAAACGGTCAATTGGATAAAGATGAAATACGTTGGTATCTTCCTTCTATTAATCAATATATGGGATATTCAATGGGAGATAATGTATTGCCTGAAGAAGTCCGCTTATTTACGGGAAATACTTATGATCGAACATATATTTATCTAAGTAATACTGTTGTGGAAAAAAACAAGGCAAGTGGGCAAGGTGGGGGGACATCTCCTGATTACGACACTCAAGTCTTTTGGGCATGTGAGGGCTCTTCTACGGGGTATTATAGGGCAGCTGTCAGCGAGTTAGCGGGATATGGTATATCATTATCGGAAATGCCTTATCGTTGTATTCGTAATTTACGAAGCGTATCGGAACCGGTGGATGATTTTGTTGTCCCTTCTGAAGGTACGCGAGCACCATCAGAACCAGCTGTTTTCAATTATTTAGATTTTACTTATTTGAATCCAAGAGCAATACGTGCACAGGTAAATCAGGCATTGACTCCTTATCACAAAAATACAGATGAAGAGAATCGTCTGCCTGAGGGTTTGGAAATAGCTCAATTAGAGAGCGGTTATGATTCAGGAACTTGGATAATACGTTCAATAAGTTCTATAAATGCAGTTGACACAAATCCTTGCGAGGATAAGAATAAAGGATGGCGTTTACCCAATCAGAGAGAATTAACAATTATGACTTCTCATGTAGCAAGACTAAATAATGGAAATGTAATAAAGGGTGAGTATGATTTTGAAGCAAATAGTTTAGCCTGTTGTACGATGGCTAAATACTCGGATTCAAATTGGAGGGTTTATTTCACTTATGTAAATGATCAATTGGGATCACATAATATGCTGTTAGGGGGCCCTGATAAGAATCATTATTATCGTTGTGTCAGAGATAAAAAAATAACAAAAAATAAATAACAATGAACCGAACAAGATTAGTCAAAAGAATAGCTGACCGGCTTCTCATAGAAGAGGAGGAAGCTGCCTTGTTTATCAGAGTGTGGGAAGAAGAAGTGGAGAGGGCATTGATCCGGGAAGGCGAAGTGGGGTTGATGGGATTTGGAGCATTCACTTTATGGAAACAGGTCGGAAGGCCAGGACGTAATCCCAGGGATAATACATCCTGTATGATCGCTCCGCGTAACAGCGTGAAGTTCAAACCGGGAAAGTTTCTTCTGGAGCATCTGAACAACCGGACAAAGACTCCGGGTGAAGACAATAAGGAAAAATAGATAGCAAACAACAGGAATATGGAAACCGGAAATAGTATTATAACTCAACTTCATATTATGAAACAAGCATCTGACGTAGAATCGATTTTATTGAATGAAGTAGATAATGAGAAGTACGTTTATCTCTATCTTGAAGGAGATACCTGGTGTGCTTATGAACGTTCGGCTTATTATCTGGCAATGGAATTTCCTGTCGTTCTCGATAAGGAAATTGTGCACGATGGTTACGAAGTCATTCTGATGAAGGCTTCTTTCAACGTGGATAAAATGCAGCTACCCCTGTTCCGCACGGCTGTCCTGCGGACGGTGGCAGATGACCGTGTTCTTTTTCAGATGACCCGTACCATTGAAGGATTCGTGGAATGGAAAGAACAGCAATTAAAGGGATTACCGGCTTAATCGGTCGCCGGCTTTTCCTTGGGGATCGTTGAGGCATTCCCGTTCCTGAACGCCGTATAGTGGGGGGACAGGATCTCGACGCTGGCCTTATCGAAATAGTCCTGGATATTCTGATGCAGGTCCGAATAGATGCTTGTCATCTTGTCCGCATCCTGAATATAAGCGTTGATCTGATAAACGGGGTAGAAGTCGCTCAGGGACGTTTCGAGGACGAAAGGAGCCGGCTCGGGCATCACTCCGGACGTTGCCTTGGCTGCATCGATCAAAAGCTGGTGCACTTGCCGCCACGGTGTGTCATAGCCGATCGTCACTTCGGAATGGATGATAAGCCCGTAACTTCTTGCCGACGAACTGTAATTTACTGTCTGTGAAGACATGATGAATGAGTTCGGTATCGTCACGATCTCGTTCTTTATCGTGCGGAGGCGGGTGACGAAAGCTGTCTTTTCGATCACATTCCCCACCGTATCGTTCAGTTTTATGCGGTCGCCTTGTTTGAAAGCGCGCATATAAGTGATAACGAACCCGGCAATAATATTTCCGATCACCGTACTCGACCCCAGCGAAACGATCAATCCGACAAAAACCGATACTCCCTGGAACACGCCCGAATTGGCGCCCGGCAAATAAGGATAAATCATAGCGATCATAAATGCATACAGCAGGAATCGGACGATATGGTAGGTCGGCATCGCCCAGTCCGCATAAAAGCCGTTAATCTTCAACCTTCCTGCATCTATTTCCGTTGCCAGGTAACGGATTCCCCGGATAATGTATTTTATAGCGAGGCAGATCACGATGATTGTGAACAGGTTGGGGATATAATCCAGAATACCTACCAGGATGCTTTTTACCGGGTTCCAGATGTAATAAGCGATCTTGTAGGCAAGTTCTTTGGTCTGCGGGAAGATCGAGAAGAGGATCGGGATCGTCAGTACCAGCAGGATGAACAGCAGTAGGTAGCGTATGATGCTTGCCACGAAGACCAGCAGTTTGACCTGCTTTTGCGTATCCAGTATCTCGTAGTTCTGTATGGAGATTGGTTTCAACTTGGTATCTTTCAGTTGTTGGATACGTGCTTTGGCTTTTTGGTAGAGCCAGGAAGAAAGGCGGAACAGCAGGTATTGGCCCAGCAGCACCAGCATGAAATAGATGGCGTGTTTTCCCGTTTCCCACCAATTTTCATGGAGTTTACTACCCCTTAATTGCGCAACCGTTTCCTGGTGCAACGAATCCAGTTTCTGGATTTGTCCGGCTTTCAGTTTGAAGGCGGCGTCTGTCTTTTGTATGGCGGACGAGTCGGTATGCGTCAGAGCCGTATCGGCCGAGAAAATATCCTTGATTACTTTTTGCAGTTGGGCGTTTGCCGTTGTGTGCAGGAATAATAGGAGCAGGAAAATGTATAAAGTTTTATGCCGTTTCATTTTGACGTTCATTTTTATTGTTGATTTACATACAACAAAAAGAAACGGGATAGGTTAAGTGAAAAAAAATTATAAAAGGCGGCTGCCGGAGATTAGAATCTTCCAGGTAGCCGCCTTCCGCGTCATCAGATAATCTGATTTATTATAATTTTACCAGGGAGTGATCGTCACGTTGCGGAACTCCACTTCCTTACCTTCGCTCTGCAAGCCGATATAACCGTCTTTCTGCTTGTTCCATCCGGTGTTCTGATAAACGCCGTTGATGTAGACGTTGATCTTTCCGTCTTTCACATAGATGTTGGCCTCGTTCCATTCGCCGGCAGGCTTTTCGCTGCTCGGAGCGTTCTTTTTTACCACCGGGAAACCAGGACGGGGTTCACCCGGCTTGCCCTGGTATTGCATCAGGTCGGAGCCGCCTAGAAGGACAAAGTCACCCGCATTACCCAGCATCAGGTTACATTCTATCCCGTTCGGGAACGGATTCTTCGGATCGGCGATCAATAGGAAAATACCACTGTTCGCATTCTGGTCACCGTTTGGCCAGCGCCATTCCACGTGCAGCTTGTAGTTATCGTACTTTTCTTTCGTGTACATATAACCGAAAGGCTGGCCTTTGATCTTGATCACGCCGTCGCTTACGGAATAAACCTGTTCAGGCGGAACGGAATTTTTGTCAACGACAAAGTTCCAGTTTGACAGGTCTTTTCCGTTGAACAACTTGGTTGTCTTCTGTGCATTTGCGTCGCTTCCGAAGCACAAAAATGCTGCGGCTATGGCCGCCATGCAGAGCATTCTTTTTTTCATGGTTCTAAATGAATTATGAATAATAAAATAGTAATTAGTCAACAATAAGTTTGCGGTAACGTACACGCTTCGGTTCTGTGTCGCCACCCTGTTTGCGTTTGTATTCTTCGTATTCGGAATAAGTTCCTTCATAGAAGACCACATTCGAATCGCCTTCGAACGACAGGATATGTGTACAGATACGGTCGAGGAACCAGCGGTCGTGCGAAACGACAACAGCGCATCCGGCGAAGTTCTCCAGACCTTCTTCCAGGGCACGCAGCGTGTTCACGTCGATGTCGTTGGTCGGTTCGTCGAGTAACAGCACATTGGCTTCGGCCTTCAGTGTGATGGCAAGGTGCAGGCGGTTACGTTCTCCACCCGACAAGACGCCGCAAAGTTTTTCCTGGTCGGCTCCTGCAAAATTGAAACGTGACAGGTATGCACGCGAGTTGATCTCTTTTCCTCCTACGCGGATAAATTCCTGTCCGCCGGAAACAACCTGGTAGACCGTTTTATTCGGGTCGATGTCTTTATGTGTCTGGTCGGCATAACCTACTTTTACGGTTTCACCCACTTCGAATGTACCTTTGTCGATGCTTTCCATGCCCATGATCATCTTGAACAGTGTTGTTTTACCGGCACCGTTCGGACCGATCACACCCACGATGCCGTTCGGAGGAAGCATGAAGTTCAGGTCGTCGAACAATAGTTTTTCACCGAATGCCTTGGCTACATGTTGCGCTTCGATCACCTTGTTACCCAGACGAGGACCGTTCGGGATAAAGATTTCCAGTTTGGATTCGCGCTCTTTCTGGTCTTCATTCAGCAAGGCTTCGTAAGAGTTCAGACGAGCTTTACCTTTAGCCTGGCGAGCTTTCGGAGCCATGTTGATCCATTCCAGCTCGCGTTCCAACGTCTTGCGGCGTTTGCTGGCCTGCTTTTCTTCCTGAGCCATTTTCTTAGTCTTCTGATCCAGCCAGGAAGAGTAATTACCTTTCCAGGGAATACCTTCGCCACGGTCGAGTTCAAGAATCCAACCGGCCACGTGATCAAGGAAGTAACGGTCGTGTGTGATACAGATGACTGTTCCGGCATACTGCTGCAAATGTTGTTCCAGCCAGTCGATAGACTCGGCATCCAGGTGGTTGGTCGGCTCATCAAGCAGCAACACGTCCGGCTGTTGAAGTAACAGACGGCAAAGAGCTACACGGCGGCGCTCGCCTCCGGACAGCGTATCCACGATCTGGTCTTCAGGCGGGCAGCGCAGGGCATCCATTGCACGTTCGAGGCGGCTGTCGAGATTCCAGGCGTCGGTCGCGTCGATCTTATCCTGCAATTCGGCTTGACGGGCGATCAGCGCATCCATCTTGTCCGGGTCTTCCAGCACTTCGGGATCGCCGAACTTTTCGTTTACCTCTTCGTATTCTTTTAATGTATCAACGATTTCCTGTACTCCTTCTTGTACGATCTCCTTTACGGTTTTGCCCGGTTCCAGTTTCGGGTCCTGTTCCAGGTAACCTACCGAATAGCCGGGTGAGAAGACCACTTCTCCCTGGTATTCCTTTTCAATGCCGGCGATGATCTTCAGCAACGTAGATTTACCGGAACCGTTCAGACCGATGATACCGATCTTGGCTCCATAAAAGAAAGACAGATAAATATTTTTCAGTACTTGTTTCTGCGGCGGGAAAGTTTTGCTCACGCCTACCATCGAGAAAATAATTTTCTTGTCGTCTGCCATATTTTTAAGAATGTATTTTGTAATTTTTTTTCCAGGACAAACTTACATAAATATCTTCAGATTCTAAAATCTATGGTGGTATTGTATTCTTCATATACCCATTCTGTCTTTTTTGTGCCTTTTTTATGAGTAGTGATGCACAACGGCCAGTAACAGTATTAGTCAATGGCGAATATGTGGAGGTGATACCTGAAAAAATCTAGTTCCTGTTATGTGCAGTGAGCCAATGTGTTTCGTTTGTTAGGTGAAAAAATATTCAAAAAAGTCATTGGAATATTTGCATAATAAAAAACAACCTTCTATCTTTGCACCCGCATTACAGAAGTAACGCACCGGATGATTCGCTAGCTCAGCAGGTAGAGCACATCCCTTTTAAGGATGGGGTCCTGGGTTCGAACCCCAGGCGGATCACAGAAACGCTGGACAGAAATGGACAGTAAATGTACAACTCCTACAATATCAAGGTATTGTAGGAGTTTTTCTTTGTATAATGTCTGTGACCTAAGACACGAAAAGGTCACAAAAAGACACACTTTCGTGACCAATTCGTGACCTGTCCACCCTCTAAGATTTTAGGTCACGGAATGTCCCAAATTGGCGGTTTGTTGTCTTGATTTGTCCGTACTGCAAATATCTCATTTTCAGTTTATCAATTTAAGTTTGTAACTAAAAAAAGAGATTATGAGAAGTACTTTTAAGCTACTCTATTTCGTTAAACGAAATGCAGTAAAGAAAAATGGTAACGCACCGATTATCGCACGTATCACTATCGACCAAGTTGTAGCCCAGTTTAACACCAAGCTGGAAATAAATCCGGCTCACTGGAGCGTGGAATTAGGCAAGGCTTCCGGCAGAACCGCAGAAGCCGTACACATCAATTCCATGCTGGAAAGTATTCGTAGCACAGTTCATCAACATTACCATGCGTTAATGGCGCAAGACGGATATGTAACCGCAGAACTGGTAAAGAACGCTTTTTTAGGCAAGATAGCAAGGGAACGGACTTTGATAGAGTTCTTCAAACAGCACAACGAACAGTATTTGCAAAAGGTCAAAATGAATACAGCAGACAAGACCTATTCACGTTATGAACTGACAAAAAAACGGCTTATGGAGTTTATGAAGTTTAAATACTCCGTTTCCGATATGCTCATTAAAGATATAAATGTGGTATTCATTGAAGATTTCCTGTTGTATATCAAGAATAACTATGGGTGCAGCCATAATACGGTGACCATAATATTATGATCGATATCCTCAGAGAACGCATCTCCGATGAACGGTTCCTGCGTTTAATCCGCAAATTCTTAAATGCAGGCTATATGGAGAAATGGACATACAACAATACTTACTCGGGAACACCACAAGGTGGCATCATCAGCCCTATATTGGCTAATATCTACCTTGATAAGTTCGACAAGTATATAAAGGAGTATGCCGAAAATTTCAATAAAGGCAAAGGACGGAGGCTAACCTGTGAATATCAACGTAATCGGAATCAAAGAAATGCATTACGATGGAAACTGGAAGACGAAACGGATGAAAACCGTAAAGCTGAACTGAAATCAAAAATTGCCCGGCTGCGCAAGCAGATGTTGGATATTCCAGCAACAAGGGACATGGATGATACATTCAAAAGATTGAAGTATGTAAGGTATGCTGATGACTTCCTTATTGGAATGATTGGCAGCAAGGAGGAATGCAAGATTGTCAAAGCCGACATTACGACTTTCATGAGAGAAAAGCTCAAACTGGAGATGTCGCAGGAGAAGACTTTAATCACCAATGCACAAGAACCTGCAAAATACCTTGGATATGAAATCATGGCACGCCGTTCTATGGATCATACACGCACACGGAGTGGGCTACAACGCCGTCCGTGGCTGGGAACAATTGTGTTGAATGTATCTTACGAAACCGTACTTAAGCGCCTTCAATCCTATGATGCCGTGCGTATCACACAAGTTAATAGGAAAGAGACTCTTAAGCCTTCGTCTCGTAAGTATATGGTAAATAGACAAGACGCAGATATTCTG
>Ga0137302_10015_pt1 | contig 207317 bp, 184 predicted proteins | sample Ramsor2O_GlcNAcB_FD_97184 | JGI IMG/M metagenome (GOLD analysis project Ga0137302, IMG submission 97184) | Mouse cecal microbial communities from Vienna, Austria - N-Acetylglucosamine amended with D2O_GlcNAcB | ecosystem: Host-associated > Mammals > Digestive system > Large intestine > Cecum... | reverse complement strand
TCCCGTTCTAATATACATTGAGTATGAATTTTAGATTATGAGCAGTATATATGATTCCCGGCAACGGCTGAAATATCTTTTCATTTTAATAGCCACATTGATCGCGATCGTTTCAGTGTTTGTCTCTGATAAGCTTGTAAAGAGTTTAGCGCAGGAAGAACGCCAGAAGGTCGAGATTTGGGCGGAAGCGCAACGTATGATTGCTACCGAAACCAATGGTTCAAATATGGCTCTTATTCTGAAGATTCTGGAGAGTAACACCACAATACCCGTTTTATGGTGTAATGAGAAGGATAGTGTAATTGCAGAGAAGAATATCGACCTTCCGGAAAAGGATTCAGACTTGTTTCTGAAAAATAAAGTACGGGAATTAAAAAGCAAGAACCCTCCTATCCTGATCGATATGCAGGATGGAACCTTCCAGTATTTATACTACGACGATTCTATTATCCTGAAAAGGCTGCTTATCTATCCTTATGCCCAGTTGACAGTCGTTTTCATATTTATCCTGATCGCCTTCCTGGCTCTTGCCAGTACGAAGAAGGCAGAACAGAATAAAGTATGGGTCGGATTATCGAAGGAGACAGCCCATCAGCTAGGAACTCCTATCTCTTCCTTAATCGCCTGGGTGGAATATCTTCGTACAAAAGAAATCGATCCGTCCCTCCTGGGTGAAATGGAAAAAGATGTGAAGCGTTTGGAGATGATTGCGGAACGTTTCTCGAAGATTGGATCAAATCCCGATCCGACACCGGTAAATATCAGCAATTCGATTCGTACGGCCTTAAATTATATGGAAACACGCATTTCTGCCAAGGTGAAGATATATACTCATCTTCCGGATAATCCCGTATTGGTTTTAATGAATGATTCACTGTTTGCCTGGGTTATTGAAAACCTGACAAAAAATGCTGTGGATGCTATGGAAGGCCAGGGTGAAATAACGTTCCAGGTGGAAGAACGTGACAAGACTGTGCGGATAGATATTACGGATTCAGGAAAGGGGATTCCCAAATCAAAATATAAGACTGTCTTCAATCCCGGCTATACGACTAAGAAGCGCGGATGGGGACTCGGGCTATCTCTGGTCAAACGTATCATAGAGTCCTACCATGGCGGCAAGATATTCGTAAAGAACTCGGAGGTCGGAAAAGGCACGACATTTCGTATAGAGCTTCGTAAATATAGAGGCTAAATAATTCAATAATAAAAAATAACTGCATAGGTATTGCATTTGTGTTTAGTTTTTTCGTACCTTTGCAAGGTTTTTACACTAAAAGGCTTTGGGAAAATTTAAATTATATAACGTAGATTTGAAAAATCTCGCTCCAGGAGTGCACGAATTCGAGTATTTACTGGAGAACAAGTTTTTTGTGGACATTGACGGAGACGAAGTCCAGAAGGGCAAAGTCAAGGTTCACCTGACAGTGAAGCGTACGTCAGTGGCTTTTGAAATGAACTTTCAGATTGAAGGTGTAGCGATCGTTCCGTGTGACAGATGTCTGGACGATATGGAGATTCCGGTTGATACACATAATCGCTTGGTAGTGAAATTCGGTAAAGAATATGCCGAAGAGAGCGACGAGGTGGTAGTAATACCAGAAGAGGAAGGTGCGATTAATTTGGCATGGTTCCTTTATGAGTTTATTGCATTGGCAGTACCGATGAAGCATGTACATGCTCCGGGAAAATGTAATAAAGCGATGTCGACGAAGCTGAAGAAGCACACTGCTAAAAGTACAGATGACGGAGATGATGATTACGAAGAAGACGAAGTGGAAGATATATCCATGGATGATGACGTAAGCGGTAATTCTGATCCTCGCTGGGATGCCCTGAAAGGTTTAATAGAGAATGATAACAATTAAATAAATTAAAACATGGCACATCCTAAAAGAAGACAAGGTAAGACAAGAACAGCCAAGAGAAGAACTCATGACAAGGCTGTCGCTCCAACAATGGCTATTTGCCCGAACTGCGGCGCATGGCATATTTATCACACTGTATGCGGCGAATGCGGCTACTACAGAGGTAAATTAGCTATCGTAAAAGAAGCAGCTGTGTAAGTTTGTCACGATCATATTGAGTCTGATAAACGAAAGAAATAGCCCTAAAAATATTTTTAGGGCTAATTTTTTAATTGGGATATAGAGTCTCTTTATTTTTTTAATTATGGATAAATTAAATGCGGTTATAACAGGTGTAGGCGGATACGTTCCGGAAGACGTGTTGACAAATGAGGACATCTCCAAATTGGTCGATACGACTGACGAATGGATCATGACACGTGTTGGCATCAAAGAACGCAGAATTTTGAAAGGTGAAGGGGTAGGTACCTCTTACATGGGTATACGTGCTGTGAAGCAGTTACTCGAAAAAACACAAGTAAATCCGGAAGAGATCGAAGTGATTCTGTCAGCTACAACAACGGCAGACCATCACTTTCCTACCATGTCTTCAATCATCGCCTATCATACCGGCTGTAAGAATGCAATGACTTTCGATTTGCAGGGAGCTTGTGCCGGATTCTTATATGGGTTGGAAACAGGTGCGAATTATATTCGTTCGGGACGCTATAAGAAAGTGATTGTTGTTGCCGGTGATAAGATGACCTCGATTACCGATTATCAGGATCGTTCTACCTGTCCTTTGTTCGGGGATGCCTGCGGTGCGGTTTTACTGGAACCGACTACGGAAGAAGTCGGCGTTCTCGACACGATTCTGCGTACTGACGGTGTAGGCTATTCTCATCTGATTATGAAGTCAGGTGGTTCGGCTTATCCTTCCAGTCATGAGACCGTGGATAAACGGGAACATTTTGTTTTGCAGGATGGCAAATATGTCTTTAAGTATGCTGTTTCGTATATGGCCGATGTGGCTGCCGAAATAGCGGAACGAAATAAACTGACCCACGACGATATTACATGGATCGTGCCTCACCAGGCTAATCTGCGTATTATCGATGCGACGGCTAAACGTCTGGGTGTGGATATGGAGAAGGTAATGATCAATATCCAGAAATATGGTAATACCAGTGCCGGTACTATTCCTATCTGTCTTTGGGAGTGGGAAGACAAGCTGAAGAAAGGGGATAACCTGATTCTGGCAGCATTCGGTGCAGGCTTTACCTGGGGTGCAATTTATCTTAAATGGGGTTATAATGGAAAACAAGCATAAGTCCGGCTTTGTTAATATTGTCGGTAATCCTAATGTGGGGAAGTCCACGCTGATGAACCGTCTGGTGGGGGAACGTATCTCCATCATCACGTCGAAAGCGCAGACTACCCGTCATCGTATCATGGGGATTGTGAATACCGACGATATGCAGATCGTGTATTCAGACACGCCGGGAGTCCTGCATCCGAATTACAAGTTGCAGGAGTCTATGCTGAATTTTTCGGAGTCGGCTTTAGGAGATGCCGACGTGTTGCTCTATGTGACCGATGTCGTTGAGACAATCGATAAAAATGAAGAGTTCCTTCAACGGGTGAAAACGGTGGAATGTCCGGTGCTGCTGCTGATCAACAAGATCGACACGAGCAACCAGGCCGAACTGGAAAAGATGGTAGCCCATTGGAAAGAGGTTCTTCCGAAGGCTGAGATCATTCCGATTTCCGCACTTTCGAACTTTAATATTGATTATGTGAAGCATAGGGTGGAGGATTTGATGCCCGAGTCTCCCCCTTATTTTGAAAAAGACGCGCTTACCGATAAGCCGGCCCGCTTCTTCGTTACGGAGATTATTCGTGAGAAGATACTCCTGTATTATCAGAAGGAGATACCGTATGCGGTGGAAGTCGTTGTTGAGCTGTTTAAGGAAGAAGAAGAAATGATTCACATCAAGGCGCTCATTATTGTGGAACGGGATTCCCAGAAAGGGATTATCATCGGGCATAGGGGACAGGCACTGAAGAAAGTCGGTGCGATGGCCCGTAAGGATATTGAACGCTTCTTTGAGAAGAAGGTATTCCTGGAAATGTTCGTCAAGGTTGAAAAAGACTGGCGTAACCGGGATAACCTGTTGAAGAATTTTGGTTATCAGCTGGATTAAAAACAGCGCACAGAAAAGAAATTTATGGGAAATATTGTAGCAATTGTTGGTAGGCCCAACGTAGGAAAGTCCACCCTGTTCAACCGTCTGACCCAATCGCGTCAGGCCATCGTGAACGAGGAAGCAGGGACTACCCGCGACCGTCAGTACGGTAAAGTGGACTGGACCGGTAAAGAGTTTTCGCTGGTCGACACCGGCGGATGGGTAATTAATTCGGATGATGTTTTCGAAGAAGAGATAAATAAGCAGGTACAGGTCGCTTTGGATGAAGCAGACGTGATCTTGTTTGTGGTGGATGTATTGAATGGTATCACGGACCTGGACATCGAAGTGGCCAAGATACTGCGCCGTAATAAAAAGCCGGTTATCGTGGTGGCAAACAAAGCGGATAACTTTGAGATGCATGCCGAGGCTGCCGAATTCTATTCGTTCGGTTTGGGCGATCCTTTCTGTGTGTCGGCTATCAACGGTTCCAATTCCGGCGACTTGCTGGATAAGATCATCGAGATCCTTCCGGAAGAAAAAAATGAAGAATTGGAAGAAGAGTTGCCCCGTATTGCCGTTATCGGTCGTCCGAATGCCGGAAAATCGTCTTTGATCAATGCGTTTATCGGTGAAGACCGTCATATCGTAACGGATATTGCCGGAACTACCCGCGATTCTATCTATACCAAATACAATAAATTCGGCCTGAATTTCTATCTGGTGGATACAGCCGGTATCCGTAAGAAGGGAAAGGTGAACGAAGACCTGGAATATTATTCGGTGATCCGTTCGATTCGTGCAATTGAGAATTCCGATGTCTGTGTACTGATGGTAGATGCTACCCGCGGTATCGAAAGCCAGGATTTGAATATTTTCTCTTTGGTGCAGAAGAATAAGAAGGGGCTGGTCGTTTGTGTGAACAAATGGGATTTGGTAGAAGATAAAGGCCAGAAGGTGATCGACAGCTATACGAATGCGATCCGCGAACGTCTGGCGCCGTTTACAGATTTCCCTATCCTGTTCATTTCGGCATTGACCAAGCAGCGTATCCTGAAAGTGCTCGAAACAGCCAAAGAAGTATACGACAACCGTAAGAAACGCATCCCGACAGCCAAGCTGAACGAGATCATGTTGCCGATCATCGAGAACTATCCGCCTCCCGCATGGAAAGGAAAGTATATCAAGATCAAATACATCACCCAGCTGCCCGCAGGCTCTGTTCCTTCCTTCGTTTTCTTTGCCAACCTGCCGCAGTGGATCAAAGATCCTTACAAACGTTTCCTGGAAAATAAGATCAGGGAGAACTGGGATTTTACAGGGACACCGATTAATGTATTTATTCGCGAGAAATAAGATAAAAAAAGAGATGCTATAACGGTATCTCTTTTTTTATGGTTATTCCTTTTATCAAATGTCTTTTATTCGGGGAAGAATATCTATCTTTATCGCATTCTAATATAATAAACAGTTTTGACTATGACAAAAATTAATCATTTTTCATCAGATCGTGATTTATCAACTCAGAAAGATAAGTCTTGTGTATGCCGGAATTCCGATAAATGGAATCCGAATGTACCGCTTCAAGTTTCTCAGGAAGAATTTTGGAAACATATCCATGAAATTGAGCAGGGAATGTTTACTTCTTTAGATGAAGGATTCCAAAAATTTGAACAATGGAAAGCGGCGCTCCTAAAAAGCCGGTTGTAGTTAGTGACCGCTTTTGGGAAAGTTATAATTCTGTATACGAACAAGGCCTTGACTTATTTGGATATTATAAATTAGCTTCAATCCGTTTCGTCTGCGTGTCATTTATATGTTTCGGAGAAGTAAAGGCTCCATGCCGTTGAATGATTGAGGATTTACATCTTTAGTGAATTTATATTCGTACTTTTACCCATCGTTAATATTAAACTTTACTGCTATGTTTACATCACATATGACTGAGGACGAACTGCAGGCCGTTGCCTACCGCGACTTTCTGGAGATACGCATGAAAGTGAAGATCGCTTTCGAACAGTTTATAAACCGCCTTCGTTTGCGCAGAGGGGAGAAGAGAGTCCTCCATTCGCTGATTGAAGAAAAAAACGTATTGACCAAATCGAAAAATACCTGGCATGTCGTTTTTATTAATACCAGCTATACCGCTGCAGATGAGTTTATAGCCGGCTGTATCGTTTATATCCCTTTGTACCGGGACAACGCGGTCGATTATCTATTCATTAATAATATGGAAGACTTTGTGCTGGAGAGGCTTTCGGCCCATTTCCTGACACGTTACAAAGAGCGGTATCTCGAATACAACGGGATCAACCTGCGTGGCATACATCCGGCTATATATTATATGATATATAATCAGGACAAAACGCTGACCTATTACCTGCCTGAAAAGTGGACTGAAAAGGAAATGGAAGAGAAAGGCTTCATGATCTCCAAACAGGGTTTGTCGTTGGTTCGGTTCGACAAAAAACTGATTACCTATATCACTTTCCTCGACCAGGAGAACCTGAGCCGTTATAAAGCGATGGTATACGAAGAAGAAGCTTTATGGAAAGACCTGGCAAATACCGAGAACCCGGAGCTTTCATTTGAATTGAAACAGGCGCTGTATATGAAGCATTGTCGTAATCCGGAGAAGACAAAAGCAATCTTGCGAAGGTATCTGCTGCGTATCTGCGGGACGAATCTCACGGAAGAGCAACGGGAAGATTTGTTGGCAAGATTTGATGACGTCATAGAAGAAACGTTGGATATCGAGCAACTCCTGAAGCAGGAGAAGGCCGAAACAAGGCGGCTCCAGATGCCGGATATCAAACTCTATTTGGATCAAATGAAAAAAGGGAAGTAATCACCTCCCTTTTTCGTTTTTTCTCCGATTGACTTATTCGATTTCCGGGCGGTCGCTACTTCCGCCTCCGCCTTCACCTGCCGGGCCGGAACCTTTCTTTCGTTGGTTGAAAGCGGTGACGGTTTCTGAGATCAGCTGGTTCAGGTTGCTGACAAATGTCGTTGCTGCGGCCGACGGCTGGGCTACGCTGAACGACTGTGCCAGCATCACCAGGTCGTCGTACTGGCTGTCGAGACGCTGACGGATTGTTGCGCTGTTGTCCTTTTTATTGGCGGCGCGGCTCTGTGTTCTCGCCGAGGTGAGTGCGATGTAGGCGTTGTTTTCCTTTTCGAGTTCGGCCAGGTAGGCTTCCAGTCCGAGGGTGGTGACGTAGGTCGCGTTTTCGTCCTTCCGCAGGTCGATCAGCAGGCCTTGTATTTTGGCTGTTTCCTGTGCTACCGGCAGGCGGGCGATGCCGATGTACGGTTTGATCACCTTATAGAGAAACTTTCCGGCATCACGTTCGGCTTCGAGCGGCAGGGTACCGGCGCGCGAAATGCGGGTGGTGATGTAGATGACCAGGTTGTCGCGGTTGGCTTCGTGAACGGCGGCCTGCTCCGTTTCCTGTGCGATGCGGCTTTCGTCGACCGTGTCGGCCAGGAGCATGACGTCGTTTTCCATTTTTTGCACAAACTGTGCCGACAGTCCGATATCGGGCGAGCCGTTTGTCCGTACGTCGGTGTCGAGCGACTCGATTTCGGGACGGTCGCCGCCGCCGGTCGGAGCGGGGACGAGGTTCAACACGGAGTTGAGGAAGGCCAGGTATTCGGCGTTGTTGAAAATGGAAAGCGGAATAGTCTTAATTTTTGTGTATGTTCCCATGATTTCGATTTTAAAGGTTGTTAAATGAATGGCAATGTAAGCATTAATTTTCAAAGATAGTGGGAATATGGCTTTTATTTCACATAAAAAGTCTTTTAGGTCTAAAAAATACCGTTCAAATGGTGAAAGTAGACTTTTTAGGCCTAAAAGGTGTGTTTTCACCGTTTAAAGTTGCCTTTTTAGGCCTAAGAAACCGTTTTTCACTGTTTGAAATAGGTCTTTTAGGCCTAAAAGGAGGCTTTTCACTATTTAAAGTTCGTCTTTTAGGCCTCGGAAGGTCACTTTCACTTGTCGGAGCTTTTTTTGTCTTTAGAAAATTGCTTCAAAAGATATTCCACATTGATAAAATGGCGGGTATATTCCGCGTGCATCTTTCTTACAACCGAACTGGCGGATGCCATTTGGGCAAGGAATTGTAAATGTTTTCCCAAGGAAGCATTCATCTCTAACCGTTCTTTCTTTTGGATGGAATCCTGTACGGAATAGACTCCGCAAGCCATTTGTATTTCCAGTATACCTTCGTCCCACGCATGTTGGGTATATTTGTATAATAGTCCGAGGTTTCTTTTCAATTGTTTACCTATGTTCTTGATTCTTGTGTATTGAGAAAAATCTTACTGAAATATAACAAAAAAAGAAGGTATCCTTTTCAGACACCTTCTTTTCTGTATATGTTAGTGCTTTATCAGAACGAATTCAGCACTTTATTCAACTCATTCACCATCTCCGTTGCCGACTTCTGTGTCTCAGCCAGTCCTTCCGGAGTAAACATGGCAACCGTTTTATTCAGCTTATCCAGTTTGCTGCCCTTCAGTTCTTCGCAGAGGATGCGGATTTTTTCAGCGTCCTGGAGGCCTTCTACCAGGCGTTCGAAACGGATACTGCTGCGGGGACCCGGGTAGATACTGTATGTATCGCCGGCTGCCCAGGTGCGGAAACGGGAGTCGCGCAACGGATCTTTTGTCCAGCTGTTGACTGCCCAACGCAGGTAACCGTCGTAACCACCGGCAACGGCGTGCAGGATCGTCCAGGGAGCTTCTGCCGGGTTGGAGAAGGTGAAGGTGTTCGGGAATGCTTCCGAACAACAGGTATAAACCGTGCTGATCTGGCCTTTGCGGTCGCGTTCGGCTTTCACATCTTCCGGAAATTTGTGGCCGTACGGAATACTCAGGTAATACAGGTCGCCTTGTATCTCTTTATGATAGTTACCGGCCAGCGTGATCTTAAATTCCGGGTCAGCCTGCTTGATTACTTTGATAGCCTCTTGCATGGCTTCCAACGGACGTTCGTCCATAGAGATAGCAGTCTTTTCGAACCAACCTTTTGCACGCAGGTGGCGGGAGAAATCTTTCAGGAAACTGCCCCAGTAGTCTGCATAAGCTGCATCGCCCGGTTTGGCTTCGATGAACTGGATGCGGTTGGTGGCCTGGTCGTAATAGTCGAAACTCAATGCCCACGGGATCATGGTGTAGCAGCTGATCAGGTCGTTGATGCCAATATCGTTCATCATGAAATCTACCCATTTGTCGAAAACAGTGTAGTCATATTCCCAACTGCCGTCGAGTTTCTTCATGCGGAACACCATGCTGTCGAAATGATCTTCGGTCTGTCCCGCCCAGGGTTTGTGCATGATGCTGGTGGTGATGGCACGCTGTCCGGCGTTGGCCAGCATCTTCATGATCGGGCGCATGGCATCGAAATGCTCTTTGCTCCAAAGAGGCACATTATAGTAACGGGCCACGGAGTACGGGTTCTGCCACAAGTCCAGATGGAATTTCCAGTCTTTCGGTTCCGGCAAGGTACGGTTCAGTACGTCTATTTCCACCTGTAACTTCATCGGTTGGAAGTTTTCGCCTGAAACGGTCAGTGTTCCTTTATATTTTCCGGGACGTGCGTCGGACGGTACCCATACATTCATCCAGATAGGTTGTGTCGTACGGGCGGCGACGTCGCGCATCTTTACGATATCCAACACGTCGGCAACAACGGAAGAATCCCATTCCGCCTTGTTTTCACGTACACCGCAACCGCCTGTACGTTCTTTGTTCAATTCGTCGGTCATTACGTAACGCACGAAATTGGTGGTGACGTTGGAAGCCGGGATAACGGATGAACCGTTTTTCAATTCGCTGACGGTAATGGTTGCGTCCGATAGGTCGTTGGTTGTCCACAGTACGGCCTGGGCGTTTACGCGTTCTCCTTTCCAGGCTTTCGTCTGCCAGCGGGAAGTTTTTGTAACGGTTGGGATACTGAGTTTCGGATAACGAACGTCCGTGCTCGCCCAGCTGAGTTGGGTAGGCGTTGTTATTTTATTCCATACAGCCTCACTATCGTGTGGCTTGGTGTCGGTCAGTTCGGTGTAATCGGTGATGTTCGATTGCTGTGCGTAACAAACCGGGCCTAGCGTTAGCAGGGCACAGAGAATAAGAGAGTTTTTCATGTATAAATTCTTTTAGAAGTTTATTCGGGGGATAAAGATAGGAAAAAGATGGGATATTGTACGCAATTACTTTATCCGATTATAATGACAGAACAACAGATTGCCGTTATCGTCGTACAGATGCATGCCGTTGCCTTCGCAATAGCGGAACATTTTACAGTCGGCACATTGCCCTTTGCGTGTCCATTCACGGTTGCGGTACGGTTTGAATTCGTTGTTCCAGATGTCGATGAATTTATCTTTGTAGATATTCCCCTGATGGAAATTGGCACGAATGCTCGGACAACCGGAAATGGAACCGTCTGCCAGCACCGAAGCCGTACTGATTCCGGCATTGCACTGGAAAATGGAGTCGCGCACTTCGGCTTCGTAGTTTCCGAGGAACCCTTCGCAACCGTAGCTGGTGTGTATCTTTCCTTCCTGCCGGCAGTAGCGGATGAAGTTGAGCATCCAGGTGAACTGTTCGTTGGTCAGTTGCAGGTCGGTTTCTTCGGCGGCCCGTCCGACGGGGAAGATGGTGAACAGACGCCACCGTTTTACTCCCATTTCCGTCAGGAATTCCTTGAAGAGTTTCAGGTCTTTGAAATTCTTTTGGTTTACGCAAGTCACCACATCCCAGACAATCTCTTTCTCTTCCGCCAGCATGCAGATGGCGTTGACTGCATTCTCGAAACTTTTCGGATGACGGCGCAACCAGTTATGTGCTTCTTCGAAGCCGTCGAGACTGATGGTTGCCGAATGCATGCCGGAGGCCAGCAGCGCGTCCAGCCGTTCGCGTGTCATCAGCAATCCGTTGGAAACGATTCCCCAGGGATATCCCCGGCGGTAAAGTTCCATTCCGCAGGTTTCGATGTCTTTGCGCACCAAAGCCTCTCCTCCGGTAAAAATTACCAATACTTTATTAGGATTGACATGGGGAGTAATATCGTCTATAACTTTCAGAAAATCTTCCACCGGCATATCCTTCATGCCAGCCGATACATGGCAGTCGCTGCCGCAATGACGGCAGGATGCATTGCAACGAAGCGTACATTCCCAAAAGAGTGTGCGTAGTTCGTGTAGCTTGGCCCTGTTTCTTCGGATACTGCGGAAGAGTTCCAGAGCGATGCGTTTACGAAATCCGGGGCGTTTATCCATTATTCTTCCGTGTTAATCTGTTCGTTCATAGTGATTGTAATCTCTTGTTTGGCTTTTCCCTCGTACCAACCGCTGCCATTTTCATAGACGGCGTTTTTAAAGGAAACAAAAGAGGTATCGGCTGCAAACTGACCGCCGTTTTTATCTTTGTCAATATCTGTCGTGATAAGTTTGAATGTTGCCCCGGGGAATTCTCCGGTTTCCCAAAGGAATTCTCCCTTTGCGTCGGTGTAGATGGTATCGCTGGGCATTTGACGGTCGGGAACCGAATCGCTGATGGCGATTTGTATATTGGGGATCGGGTTGTTCTGTCTGTTTACCACTTTCCCTTTGATCTCGTAATTAGCATGTGGGCAGCCGTATTCTTCTACCTGACCTCCCCCATCATCATCCGAATCGGAACAAGAGAAACCTAGTAAGGTGAGTAAACCGGCTAATACCCAGTTCATACTGTTCAAAAAATGAGGATAGAACCTTTTCATATAACTTGCGTTGTTTTGTTATTAACTGATAGATTACATATGATTAAATACAAAAGTACGAAAAATACTGCATCGGCGGTTGTATAAGTCTGGATATTTGTTTTTACTTATTCTTTGTTTTCCACAGCCTGCTTCATTTTGATAGTTACGTTCTTTTGTGCATTACCATAATTCCATTCGCCGTTTCCTCCTGTCAGGTCTTCTTTTTTGAAAGCTACTTCCGTGATTGTTTCTTCAAATGCTCCTCCGTTATCGGTGCCATCGATATCTTTTGTTGTGATTTTGAAAGTGATATCCGTGCCAAAAGTGGTGACAACCGGTCGTGCGACGAACTCTCCGGCACTGTTCGTGATCAGCGTATCCCGATGCGTATATTCTTCATTACCAAAAGGGTCGGGAATAATAACTTGTATGCCGTTGATGGCTTTCCCGTTCTCATCGACTACTTTCCCTTTGATTTCATAATCGGCATAGGGACATCCGTATTCGTCTGCCCCTATTTTGTCGCATGCAGCCAGTGAAAAGCCTAACAGGCTTAATAATCCTGCCAATATTTTATTTGTAAAGGTCAGGAAGAAATGGTTTGTTCTGTTCATATTCATATGGTTTTAATTGTATTTACATCCATATCTAATTGATGCAAACATAAGTCGAAACGTTGCACCGCCTGTTTTTTATGAGTAACTTGCGCGCCAAATCCAATCGAACTAAATAAACATGAAAGATTTCATACGCATATTACGGCGTTTTGTGCCTCCTTATAAGAAGTATATGGTGTCGAACATTGTGTTCAATATTTTATCCGCCATACTGAATCTGTTCTCTTTTGCCCTGATTATTCCGATATTGAATATATTGTTCAAACTGAATGATGATGTTTATTCTTATAAAGCCTGGGTGTTTGATCCCTGGACCTGGGAAAGCTGGAAAGGTACTCCCGAACTGATAAAGAACAATTTCTTCTGGTTTGTCAGCGACCTGATTGAAAAAGAAGGAGGCTCATTTACACTGATCGTTTTAGGTGCTTTCCTTATTATCTCTACGTTCCTGAAAGTGGGTACGATGTACATGGCTTTTTTTACGATGATCCCTATCCGTACAGGGGTTGTACGTGATATCCGTAACCAGATCAACAGGAAAATAACCGAACTGCCCCTGGGATTTTTCTCGGAAGAGCGCAAGGGGGACATCATTGCCCGTGTCTCCGGCGATGTGAACGAGGTGGAGACCTCCATCATGAGTTCCCTTGATATGTTGTTCAAGAATCCGATCCTGATCATTATTTATCTGATCGGTATGATCGTTATCAGTTGGCAGCTGACTGTTTTCGTCCTTGTACTGTTGCCTTTGGCGGGCTATGTGATGGGACAGGTAGGGAAGAAACTGAAACGTAAATCGCTGGAAGGCCAGCAACAATGGGGCGGCTTGATGAGCCAGATCGAAGAGACTTTAGGCGGCTTGCGCATTATCAAAGCATTCAATGCCGAGAAGAAAATACAGGCTCGTTTCGAGAACAGTAATGACCGGTTCCGTCGGACCACCATCCGTATCTATCGCCGGCAGCAGATGGCGCACCCGATGAGTGAGTTTCTGGGAACGGCTACTATCGCCATCGTTCTTTGGTATGGAGGTACGCTTATCCTGAGTAACCATAGCACGATCGATGCCTCTACATTTATTTATTACCTGGTTATCTTTTACAGTATTATTAATCCGGCGAAAGATTTAAGTAAGTCTGTTTATGCCATCCAGAAAGGACTGGCCTCTATGGATCGTATCGATAAGATCTTGAAAGCCGAAAGTAATATCAATGATCCGGCTGATCCTAAGAAGATAGAATTGAATAAGGAAATACGATATAACAATATTTGGTTTAAATACCAGCATGACTGGGTGTTGAAAGGTGTTGACCTGGTAATCCCTAAGGGAAAGACCGTCGCATTGGTTGGCCAGTCCGGTTCCGGTAAAAGTACGCTGGTGGATCTGCTGCCCCGTTTTTATGACGTGGATAAGGGGAGCATTACGATTGACGGAACGGATATCCGCGATGCCTCCCTCTACGATTTGCGCGGCCTGATGGGTAATGTGAATCAGGAAGCCATCCTCTTCAATGATACCTTCTTCAATAATATCTCTTTCGGAGTGGAAGGAGCGACATTGGAACAGGTGAAGGAAGCCGCGCGTATCGCAAATGCGCATGAGTTTATCATGGCGAGCGAAGACGGTTATAATACCAATATCGGTGACCGGGGCGGCAAACTTTCCGGCGGACAGCGTCAGCGTATCAGTATCGCCCGTGCCATCCTGAAAAACCCGCCGATCCTGATCCTCGACGAGGCAACCTCCGCATTGGATACGGAATCGGAACGCCTGGTGCAGGAAGCATTGGAAAACCTGATGCGTAACCGTACTACGATCGTTATTGCCCACCGTCTTTCCACGATTCGTAATGCAGACGAGATCTGTGTGATGCATGAAGGCGAGATCGTTGAACGTGGCCGTCATGAAGAACTGCTGGATTTGAAAGGCTATTATAAGAGGCTGTGTGACATGCAAAGTTTCTGATACCGCTTGAATTATAATTTTATTAATAATACTATGAACTCGATTCGATTAAAGGAAATAGGACGGAAAATAATTCATCCTTCTATTGTTGCTTTATTGGTATTGCTGGCTTCCTGTGATATGGCAGAAGTGAAAACAGCCAATAAGATCGCTTATCACTTTGATGAACCTGCCCGCATCTGGGAGGAAACTCTGCCATTGGGAAACGGTCGTCTGGGAATGATGCCCGACGGTGGAATCAATAAGGAAAACATCCTGTTGAATGAAATTTCCATGTGGTCCGGAAGCAAACAGGATACGGATAACCCGCAGGCCGTCTGGTCGCTGGCAAATATACGCCGTCTGCTTTTTGAAGGGAAAAACGACGAAGCACAGGACCTGATGTATCGCACCTTTGTTTGTAAAGGGGCTGGTAGCGGTCAAGGACAGGGTGCCAATGTTCCCTATGGCAGTTACCAGTTGCTGGGAAATCTGGTGCTGGATTATGTATATGTAGACGGTTCCGATTCCGTAGCCGCTTACCGTCGTGAGTTGAATCTGAACGATGCGATAGCCTCTACTTCTTTCCGCAAGGGAAAAGTGAATTACAGCCGTGAGTCGTTTACCTCTTTCTCCGGTGATCTGGGTGTGGTTCATTTGATGGCAGATGCCGATAAGGCGCTTAACTTTACGGTGGGGATGAACCGTCCCGAACATTATGCCTTGTCGGTCGACGGAAAGGACTTGCTGATGAAAGGACAATTGCCGGACGGCGTGGATACGCTGGAAATGAAAGGTGTTAAATATGGCGCCCGTGTACGGGTTCTCCTGCCTAAAGGCGGTTCTCTGATCCCCGGGGACAGTTCATTGACCGTTCAGAATGCCTCCGAAGCCATCCTGCTGGTGAGTATGGCGACTAATTATAAGAACGAAGGATTTGAAGACCAACTGTTCTCTTTGCTGGCCGAGTCGGAAAGAAAAGATTATTCCACCTTGAGAAAGGAGCATGTCAATGCCTATCGTTCCCTGTTCGACCGGGTCGATCTGGACCTGGGTCGTTCCGCAAGGGATGAGATGCCGATCAATGAACGTTTGCATGCTTTCCAGGAGGATCAGAACGATCCGTCGCTGGGGGCCCTTTATTTCCAGTTCGGACGTTATCTGCTGATCTCGTCAACCCGTACCGGTTCATTGCCTCCTAATCTTCAGGGATTATGGTGTAATACGATCAATACTCCCTGGAATGGCGACTATCATCTGAATATCAATTTTCAGATGAATCACTGGCCCGCAGAAGTAACGAACCTTTCCGAATTGCATCTCCCGATGATCGAGTGGACGAAACAGCAGGTAGAAAGTGGAGAACGTACAGCCAAAGTCTTTTATAATGCACGTGGCTGGGTGACACATATCCTGGGTAATGTATGGGAATTTACTGCTCCGGGCGAACATCCTTCCTGGGGAGCGACCAATACGTCTGCCGCCTGGTTATGCGAACATCTGTTTACCCACTATCAATATACACTGGATAAAGAATATCTGAAAGAGGTCTATCCGGTGATGAAAGGTGCTGCTTTATTTTTTACGGATATGTTGGTTCGTGACCCGCGAAATAATTATTTGGTAACGGCTCCTACCACTTCGCCTGAAAATGCTTACCGTATGCCGAACGGCAAAGCTATACATATCTGTGCCGGTTCGACTATGGATAATCAGATTGTCCGTGAGCTGTTTACCAATACGATTGCGGCAGCCAATATCCTCGGAATTGATTCTGCTTTTTGTCAGGAACTGGCGGATAAGCGTTCCCGTCTGATGCCAACCACGATCGGTAAGGATGGCCGTATCCTGGAATGGCTTGAACCCTATGAAGAAGTCGAACCGCATCATCGTCATGTTTCCCACCTGTATGGACTTTATCCGGGAAATGAAATCTCTATGGAGCATACCCCCGAACTGGCGGAAGCTGCCCGTAAGACACTCGAAGCACGAGGTGATAAGAGTACCGGTTGGTCGATGGCCTGGAAGATCAATTTCTGGGCACGTTTGCATGATGGCGACCATGCTTATAAACTGTTGGTCGACCTGCTGCGTCCCTGTGTGGAAAAAAACGACGAATATGGTGAATGGAGGCGGTTCTTATCCGAATCTGTTCTGTGCGCATCCGCCGTTCCAGATCGATGGCAATTATGGAGGTTGTGCCGGTATTGCCGAAATGCTTGTACAGAGCCAGACCGGAAATATCGAGTTGCTCCCGGCCCTGCCTACAGCCTGGAAGACCGGTAGTTTCAAAGGACTCAAAGTTCAGGGTGGTGGCGAAGTATCAGCTAAATGGGCAGAAGGAAAAATGACGGAAGCCGGACTTAAAGCCGTTGTTCCGGGAACATTCCGCATCAAACTGCCTGCCGAATCTTCTAATATGAGTATTAAAATGAATCAGAAACCAGCCTCCTTACCGGTTATTGACGGTATGCTGACAGTAGAGATGGAGGCAGGAGATTCGTTGTTGCTACAGTTTTAGAATAAAGGAATCTTATAAACAAACCCTACGGAAAGGCGTCCGGTGTTCTCTGCAAAGACATCGAACGCCTTTGCTTTTTCTGTCAGGCTGTAAGCCCGTCCGGTACCTGTCATGAAAAGATGCAGGTTGTCGTCTCCCATCGGGTAGAACTCGACCCCTCCCTGATATCCCCAGGCGGTACGGTATTTACCCGACTCGTAAGGACCGTTAGCCTTGTATACGGATGCAGTTTCGTACATCCCTTTTACAAACAGGTTCCACTTCGGATGGATCTGATAATTCAAACGGGCGACCAGCGATAGATAACTCGTATTTCCTATTGAAGCCCCGTTCTCTTCGTCTTCGGGTTCGAACTGCTCGGCCAGCAATCCCATCGGGTCCATCTTGCCCCGGGTGTACATCACATCGAAATATCCCAGGAATTTTCCGGCTTCCACCTGCTGTCCGCCCCATACCATCCACATCCAGTTCCCTTTGGCCTGTTGTCCGGCTGTAACGGAATAACGAAGAGATAACATCTCATCCAGATAGCTGCTGTTCCATCCCAGGTTATAGAAAGAAGGAGATTTGCTGCGGTTATCGTTGCCGTTCGTCACTTGTACACAGATCTCCTGTGTTCCGGTAGGTTCATAGCTGACGGCGACTCCTGTAAAATAGCATTCCATCCAGTCATTCATATCACTGTAATCGTAAATCCGGTAAGGATATTCGTCGTATTCGAAACCACCCCAGGCAGCATCCTGCTTTCCGGCAGTGACGGAGAATTTTTCGGAGAGTTGGAAGTTCACCCACGCATTCTCGATATAAGAACCGAATCCGTTGGCACGCACCCATTCATTCCGGTAACAGAGCACCTGGCGGTAGGCATAGGAAAGCCAGGGGAGGACGGTGCCGGTCGCTTCCAGCTTGAAATCATTCAACAGAAAACGGTCGCGTTCGGTTTCCCCGGAAAGCGCTTCGTTATAAGAACCATGAGTTTCGAGCGACAGTTTGAATACTTCCGTATTGTTAGGAATTAACGTCTTCTGCGAAGTAGCGGTAAAAGTAGTTCCCGTCAGCAAGGCCGACAGGCAAAATACAGTCAGTCGTTTCATGAATCTTTTTCTGTTTGTTGATTTGGGGTGCAAAGATATATATAAACGGGTAATATGGCAATAAGAGAGTTTTTGCTCATTTGTCTTCAAATTTAGTGCAAATCGTTTTTTTTCTGCTTTTTCCTGTGTAAAAGGCAAATAGAGACAAAAGGATGCTTATTCGGACAAAAGACCTTTTCCTTATCCCTGTACTTTTGGACTAAAAATCACCTAAATCGCAAATCATGAAATTGAAATTTGTTTTTGTCAGTGTATTAACAATCCAGCTTTGTTCCTGCTCTTTTTCTGGAGAAAAGAAATCGGCTGAAGAAGATATTTATTCAAAAGCATTTATTAAAGAGAAAATGCTCGATGTTTTCCGATGGCAGGTTAACCATCCGGTAGATATAAATGCGGAACAGGAACAGTGGGCCCGTTCTGTCTTTTATTCCGGTATAATGTATGCGTATCAGACAACTGCTGATCCGGCCTATCTGGAACAGACAAAGAAATGGGCGGATGGATGGAACTGGAAAAGAGGACGCCGGTACCGCCATGCAGACGATCTGGCCTGTGGGCAGGCTTATCTGGATGCCTATAAAGCAGAGAAGGAACCGAAGATGCTTCACGGGATACAGGAAGCAATAGATAGTCTGATCGCTGACCCTCAACCCGGTCGTGTCGATTGGTGGTGGTGCGATGCCTTATATATGGAACCGCCGGTGCTGGCCCGTCTGGCTACTATAACAGGTGATGGTAAATATTACGACTATCTGCAAGAAATGTATTGGGATTCAACTGATTTTCTGTATAGTAAAGATGATAGTCTTTTCTTTAGGGACAAGCGTTATTTCAATGCATTGAGAACCAATGGAAAGAAAGTATTCTGGGGACGGGGAAATGCCTGGGTGGTAGGCGGGTTGGCCCAACTCTTATCGCTGATTCCGGAAAAGAGTCCGATTTATAAGGATTATGAGGAACTGTATATGCAAATGATAACAAAAATAGCATCTGTTCAGCAACCGGACGGACTCTGGCGTGCGAGTCTTCTGGATCCGGAAGAAGTGCCCGTAAAAGAAACCAGCAGCAGCACATTTTTCACTTATGCCATGATCTGGGGAATTAATAACGGATTATTGTCTCGGGATATTTATATGCCTAAAGTACGCCGGGCATGGACTGCCTTGCTGGAGTGTATAGATGAAAACGGGAAATTGGGATATGTACAGGCTATCGGCGCTAGTCCTGAAAATGTAAAGGCAGCGGATAACCAGGAATATGGCAGCGGTGCTTTTCTGATGGTCGCATCCGAGATGTATAAATTCGCAGAGAGAGAAAAATAAAATAATAGATGTTTAACCTTTTTAGTTGTATTCGACACATGAAAAAACTAAGTATTTATTTAAGCACGTTTCTGTGCCTTATCTTTATCGGTTTTGGTTGTGGCAGTGAAGATCTTAGTGATTATCCGCCATCCAACATGCGTAGTATTGTTCGCTTTACATTGAACCCTGCCCAGAACGGAGGCAATGTTTTTGTACAGCACATTGCTACTATCGACCAGAGTAAAAAAACAATTACGTTGAAGCTGCCTTCACATCTGGACCTGAAAGAGATTCGTCCGGAGATTGTGGCGGCTCCCTGGACGAGTGTCACTCCCAAAAGCCTGGAGGCTGTCGATTTTTCCGCTGGTCTCATTGAATATACGGTTGTAGCGGAAAGCGGGAAAAAAGCCGTTTATGAAGTGGTTCTGGATATGACGTACAAGTATGCGGCCTGTCAATTGTATTCTGTTGCTATCCCTGCTGTTGCAGACCCGGAAACGGGAGAACCGGTGAAAGCGGTTTGTAATGAGAATAACAAAACTGCGACTCTTGTGGTGCCCGCAAACACAGATCTGACAAAACTGGTTCCGAAATTTGAACTTTCTCCGGAGTCTTTTAATGCCTCGTTTGACAAACCGGATGGAAAGGCCTATGATTTTACAGAACCTGTTCAATTCACAGTCACTTCGGAAGATGGCAAGAAGACTGCCACTTATACGGTCTCTGTAACAACGAAACAAGAATAATCACTTTAAATTCAGTATACAATGAACCACATTAATAAATACAGACAGTTTTTGCTCCTGTTGCTCTTTGTTAGCATTGGGACTGTCCTTTCTGCTCAGAATATACAAGTCACCGGTACAGTCACCGACAAACTGGGTCCGATGGCCGGCGTCAATATCGTATTGAAGGGAACACAAACCGGTACTATGACCGATATGGACGGTAAGTATTCGATCCAGGTGCCGGCTACCGGTGTTTTGGAATTTACGTTCCTGGGATATAATACACAAACGGTCAATGTCAATAGCCGGAAAATTATCCATGTAAGTATGGAAGAATCTTCCCAGGCTTTGGATGAAGTTGTCGTTGTCGGTTACGGTTCGATGAAGAAAAGGGATATTACCGGTTCTATCGTTTCTGTAAGTGATAAGGATATACAGTCCAATGAACCTGTAAACATTGCGTCTGCCCTACAGGGGAAAGTCTCAGGTCTGGATATTATGAGTACTTCCGAACCGGGTACTGCCGCTACATTCCGTATTCGTGGTACCTCCACTTTGAGTGACGGCGGCTCCAATCCGTTGTTTATTGTTGACGGAATGGAAGTTTCGAATATCGATAATATCAATCCGCGTGACATAGCATCCGTCGAGGTCTTGAAGGATGCCGCCTCTGCTGCCATCTACGGTTCCCGCTCTGCCAATGGTGTTGTCATTATTTCTACCAAACAGGGACAGGAAGGAAAAGCAAAAGTTTCTGCCAATTATTCATTGAAACAGTCACGGATAGGTAAAAAACTGGCCCAGATGAGCCGCTTGCAAGGTATCCAATATGAAACTTTACGTAATTTCCTGAACGGCAATTATACGACGATCGCCAACCGCGACTCTTTGAACCCGTCCATGACTGCTGACAATTTCTATCAGGATTTGTTGTTCAGACATGCGTGGACAAACCAGGTGGATGTCAGCGTTTCCGGTGCAGAAAAGAAATTGAAATATTTTGTCAGTGCAGGTTATCTGGGAGAGCAGGGTATTCAGGTCAACACCTTTAATAAACGTTTGACAACTCGTATCAATGCCGATTACAACGCGACTCCGCGTCTGACTATCGGTAATCGTCTGGCATTGACTATTTCCAACCAGCGCAGGTCGACCAGTGAATCCCGGTCGCGTCTCCTTCAGCGTCCTGCCAACTATAATGTGATAGAACCCGACGGCAGTTATACCCCGATTCTGGCAAGCCGTAGTAATCCTTTGGCTGAAAGTATGGTCGGAAAGAATAATTATAAGATATACAATCTGGACCTGTACGAGTTTCTGGAATACAAGATTTTGGACGAACTGAAGTTTAAAGCCAGTATTGCCGGTAGTATCAATTTACAGAAATACCAGAGCTTCCGTCCGGCTATCCTGGATGTGAACGGACGTCGTAAATCGACCAACCAGGACGATACGAAAACCAGTTGGACACATGAAGATGTGCTGACTTATAATAAAACGTTCAATAAAGACCATGCGTTAACCGTGTTGGGAGGTTTCAGTCTTCAGGAATTTAAAACGGAAATGACGAAACTGGCCGTTGTCGATAATATCAGTGACGCCATTGAAATTTCAAATGCCTATGGTGGTGTGGATATGACCAATACGAAAGCGACCTGGACTGCGAACCGGCTGGCTTCTTTCTTCGGACGTATCTCGTACAGTTATAAAGGTAAGTACCTGTTTAATTCAAACTTGCGTTACGACGGTTCTTCCCGTTTCGGTACGGATAAACGCTGGGGCTTTTTCCCGTCAGCCTCATTGGGATGGAGATTTTCGGATGAAGTTTTTATGAAATGGATGAAACCGGTAGTCAGCGATTCCAAATTACGACTGAGTTATGGTGTAACGGGTAACCAGGTTGCCGGAAATTTCTCTTCTTTGGGATTGTACACAACAAATTTCTATGCGGATATGCCGGGTATTTACCCGAACCAGTTAGAGAACAGGAATCTGGGATGGGAACAGACGCAGCAGTACAATATCGGTCTCGATGTCTCTGTCCTGGACGGAAGAATCGGATTGATAGCAGATTATTATAACAAAAAGACTTCAGATGTTCTTTATCAGGTTAAATTGCCGCAAACATCCGGTTTCAGCAGTTCTTATCAGAATATTGGCGATGTAAAAAATACAGGATGGGAAATAACGGTGAATTCAACCAATATTAAAACGAAAGATTTCCAGTGGAATACCTCATTGAACCTTTCGTTCAATAAGAATACGATCGTTTCCATTCCGGAGGGCGGACAACAGTTTATCAATACGGTATATATCCTGGATAAGGGATATGCGGTAGGAACTATGTATGGATGGAAAGCTAATGCTATTTTCCCGTATGATGAATCGAATGCCTTTACCCCCGACTGGAAACAGCTTACTCCGATATTTGATGAAAAAGACCGCTTTACCGGCTATGAACTGGATGGCAAGGCTTATGACGGCGAGATCAAACAGTATCGTTATAATACGGCAGCCGGTGATGTTTTCAAAGGCGGTGATGTTATGTGGGACGATGTCAATAAGGACGGTATCATCGATGCCAAAGACCGTCAGGTACTGGGTTGCGGACAGCCGGACGTGATCGGAGGTTTCAATAACGACTTTACGTATAAAGGATTCACACTTTCTTTGTTCTTCTCCTTTGCCATAGGCGGAGATGTATTCAATGCTTACGAGCAGAGCCGTTCGGAACATAAATGGTCGGCTATCACCCGCGGTAACCCAGCTAATATCGCTAATTCATGGAAAGCTCCCGGCGATATAGCCAAGTTCCCGAAACCAAATGGTGCGGCAGTCATGGATAATACCCGCTTTGCCAGCAGTCTCTGGATCGAGGATGGTTCGTATATCCGTTTGAAGAATATCCGTCTGGCTTATGAATTGCCTAAAAATATCGTGAAAAAGATCGGTGTTGAATCATTGAGCGTATCAGCTATGATGCAAAACTTCTTTACCTGGTCGAACTATTCCGGTTTCGACCCTGAATTACCAAGCAGCGGATTTGCCGTAGGTTATGATAATAACTCCTATCCGAAGGCAAAAGATATTCTGTTCGGAGTAAATGTTAACTTTTAAATGTATATGAAGATGAAAAAGATATATGCAGTTTTCTTGTCGACTCTTTTGTTCACCTCTTGCCTGAATGATTTTCTGGATGTGGACCCCGTGAGTGATATTGCAACTTCCACTTTCTGGCAGACTGATAATGATGTCCGTGCCGCATTGAATTCTGTTTATGCGGATTTCCAGACAAACTATAATAAGAACAGTGCCGGTAATTATATGACCTGGTTTGAGATGCGCTCCGATAACTTTGTGGGAACAACGGTTTCCAGCAGTATGCCTACCTATGCCGCCAATACCAATAAACTGAATTCATCGCATGTCTCTGCTGATTGGAATGTGTGGTATAAATCTATCTCTACTGTTAATTATGCTTTGCATTATATACCTGATGTGCAGGGACTGACTGCGATTAAGAAGGATAATTATTTGGCTGAGGCTTATTTCTTACGTGCTTTCTGTTATTTCAATCTGGCGAGAATATGGGGAAATGTCCCGTTGGTAGAAAAGCCGACTTTATCTTTGGCTGATGTTGAAAAACCGACTCAGTCTCCTCAGTCGCAAGTGTTGGACCTGGTGGGAAAAGACCTGGAAGAAGCTGTGAAATTAGTGGACGAAGGCCAGAATGATGTGTTCCGTTTCAATCCCGGTGCCTTGTATGCCCTTTATACCGATTACGCCATGTGGATGCGTGACTATGACAAAGCAATTCTTTACTCCGGGAAACTGATGGATTTGAAACGCTATTCGCTTCTCAAAGGGACTGAATTTGCCCAGGTTTGTGCAGACGGTACTACCAGCGAAAACATCTGGACAATGAAATGGTCTTACCAGAATAATAAACAGAACTGGATTATCTATATGATGTGCCGGACAGCTGCTCCGCAGATGATACCTTCGGAAGGAGTGAAGAACTTGTGGAATACGGAGGAATATCGTGTGGACCTTCGCCGTTATCAGACGATCGATACTACGATTGTCTATGCATCCAACCACATATCCAGTCCGAATGGCGATGCATCCATCTGGAAATGGCAACCGGGTGAACGTGTGATTGAAGCAAATGAAAAGTATGTTCCTTTTTACCGTTATGCTGATATTCTATTGCTGAGAGCGGAAGCGCTGAATAAGCAGCAGAGACAGGAAGAAGCACTGGAATTACTGAATATGATCCGCGAGCGGGCGGGACTGTCACTGAAGACGATGGACGATTTTACAAATGCTTCGGACCGGACTCTGGCTATGGAGGATGCTATCCTTCAGGAAAGGCAGCTGGAACTGTTGGGTGAGGGACGCCGTTGGTTTGACCTGATCCGTACAGGCCGGGCGATGAAAGTGATGAACGATTATTTTGAAAATTACATTGAAGCGCAAACAGGTGACGTATGCCCCCGCTTTACAGATGAATGGCAGCTTTACTGGCCGGTATATTATAATAATATTCTGGAAAATGCGAATTTGATTCAAAATGGTAATTATTAAAAAGATACAGATATGAAAAAAATACTATTCCAACTAATTGCAGGTTGTTTCATGGCTTCAATATTCAGTTCATGCAACCTGTTCGGACTTGATCTGCAAAAGGATTTTGAATATGAATACAGTCCGGTTGAACTGACAATGGATATGTCGGCCTATGCTTTTATTGAAAGCCGTAAAAATATGGATATGTCTTTGCTGTATGACGCAATTACACTGGCCGGTTACCAGCAGGAATATGAGATCGACGACCGTACTTTTATTATTCTGAATGACGTAGCGTTCACCAGTTATCTAAAGGATAATCGTTATTCCGGTTTGCAGGCAATGAAAGTAGAAGATATTAAGACATTACTGAATTCATATATTGTAAAGGGACGTTATCATTCTCTGGATCTGACAACTACACCGGTAAAAGTTGAAACCATGAATCCGGATGCAATCATGTATCTGAGCCTGAGACCTCAGAATAATGATGCACAAAATAAGTTTGAAGTCCGGATCAATGACGTGGTAAATTCGGGAAAGGTCGTTTCGGTAGTGACTTCCAATTTGCAGCCGACCAATGGCATTATGCATGTGGTCGACGCTTATCCGGAGTATAAGTTGAAATAATAAATTATGGAAAGTGTTCCGTATGTCCTACGAGACCGGTACACTTTCTTTTTATTCAGTTACCCAAATAGAGAAAAAATGAAACAGTATATCTTATTGATCGCCTTGCTTTTGCCGGTAGTCTTGCATGCACAGTCATTATCCGGGATCTCTTCGCATGAGGTTGTTCCGGAGCACCCCCGTCTTCTTTTAACCAAGGGAGAAGAAACACTGTTGAAGGATAAGATATCTTCCGAGCCTCTGTTGCAAACCTTGCACAACGAGATTATACAGGAATGCGACCGGATGCTTCCGCTACCGGTCCTTACCCGTAACCAGAAAGGGCGCAGAATCTTACATACTTCGCGTGAAGCTATCCGGAGGATTCTTTACCTGTCGTATGCTTTTCGTCTGACGCAGGAGGATACCTATTTTCTGCGGGCGGAAAAAGAGTTGCTGGCAATGGCCGGTCTGTCAGACTGGAATCCCAGTCATTTTTTGGATGTGGCGGAGATGACTTCTGCCGTGTCGATCGGATATGATTGGCTATATCCCCGGTTGTCTGAAAAATCGAGGAAACAGATTGCCGCAGCAATCAGGGAGAAGGGTCTGAAGCCATCGCTGGAAAAACAATATAATGGCTGGCTGGGTGGCAATAACAATTGGAACCAGGTTTGTAATGGAGGCATTACTTTTGGGGCACTCGCCTTGTATGAATTACAACCGGAGGAGTCTGCAGCTCTGATAAACCGTGCCCTGGAGTCGATACGCAAACCGATGACCGTCTATGTGAATAACGGGGCTTATCCCGAAGGATACGGTTACTGGATTTATGGGACGACCTATAATGTGTTGTTCATTGATCTGCTGGAAACAATCTGGAAAAAGGATTTTGGCCTTTGCGAGGCCCCCGGATTTTTAAATACAGCCTCTTTTATGCAACATATGGAAGGTACTGCCAAAGCAGTAAATAAACTGGCTGTCACAAAATCGCTGGAACGTGTTGCAGAATCAAAACATGTCAGTCTACAATGTTTTAACTTTGCCGATAACGGGAGTTCCACAGTCGTGAATCCGGTTATGTATTGGTTTGCCGGAAAGACGAATACCCCTTCGCTTATCTGGAGAGAACAGGATAAGTTGAAAACGCTTGAAGTCAGAAAAGATCCCAGTCTGACTAAAGACCGTTATCTCCCCATGTTGCTTATATGGGGTAAGGATCTCTCGTTTAAAGACGTCACGACTCCTGTCGAACGGATGTATACGGGACAAGGTAAAAGTGCTCTTGCTATTATGCGGACTTCCTGGGAATCGGATAACGCTATTTACCTGGGTGTGAAGGGAGGAACCCCGAAAGAAAGCCATGGACATATGGATATAGGCTCTTTTGTGATGGAGTCGGATGGCATCCGGTGGGCAATGGATTTCGGGGCACAGGATTATCATTCGCTGGAATCGAAAGGTATTGACCTGTGGAATATGACGCAGGAATCTCCCCGCTGGGATGTGTTCCGCTATAACAATATGGCTCATAATACATTGACTGTAAATGGAAAGAAACAGATCATAGCAGGACATGCCCCGGTGGAAAATATTACAGAGAAGGACCGACTGATGTCTGTTTCAATGGATCTTACGTCTTTATACCAAACGGAAGTCAGTAGCCTGAAAAGAGGTGCCGGGATTATCAATAACGAATATGTCCTGATCCGTGATGAAATCCGGACGAATGACAAGGCGGCTTCGATCCGGTGGAATCTGCTGACAGCCGCTACCCCTCAGATCATTGATGACCATACCATTGTACTTGTCATGGACGGAAAGAAACTGACAATACAAGCAGAAGGGACGGTTGCGATAAAGAGCAGGACCTGGAGTACGGAATCTCCCCATGAGTATGATGCTTCCAATAAAGGAACTATCTTTGTTGGATTCGAATTTGAAGTTCCGGCAAATACCCGGCAGTGTGTAGATGTTTGCCTGATACCCGGAGAAAAGAAGCCTTTTGCTTTGGCTGCGCAAGTACCGAAAAGTGTTCCTTTTGAAGAGAATAACCGGCAGCGGATCAATGAAATTGCCGGTTACCTGGAGGAAGAACCTGCTGGTTTTGGCGTATCCTATCACAACCGTGCGGAGTGGGAAAAGATTAAAGATAAAATTGACTATCCTTCTGTATTGAAAAAGGCTGAGGAGGTCTTGAATACGGAAATGCCGGCGTGGGATGATGAACTTTACCTGGAATTTTCGAAGAATGGGGTCAGGCCTCCCGGCGAGAAAATGCTGAATGCCCGGAAATCACGTCTGGCACCGTTGGTCTGGGCTGAATGTATGGAGAATAAAGGGCGTTTTGTCCCTAAAATAGAATCGACCCTAAAAGACCTGATCTCTCATCGTTCCTGGATACTTCCGGCCCACGATACGTATCTGAACGTGTTTTACGGGAAAAAACATGAAGTGGACCTGGCTGCGGCAGCTTTTGTCCATGAGTTGGCAGAGACTCTTTATTTCTTGGATGATAAGATCAGTGAACCGGTCAGGCAGGCAGTGATAGACTCCATGTATGTCCGTGTTTTCAATCCGGTTAAAGATGCTTTACAAACGGGGAAAGGATATACTTTTAACTGGTTCAATAATACGAATAACTGGAATGCCGTTTGTCTGGCAGGGGTTACCAGTGCTGCTGTCGGGGTTATAAAAGATAGGAAGGAACGTGCCCTGTTTGTTGCCGCAGCCGAATATTATTCACAGAACAGTGTGCTGGGATATACGGACGACGGATATTGTACGGAAGGGTTGGGATATTTTAATTACGGGTTCCAGCATTACATCATTTTACGGGAACAGTTGTATCAGCGCACCAAAGGCACTATAGACTTGTTCAAGAGTGAAAAGATGAAAAAGATAGCGATGTATGGCATCAATTTCGAAATTATCAACGGTGCTTATCCGGCTTTTGCCGATTGCCGGATCGGAACGACTGTCTCTCCGCTGATTTTATGGTATTGTAACCATAATCTGGGATTGGGGTTGTCTGCTTATGATCAGATCGATACCCGGGAGCTCCGGCCTTCGGTTTTTACTGCGATGTTACTTTTCCCGAATACAGCCTTACAGACATCCAGCCATGCTGAAAGTGCAGCAAAGACAGCCGGAAAACAACCGATCAGAATGTTCTTTGACAAAGCTGGTGTGTTGATTTGTCGTCCGGAAAATCCAACAGCACATTCGATGGGAGTTGCCCTGAAGGGCGGAAATAATGCCGAACATCACAATCATAATGATGTGGGAAGTTATTCTCTTATCATAGGAGATGAGACACTGGCGGGTGATCCGGGAGGTCCTTATCATTATGCCGGTGCGATGTGGACGGATAAACGGTATACATTCAAGTCGATTTCCTCTTTCGGCCATCCTGTCGCAGTGATAGACCAGGCGTTACAGGGAGCCGGAAAAGAATACCGGGCAGAAATCATCGGAACGGATTTTACGGCTGCCCGTGATGAATATGTCTTGGACTTAACGAGTGCTTACGATTGTCCGAATCTGAAATCATATACCCGTAAATTTGTGTTTGACCGTAGCGGAAAAGGTAGTTTGCTGATAGAAGATCGTTTCGAATTGGATCAGGCCGGCTCTTTTGAATCTGCTGTTACGACACTGGTCGACTGGCAGGAAAAGGGAGACAATACAATAAAACTGTCAGGTAAGCAACATACAGTCAATGTAAAAATAGAAGTATCATCTCCGAAAGGATATACCATTATCCCGGAAAAAATACAGGAAAACGGTCCTGAGTTTTCCCGTATCGGAATCCGTCTGAATGAAAAGTCAAAAAAAGGCTACATCCGTATATTTTTCGAAGCTGAATAAAGAACTCTCCCCTGAATATCCTATATTTGGGGGAGTTTTATTTCTATACAAAATGAGGGATTACGATGTTTAGATTCAGAAAAAATCATACTTTATACAAGCTGATACTATTTATTTGCCTGTCTTTCAGTTTGCCAGCTCTGGCGGGGAATATAAAAAACTACAAATTCCACACCTTGTCGCCTGAGGGTGGCTTTTATTATGATGGGGTAAAGTCTATTCAGCAGGATAGTGACGGCTTTATCTGGATCGTCATGGAGAACGATCTTTTTCGTTTTGACGGTTACCAGTTTAAAAGATATTATTCTTATTTCAGGATGCTGGATACCTCGGATAAATGGTACTTCCGGGATGTGGAACTGGATGCCCGCGGACATTTGTTCGTTTCAACCAATAAAGGGCTTTTCGTTTACGATAAGATTACCGATTCTTTTAAAAGAATGTTCAAGCCGAATACGATGAACATTAAAACGGATTCCCGGGGGAACCTCTGGCTGATAAGTGCCAGCCTGGGCATTTTCGATGTGGAGAAAAAGACCTTTTTCGGAATGGAGTCGGAAAAAGGTTTATTGTATAATGCCGTAATCCTGTGTGCTGATGAGGATGAACTTATTACCGGAACGTCCAATGGTGAGATATACCGGTTTGACTATGATAAAATGCTTTTTGAGCAAATTTGTGCGCTTCCGGATAATCAGGCAATTATCGAAATAAAAAAACATGGAATTGAGTTGTGGGTGCTGACCGAAAGCTATGGGCTGTATAAGCTGGATTATCAGACTTTGTCCATTATTAACCACTACAGCTTTTTTTGTACGCTGAATAACGAATATGTTCCGTCGAAAACCTTATATGTCGATAAAAACGGTTATGTCTGGGTTGGTACTCAGAGAGGATTATATATCATGAATCCGGAAACGGAGGAATATTCCCATTTCACAAATTCAAAATCGGATATTTTTACTTTGCCCAGCAACTCGGTATGGACGATAGAAGAAGATGCCCAGAAAAATGTCTGGATAGGTACTTACTCGGGTGGATTATGTTATCTCAATTTTCAGGAAACATCCCGTTTCCGTACATTCAGTCCCCGTGAAAACGGTTTGAACCATAAAGTGGTAAGTGGTTTTGCTGAGGATGATGAATCCCTGTGGATTGCTACGGAAGGAGGCGGTGTCAACCGGATGAATAAGAAAACGGGGGAGTTCAGGTATTATACCCATAATCCGTCGCGAAACAGTTTAACTTACGATAATGTCAAATCGCTGGTCATCGACTCGTCGCAGAACCTGTGGGTTGCCATGTACCGGGGAGGACTGGATTGCTTTTCTCACAAAACCTCGACTTTTAAACGATTCAATAAAGATTATCGCTCGGACAACGGAATGTTGACCAACGATTTGAGAAAGATAATACTGGAAGCTGATTCCGGCCTATGGATCAGCTATCAGTCGACCGGTATTTCTTTCTATTCGTTTGCTACGGACCGTTTTACTCATTATATGTCGAAAAGGGACAACAACAATAGTTCCATCTCGGATCTTTGCCGGGGGAAAGGTGATGATTTATGGGTAGTCAATAACGAGGAACTCTACTATATGAACGTCAGAACTAAAGAGTACAGGAAAATTGCTCCGGATTCGGCCTACAGCCTCAGGGCACAGGCGTTATGTCTGGATGAAACAGGGAATGTCTGGATTGGAACGGTTGGGAGCGGGTTGGTTAGATATGATGTGAAGAATAACCGGTTTTATTCCGTCAACGATATTTTACGCTATGACGTATCCACTATTTACAGTCTTTGTACGGATGATGATAACGATCTCTGGATGGGTACGGATAACGGCCTGTTTAAATATAATATAGAGAAAAATACTTTTTTCCGTTTTGATAAAAAAGACGGGATACAGGGGATCGTATTTTATCCGAAGGCCTGTATGAAAGGGAAAAACGGTGAATTGTATTTTGGCGGGACTAACGGCTTTACAATTATCAATCCGAAAGAAGTGTTGCTCAGTGAATTTAAACCGACTGCTATTATTACCGATTTTTATATAGACAATGCGATTGTAAAACCTGATTCAACCGGTTCGCCGTTGCACCAGTCGATTTCTACCACCAGAGAGATCGTTTTGGATTATAACCAGATAAATTTTGGTTTTAAGTTGTCTTCCGATAATTACCTGATACCGGAGAAGAACCGGTTTAAATACAGGTTGGTGGGATACGATCAGCGTTGGATAGAGATCGATGCCACAAGCCGGATCGTGTCTTATGCCAAAGTGCCTTCGGGTAGTTATACTTTTGAAGTGATGGCATCCAATAATGATGGGGTATGGAATGATGTTCCGACAACGATCCGGATCAGAAGGTTGCCGGCTCCCTGGTTTAGCTGGTGGGCGTATACGATTTACGGTTTCCTGTTTTTTACTTTGGGAGGAACTGTTTTATATTACTACAATCATCAGAAAAAACTGAAACTGGAACTTTATATGGATTCTCTGGAAATGAAGAAGAAGGAAGAGAACCATCAGGCTCAACTGCGCTTCTTTACAAATATTTCCCATGATTTCCGAACTCCGTTGTCTCTTATCATGGCTTCTGTCGAGCATATGCAACAGCAGTACGGGAACAATCATTATATCCGGTTGTTGAACAGTAATACCCGCCGCCTGCTGAATCTGGTTAATGAACTGATGGATTTCAGGACGGTGGAGAACGGAAAAATGAAGCTGAAGGTCCATTTGTCCAACATCAACCGTTTTGTTCAGGAGGTTGCTTCTGATTTTCAGGAGTATGCTTTGCAAAAGGAGATCGACTACACGATTCAGTGCGATCCGGCTTTATCTGCGTCTGTTTACTTCGATGAACAGATCATGGAGAAAGTAATCATGAACTTATTGAACAATGCTTTCAAGTACACAGGCAACGGAGGGCATATTGTCGTCGAGACCCGGCTGGATAAGGAACCTTTCCGGTCCGGTTTTAAAAACAGCTATAAAATACAATCTAATCCGGAGTTGGTTCGGACTTTCAGTATTCTGGTCAAGGATACAGGCGTCGGTATCTCTGCCGAATCTATAGCCCAGGTGTTTGAACGTTTCTATAAAGTCGATTCGGATGATACGGAGGCTCATATCGGTTCCGGAATCGGGCTTGCATTGGTAAAAAGCCTGGTATTGTTTCATAAAGGAGCCATTTCTATTTATAGTGAACGGAATAAAGGAACGGAAATGCTTGTGCAGTTTCCTCTGGATAAAGAAATGTATGATGCTGCGGAACTGTTGGAAAATGAAGCATCAGCGAAAAATATGACATTGTCATATTTTATCGAACCGGAATCAGATAAACAGGAATCTTTCTTGTTGAGAGACAGGAAACGAATCCTTTTGGTGGAAGATAATGAGGATTTGCGCGGTTTGATGGCAGGGCATCTTCGTGCTTCTTTTGAAATTGTCGAGGCCGGGAATGGGGCGGAAGCATCCGGTATAGTGGAAGAAATGGAAATCGACCTTATCATCAGTGATATTATGATGCCGGTAAAAAACGGAATCACTTTATGCAGGGAGATAAAGGAAAACATGAACTATTCCCATATACCGTTCATTATGCTGACAGCCAGAGGAGGATTAGAGAATCAGATGGAAGGGTTGGATTCCGGTGCGGATGCTTATTTTGAAAAGCCGGTCGATTTCGGACTTCTGAAATTGACTGTGCAGAATATATTCAGGCAACAGCAAAACCTGAAGGAACATTATGCCCGGAATTATTTCGTTGACAGCCGGGAACTGGCGGCTAACCAGCAGGATAATAAATTTATCAGCCGTCTGATCGAGATTATCGAGAGCCGTATCGACCAGCCGGACATGGATGTCAGCTACATTGCCTCCGAGTTATCGATGAGCCGGAGTAAACTCTATGCGAAAGTCAAATCGTTAACGGATAAATCGATCGTCGAGTTCATCAGAAGTTACCGTCTGCGAAAGGCCGCAACATTACTGATAGAGGAAAACTTGTCTATCCGTGAAACGATGGAGCGGATTGGTATCGAGAGCCAGTCATACTTCACCCGTGTCTTCAAGAATGAGTTCGGAATGATCCCTACTGCATTTATTCAAAAGAACAAGGCCGGAAAGTAAAATTACCCTTGGGGTCTAGCCGGCTGCCTGGGACATACAATGACTTTGTTCTGGGGTAGAGTGATTTTCCCTTGATCTTCTATTCATATCACAGCTGTGATACAAAAGAAATCCATCTGTGAAACAAACGGAATCCAACTGTGATATGAAAAGAAGACAGTAGTGATATGCAATACTTGCAGTTTGCCTTTTATTTTAAGTAGAATGATGTCACTACACTTCCATGGTCTGACGGCCAGCCTACGGGATGATGGGAGAGGGCTTCCGAACGATACGGGATAAGTTTGTCTCCTTTATAATAGATATAGTCGATACGTTGGGGCAGACAGCTTAGTTTTTTGGATCCCAGGTTGATGAGGGGAGACCAGGTCGCCCCTTGATTCAGCAGAACGTCCGGATAGAGGTGGCGGAAACTATCCGTAAAACCTTCGTTGAGGACTTGCCTGGATACTTCCAGTTTGGCAAAAGCGCCCAGGTGGGCGGGACGTGCCTGTTCGTTCCAGTCCAGATGCGAATCGCAGTTGAAGTCACCGACCAATATGACCGGGGTTTCTGCCGATTGGGCAGTGTGGGGAGTCATTTGTTTCAGAATCTCCCTGATCTCCGGGATGCGGGTTTGTGCTTCATCTTCTTCATATTTCTTTACGGCTGCTTCTCCTTTGTTCAGGTCCGAAACATCGGGCAGATAATGGAGCCAGATATCGTAGAAAGCAATCTGTTGTTCTTCACTTATGCGGATGAGTGCCCCTCCTGAATTGAATGAGCGGAACAGTTGGATCGTTTCATCTATCGGATAACGGCTCATGATGCTGAGATTGGAACTGATCAGATAGAAATAATACCCCAGGGAATCAGCAATGATTGCTCCGGAACCGTATGTCTCGATCAGACCGATCACATCTGCATTTTCCTTTTTTAATACTTCGATGACGCGGTTTACACCGACCTGTTTACCAAAGCGGCGTCCTCCGTGCCATATATTCCAGACCTGTACTTTTAACCGGTCGGGTTTGTATGACGGATAAAGAGGGGATAAAGGAAAGAACTGCTTGTAACTCTCTCGTACTTCCGCGCTGCTGACCGGGCGATCCCACATTTTCACTTCATCGATTTTTCCGTTGAAAGCCATCCATTCGCCCCGGCATTCCCAGTCTTGCTCTTCGTCGCTTCCTCCTATAATCGTCCGGAATTTACTTTCAAGTGATTTCAATCCTTCGATCTGATAAATGGCGACATTGCGTCCGTCCAGATACATCCATACTTCTCCCTTTGTCTTGTCTACAGAGACTGTCAGTTGGTGCCACTTTCCGTCATTGATCGCCTGGCGCTGTGCTGTCGGTTGGTAGGTGTAACTGTTTTTTCCGTCATTCAGGCTCAGGTACCAGGCTCCGTTTTCCTGTGTGCCGATACACCAGCCGGTAGGTTCCTTGGTGGTGGCATTTGTCATGATCGGTGTACCTAAAGGAGCGTCCGGCTTGGTTTTAACCCAGACCTGCAAGGAAAAAGAACGGCCGTCGTCGAAAGACGGACAATCTTTTGCCGTCAGGGAAAGGGGAATACGGTAAGCGACTTCATCTGTCAGGTCGAGGGCTTTCCCTTTCAGTCCTTCACTGTAAGACGATGTATGTACCAGAAAAAGGGAAGATGAATCCCGCGTCGCAATTTCTGCCATCCGGATCGCTTCCGGTTGCGGGTCATCGAATGACTGATAGTAGGCCAGCCCCTGTCCGGGGCTTTGCGCTACTATGTTAGAACAGAGGGTTATCAGAGATATACCCGAAATTAGTTTGTTAAGCATAAATAAGAATGGTGTTTAATAACCTTCATTCTGGGGAAGAAGGTTACTGTTTAATGTTATCTCACTTGTCGGTACTCCGAACAGGCGATGCCAGCTATGCACGTTGCGGGCTGCTTCTTTGGGATAATACGCCTCGGAGAATAGAAATTCGATATCATCCAGATGGGTGACACCCTTGATTGCCGCCTCAAGTGTTCCGGTACGGGAAAGATCGAATTTACGGTGTCCCTCAAAGCAAAGCTCTAATGCACGTTCTTTCAGGATTGCCGTTCTCAGTTCGCTTTGTGAAAGTCCTTTGAGCTCCCAGCCCGGATTGAGGGTATTGTCTTTGTTTGTATAGGCGCGTTTTCTGACTTCATTGATGTAAGTGAATGCTTCGCCTGTATTTCCCTGTTCATTCAGCGCTTCGGCATACATCAGCAGTACATCCGACCAGCGCAGGATCGGGAAGTTTAGCGATGTACCCGAACGGTCTGGACGGCGGTTGTTTACATCGCAGAATTTGACGATATATGGCATACGGACAATCTCTCCCTTGTATTTGATACCGGCACCGAGATGTTTGGCTGATGTGCCTGTACCGTCTATCAACTCCTTATATTTGGATTCGGAAGCCAGGCGGAAATTGAAACCCCACCGGTTGTCATTCTCCGTATCATACCATTGGTCTTCTTTCGGTACGTAGTAGGAGGCAAAAGGCAGTAACGGGGCAATGGCACTGCCATTGTTATACGGACTGTCGTCATCTTCTGTGAAATCACCGTAACAAGTGGTCTGTGCCGGCGATTCTTTTTTCTCTATCAGTGACTGGATAGCCAAAAGGCTTTCTTTACTGTTGTTGTATTTTGAATCGAAAACATCGGCATACTGGTTCAGTAAACCCCGCTTACCTTCCGAATAAAGAGTTTTACAGAGTTCGGCGCATTTGGCGTAATCTTTTTCAAACAGGTAGACCTTTGCCATCATACCGATTGCTGTACTGCGGCTGATACGTCCGGCATCATTGCTGCTGTACTCGTCGAATTCAGGTAAATGGTCGGCGGCATATTGCATATCTGCCAGTACGATCTCTTTTCTGATCTGGCTGGCGGGTGTGCGTGAAAGATGCAACAGTGAATTCAAATCCTCGGCAGGTTCGGTGATGACCGGCAGATCGCCGAAAAAGTTTGTCAGGTGGAAATAAAGGAATCCCCTGATGAAACGTGCTTCAGCCAGCAGCCGTTCTTTTCCGGCATGTTTGAACAGGGAAGCATCCATGTTTTCTATACTGGCGATCGAGAGGTTGGCATTCCGGATATACTTGTAGCTATCCCGCCATACCCACCAGATACGTTGGGCGGAAGCATCGTGTGTATAGGTCGCTATCGGGTCGAGTGTCGGCCAGTTATCGCTAGGGGAACGTGTTCCCAGGTCTGTCCCGAATTCCATGACCATCATTGCCTGGCGACTATATACGTTCGCATCCCCGAAGGCATTGTAGAGATCATTTATGTTTGATAAAGCATTCTCTTCATCTGTAAAGAAGTTGCTACCAGCAACGTCTCCTCTCGGATCTTCATCCAGTAATCCGGAGCAGGAGGCTGTAGTGAACAGGATAAATAAAATCAGAAGGATATTATACTTTTTCATCTTTCAATCATTTTATAGGTTTACAAAGTGAATTTAAGTCCGATGGAGAATGAACGGTTCATCGGATATTGTCCCCAGTCGTATCCTTTCAGGATCGGGCTGGTGGAGTAGAGGCTGACTTCCGGGTCGTATCCGCGGTAGTTGCAGATATTGAACAGGTTGTTGCCGGTTGCATATACTCTGGCTGAGGCTAGGCCGATATATTGCAGCAGGTTGCGGGGTAAATCATACGCCAGGGTCAGCGAAGAGAGACGAAGGAAACTACCGTTCTCTACGAAACGTGAATCGACGGAGTAGATGTAACTGTTTCCAGGACGTGCAACGTCTGTATCCGGATTTTCAGGAGTCCACATCTTCTCTGCCAGTTCGCGATAGCAGTTTACGTTGGCATTACCCGGCAGGAAATAGGCACTGTTCAGGTTCATCACATCGTTGCCTACCGAATACTGGAAGAAGGCGTTCAGGGATATTCCTTTATAGGCTACTGTTGTGCCTAATCCTCCGAAGAAATCCGGATTGGCATTACCGATAACGGTAGAGTTGTTCGGATCATCGGGAATATTTTTAAATTTCGGATCTCCCGGACGGGCGGATAGATTTCCAGCGTCGATATCCTGCTGGGTCAGTACACCTTCGTATACCTGACCGTAAAACAGTCCGACGGGTGATCCTACTTTCAGGATACTGCTGTAATAACCGCCCCAATGTTCTCCTACCGGTTTTTCCTGGTCCGGGCCAAGGCTCAGTACCTTGCTGCGGTTGGTCGAGATATTGAAGTTCATATCCCACTGAAAATCCTTCTTGTTTATAAGGGAAGCATTCAATGATAATTCAACTCCCTGGTTGGAGAGCGATCCCAGATTCTGCAACTGGGTGGATTGTCCGATGTAGGAAGGAACGGATATCTCCCATAACAGGTCGCTGGTCTTTTTATGATAATAGTCGAGCGAACCGGTCAGGACGGAGTTGAAAAAAGAAAAATCGATTCCGGCATCGAACTGGTCTGTTTTTTCCCAGGTAAGATCTTTGCTGGGGACTTTGCTCGGAGTGTAAGTTACGACTTCCTGGCCTCCGAGGATCGTGCTGCCGGATGAGAAGAGCGACTGGGTTGAATAGATATCGATAGCTTGGTTTCCGACACGGCCATAGCTGAGGCGGAGTTTCAGATCGTTCACAACCTGTTGGCTTTTCATGAAATCTTCTTCCGTAATTCTCCAGCCGACGGAAACGGAAGGGAAAAATGCCCATTTGTTTCCCGGAGAAAAACGGGATGATCCGTCGTAACGGGCTACGGCTGTCAGCAGATAACGATTGTCATAAGAATAGTTGATACGTCCAAGCCAGGACATATATCCCCAGTTGTGGTAACCTGATTTGACCGAGTTTTTCAGTTGGGCGGAGTTCAGGTCATAGAATCCGGTGATATCATTGGCAAAGTTCGAGACTTCGGTAGATAACCCTTTATCGTAGCCTTTTTGCGCGGTGAAACCTCCCAGGGCAGAAAATGAGTGTACTTCTTTTTTCAGTGTGTAGGTCAATGTATGCTCTGTCAGCAAGTCCTGTGTTTGCAAGGTAGTGGCCTTGGCACTGTTGGTTTTTTCCTGATAAGAGCCTTTACGCGGAGAGAAATAATCTTCACGCCAGTAGTTCCATTTGATACCTAATGTAGAACGCCAGGTGAAATGTTCTCCTATCTTGAATTGCAGGTAAGAGTTGTTCAGTACGTAATAGGTATTCTTTTCATCCGTAGGCAGCAAGGCTTCTGCGAGGGGATTACGGCCGAGCGGGCGGCTGGGTTCGGTATAATTATACGAACCGTCCGGATTGAATGCTGTTCCGATAGGTGACATGCCTATTCCGTAAACGGCTAGTGAATAATCGCTCGGGAGTGTGGATATATCGCTGAATTCGCGTGACAGGCTGACTGTTGTGCCAAGACTGAACCAGGGATTGACTTCCGCATCTACATTCGTACGTAAAGTCGTACGGTTAAAACCGGAACCGACCATGATGCCATCCTGATCGAAATGGTTCAGCGAGATCAGGTATTTGATCTTTTCCGTACCACCGCTGCTTGACAGGTTTACATTATATACAGGAGCTGTGCGGAATAGTTCGTCCTGCCAGTCTACGCCTGTAACTTTGGACGGGTCGTCATAAGGAACCGTGGTCCCGTTCATTCGGGCAATTTTATTGAGATAAGAAGCATATTCTCCGGTAGAGAGCAAGTCTATCTTTTTAGGTAACTTTTGCCAGCCGTAGGATGCTTCCACGTCAAACTGTGCTTTACCTTCTTTTCCTCTTTTGGTCGTAATCAGGATAACACCATTTGAACCGCGGGCTCCGTAAATGGCAGTGGATGTAGCATCTTTCAGTACTTCGATGGATTCGATATCATTCGGATTCAGGGAATTCAGGTCTCCGGCATCGATAAAACCGTCGATTACATAAAGCGGTTCGTTGCTAGCGGAAAGTGAGTTGCCGCCACGGATACGGATACTCGATGAGGCTCCCGGTGTTCCGTTTGACTGAACGACCTGCATCCCGGCTACACGTCCGCGCAATAGCTGGTCGACGCGGGGAACCGGTTGTTCGGCCAGCTCTTTTCCGCGTACTGAAGTGATTGCACTGATCAGGTCTGACTTCTTTTGTGTACCATACCCAACGACAACTATTTCCTCCAGGTTCTGTGTGTCTTCCGTCATTTTGATGGAGAGGGAAGTTTGTGTGCCGGCTTTTATCTGCAAAGGGTTGTAGCCTATATAGCTGATCTCCAGGATATCGCCGGGAGAAGCCTGAATGACAAACTTACCGTCTAGGTCTGTGACTGTACCGTTCGTAGTCCCTTTGACCATGATGTTGGCTCCGATGATCGGTTCCCCTTTTTCGTCGGTAACAACGCCGTTGATCGTTCCCGACTGTCGGGAGGATTGAGCCGGTTGCGGTGTCTTGTCCGGTTTGATGATAATGTGTTTGTTTTTGATTTCATATTTCAGGCCTTTTCCTTTCAGTACCTGATTCAGAATATCGTTAATGGATTCGCTGCTTATTTGCAGACTGATTTTCTGCCGGGTATCCACGTCGCCGGTTTCAAAGAAGAAAATGTAATCGCTCTGTTTTCTGATTGTTTCAAAAGCCTCTTTTATCGTGGCATTTTGAAGATCCAGTGTGATCTTTTGATTTTGTGGTAATGCTGCGAACGCCTGTTGCATACTTGTTGCGAAAAGTATCATACATAACCAGGATACATAGAACCGGTTGCGAACAATTAGCGTGATTTTTCTTTCTTTATAAAGAATGTTTTCCATACTTTTGTAATGTGATTAGAATTTAATTATTAAGTTTTAATGAACTCGTGAGTCGGGAAATGGTGCGAACATTTTCCGGCTCTTTTTTGTGCTTTCTTTTTTTCTTTTCGTGATTCTCCTTTCTTTTTTAATTATCAACTATTTTAATATATCTCAATGATATTGTTATTTCGTCTGTAAGTAAATTTCTCACTGGAAGACATAATCGTCAGAATGTCGTTAAGCGTATCCGTGCTGCGGAACTCTCCGTAGAAACGAAGTTTCCGACGTTCCGGATTCCGGAAAATGAAGGTTACGTCGAAGGCTTTTTCCAACTGTCCGGCGATTTCTTCAAAACTGACTTCATTAAAGAAGTGGGCCCCTGTTGTCCATTGGCAGATTGCGTCCGTCGAAACTTTTCTGACTTCTGTCTTTCCGGTCAGTTTGTTATAAACGGCTTGCTGTTGAGGTACCATAATAACAGAATTGGCTGGGGCTGCTTTGTCTACCATGTTCACAGAACCTTCAGCCAGGGTAACGGCTATTTCCTGATCGTCGGAATAGGCTTTGACATTGAATTTTGTACCCAGTACCTTCACATCGATTTCTTTTGCATTGACGATGAACGGCAGCTTTTCATTACGGGCCACTTCAAAATAACCTTCTCCTTCCAGTGTGACCTGTCGGTTCTTCTGTGAGAATCCGGGTTGACAGCTGAATTTACTACCGGCATTCAGCCATACTATGGTTCCGTCTTCCAGTTGGAGGCGGCTTCGTGAACCGAGCGGCACTTCAATGGTTCGTATCATTGCCTGCTCGTCCTGCTTGTTAGACTGGTTGAACAGATATAATCCGGTAGTACCCAGGAAAACTCCGACCAGCAGAGCCGCTGCGATCCGGGTATATTCCCGTAGGAACAGATATTTTTGTTTTCTGAATCCGGCCTGTTCGGCAAAACGTCGGTATACGGCTTCGTTCTTTCTTCCGTTTTTATGTTGCTTGTCATACGAAGATAGCCACAGCTCGGTCATTTCATAATAATGTTTTTTATGAGACTCGTTTGCTGCGACCCAACGGCTGAGTTCTTTCTCCTGCTCAGGAATAAGTGACCGGTTCAGATAACCGGTGATCAGCTCGTCGTAGTATTCTTGTTGTTTATTTTGATCCATTTTTATGCTTCTTACCCTAAAGACAACATACGGGTAGAGCGAGGGTAGTGAAAAATGAAATATTTTTCAAAAAAATGATTTTGGATTGAAATGTATCAGAACAAAATGGAAGATAAATAGCCTTTCATACGGGTACGGAGGGTAGACAGGGCCTGTTTAATATGGTATTTGACTGTGTTAACCGAGATGCCGACTTTATCTGCGATCTCGTCGTAAGCCAACTCTTCGATCCGGCTAAAGATGAAAACTTGCCGGGTTTCGCGGGGAAGTTTATTGATTTCGAGGAGTATTTGCTCGTTGAGTTCTTTTTCTAGCAATTGTCCCAACGGATATTCATCGGAGAGGAACAGTCCCTGAAGAATTGCTTCCGGGTATTCTTCGTAATCGTCGATACTGATTTCCCGGTCTGCAAATAATTTCTTTTGATAATTGATTGCATAATTACGTATGCAACAGACCAGATAGGCTTGCAGTGAAGAGGTGATATGGAGTGATTCGCGTGTTTCCCATATATGGGATAATACATCACCGACGATGGTATCGGCTACTGTATCATCCCTTACATATTGACAGGCAATACGGAATAGAAGATGATAATAGTTGTCAAATAAAGTGCGGTAGGCTCTGCTTTCCCCACTTTTCAAACCGGCTATTAATTCTGTTTCATGAATCTCCACGATAGTATTGTAGATATTGCTCCCTTTAACGGATACAATATTACAAGATAGAAACGTAAAACACAAATCTTATTTATGCCTATTTTAATTTTCTGTCTTTCCGATATGCTTCATTACCTTGGCATCCAGATAGAATATCAGTTCTTCGGCGATGTTGGTACAGTGGTCGCCGAAGCGTTCCATTTTGCGGATGACTCCGGCCATGTAAAGGCCGACCAGGGCACTTCCCGGATGCTTTTCTATGTAATCGGCAATGATCCTGGTCGAGTTATGGTTGATCTCGTCGATCAGGTTGTCTTTCAGGAAGATGCGTGATGCAATTTCAGAACTTTCTTTTTCGAATGCTTCCTGGCTGAGTGTAAGCATACTCAGCAATTCCTGCAACATTTCTTCCACCCGGGTATCCTTTATCAGTTGTGGGTCGACGGGAACACCTTCCGGCAGGTTTCCGGCAAAGCGGGCGATGCTTTCGGCAAAGTCTCCCAAGCGTTCCAGATTCGTGTTGATTTTGTACATGGCAAGAACGAAGCGCAGGTCGACGGCAACGGGAGCATATAAAGCGATGATATCTTCGCAGTCGCTGTCTATCTTCAGTTCGAACGCATTTACCCGGCGTTCGCGGCTGATTACTTTGTAGGCCAGTTCCTTGTCTCCGGTTAGCATGGCTTCGCCGGCATTATATAACTGTTGGTGGACCAATGCCCACATCTCGCTGATGCTGTTTTTTAAGGAGGCAATCTCCTGATCTATGACTTTCATATATAATCGTTCAATTTTTAATTCTTAATTTTCAATCACCCGAACCGTCCCGTAATATAATTCTGAGTCGATTCCTTTTCCGGATTGGTAAATATCTTACGTGTATTATCGAACTCTATCAGTTCCCCCAGATAAAAGTACCCGGTCTTGTCGCTGACACGGGCAGCCTGTTGCATATTATGGGTAACGATTACGATAGTATATTCGCTTTTTAGTTCATGTATCAGGTCTTCTATCTTACCGGTCGATATAGGGTCCAGTGCTGAAGTCGGTTCGTCCATTAAAAGAATGGAAGGAGATATGGCTAATGCACGGGCGATACACAGACGTTGTTGCTGGCCGCCGGACAGGGCGAAAGCCGATTCTTTCAGTTTATCCTTTACTTCATCCCAAAGAACAACCTGTTTGAGGGTTTTGACAACAGTTTCTTCGATATAAGCATTGTCCTTTATCCCGTTTACCCGGAGCCCGTAGGCAACGTTTTCAAAGATTGTTTTCGGGAAAGGATTCGGTTTCTGGAATACCATGCCTACATTTTTCCGGAGCAGGTCGACCTTTTCTCCTTTACCGTAAATATCTCTTCCGTCGATCCCGATTTTTCCGTCCATGTGCGTGTCGGGTATCAGGTCGTTCATCCGGTTGAATAAGCGCAGGAAGGTGGATTTACCACAACCGGACGGTCCGATAAAGGCGACCGACGTGTTTGCTTCAATTTGCATAGATATATTCTTTAAGGCATGAAAATCGCCATAATAGAAATCTACATTCTGAGCATCAATCTTTATCATAATATTGTTGTTTTATTCTTTGTATTGGGTGTATGCGATTAGTTCATTTTTACTTTTCTGGCGAAATAGCCTCTCAGCGCATTGGCCAGTAAGTTTACGATTAATACGATTGCAATCAGTACCAGAGCCGTTCCGTAGGCCATTCCACGCGAGGCTTCGATGTCTGTTCCGCTGGTGGAAATAACATACAGATGATAGGGCAGGGCCATACACTGGTCGAAGATGCTTCCCGGCAGCTGGGGCAGGAAGTAAGCGGCAACGGTAAACAGGATAGGAGCCGTCTCGCCGGATACACGTCCGATAGACAGGATTAATCCGGTAATGATATTCGGAAAAGCCATCGGTAATACAACCCTGCGAATGGTCTGTAACTTGGTAGCTCCCAGTGCCAGACTGCCGTGGCGGAAAGAATCGTCGATGCTTTTGAGGGCTTCTTCCGTTGTACGGATAATCAGTGGTAAAGACATCAGTGCCAGGGTAAACGAACCGGCGATGATGGAGTCTCCCCAACCCAGGGTGACGACGAACAGGGACATTCCGAATAGTCCGAATACAACCGACGGTACACCGCTCAGGTTATTGGTCATAATCCGGATGAAACGGATTATTTTTCCGTTTGTCGCATATTCGTTCATATAGATACCGCTCATGATTCCGATTGGGAAACTAATCAGGCTGCTGCCCAATACCAGATAAAGTGTTCCGACAATCGCCGGGAAAATACCTCCGGCAGTCATCCCGTCGGCCGGCGCTTCCGTCAGGAAATCCCAGCTGATTACTTTTCCTCCCTGGATAATGATAAAACCGAGAATAAGGAAAAGAATGACAACAACCAGATAACTGAGAAGTGTGAATATACCGAACGCAACTTTCTGTGAAGTCCGTTTCTTTGTGTCAACATTGCCTAACTTTTGAACAGGTGCCATAGCTTAATCACATTTTTCTTTTGGATGAAATGTATTCTACCGTAATGCTTAACAGTAGTGTAATGATAAATAATACTGCCCCTAACAGGAACAATGCCTGGTAATGAGCTCCTCCGGCGGGTGCTTCTCCCAGTTCTGCCGCGATGGTTGCCGGAATGGTCCGTACGGGTTCAAAGAAGGAGGTCGGGATAACGGCCGCATTTCCTGTTACCATCAGGACGGCCATTGTTTCTCCGATTGCCCGCCCGATACCCAGGACAATTGCCGATGTGATACCGGATATGGAATAGGGGATGATTACCTTATAGATTGTTTGCCATTGGGTTGCTCCCAGGGCCAGACTCGCTTCTTTCATGGCACGCGGCGTGGTGCGCATGGCATCTTCGGCAACCGTGATAATGGTCGGCAACGCCATGATGGCCAGAACGACACTGCCGGCAAAGGCTGTTTCTCCAACCGGAAGGTTCAGCCCTTTCTGTATGAGCGGAACGATTACAACCAATCCGAAGAAACCGTATACGACCGAAGGAATCCCTGCCAGCAATTCAATAACCGGCTTCAGTATCTCCCGGGTCCGTTTATTTGCGATTTCTGCCAGGTAGATGGCAACGGCAATACCGAAAGGGAGCGAAAGAACAATGGCGCCGATACTGACCAGTAATGTTCCGAGCAACAGGGGGATCAATCCGAAGATAGGGGCAGGCGCAGAGGTCGGGTACCATTTGGTGCCGGCGAAGAAGTCGGAAAGCGATATTTTCTCTTCGGGAAGGACGGTTCCCCTGAAGTTTTTCGCCAGATATTGCTGAGGAAAGAATGCGATGATTCCCGGCTCTTTGCTGACGAGTTCGCTGATTTTGTCGGGAACGTACTGAAACTCATCTCCCAATTCTTCTTCACTGTAATATTGCGTCAGGTCGGAAAAACGAAAGACCAGGATTTCTTCATCCTTGCCGTTAACCTCTTTCCAGTTGGTTATTTTGGCATCGAAAATATCCATGATTGTTTCCGGTGACAGATGACTCACATCGTTGCTCTTATTCACGGCAAGCACGTATCCCTCTTCGACTACCGGACTGTTGAAAAGGCCGGATGCTTCTTTAAAAAGAAAAAAGACAATCAGCAGAATCGTGAAACTGGTTACACCTCCGCTGATTAATAATCCTCCTTCTACAATTTTTTCAAAAAACTTTCTCACGTCATTAACCTCTTTGTTCTGAGTGCAAAGTAAGGTAACATGTGTTAAGAACGGGTTAAGACGCTTTGAAGTAAATATTACATTGATGTTTCGAAAGTATTACAAAACCTGCTTAATAAGTAGACATTCGGCTACTTATTAAGCAGTGGGGTACTCTACTTATCGAGTAGACGAAGGCTTACTTAGTAAGTAAAGAAGGCATCCGGTTGGTAAGTAGAGAGGGAACAGTTCGGTAAGTAGATGCTTTTTCGATGGATGTTGTCGTTTTTTAGAATATAAACATGTATATTTGCCACAAACTTAAAAACTTAATAACTTAATAACCTATTTTTATCATGAACAAATTTCTTTCGTATGGTGTGTTTGCGTTCACAGTGTTGTTGTCTTCGTGTGATTCGCAACCCAAACAAGAACCCCTTGCTGATGTGATTGACCGTGGTTTGAAAGCATCGACCGAACAGGCCCTTTTGATGGCTAAAGACCTGGAAAGCCAGGAAGGCCGTCTTCCCAAAGCAATCGGAAAGGACGGAAAACTGGAAACAAGCGACTATAGTTGGTGGTGCAGCGGTTTCTTCCCCGGCGAATTATGGTATCTGTACGAAAACAATCCGACTCCGGAATTAAAGAAATATGCCGAAATGTTTACGGACCGTGTGGAAGAAGTGAAGAATATCACTTACAGCCACGATGTCGGTTTCATGCTATATTGCAGTTATGGAAACGGTTATCGCCTGACCGGCAAACCGGAATATAAAGAGGTGATGCTGACCGGTGCCAATTCGCTGGCGACTCGTTTTGACGAGCGGGTGGGAGCTATCCGTTCCTGGGACTTCAATAAAAAAATCTGGCAGTTCCCGGTTATTATTGATAATATGATGAATCTGGAGTTTTTCAGTTGGACTTCCAAAGCATCCGGTGACGACCGTTTTTATAAAATGGCTGTTTCTCATGCCGACAAGACAATGAATAATCATTTCCGTGACGATTATAGCTGTTATCATGTGGTTTCGTACGATACGATAACCGGTGTTCCTCATAAGAAACAAACTCACCAGGGAGCTGCCGACGAATCAGCATGGGCACGTGGACAGGCCTGGGCGTTGTATGGTTTCACCATGATGTATCGCGAAACCGGCAAACCTGAATATCTGAATCAGGCTAAACATATTGCGGCATTTATCATGAACAATCCGAATATGCCGGCTGATAAGGTGCCGTATTGGGATTTTGATGCTCCGGGTATCCCGAATGTGCCGAGAGATGCTTCTGCCGCGGCTATTATGGCTTCTGCACTGATTGAACTGAGCCAACTGGATAAGAGCGAAGAAGCAAAAAGCTACCTCGATTTTGCAGAACAGCAGGTTCGTTCTCTGACAACTCCCGAATATCTGGCAGCGAAAGGAACGAACTGTAATTTTGCTTTGATGCATTCCACCGGCCATTTCCCCGGAAACAGCGAAGTGGATGTTCCGTTGAGTTATGCTGACTATTATTATGTGGAAGCATTGATGCGTTTAAAGAAACTGACTGAAAAATAATGCTATTATGACAAATCTTCTGAAAACAACCGCTATTTTGGTTTGCTGCCTCTGCATTTCTTTCGCAGGAAAAGCGCAGCAAAACGGTACCCAGGACCGTGCTTTCTGGGTAGAAACATTGACCCGTATCGCTGACCCGGTATTGACAAACCTGAGCAACAATACGTTGAAAAAGAATATGCCTTACGAGTCTTTATCGAAAGACAGAAGTGACTTCTCGCATCTGGAAGCGGTAGGTCGTCTGGTATGCGGTATTGCCCCTTGGCTGGAACTGGGTCCGGACAATACGCCCGAAGGACAACTGCGTGATAAATATATCAAACTGACAGTGAAAGGCCTGAAGAATGCCGTAAACCCGGATTCTCCCGATTATCTGGTCTTTGGAAAACCGTATCAGCCGTTGGTGGATGCCGCTTTCCTGGCTCAGGGATTGTTGCGTGCCAGAACCCAGCTGTGGGATAACCTGGACCCGCAGGCTAAGGAATGGATGATTACGGAATTTAAACGTAGCCGTGCCATCAAGCCTTGGGAAAACAACTGGCTGTTGTTTGCTTCTATGGTCGAGGCGGCTTTGCTGGAATTTACCGGCGAATGCGATATGGACCGCCTGACGTATGGTGTCAAAAAGTTCCGTGACGAGTGGTATAAAGGAGATGCGCTGTATGGTGACGGTCCTGCTTTCCACATGGATTATTATAACAGTTTTGTTATCCATCCGATGCTGACAGATGTTTTGCTGACGATGAAAAAGCATAACCTGGAAGGGGCGGACTTTCTCGATGTGCAGTTGCCGCGTTTAACCCGTTATGCCGAACAGTTGGAACGTTTTATCTCGCCGGAAGGAACCTTCCCTGTAGTAGGCCGTTCTATCGTGTATCGTTTTGGCGCGTTTCATGCATTGGCACAAGCCAGTTTGATGCACGTGCTTCCGGAAAGAGTGAAACCGGCCCAGGTACGCTGTGCTATGACGGCTGTTATCCGTAACCAGATGAAATCGCCGAAGAACTTTGATGCAAACGGTTGGTTGCGTGTTGGTTTCACCGGTGAACAAATCGATATGTCAGAGTCTTATATTAACACAGGGAGTGTTTATTTGTGTGCCGTAGGTTTGCTGTCTTTAGGATTGCCGGCTACCGACGAATATTGGTCGGCCCCTTACACCGAATGGACGAATTTGCGTGCCTGGAAGGGTGAAAGCGATGTAAAGGCAGATCATGCGCTTAAGTAATTGAAAATGAAGAATTGAAAATTGAGAATTAAATACAGATAAGAATATGAAAACAAATTATGAATTGCGCTATGCTGCGCATCCGGAAGATGCCAAGCAATATGATACGAAACGTATTCGTCGGGATTTCCTGATCGAAACAGTTTTCGCGCCGAATGAAGTGAACATGGTTTATTCCATGTACGACCGTATGATTGTTGGCGGCGCCATGCCTGCCGGCGAAGTGTTGCAACTGGAAGCGATTGATCCGTTGAAAGCTCCCTATTTCCTGACACGCCGTGAAATGGGTATTTTCAATGTGGGTGGTCCCGGTATTGTAAAAGCCGGCGATGCCACTTTCGAGCTCGATTTTAAGGAAGCTCTTTACCTGGGTTCAGGAGATCGTGAAGTGACTTTTGAAAGCAAGGATGCAAAGAACCCGGCTAAGTTCTATTTCAACTCGACTACGGCTCATCGTAATTATCCGGATAAGAAAGTGACGAAAGCGGATGCCGTTGTTGCAGCTATGGGTTCGCTGGAAATGTCGAACGACCGTAACATCAATAAGATGATCGTGAATCAGGTATTGCCTACCTGTCAGTTGCAGATGGGTATGACCGAATTGAAACCGGGTAGCGTATGGAATACAATGCCGGCGCATGTTCACAGCCGTCGTATGGAAGCCTATTTCTATTTCGATATTCCGGAAGACCAGGCCATCTGTCATTTTATGGGTGAGGTGGATGAAACCCGCCATATCTGGATGAAGGGCGACCAGGCTGTTTTGTCTCCCGAATGGTCTATCCACAGTGCAGCAGCTACGCACAACTATACCTTTATCTGGGGTATGGGTGGCGAAAATCTGGACTATGGCGATCAGGATTTCTCTAAAATTACGGACTTAAAATAATATGCCAATGGGGAAAATGTGCCTATGTGCCAATTCCCCGTTGCTATAAATAAAAAAATCAGTGTTAACTGCTTGTGCGTTTATTGGCACATTGGCATATTGGCACATTAACACATTATTTATTATGGTAAATTTTTCATTAGAAGGTAAAGTAGCCCTTGTAACAGGTGCTTCTTACGGAATTGGTTTTGCGTTGGCTAGTGCTTTTGCTCAGGCTGGTGCAAAGGTCGTTTTCAACGATATCAAACAGGAACTGGTGGATAAAGGTATAGCTGCTTACAAGGCGGAAGGAATCGAAGCAAAAGGGTATGTTTGCGACGTGACTAGCGAAGAGCAGGTAAATGCAATGGTTGCCCAGATCGAAAAAGAAGTAGGCGTTATCGACATCCTGGTAAACAATGCCGGTATCATCAAACGTATTCCGATGCACGAAATGAGTGCTGCCGAATTCCGTCAGGTAATCGATGTGGACCTGAACGCTCCGTTTATCGTTTCTAAAGCCGTTATCCCTTCTATGATAAAGAAAGGTCACGGAAAAATCATCAACATCTGTTCGATGATGAGCGAACTGGGACGTGAAACAGTTTCTGCTTATGCGGCTGCAAAAGGCGGTTTGAAGATGCTGACACGTAATATCGCATCCGAATATGGTCAATATAATATCCAGTGTAACGGTATCGGCCCGGGTTATATCGCAACTCCGCAAACGGCCCCGCTTCGTGAAACTCAGCCGGACGGCTCACGTCATCCGTTCGATTCTTTCATTATCGCGAAGACTCCGGCAGCCCGTTGGGGAACTCCGGAAGATTTAATGGGACCGGCTGTGTTCCTGGCTTCCGATGCTTCCGATTTCGTAAACGGACATGTATTATATGTAGACGGCGGTATCCTGGCTTATATCGGAAAACAACCCTGATAAATACCGGATAAAGACTCGTTTGTCTTACTGATATAAAAGATTCCTTCCGAGAGAAATTCGGTTTTCTTTCGGAAGGATTTTTATTTTCTCTCGGATGGAGTAAAAAGAATTACTGATTACGTAAGTATGATTATTATAAGATAATTGTATGCTTCTGATGAATAATCCATTTGTAACAAGCGGCTATATTGCTCCCGAATATTTCTGTGACCGTGAAAAGGAAACGGAAGAGTTGCTTCGCTGGCTGTTGAACGAGAATAATGTGGCTATCATTTCTACCCGCCGTATGGGAAAGACCGGATTGATTCAGCATTGTTTTCAATTGGCAGAGGTGAAAGATCATTATTATACTTTTCTTATCGACATCTATGCAACGAAGACGCTTCGCGAGTTTGTTTTTCAATTGGGAAAAGCTATTCTTACTGCTTTAAAGCCTAAGGGACGGAAGACGTGGGAATTGTTCATCAATAGTCTGACATCGTTGAAGGCTGGATTCACCTTTGATATGTCTGGTATGCCTCAATGGAATATAGAGTTGGGAGATGTCAAATCACCGGAGACGACGCTGGATGAGATATTTCATTATTTTTCCTTATCAGACAAACCTTGTATTGTTGCAATTGATGAGTTTCAGCAAGTCGCTCAATATCCGGAAAAAAATACGGAAGCATTGCTCCGTACCTATATTCAGCATTGTCCTAATGCCCGCTTTGTGTTTGCCGGTTCTCAGCGTCATCTGATGGGAGAGATGTTTGTCAGCCCGCCCCGTCCTTTTTATCAGAGTGTGTCGATTCTTCATTTGGCAGCTATTGATAGGCAAAAATATATCGAATTTGCCCGGCATCATTTCAGAATGGCTCAAAAGGATATAGATGAGGAGGTTGTAGCTTCTTTGTATGATCGTTTTGAAGGAATTACCTGGTATCTTCAGAAAATATTGAATATCCTTTTTGCTGTAACTCCTCCCGGTGAGGTTTGTAATAAGGAGATGATTGAACAAGCCATACATTTTATCCTGGATTCTTATTCGTTTACCTATTCGGAATTGCTCTATCAGTTACCGGAAAAGCAAAAAGAATTACTGATTGCAATCTGTAAGGAGGGAAAAGCGACCGCATTGACTTCCGGGAAATTTATCCATAAATACAGTTTACCATCGAGCAGTTCGGTTCAATCTGCTTTAAAAGGCCTGTTGGAAAAGGATTTTGTAACCAAAGAAGGGGCTTTTTATATGGTTTATGACCGTTTCTTCTCTTTGTGGCTGAGACGTATGTAATATATTGCAGTTACAATCCTTAAAAACTCGTTTTAAACGAGATTTGAGTCTCTCATCGATTTGAACAAAAAAGTCCCGAAGTGTTTTGGCACTTCGGGACTTCATATGATATAAAAAGTCGCAATTACTTATTATACTTGCTCCAGTCTACATTGTGCATATCGCCGCTGGCAGCCAGTTCTTCGTGGAATGCGAAGCAACATTTCAGGTTTTGCGGGGTATGGCCCTTTACGCCCATTGCCAGATATTCTCTTAACAGAGGTTTGTAATCCGGGTGAACGCAATTGTCGATGATACAGTTGGCACGTTCGATCGGAGATTTACCGCGCAGGTCGGCTACACCGTATTCGGTGATGATGATCTTCACTGAGTGTTCGCTGTGATCCAGGTGAGATACCATCGGAACGAAAGCGCTGATCTTTCCCTCTTTCGCTGTAGAAGGAGTAGTGAAGATAGACAACATCGCTGAACGGGTAAAGTCGCCCGAACCACCAATACCGTTCATCATTCTTGTTCCTGATACATGAGTAGAATTGATATTTCCGAAGATGTCAGCTTCCAATGCTGTGTTGATAGCGATCAGGCCTAAGCGGCGGGCAACTTCCGGATTGTTGGAAATTTCCTGCGGACGAAGAAGGATCTTGTCCTTGAAGAAATCAAGATTTGCATAGATTTCGCGAATTACTTCATTACTTACAGATAATGAGCAACCGCTGGCAAATTTAACGCGGCCTTCTTTCATCAGACTGATTACCGCATCCTGGATAACTTCAGTATATACATTGAACGCAGGAATATTCTTGTTGGCTCCCATACAGCCCAAAACAGCGTTGGCAACATTACCTACACCACTCTGTAACGGAACGAATTCTTTCGGCAGACGGCCGGCTTCGATTTCACTTACCAGGAAGTCGGCAACATTTTTACCGATTGCCATTGTGACATCGTCCAGCGGAGAGAATTTACCACCTTCGTTTGGCTCTTCTGTCTTAACGATACCGACGATCTTAGCCGGATCAACCTTCACATAAGGAGTACCGATACGGTCGGAAGGAGTATAAACAGGAATTTCACGACGGTAAGGAGGATCAGCCGGTTCATAAATATCATGCATACCGCGTATTTCTTTCGGGTGGCGGCTGTTCAATTCAATGATGATGCGGTCAGCCATCCGGCAGATAGTCGGAAGGATACCGACACCGCTCGTCGGAACGATTTCACCGTCTTCGGTTACATCAGCAGCTTCAACGATGGCAACGTCGATTTTTCCCAGGAAACCGTAACGCAGGTCTTGTGCAAGTTCAGACAGGTGCATATCGAAATATTGTGCCCCGTGAGAATTCAGTAAAGCGCGCAGATCCTTATTTGACTGGTATGGAGTACGGAATTTGATTGCATTGGCACGAGCCAGTTCACCGTCCAGCTTGTCTCCGGTAGAAGCACCGGTAAACATACCGATCTGGAAAGGATTGCCTTTTTCATGTTCCTCCATTGCTTTTTTAGCAATGGCTCCCGGAACAACTTTCGGACATCCGGCAGGGGTAAAACCACTGAATCCTACGTTATCGTCGTGATGTACGAACGAAGCAGCTTCTTCAGCTGTAATGAATTTTAAAGCCATGATATTATACTGTTTTTATATTAGATAAATACTTGTTAGTCAGCTAAACGGCTGCAAAGGTATTAAAAAAGAATGTAGATTAATACTTGCGGTTGAGTATTTCTGAATAAATAACTGCTTTTCTTAACTCTTCGGCATTATTAAACTCAATATCTTCCAGCATGGAGTGTTCCTCTTCGGCAGGGAAGTTCATAGGTTGGGATGAACTGACTTTTGACTTTTGGATTTCCTGCTCGGTGGATAAAAATGGTTTTGAGGCAGGTGTCTTTTTTTTCTTTTTATGGATCGGTGCAGTTGGTGCTTCCGGCTTTTGAGGGGTAGTTGCCTCCTCCAGAATTTCCCAAAAACCTTTTCCCGAAGAGGTATTTTCCTCCGGGTATGAGTCGTGACCGGGCTGTCCGAGGACTTGTGTCGGGCGCTTTTTTTTGTTTTTTGAACTGAATAAACCGCTTATTGCTGCAACTATCAGAAAAACAATATAGATCCAATCGCCTACGTTATCCATAACTTTGATTATTTTTGCACTCCAAATGTACGAAGAATTATTGAATAGTGAAAGAGGTAAGAATTATAAAGGGTATAAAAGTAAATAAGGGTAACTTCACAGCCACCCTTATTCGATTTAACCAAAACCTTAACTATGAAAAAATTTACGTTTTTCGTATGCAAATATAGTGCTCGGAATTGAACTGTGCAAACCTTTGGAGGTTTATTTTTATAGAATACAGGATTTTAAATTTTATTAACGAAAACGGAATGACGAATCAGGAAAATGGCGTAGACTTAAAATCTACAGCCGCAAATGAGGAAAAAAAATTGTTCATCGAGACCTACGGGTGCCAGATGAATGTAGCGGACAGTGAGGTGGTCGCCTCCATTATGAAAATGGACGGATACACTCTGACTGACAAGATTGAAGACGCTGATGCTGTCTTCGTAAATACCTGTTCTGTGCGTGATAATGCGGAACAGAAGGTTTACGGGCGACTACAGTATTTCCAGTCGCTGAAACGCAAAAAGAAATCGCTGATCGTCGGCGTACTGGGATGTATGGCCGAACGGGTGAAAGAAGAGTTGATCAATGTGCATCATGCAGACCTCGTGGTCGGGCCGGATTCTTATATGGATTTGCCGAATCTGGTCGGGGCTGTCGAGCATGGGGAAAAGGCGATCAATGTGGAACTTTCTACACAGGAGACCTACAAAGATGTGATGCCGCTGAAGCTGGGTGGCGCGCATATCTCCGGTTTTGTGTCGATCATGCGCGGATGTAATAATTTCTGTACCTATTGCATCGTGCCCTATACCCGTGGCCGGGAACGTAGCCGGGATGTGGAAAGTATCCTGAATGAGATCCGGGATATGCGCGATAAAGGTTTTAAAGAAGCTACCCTGCTGGGGCAGAATGTCAACTCATATGCTTTTGAAAAAGATGGTGAAACTGTAACATTCCCGATGTTACTGGAGCGGGTTGCGCTGGAAGCTCCGAATATGCGTATCCGTTTTGTGACCTCCCATCCGAAAGATATGAGCGACGATACGCTTCGTGTGATTGCCGCCCATAATAATATATGTAAGTATATCCATCTTCCTGCCCAATCTGGCAGTTCGAAGATTTTGAAAGTGATGAACCGTAAATATACTCGTGAATGGTATCTGGACCGTATCGCTGCTATCCGTCGCATCGTGCCGGAAGCATCTATTGCTACCGACCTGTTCTGTGGTTTCCATTCGGAGACGGAAGAAGACTATCAGGAAACACTTTCGCTGATGCGTGAAGTGAGGTATGATGCCGCTTTCCTGTTCAAATATTCGGAACGTCCCGGAACCTATGCCGCCAAACATCTCCCGGATACCGTTTCGGAAGAAGAGAAAGTACGCCGTTTACAGGGGATGATCGATTTGCAGAATCAGTTATCCGAGGAAAGCAACCTGCGTGATATCGGTAAAGAGTTTGAAGTGCTGATCGAAGGATTTTCCAAGCGTTCGCGTGAACAGTTATTTGGCCGTACCAGCCAGAACAAGGTGGTTATTTTTGATAAGAAGAATTATAAAGTCGGTCAGTTTGTGAAAGTACGGATCAATCGTGCGTCTTCAGCAACGTTATTTGGTGAAACGATAGACTAATTGAATTGTATATCAAGTAGATAATAAGACACGGCTTTATGTCAGATTCTGATAAAAGCTGTGTCTTTTTTTATTCATAAGTAATTAGTTCTGATAGAACTGAGGTATTTATATCTTTTTAGAGACTGATTAATAAGGACTTATAAAACAGAGTCAAATATCGTTTTTCTTTAATAATAGAGCTAACTTGTTTAAAATAAACTATATTTGCGTGTCATAAATGGGTTAGTTCTATCAGAACTAATGCATTCTGTATTGTCTGTAGATACATGAAATATATAGTTTCTGATGGAATGAAGAGTGAAATGAGGTATGTAGAATTGTCTGATGCTCAATTGTGGAAATTGATAATTGAAAAGGATAAAGTTGCGTTTGAACAACTTTACCGGCGTTATTATTCTCCATTATTGGCATATGCTCTTTCTTTCTGTAATGATGAAGATATGGCAAAAGATTGCATTCAGGATTTATTTGTAAAGTTGTTTGTTTCAGAAACATTATCTTCGATTGAATATATTAGGGCCTATTTGTATAAATCACTTAGAAATCTTTTACTCGACAAATCGAGTAGGGTGGTTGGTAGTGTTAGTTTAGAAGAAAATATGGTTGCTGATTTTCTGGTGGAAGATGTAGAATTGGTACGATTGTTTGAAAAGGAAGATGACTATCTAGAGAAAAGTAGATTGTTGATGAATGCCTATAACCAGTTATCGGCGAACCAAAGGAATGCAATATATCTTTATTTTATCAAAGAGTTTTCGTGGGATGAAATGGCTGTGTCTTTAGATATTAATCCACATTCGTGTATGAATCTGGTAGCCCGTGCTGTTGCCAAATTGCAAAGGATGGTGGCAGGAGAGAAAAAAAAATAAATTTTTTTCTGAAAAAGTGAGGAGTAAAAATCTCTTTTCCAGTTATACTATTGTCAAGATAATAACATGGAAGAGAATTATAAACAATTTCAAAGAGTTACAGACCGATTAATTACTTATCTCCGCTTTCGTGATAATGAACGCAAGCAGGGTGAAGATGAAGTATGGGAAAAAATAGAGAAGGGACTTGTTTCAAAGAAAGTCTTTTCTTTGAAACGGCGTATTTATATGGGGATAACAGCTGTAGCTGCTGTGGTTATATTTTTATTTTTCTTTATTGAATATAAGCAACTCGGCAACTCTGATTCTCTGGACAAATATGTAGCATTACTGGAGGAGCCTGTTTTGGATAGCTCCCAGATTCAAGTCTATTTATCTTCTCAGGATAAAATAACTGTTGAAGAAAAGACTGCTTCGGTTACATATTCTTCTAAAGGAAGTGTATTAATTAATGAAGAAAAACAAGAAACCGACTCTTTGGAGAAAGTAGAACAAGAGTATAACCAGATTGTGGTACCGAAGGGAAAATATACCCACCTGACTCTATCCGATGGTTCAACCGTGCATATTAATTCCGGGACGCGTGTGGTTTATCCTCGTGTGTTTTCCGGTAATCACCGGGAAATATATGTGGAGGGAGAAGTTTGTCTGAATGTGACAAAAAATGAGAAACTCCCGTTTGTTGTTAAAACGACTTCCTTTGATGTAGAGGTATTGGGCACAACATTTAATGTGAGTGCATATAAGAATGACCGGAATAATGAAGTCGTGCTGGTTAATGGTTCTGTCCGTTTATCCGACCGGAATAAAAATAAGATAGAATTGAAGCCGGATCAGTTAGCTGCTATTAATAATGGGAAAATAGGAGCGGTAAAAAAAGTCGAAGCGGTAGATTATATTGCCTGGACAGATGGATTGCTGATCCTCCAATCCGAACCTTTATCCAATGTGTTTAAAAAGTTGGAACGTTTCTATGGAGTAACGATCGACGTATCTCCTGAGGCCAGCCAGTTGAAAATGCGCGGTAAAGTCGATTTGAAACAGTCGTTGGACGATTTGATCATCCTGATTTCTTCTACAGCCCCGATTGTGTGGACGAAGACAGATACGGGGTATTTCATTCATAAAAAAGAGAGATAGATGATATATTGTTTAACCTTAAATAAAATGATAAGCCTATGATATAAGAACACAGAAAATAAAAAATCCGGATAGTATTAGCGGTACTATCCGGAATCTCAGATTGAACCAATAGCATAAAGGTTAAATCCTTAAATCACAAAGATATGAATTATAATACATTTAAAATGAAGTGGATGATAAAAAAAATCAAAATCCTCTTCTTTGTTAATCTTTTTTTGACAATTTCGTTAAATCTTGATGCTGCTTCGATATCGAATTATGCTCAAGTAAAACAATTTACATTCCATTTTGAGAAAAGTAGAATACAAGACGTTTTTAATTATATAGAGCAAAACAGTGAGTTTGTATTCCTTTTTTACGAAAAAGTGTTGGACACGAATCGTAAAGTGAATGTTTCCGTAAAAGATGAATCCATAGAATCGGTGTTGAATAAGTTATTGAAGGATACTCCGGTGACATATGAGATTAAAGATCGTCAGGTTGTATTAAAAAAGAAAGAAGAGAGGCCTTTGCCTGTTTCTACATCGACTCCGCAGCAGCAAAAGAATGTGACGGGAAAGGTCATGGATGAGACAGGGGAACCGTTACCGGGGGTCGCTATTGTAGTTGAAGGTTCTCCACGTGGGGTAACAACGGATATCGACGGAACTTTTAGTATAGAAGTGAAGAATACCGATAAGCTGACATTCTCTTATTTGGGAATGGAACCTCAGACAATTCCGGTAGCAAGCAAGAAAGAATTGATCGTAACTTTGAAAGCAAAGGTGGATGAATTGGAAGAGGTAACGGTTGTTGCTTTTGCCAAACAGAAAAAAGAAAGTGTGATTGCCTCCGTTTCAACGATTAAACCTTCTGACCTGAAGGTCCCTTCCAGTAACTTGACGAATGCTTTTTCCGGGCGTATTGCAGGTATGATCTCTTATCAGCGTACGGGGGAACCTGGAGAAGATAATTCGGATTTCTTTATTCGTGGTGTGACGACTTTTGGTACCGGAAAGTCCAATCCATTGATCTTAATTGATGGAGTAGAGATGACTACAGAGGATCTGGCCCGTTTGACAACAGATGATATAGCCAGTTTTTCTATTATGAAAGATGCAAATGCAACCGCTCTTTACGGGGCTCGTGGTGCGAATGGTGTTATTCTTGTCAGTACCAAAGAAGGTAAAGAGGGAAAGGTCAGCATTTCCGTTCGTGCGGAAGGTTCGTTCTCTTCTCCGACTGAACAAGTGGGGATTGCTGATCCGGTCACTTATATGCGTATGCACAATGAAGCTGTGCGTACACGTGACCCGTTGGCTGCCTTACCTTATTCTACATCAAAAATAGTAAATACGGAAAAAGGATTAAATCCTCTCCAATATCCGGCTATCGATTGGCGTGATATGTTATTCAACAATCATACGTTCAATCAACGTTACAACATGAGTATTAGCGGCGGTGGTAAAATAGCCCGTTATTATGTAGCAGCAGCTTATAATAAGGACAATGGTATCATTAAGATGGATAAACGTAATAATTTTAATAATAATATCAGTATTAATAAGTATATATTGCGTTCGAATATTAATATAGACCTGACAAAATCGACTGAAATCGTTGTCCGTCTGCATGGGGCCTTTGATGATTATTCCGGTCCGTTAGACGGTGGATCGTCTTTATATAGTAAGGCCGTAAATGCCAGTCCTGTATTGTTCCAACCTTATTATCCGGCTGACGAATCAAATAAATATACTTCCCATATTCTTTTCGGTAATTATGGGGAAGGTAATTATTCGAATCCTTATGCCGATATGGTTAAAGGCTATCAGGAATATAGCCGTTCGACCATGTTAGCTCAATTTGAGGCAAAACAGAAACTGGATTTTATTACAGAAGGATTATCTGCAAGAGCATTGTTTAATGTGAACCGATATTCTAAACTGGGTAATTCAAATTCATATAAACCGTTTTATTATTCATATTCTGCCAATCCGGATAGTCCGGACTTATATAAATTGACAGCGTTGAATCCGGATGGCGGTACGGAATATCTGGAGTTTGCAACCGGGGCCCGGGAGGTAACCAGTACCTTGTATTTTGAAGGTGCGCTTGCTTATCAGAGAGAATTTAATGATAAGCATAATGTGTCCGGTATGTTAGTTTATACAATGCGCGATTATGTAGATAGTAATGCGGAGACATTGCAGTTGGCTCTTCCGCATCGTAATATAGGATTAGCCGGACGTTTTACTTATGGATACGATAGCCGTTATTTTGTGGAGGGTAACTTTGGTTATAATGGTTCCGAAAGGTTTGCTAAAAATGAACGTTTCGGTTTTTTCCCTTCTATCGGTTTAGGTTGGATAGTATCCAATGAGTCTTTTATGAAACCTTATTCCGGGTGGTTGAGCAAATTGAAATTGAAGGCTACATATGGATTAGTCGGTAACGACCAGATTGGCGAGGATAAAGACCGTTTCTTTTATCTTTCCCAAGTAAATGCAAATGATTCGGGGAAAGGATTTACTTTCGGTGAATATTTTAATTATACCAGAAATGGTGTTTCTATATCCCGTTATGAAGACCCTTTTATTACCTGGGAAATAGGAAAGAAAATGAATTTGGGACTTGAGTTGAATTTGTGGAATAGTTTGGAGTTGCAGGTAGATTACTTTACAGAACATCGTTCGAATATTCTACAGGAACGTGCATATATTCCGACTACAATGGGATTGCAGGCTACTCCTCAGGCTAATGTCGGTAAGGCAAAAGGAGGAGGTATAGATATTTCTCTTGACTATAATCATTCTTTCTCAAAAGATTTATGGGCATCTATGCGTGGTAATTTCACTTATGCAAGTAGTGAATATGTGGAATATGAAGAACCCGATTACAGTGATACTCCCTGGTTGTCACGTAAAGGAAAGAAAATATCCCAGACATGGGGATTGGTTGCTGAACGTTTATTTCTGGATGAAGAAGAGGTCAAAAATTCACCAAGACAAACTTTTGGTGATTATGGTGCCGGTGATATCAAGTATAAGGATATTAATGGTGACCAGATTATTGATGACCGTGATATGGTGCCTATCGGCTTCCCGAAAACTCCGGAGATAAATTATGGTTTCGGTCTTTCCGCGGGTTATAAAAGTTTTGATTTCTCTTGTTTCTTCCAGGGTTCGGCTCGTTCTTCTTTCTGGATTGATCCTGCAAAAACTGCTCCATTTGTAGGAAATACAGCTCCGAGGGCCTTGTTACAATATTATGCAGATGACCATTGGTCTGAAGATAATAAAAATATTTACGCTTTGTGGCCCAGGCTATCGGCTAGTCAGGTCAAAAATAATGAGCAAACCAGTACCTGGTTTATGCGGGATGGTGCATTCATTCGTTTAAAAACGGTAGAAGTAGGCTATTCTTTGCCTCAGAAATGGGTAAAAGCAATAAATCTAGCTAATGTGAGGCTTTATGTGACCGGCAACAACCTTTGTGTCTGGTCGAAATTTAAAATGTGGGATCCTGAGCTGGCTGGTAATGCTTTTAATTACCCGTTACAGCGTGTGTTTAATTTTGGAGTCAATATTAACTTATAAATCAGAATATTATGAAATGCTTTTCGAGATTGATCATAATTGCATTGACTTTTTTCTCTACCTCATGTGCAGATTATCTGGATATTGTGCCGGATGATATTGCAACGATAGAGAAATCGTTTAATAATAGGGCGGCAGCAGAACGTTTCTTCTTTACTTGTTACAGTTATCTTCCGAATCCGACGGATATTTGGAGTAGTACGGAGTTGATGACCGGAGATGAGATATGGTGGGATATTGATCAGCCTAACTGGGTCACTAATCCGGTGACTTATATTGCCAAAGGAAGTCAGAATGCCAATAACCCGTACCTGAATTATTGGGACGGCGAACAAAGTGGAAAGAAATTGTTTGTGGCAATACGCGACTGCAATATTTTTCTGGAAAATATTGACCGGGTACATGATATGGAGGATTATGAAAGAAACCGTTGGATTTCGGAAGTCAAATTTTTGAAAGCCTATTATCATTACTATTTAATGACTTTATACGGACCTGTTCCAATCATTGATGAGAACTTACCGGTTTCGGCTTCTCCGGAAGATGTTCGTGTATACCGGGAGCCGGTGGATGATGTTGTGGAATATATTGTAAATTTGATAAATGAGGCTATCCCCGACCTTCCGCTTGAAATCGCAGATAAGACAAATGAAGCTGGACGTATCACGCAGCCTATAGCCGTTGCTATTAAAGCAAAAGCTTTAGTCTGGGCTGCCAGCCCGTTATTTAACGGTAATGCGGATTATATACATTTTGTAGATAATCAGGGACGGAAACTGATAGACACTGAATTTAAAGTGGAGAAATGGCAACGTGCGGCGACAGCACTAAAAAATGCGATAGATACCTGTGAGCTGGCAGGACATCAATTGTATACTTTTAGACCGACCACTTCTATATCTGATACAACTGCATTAAAGTTGACACTTCGTTCTGCATTTTCTGAAAAATGGAATAAAGAGGTTGTTTGGGGATCGACACATGATGTGGGAGCTTTACAAAAATATTGTATGCCTCACCTGGTCGTAAACAATCTGGGGAACGGAACAAATGAAATATGTGCTACTCTGAAGATTGCAGAACAGTTTTATACTGAAAACGGTATTCCTATCGATGAGGATCCTTCATGGGACTACGAAAACAGATACGATACGCAAAAGGTTACGGATAAGGATAAGTTTTATCTGGAACCGGGTGAGGTGACAGCCAAGCTTCATTTTAACCGAGAACCTCGTTTTTATGCGACCCTGGGATTTGACAGATCTGTTTTTGAAGGTGCCGGTAAAATTACGGATAATGATAAATGGTATCTGCATGCTCGTAAGAGTGAAATATCCGGGTTCAGAAGTACGGGTGAACATATTCCGACCGGCTATTTTATTAAGAAGTTGATCAATTATGAAACAACTGCAGGGACGGCTTCCAATACTTATAACGGAGTTCGTTATTCATTTCCGCTAGTTCGTATGTCCGATCTCTATCTTTTATATGCCGAGGCTTTGAATGAAGCAAACTCTACTCCTGTGGCGGACGTTTATGGATATATTGATAAAGTTCGGGAGCGTGCCGGATTAAAAGGTGTTGTTGAATCCTGGAAGAAATCTAAACTGGCTAATAAACCGAATACACAGGAAGGAATGAGAGAGATCATTCATCAGGAACGTCTGAATGAACTGGCTTGTGAAGGGGTTCGAGCCGGTGATTTGCGCCGTTGGAAAGAAGCCATGGATTATTTGAATCAACCGGTCAGAGGCTGGAATTATCAAGGAGAAACAGTCGACTCTTATTATACGGTGGTTACTTATGCTAACCGTATATTTAAGACTAAAGATTATCTATGGCCAATTAAAACAAATTCTATAACAATTAATTCGAATCTGGTACAGAATCCTGGCTGGGAGTAATATCTAGAAATAATAAAAGAGAACGTTATGAAACAGTTAATATATTCATTTTTCTTGTTGGTATTGATCTCATGTGCAGAAGATCATATCGGACAAACTCCAACGGATGGTACAGCCCCATCAACGATCACGGCAGTGGAGGTAGAAAGTACACCCGGTGGGGCTAAGATATCGTATACAATACCTAAAGAAACCGATATCTCATATGTGAAGGGTGTTTATTATGTTAATAACCGGGAACATGTGGTGAGGTCTTCGATTTATAAAAACAGTTTGGAAATTGAAGGTTTGGGAACGACGGACCCATTAGATGTCACATTATATGTCGTTGATCATAGTGAGAATGTTTCTGAACCGTTCGTGGTGACCATCAACCCGTCAACGCCGATAGTCGATCTTATATTGAGCTCTGTAAAATTGCAGGCAGACTTTGGAGGTGTCAATGCTACCTGGGACAATGAATTAGGCTCTGAGATAGGTTTAACTATAATGGCGACAAACAGTAAAGGTGAATTGGAAGATGGGGAAACATATTATTCGAATATGAAAGAAGGTGATTATTCCTTTAGAGGTTATGATGATATCAAACGAGTGTTTGCCTTATATCTGACTGATAAGTGGGGAAATGTTTCTGATACCATTAAACAGGAGGTTTCTCCGTATTATGAAATGCAGTTGGATAAGAGTAAGCATAAACGACTTCTTTTACCGAAAGATCGTAACACCAATTATAGTGCAGGTATGACATTCGAAAAAATGTTTGATAATAGTCTTTCGAGTATGTGGCATACGACAGAGAAAGATGGAACTATACCAATCTATTTCACAGTGGATTTAGGTGTCGATGCAAAATTGAGTCGTTTTAAGCTGTATCATCGTGACGGCACGTCCTGGTTCTATAAACATTACAACCCTAAAACATTCGAAGTATGGGCTACCGATACTTATAAAGAAGGAATGGATGATGAGTATTGGACGGAAGAGTGGAAAAAGGACTGGGTACAAGTTGGTGATTTTCTCACTTTGAAGCCTTCGGGTGAAGGCGATGTAACCAATGAGGATGCGGAATATGCATCTAAAGGCTTTGAATTTTCCGCACCTTTAGATTTGAAAAAAGTACGTTATCTGCGTTTTGTTGTGAAAAGTACATGGTCGGGAGCTGCTTATTTGCATATTGCTGAATTGACTTTCTGGGGTAATGATCAATAAACTATTAAAATGAGAATCAGAATGAAAAGTATAATAAAAAACATTGCAGGGTTTATTTGTGTTATCATAGGATTAAACAGTTGTGAAAATATCAATGATGTACATGAGGAGTATCTGAAAAGGGGAGAAGAAATCTATACTGGCGTTGTAGATTCATTGGAGGCCTATCCTGGAAATGAGCGTATTAAATTTACTTGGATGATCAATGCGGATCCTCGTATTACTAAAACAGTAATTTACTGGAATGACGGGGGAGATTCTGCTGTTGTAGAAGTGAATCGTACTCAACCAGGTGTTATGCGGATGGAAACAAATTTGAATCTGCCTGAGAATAGCTATATTTTTAAATTTGTGACAAAAGATGACGAAGGGCATAAATCGTTAAATGTAGAAAAAACAGCAGATATTTACGGTTCCAAATATGTTTCGACTTTGCGAAACAGGGAAATACGAACAGTAGTAGCTCAGGAAGGTAATAGCGTTAAGTTGACCTGGAGTTCAATAGAGAGCGAGACTTTATTGTATACCATGATCATTTATACAGATAATACTGATCCGTCTAATCCTAAAATAGTTGAGGAGAAAGTGGAGAATGATACATCGGAGACTGTTCTCTCAAACTTGAAAGCAGGAGATGAATTTACCGTGGTGTCTGTTTATCAACCATTTGGCTCTCTGGATACCTTTGAAGCGAGTGCAACGGTTTATCATGTCTCGATTGCGGAATAGTAACTGAAAGATGATTATGAACTGATGGTATGCAGATAATACGTTCGAGAGGTGTTATTTTGCATACCATTAGTATGTTCGGAGATCGTTTATTCTAAATAGTAGAATGTATAAATGAGATAACAAACAAGATATTCGAAATGAAACAGAAAATAGCATTCTTTATTCTTACATTACTCTGTATTGGATGTACAAAAGATCCGCAGATTCAGGCCGCTTATGATTTGATCGAGCGTGTTACGGCCGGCTACGGCCAACTGTTTAAACTGGAATTGATAGAACCTGTCAACGGGGAAGACGCTTACGAGATCGCATCCACTGATGGAAAAATACTTCTTCGGGGTAACAACACCGTTTCCCTGGCAACGGCTTACAATCAATATCTGAAATATACTTGCAATGCACATGTTTCTTGGTTTGGCAACCAGCTTGATTTACCGGAACAATTGCCGCTTCCGGAAAAGGGAATAAAAAATACGATTAATGGCAAGTATAGAGTGTATATGAATTATTGTACCGGCAGTTATACCGCCTCCTGGTGGGACTGGGAGCGTTGGCAGAAGGAGCTGGATTATATGGCGATGAACTCCATTAATATGCCGCTCTCGGTTGTCGGACTTGAAGCGGTCTGGTATAATACATTGCTGAAATACAATTTTACAGATGAAGAAGCACGTGCCTTCCTGGCTGGTCCCGGACATTTTGCCTGGCAATGGATGCAAAATCTGCAAAGCTATGGCGGTCCGTTACCTAAATCCTGGATAGACAGCCATGTGGAACTGGGAAAAAAGGTCATCAACCGTCAATTGGAATTGGGAATGCAGCCTATACAGCAAGGATTTTCCGGTTATGTACCGCGTGAACTGAAAAATAAATATCCTGATGCAAAAATACAGTTGCAACCTTCCTGGTGTGGTTTTACCGGTACTGCGCAACTGGATCCGACCGATTCGTTGTTCAGTGCTTTCGGTCGTGATTTCCTGGAAGAAGAAAAGAAACTGTTTGGTGCGCATGGCGTGTATGCTGCCGATCCGTTTCATGAAAGCCGGCCGCCGATCGATACCCCGGAATACCTGAGTGCCGTTGGAAATTCCATCTATAAATTATTTCAGGATTTCGATCCTTCTGCTTCCTGGGCGATGCAGGCCTGGAGCCTTCGCGAGCCGATCGTAAAAGCTGTTCCCAAAGAACATCTTCTGATACTCGACCTGAACGGGGGGAGAAGCAGACAGGAAAATACTTGTTGGGGGTATCCTGTAGTTGCAGGTAACCTGCATAACTTCGGAGGCCGTATCAACCTGCATGGCGATTTACGTTTGCTGGCATCTAATCAATATGCTGTTGCCAAACAGAAATCACCTAATGTTTGCGGTTCCGGTTTGTTTATGGAATCGATTGAACAAAATCCGGTTTATTATGACCTGGCTTTTGAAATGCCGCTTCATGCCGATGAAGTGGATATCGAAGAATGGCTGGGTAATTATGTGGAGCGTCGTTATGGTGCAGTTTCTGAAAATGCGCATAAAGCTTGGTTGCATCTGCTTGAAGGTCCGTATCGTCCCGGTACGAATGGTACGGAACGTAGTTCTATTATTGCAGCCCGTCCGGCATTGAATGTAAAAAAATCAGGTCCGAATGCCGGATTAGGCATTCCGTACTCTCCTTTACTGGTAATCCAGGCACAGGGCTTACTTTTGAAAGATGCCGATAAGCTGAATGCTTCTACTCCATATCGTTTCGATGTGGTCGATATTCAGCGGCAATTAATGTCGAACCTGGGACAGGCCATCCACAAAAAAGTGGCAGAAGCATTTGTAAAGAAAGACAAAGCGGCTTTCACTTTACATAGTAACCGTTTTCTGGAAATGCTTCGTGACGTAGATGTTTTGCTGCGTACACGTCCGGAATTCAATTTCGATAAATGGCTGACCGATGCCCGTAGCTGGGGCACTACGAATGAGGAAAAAGACTTGTTCGAAAAAGATGCCACGGCATTAGTGACTGTCTGGGGAGCTGATGGCGATCCGCTGATCTTCGATTACTCCTGGCGTAAGTGGACCGGCCTGATCGATAGCTATTACCTGAAACGTTGGGAAAAGTTTTATGCCATGTTGCAGGAACATTTGGATGAAGGAAAAGAGTATTCGGAAAAAGGTCTTCCTATGACTCATGGTCGTGAAGCCTTTCGCGCGAATGACTTCTATAGCGAGCTTGGCGACTGGGAATTGGAGTTCGTCTCCCGGACCAATAAAGTCCGTACTCCGATCACGCAGGGTGACGAAATAGAGACGGCTCTGAAGATGTATAAAAAATATGTAACCCTGGCCAGGGAATATTATCAGGATGAAATGAAAGCTGATAATATTCAGGAAGGTGACATTTTTGAGAATCTGGGCGAATGATCTGATTATTATAATTTGTTCTTTCTATTATTTATTCGGGTGTCGGTTTGTTTCTAACTGACACCCGAATTGTTTATTATGGAAAATCATCTGGAAGTAAGAATTTTTGTTTATATCTTTTTTTATATGTTATTGTATTGATTTACAGAGTAGAATAATGTCTGGGTTTTTAAATGAGACGATTAACCCGAGTCAAATGATATTCAATGAGAGAAGGATAAATTAACAGAGTTCTCGTAGGACTACGTTCTTAGTAAATGCAAATTTATACATATATTTATTTATATGAATTAAATAGCATGGAAAAATATAGCAAAACTGCCGTATAACATATATTCCTTTTCTACTGGTTATATTGTTGTGAAAATTTTGCTTTAGATGATTTTATTGATTTGGCATTTACTTGATATACGGTTCTGTTCCTGATTTATGCATATTCATCATTCCTTCCCTATTCTTTGTAATTGTGATTTGTTGAATAAAATATATTAAATAGCTTGGTCGGTGTTTATTTTCCTTACTTTAAATCAAGAAACCTAACATGTTGTTTTATATTGCATTATGTGCCATCCGCAAAGTAAACCATCCTGATGATTTACATAAGTCCTACGAGAACTTAGTATTATAGACTTAATACTACAATCTAAATGTAAAATTATGAGAAGAAGAATGATGTTATTGCTTACCTGTTGTATAATGGGTGTAGGTTTGGTGATGGCTCAGTCGTCTAAGGTAACCGGTAAAGTTCTTTCCGACGAGGATGGAGAAGCGATTATTGGAGCGACTGTGATGGTGAAAGGGACAACTATCGGTACTGTAACTGATGCTGATGGTTTTTTCAATTTGAGTAATGTCCCGAATTCGGCTAAGGTTCTGGAAATCTCGTTCGTCGGAATGGAAACGATGACCGTTAAAATCGCTCCGAATCTGACAATCCGGATGAAAAACTCTTCAGAGATGCTGGATGAAGTGCTGGTTACAGGAACCTATGGTTCGGCAAAGAAATTAGGTTCAATGGTCGGCTCTGTTGCAGCTGTTAAATCAGAAAAGATTTCTAACCGTCCGAGTGCGAACTTTGCTGACGCTTTGCAAGGACAGGTTGCCGGTTTACAGGTATATACCTCTTCCGGCGAACCGAGCGAAAATGTTTCAATGCGTTTGCGTGGTGTCGGTTCTATCAATTCTTCTACGGAGCCTTTATTCGTTTTGGACGGTTCCCCGATTTCCAGCGGTGTTTTTACTGCTTTGAACCCGAGTGATATCGAAAATGTCACTGTTTTGAAGGATGCATCGTCAACATCCATTTACGGGTCACGTGCGGCAAACGGTGTCGTGATAATTACAACAAAGCGTGGTAAAGGTTCAAAACCTACCGTTAGTGTTAAAGGACAGTATGGCTTTTCACAGCCGGCATTGCCTACTACGGAAATGATGAATACGACACAGTATTATAATTTATGGAAAACAATTAAACCCGGAGCAAATCTTTCTACGGTTGAAAAATACATGAATATGGGGATTTCTACCGATTGGGCTGATTATTTCCTGAATGATAATGCCCCGACATGGCAATTGGATGCAAGTATCACAGGGGTAGCAAATAATACAAATTATTTTATTTCAGCTAGTCATTATGATGCGGACGGTGTGGAACCAGCTTCCGGTATGCGCCGTGAAACTTTGCGTAGTAATATCGACTCAAAAGTGTTCAGCTGGCTGCGGGTAGGGCTGAATTTAGGTTTGTCTTATGAAGATTTTGAAACAAACGGATTTGCCAGTACCGGTAATAGCTGGTATAATGTGGGTACTTTGAGCCGTTGGGCTGTCCCTTATGAAACTCCTTATGAAATTATTGAAAATGCCGATGGCAGCATTTCTTATGGCAAACGAAAAGATTTACTGGATGTGCTGGGACTCTGGAATCCCTATTATTTATTGGAAAATCAACCGACCGAAAAGAATAAAATTCGTCTTTATGGAAATATGTTCGAAGAACTGACTCCGGTTAAGGGTTTGACAATTCGTGCCGCTCAAGCTATGGATGCGTTTGATTACAGGTATCGCTATAAAAGTTTGCCGGCCAGATATAATAATTATTCGGGTAGCGCTGCCGAAACTTTCCAGCGGTATTCTTCTTTTACGTTGACTAATACGGCTGAATATAAGTTCGATATCAATAAGTTGCATAATATTACAGCTTTGGTCGGACAGGAATCGATCATATACGATGGCAGTTCTTTCGGAACCAGTGTAGACGGTATAACGGATTCTCGTTTGTCGATGGTAAGTCATGGTACCACTTACAAAGCGCCGAGTGCCAGTCTGAAAAAGAAAACGATGAACTCTTTCTTTGCACGCGCAGAATATAATTTCAATGAAAAATATTATCTGGATGCCTCTTACCGTACGGATGGTTCTTCTTTATTTGGAGTAAACAAACGTTGGGCTTCCTTCTTTTCTGTAGGGGCTATGTGGAATATGAAGGAAGAACAGTTCCTGGCGGATGTAGAATGGCTGGACGAATTGCGAGTGAAAGCCAGTTATGGTACAACCGGTAACTCTGCATTTGATGGTGACCCGTATTACCCGTCTTTAGGATTGATCGGTACAGGTCTTTACAACGGAAACCAGAGTTTCGGAGTTTCTTCCGTGCAAAATGACGATCTGACTTGGGAAAAACAAAAAACACTGAATATCGGTTTCAATTCGCGTTTCTTTAATCGCCTGAGCGTCGACTTTGACTTCTATAATAAGGTGACGACGGATATGTTGATGACGATCCCGTTCTCTTATACAACCGGACATGGCTCAGGATGGGGAAATATTGGCAGTATGTTCAACCGTGGTATTGAACTTACCGCATCTTATGATATAATCTCCAATAAGGATCTCTTCTGGAGTGTTTCGGCCAATATAAACTATAACAAGAACCAGATTACAGAATTGTTTGGCGGACGTGATGAATATGTTGTAGCCAATACCGGTGTTAAATATGAAGTGGGCAAAACGTATGGCGATTTCTATTATGTGAGATGGAAAGGCGTTGATCCGCAGGACGGACAGCAAATATGGCTGGACAAAGACGGGAATGAAACAAAAACCTACTCCGAGGATAATGCCGTATTTACCGGTAAAAATCAGTTTGCTCCCTGGGTAGGTGGTTTCAATACTCAGTTTTCCTGGAAGGGCTTCACGCTGAATGCGGACTTTTCTTTCATGTTGGGTAAATATATGATCGACAATAACCGGTACTTCGTTGAAAATCCGAATTTCGTCGGACAGTTAAACCAGGCTGTCGTAATGGAAAATATGTGGACAACACCAGGGCAGATAACGGATATTCCGGCTGCGAATTCTGCCATTCAATTTGATACTCATCTGATTGAGAATGCGTCGTTTATGCGTTTGAAGAATTTGACGATCGGCTATAACTTGCCGGATAATTTGTTGAGAAAAACAGGTTTTATCCGTGGTGTCAGGGTATTTGCTGTAGGTCGTAACTTATTGACTGTTACAAAATATCAGGGAGCAGACCCGGAAGTGGATTCTAACTTGCAGTTGGGTAAATATCCGAATACTCGTCAGTTCTCATTTGGTGCTGAATTTACGTTCTAATAATTTGTAAAAAGAAGAAAATCATGAAGAAAAAATCTATTATATTGTCAGTTGCTACCTGTTGTTTTGCTGCTTTTACAGCTTGCGATATGGATTTGGCTTCGGAAACAAGCATACCTACCAATCAGTCTGTTCAGTCTGTCCAGGACTGTGGAAAATATAGTAATTTGTTTCATGCGGAATGGCGTGGCTATGTGCAAAATAGCTATACTATGGATGCGTTGGTACAGTCCGGACTGATTACGGCTACGGCTGATTACGGAAATACGTATGGTGCTTTTTACCGCTGGGACTATACCATTACAGACGGAGCTTTTTCCGGTTGCTGGAGCGATAATTATAATTTTATAGCAAACGCTAACGTCCTGTTGAAGGGGGCAGAAGCTTTATTAGCTGATAATTCGTTATCGGATGACGATCGGAAAGAAATCCGGCTTTATATGGGGCATGCTTATTTTACAAGAGCATATGCTTATTTTGAGTTGGCTCTCCATTTCTGTAAGAACTATGATCCGTCCTCCGCTGCTAACGAATATGGTATTCCTCTTGTTGAAGAATATAATTCGACACCATCTATTGCCGGAACATATCCGGGGCGTAGCACGTTGGAGGAGACTTATAAACAGATCGACAGCGATCTGGCAAAAGCAGAAGAATATGTAACGACAGCAGGAGAGATAAACTCCGCTTATATCACGGCTGATGTGGTAAAAGCATTGAAAGCCAGAATTGCTTTGGAAAAAGAGGACTACCAAACTGCTATATCTACAGCTACCGCGCTGGTAAACAGTGGTACCTATCCATTGATGACGGATGGAGATGCTTATGCCGATATGTGGTTGCATGACAACGGAACGGAAGCCATCTGGCAGTTTGCCATGGTGAAAGCCAAGGAAACAGGACCGAACGCCCTGGGTAGCGCATTCAGCGGTATTATCGATAAATTACCCCGCCCTTCTTATTTGCCGACTAACACAGTATTGAATTTGTATGATAAAGACAATGATATTCGTTATAACGCTTATTTTACGTATGATTCAATCGATGCCCAGACTGTTCCGGATTTTATGATTACTTATTGTAAGAAATGGCCGGGTAACCCTGAATTATATGAAGGAAAGAGCAATAACATAAATAAGACCAAGGCTTTCCGTATTTCTGAAATGTATCTGATTGCGGCTGAGGCTTATGCGATGTCGGGAGATGAAACGAATGCTTCCGCGATGTTGAATAAACTGAAGACTGCCCGTGTGAAAGGATGGAGCGATAAATCTTATAAAGGGGATGCTTTGATAAAAGAAATTCAGGATGAGTATGTACGCGAATTATTCGGTGAACAGCCTTATTTATTTGACTTGAAACGTTGGAAGAAAGGGCTGAACCGTTCTTCAAGCGAAGCTCAGGATATTTCTTACCTGCCTGCTTTAGGTACGGATATGGTAAAGTCTGCCGACGATCATATGTGGGTATGGCCGATCCCTAAAGATGAGATCGATGCGAATCCGCAGATCAAAGGGCAGCAGAATGCTGGGTATTGATAACCCTGGCAATATTTTACACGAAATGAAATTTTAATATAATTCCAAACCTTACATAACACACTTAAAAAAATAGAGGGAATGGTCCAATGGGAATTGTGCCATTCCCGATTTTAAAAGAATTATTGAACCTAATTGATAGTTTACCAAAACGATCAATCTTCTCAACAGACCCGGCGGAGGTCGTTTCTGAATGCTCGGAATATATAATTTCCTAACCTTAAGAAATATAGTATGAAACAAACACAATTATATTACGCATTAATGTTGTTCTTTCTGGTGTTATGCTCTTGCGAAGACGATATTCCACTTTTCCCGGAGGAGAATGAGTTTATGTCCTTATCGACAAAATCTTCGATTACGCTAGACGAGAATATATTACAAATCCAGGCTACTGTGCAAAAAGTGGATAGTGCCATTCCTTTTTTCAATCGGTTTAAGGAGTTGTATGGTAATCCATTATGGCAGTATGCTATTCCAATGGGGGAAGAAGACGAGAGGGATATCTCTTTCTTTGTCCCGATATATAAGGATAATACGAAAAGGATCATCAATACTATCTGGTTTTTCGATTTGGTAGGAGATACTCTTCGTTACAAAACAATCACCCGCGATAATGACTCTATTTGCTATTATCAGCAAGATTTTGTATTTGATGAGTTAAGTTGTAATATATTCGGGGATGAATCTACGGCAAAGATAAAATTTGAGGCATCTCCTCAGACCCGTAGTTGGGTGAAAGAGTATTACGATTGCCATTATGGAATTATTCAATGGGGAGAAGTCGAGGTGCATAAAGAGTTGTATTGTAAGGAACGATTCGTATGGAAACAGGAAACAGTCACAGGTGTTACTGATAACAACCCGATTATCGGCGGTGAAACACCAATAGGTGGCGGTGGAGGTACACCTTCCCCTTCCCCGGATGAAGAGAAAAAACTGACATCAAATAATCTGATGACATCGGTCGCAGAAATAAAGAAGATGATGAAAGAGTTGGGATGTGATATTGATGATGTAACAATAGAATTGGGAATAGAGTGTGGTTCCAATGCACGAGTTAGTGTGGATGAAAAAAACGGGGCAAAAACGATAGAAATATGTAACAAATTTTTCGATTATGAATATAAAGATCAGATTTCTATCCTCTACCATGAAGCTTATCATTGTACTCATGATAGACCTTGGTCTAATAAGGAACGAATGTCTTTAGATCCTCCTCTTATAATTGAAATACCAGAGGTACACATGAATTATTTGAGAGATTATGTATACGATCTTATCCTTCCTAATGAAAAGCAAGGATATATTGATTCTTGGGATAAAAAAATAGAATATTTAAATTGTCCAGAATATTATGAAAATGAAATAAATGCTTATAAATCAGAGAGAATTACTATGCCGAATGTTTCGGCTAAATATAATCAGGAAAGAGAATATATGTTTTGGAAGAATAGTATTCTTGGAAATAAATCATCAACAATGTATAATCATCAAAAATAAAGTAATATGAAAAAGAAATTTATACATACTTTACTGTTTATACTAGCAGTATTATTTATGATACATACGGCTACCCTTTATGCACAAGTGTCTGTCGTGAGAAAAGAAAAAGGTTTTGAAGTGAAAGACTCGTTAATAGTAAATCAATCCTTTGACCGAGAAAGGAAGGTTCTGACTCTCGAAATCAAAAATGGATTTGATAATAAAGTAATGCTTAGTAATCCTCATACATCTCTGCCTTTTTTATTGAATTATATTACAGAGGAAGGAAAAAAAGAATCCTTCCCACACCCTTTAGGCTTATCTGATACAGCACGTGTTATTTGGTTAAAGTCAGATAGTTCTTGGGTTGTTAATTATAAATGGGATCATTATTTGAAGTCAAATACAAAACAAATATCTCTTTGGGGAAAATTAGTTTATTCTGTATTTGACGAAAATGATCACTCACAAGGCATTTTTCTTCAATATATAGAAGAAAAGTATTTTGATTATCGGTAAATGAACGTTATTAGTTTTTTCAATTCTCATTATTCTCATATTTTATATTTACATTTTTTTGGTTTTAGTGAAATGAAAAGAAAACTTATATGTACAATATTTATTATGGTAGCAGGTTTGTTTTGGCTACATATAGTTAATGCACAAGATACTATAGTAATGGGAAATAAAGATCTAGAGATAAAAGGTTCTTTAACGGTGAATCAGTTCTTCGATAAAAAAAATAAGCTTTTGACTCTCGAAATCAAAAATGAGTTTAATTATAAGATAATGCTTAGTAATCCATATTCTTCACCTCTTTTTTTGTTGAATTATATTACAGAAGAAGGAAAAGAAGAAACCTATCCATATTCTTTAGGCTTATCTGATACAGCACGTTTTGTTTGGGTAAATCCTGACAGTAGTTTGATTATAAATTATTATTGTGAAAAATACCTAAAACCAACAACTAGGCAGATATACCTTTGGGGCAGATTTCTTTATGCCATAGAAGATAAACAAGGTAAGATATTGGTTGTTTATGCTCATGTAATCGATGAAAAAAGGTTTGATTATTAGTGTTGCATAATAAATTTACGTCATCCATTATGTACAATTTTAAAAACATATAAATATGAAGAGACTTAATCTTATATTAATTTGTTTGATCGGAATATGTAGTATGAATGCTCAGAATATTCCTGATTTGAGATATTTTGAGGTATCTAAGAAGTTTGAAAAACGTATTGTTCTACGCGTTCCGTCTTTTCCAAAACCGGAAGGTAATTCCGGAAGTTTTCGTAGCACACCTGAATCTGACATTCATGGGTTGTTTGGCAAGAAAATGCATTTAATGCTGGAATCTTATTTCACGGATCGGGATTGGAGTGATAAAAGAGATTGGTTAAAGAAATATGGACCATCTTATTCAATTTATTTCGATAAGAACATGAAGATATTTGCGTATAGCATTATGTTAAAGCCGGAGGTATTTACGCAAATGTCTGAAGAGTATCTTAAAGGTTTTGGGGAGGAATTGATGAAAATGGATCTTCGCCCTTATTTTGAAATAGAGGAAAAAGATAAGGAGACTTTTACCTGGGGAGCAGTGCATGTCTGGGTTGCTATACGATACAGGGAAAGAAAGTGACATACATTTTTATAAACACACTGATAAGGGAATGGTCAGATGTGAATCTCGCCATTTCCCGTTTTTTCAAGTTTCTATATGCTTTTAATCGGTAGGTTTGCATGCCTAGAATCATTTGGAATTCTTTTGGTAATTGTCTTTAATTGGTTAAATAATTATAAACCAGAGGCTGTTCCATAAATTCTTTTTTTCTTTGCAGAAAAATTGGGAGGTATGCACCCTGTGCGTATCTCCCCAATTTATTGAATAATAATAAGGTTACGTCTGATGGCTGAAAATAATAAGGTTAACTCGGTTTCTTTCTTTAATTCTCGTCTTACTTCCATCATAAGTATCGCCCTGGTGCTTTTCCTGCTCGGGTTGATTTTGTTGATGGGGTTGCTTGGAAACCAGTTGTCGGTTTATGTCAGGGAAAATATATCATTTTCTATTGTATTGAAAGACAATCAGAAAGAAGCTGATATCAAGAGGATGCAGAAGAGCCTGGACGCGCTTCCTTTTATCAAATCTACCGAATATATATCGAAAGAACAGGCAGCGAAGGAACTGGAAGAAGAATTGGGTGAGAATCCGGAAACTTTCCTCGGCTTTAATCCGTTGCAGGCATCTATCGAAGTGAAGCTGCATTCCGAATATGCAAACCCGGACAGCCTGCAGCATATCGAAAAGAAAATCAAAACATATACCTCTGTATCCGACCTGCTTTACCGGAAGGATATGATGCAGATGGTGAACGATAATATGAAACGCTTGAGCATTATCCTGCTCACATTGGCTGTTATGCTGATGGCTATATCGTTTGTCCTGATCAGCAATACGATCCGTTTGCTGATTTATTCCAAACGTTTTTTGATCCATACAATGAAATTGGTGGGAGCTACTTCCGGGTTTATCCGGCGCCCTTTTGTGCGCTATAATGTGGTAAGCGGTATTTTTGCATCCATCCTGGCAATATTAATGCTGACCGGTTCGTTATATTATTTACAACACGAATTGGACGGTTTTATCCAGCTATTGGATGTGAAGGCTTTACTGGTTGTATATGCGGCGGTGTTCCTGCTGGGAATCCTGTTGTCGGTAACGGCTACCGTATTTGCTGTAAACAAGTACCTCCGTATGGGTGTTGATAAGTTGTATTATATATAATAAACAAAGAGAGATGGCTAAGAGAGATTTTGCTTTCGGAAAAGAAAATTTTATTCTGATCGCGGTTGCAGTGGCGGTGATCATTGTGGGTTTTATGTTGATGAGTGGCGGCGGTTCTGGTGATACGACCAGTTTTAACCCGGAGATATTCAGTACACGTCGTATCGTTGTTGCTCCGGTAGTAACTGTGATCGGGTTCGGCCTGATGATTGTAGGAATCCTGAAAAACAGCAAAGGTAAAGAAATCGCAGAATGAGTTGGTTGGAAGCCTTGGTGCTGGGGATTGTACAGGGACTGACGGAGTATCTTCCCGTAAGCAGCAGCGGACATCTGGCTATCGGATCGGCGCTGTTCGGAATTGAAGGAGAAGAGAATCTGGCATTTACAATCGTAGTCCATGTGGCTACGGTATTTAGTACATTAGTTATACTCTGGAAAGAGATCGAATGGATATTCCGTGGTTTGTTTAAGTTTCAGATGAACAGTGAGACACGTTATGCGATCAATATCCTGATCTCCATGATACCGATCGGTATTGTCGGAGTGTTTTTCAAAGATACGGTCGAATCTATTTTCGGATCGGGTTTGCTGATAGTCGGTTGCATGTTGTTGGTGACAGCGGCGTTGCTGGCCTTTTCTTATTATGCAAAACCCCGGCAGAAAGAAAGTATTTCGATGAAAGATGCTTTTATTATCGGCTTGTCTCAGGCTTGTGCCGTCTTGCCCGGACTTTCACGTTCCGGAACAACGATTGCCACAGGTTTGTTACTGGGTAATAATAAGGCGAAACTGGCTCAGTTCTCCTTCCTGATGGTGATTCCTCCGATTTTGGGAGAAGCCCTGCTGGATGTATTGAAGCTGGTAAAAGGTGAAGATATCGCCGGGGATATCCCGACGCTTTCGCTGGTTGTCGGTTTTGTAGCGGCTTTCCTGTCCGGTTGTCTGGCTTGTAAGTGGATGATCAATATCGTGAAGAAAGGAAAGTTGATCTACTTTGCTATTTATTGTGCAATAGCCGGTCTGGTTACTATTGCATGCACATTGATGAAGTAAATTAGAATGGATTTTATTGCAGGAGAGGTATTATATTTTAACAAGCCGCTGACGTGGACTTCGTTCGATCTGGTGAACAAGTTCCGCTATAAATTATCGCGGAAGCTGAAAGTAAAAAAAATAAAAGTCGGACATGCCGGAACACTTGATCCGCTGGCTACCGGAGTGATGATCGTTTGTACCGGCAGGGCAACCAAAAGGATCGACGAATTCCAGTATCAGACGAAAGAATATGTCGCTACCCTGAAGCTGGGAGAAACGACCCCTTCTTTTGACCTGGAAAAGGAGATAGACGCCGTATATCCGACGGAACATATAACCCGGGAGAGGGTGGAAGAGGTACTGAATTCGTTTGTAGGAACGATACAGCAGATTCCGCCGGTCTTTTCGGCCTGCAAAGTGGATGGGAAACGTGCCTATGAACTGGCGCGTAAAGGTGAAGAAGTGGAGTTGAAGTCGAAGACACTGGTGATCGATGAGATGGAGTTGCTGGAATGCAACCTGCCGGTCATTAAGATCCGTGTGGTGTGTAGTAAAGGTACTTATATCCGTGCTTTGGCGCGCGATATCGGTGTAGCCCTGAATTCGGGTGCCCATCTGATCGGATTGGAACGTACCCGGATCGGAGATATAACATTGGATAAGTGCATGAATCCGGAAGATATCGATGCTTTTCTGGATGAAGCGGTAGAAGAGGCTTGTCCCCGCACTTGATGCGAGGCCGCAAAGGAACAAGCGATATGGTCTGTTCCAATGCGATCCCGTGTCGGGCACGGGAATTAGTCTGATAAATGATAAGAATAAAAAGAAAATAAATAAAGTAACATTATGAAGCTATCTAAATTCAAATTTAACTTGCCACAGGAACTGATCGCTCTTCATCCCGCAAAGAACAGGGATGAGTCCCGTTTGATGGTTGTACACCGCAACACCGGGGAGATCGAACACAAAGTATTTAAAGACCTGTTGGAATATTTTGGAGAAAAAGATGTATTTATCTTCAACAACACAAAAGTTTTCCCAGCCCGTTTATATGGTAACAAAGAAAAGACCGGTGCACGTATTGAAGTGTTTTTGTTGCGTGAACTGAACGAAGATCTTCGTCTTTGGGACGTGTTGGTCGATCCGGCCCGTAAGATCCGTATCGGTAATAAACTTTATTTCGGAGAAGACGATTCGATGGTTGCCGAAGTGATTGACAATACAACCTCCCGTGGCCGTACTCTGCGTTTCTTGTATGACGGTAATCATGATGAATTTAAAAAAGCATTGTATGCGTTGGGTGAAACCCCGCTACCTAAATATATCGACCGTCCGGTGGAAGCCGATGATGAAGACCGCTACCAGAACATTTTCGCTACGGAAGAAGGTGCGGTGGTTGCTCCGGCAGCCGGTCTGCATTTCAGCCGCGAATTGATGAAACGTCTGGAGATTAAGGATTGCCGTTTTGCTTTCCTGACCGTTCATTCCGGATTAGGAAACTTCCGTGAAATCGACGTGGAAGATTTGACAAAGCATAAGATGGATTCCGAACAGATGGTCGTGAACGGAGATGTTGTGAGTATTGTGAACGAGGGTAAGGACGACGGTCGTCAGATTTGTGCTGTCGGAACTTCCGTGATGCGTGCGATTGAAACGGCAGTAAGTACCGACGGACATCTGAAAGAATTCGAAGGATGGACCAATAAGTTCATTTTCCCTCCTTACGATTTCAGTGTGGCTACCAGCATGATCACCAACTTCCATATGCCGCTGTCGACTCTTCTGATGATGACTGCTTCATTCGGAGGATACGATCTGATTATGGATGCCTATGAGGTAGCCCTGAAAGAAGGATACCGTTTCGGTGCCTATGGTGACGCAATGTTGATTATCTAAGACAAGGTTTATGGCTATCGCATACCTGGCTTTAGGTACGAACATAGGGAATAAAAGACGGAATATGATAACGGCCGCAGCGCTGTTAGCTGAAAGGGTGGGAGACGTTCTCGCCCTTTCCGGTTTTTATGAAACCGAACCCTGGGGGTTTCAGTCCGAAAATACGTTCCTGAATGCAGCTTTACAGCTTGATACATCCCTGTCTCCGCTTGAACTTTTAAAAGCGACCCAGGAGATCGAGATAGAGATGGGGCGTACGCAGAAAAGTAACGGTGCCTATCATGACCGTATCATCGATATCGATATTCTGCTGTATGACAACCTGGTCCTGCAAACTCCGGAGCTGACTTTGCCGCATCCGCTGATGCATGAGCGTCTGTTCGTGATGGAACCTTTGGCCGAAATTGCCCCGAATGTAATTCATCCCGTATTTAAAAAGCCTGTTATATCTCTGTTATAAAAGGCAACATTTTGTAACTTCGCACTGTTTTCACATAAATATAAAAGATAAAGCAATGAACGATATAGAAAAAATCCTGACCGGTGGAGGAATGGTTTTCAAGAAAAAAGCCAGCGACGAAAATACCGGCGACAAGAAAATCAAATATTCTGACTTTCTGAGAGGTACCCATAAATCAGGCTCTGCCAAAATGAAAGCCGAGTATAAGTATAAGAAAGCACTTCGGAATACCAAAAAGAAAAAATAATTTTCAATTTTCAATTTTGAATTGTCAATTATTCTTATCTTTGCATCCGAATTGATGTGGATAGATTTGTATTGCTTGCAACCACAGGAAAAAATGCTAAAAACAAGATACTTTTCTTAGCCGTTCGGCATATATGGTCCTTCCGTTATCAATTCATTATTAATTAATAACCCGTTGTTAATTGAACATCGTTCTTTAGTCCCTACTAATTTTCAATTTTCAATTTTCAATTTTCAATTAAAAAGTAATGAGTTATTTATTCACCTCCGAATCGGTGTCCGAAGGGCACCCCGATAAAGTAGCCGATCAGATATCGGATGCTTTGCTGGATGAGTTTCTTGCGTATGACAAGAGCTCGAAAGTTGCTTGCGAAACCCTTGTTACAACCGGACAGGTTGTCTTGGCTGGAGAAGTTAAATCAAGTGCTTATGTAGATGTGCAGGATGTTGCACGCAGCGTGATCGAAAAAATTGGTTACACCAAGAGTGAATACCAGTTTGAAGCAAAATCATGTGGCGTATTCTCTTCTATCCATGAACAGAGTGGCGATATCAATCGTGGTGTGGAACGCGAAGACCCTTATAACCAGGGTGCCGGCGACCAGGGTATGATGTTCGGTTATGCTACCAATGAAACAGAGAATTATATGCCTCTGGCTCTCGATCTCTCACACAGCCTGTTATGGGAACTGGCTAAGATCCGCAAGAACGAAAACGACCTGATGCCTTATCTCCGTCCGGATGCAAAGAGCCAGGTCACTATTGAATATGATGACAACGGCAAGCCGTTGCGCATCGATACGATCGTTGTATCGACTCAGCATGACGAGTTTATCGGTCCGAAAGGCATTAGCCAGGAAGAAGCCGATATCGCTATGCAGAAGAAGATTGCAGCCGATGTAAAGAGTATCCTGGTACCGCGCGTAAAAGCCCAGTATCCGGCTCATGTACAGGCTTTGTTCAATGATGATATCATTTACCATGTGAATCCGACCGGCAAGTTCGTGATCGGTGGCCCTCATGGTGATACCGGATTGACCGGACGTAAGATCATTGTGGATACATACGGTGGAAAAGGTGCTCACGGTGGTGGAGCATTCTCCGGTAAAGACCCTTCGAAGGTTGACCGTTCTGCCGCTTATGCTGCCCGTCATATCGCCAAAAACCTGGTGGCTGCCGGTGTGGCTGATGAAATGCTGGTACAGGTATCTTATGCAATCGGTGTCGCCAAACCGATGAACATCTTCGTGAATACCTTCGGCCGTGCAAATGTAAAAATGACAGACGGCGAAATCGCTGAAAAGATCTGGGATCTTTTCGATATGCGCCCGAAAGCCATTGAAGAACGCCTGAAACTGCGTAACCCGATCTATCTGGAAACAGCCTCTTACGGTCATATGGGACGTAAGCCGGAAACGGTTACCAAAACGTTTATATCCCGCTATAACCCACAGCCGACAGTCTGCGAAGTAGAGTTGTTTACCTGGGAAAAGTTGGATTATGTAGATAAAGTGAAAGAAGCATTCGGAATTTAATAACTAACTTATAAGTTCTGGAGTAGACTCCTGTTCTGAAATATCTCGGAGCGGGAGTTTTTTTATATTTGCTTTCATCTTTCATTGGTTATATTGTGCTGTAATACAGTGGATTATTGTGAGGGAAGAGTGAGGGTTTACCGTCTCGCAAAACTGTGTTTTGTGTCGGCTAAAATGGCACTTGACCGAAAAAAAGCCCCGGCCCGTTTTCTTTCGGCCGGGAACTGTTTTTGGTGCGGTTACCCTGGTTGTGTCACTAAGACCAACTCTTTTTCTACTATATTTTTATTGGATTGAATTTACCATCCTGGGTTTTGAACCAAGTTGTGATTGACGGTAATATCGACATTGTTAATCGGATGTAAATGTTGTTTGCGGGTAAATACAAACGGGCGTCCGATTAATCGGGTATCTTTATAAAATTCTTCGTTTGTTTTGCCTACAGAAACAAGACCTCTCATACCTTCTGCATCAGGAGCAAAAAACTCTTCAGCTTTTTTCCAACGTTTCAAATCATATAACCAGTGACCTTCGAAGATAAACTCGATCATCTTTTCTCTATGGATGGCATTTATCAATTTATTTCCGCTCAGGTTACCGAAAGCTGTTTGGAAATCAGGTATGCCGGCTTTACGGCGGATTGCATTGATATATCCTAAAGCTTTATTGTCAAGACTACCTGTATATTCTGCGCATGCTTCGGCATAGTTGATATAAAGTTCTCCCAAACGGATGATCGGGAAAGGATATATTTCGATGCTGAATGTGGTGTTGGTTACTTTAGCTGCCGGATGAACTCCTTTTTTTACGGCATATCCGGTATATAAGTGGTCTGTATTCAAATCCATACATCCGTTTTTCTCTCCGAATTTCATATATAGGGTGACTGTCTCTTCATTGATTTCATAGTCGCCACGGTCATAGCCGACACATGCATAGAAACGCGGTTCACGATTTCTATGTAACTTGATGGTGGAATCTCCTTCTGCTATTGTAAAACGATTCTCCCAGTCAAAAGTAGGATCTTCTTCTGCCGGTATGCCATTTTTTGAATAAAACATTTCAACAGCCGTCAATGTCGGACCGATACCACCAAACGGTGGAGTCGCTCTGTTTCTAAATCCATTTTGAATAACGGAAGTTTGGTAGTTGTTCCCGTTGCCAGCTGTTTCTTTAGTTCCGGTATATCCCCAAATTAATTCTTTATTCCATTTGTCAATCATTGTATAGCGTGTATTGGCTACCGCTTGTTCAAAATCATTCAATGGTTTGTCACTTTTGTACTCATAAAGGGCATAACCGGCACTTTCGGCCATATCGATTGCTTTTTGAGTTTCATCCATCGCTTTTTTCCATTTTTCTTTGTCATAAGCCTGGCTGATAAGTAATTCACCATCTTTATTTTTGAAAGTAGAGTAATATTCGCTATTACCGTTAAACAGTGGACTGGCAGCGAATAGATACATGCGTGATTTTAATGCTTGAGCAGCCACTTTCGTTGCTCGTCCGTAATCGGCAGAACCGACTGTTGTTGGCAAGTCTTGGATGGCTTCATCAAACATGGCGGCAATTTCTTGTACGCATGTATCATAAGGACTACGTTTCAGGAAGATGTTGTCTCCGCTTCCTGTCAGTGGAATCTCTTCTTTAACGATACATACAGGTCCATAGTTTTGTAATAATAAATAGTGATAATAGGCAATCAGGAATTTAACTTCGGCTTTCCATACTTTCTTTTTAGCCTCAAACTCACTCTGAGGTAATGTGATTGGAGTTACAACATCAATGTTGTTTAAGAATGTATAGCATTGTCGGATTCCTTGGTATGTGTTTCTCCAAATATCGATTACCGGATTTGTTGAACTATATAATCCTTGTTGTATTTGTAAGTTTGGAAACCATTGTGTGCCCCAATGGTAAGAACAAGCGAACTCATTGGATACCATCCATGAATAGTTTCCGGTTCGGTAATCCATATAATTGGGAATATAACCGTAACAGCTATAGACGAAGTTTTCTGCTGTATTTTCATTTTTAAAAGCATCAGCCAGCGTTGCTGTATCATCCGGTACGACATCCAGATAGCTACATCCGGATAAACCGGCTATCGACATTAACGCAGTGAAAATATTCAATATGTATTTTTTCATTTTATCTTAGGTATTAAAAATTCATTTGTAAACCAACTGTTCCTACACGCAGGTTCGGATATCTCAGACCATTACCCATGTGTTCGGATGACTGGCCTCCTAATTCGGGATCCCAGTGTTTAAATGGAGAGAACGTGAGTAAGTTTTCTCCGGAGACGAATACACGCAGGAACTTGTAAGTATATCCGACTTCTGCACTCTTCAGACGCAAGAAAGCTCCGTTTCGTAACCAATAGGTCGAACTTTCGAAGTTATTATGGCTATTGATATTCGTAATGAGGCGTGGATATGCTGCATCCGGATTTTCCGGAGTCCAATGGTCGTCTGCGATGAATTTGAATAAGGACGACTGATCTGAGTTAAACGGATGGATACCGCTCATCAGCATACTTGTGTTTGCTACACCTTGGAAGAATACGGAGAAATCCCACCCCTTGTATTGAACGGAGCCTCCAAATCCATAAACGATTTCCGGTACGGTAGGTTTACCGATAATCTGCCTGTCGTTGCCGTCGATTTTGTTATCGCCATTCAAATCTTTGTATTTGATATCGCCGACTGTATACGGAGAGAATGTTTGCTCCGGACTATTGGCAATGTCTTCTTCATCTTTGAAAAGGCCGATTGCAACCAATCCTGTGTAGCAATTTAACGGTTTCCCGATTTCTGAGCGGTACTGTTCATTTTCCGGATAGGTCGGTTCATCTCTATCCAGTAATTTGTTTGTTGCATACGTGAAATTGGCCTTTGCGCTAACTATCAGGTCTTTGTTGATGGCTTTGTTGAAGTCGATCGAAAAGTCAACACCTTTGTTTTTTACTTTACCTAAATTGGCATAGGGATTCAAACTGCCGATTACGCCTGATTCTGCCGGGATGATACGACGTTGCATGAAAATATCGCTACGTTTCTCCTGAAAATAATCGGCTGTAATATTCAAAGAATTGAATAGGTTCATGTCGAATCCGACATTTGTTTTCACGCCTTTTTCCCATTGTGCACCTTCAGCTCCATATTTTGTGATGACGGCACCACTAGCAGATGTTTGCCAGTTATTACCGAACGTATATCCTTTGCCGGATAGGTTTACGAAAGTAAGATACGGGAAACGTGGGTCTGTAAATGAATTACCTACCAAACCGATAGAACCTCTTATCTTCAAATTGGAGAAAGCGTTCGTAAACGGTTCGAAGAACTTTTCATTGGAAATATTGTAACCGACAGCTACGGAAGGGAAGAAACCGAAGCGGTGTCCGTCTTGGAAGTTTTCACTTCCGTTGTAACCGAAATTTGCTTCAATCATGTAACGATTGTCATAAGCATACGTGACACGTCCGGCAATACCTTGATTGCGAGTCGCCAACGCGGCATAATAATCTCCCGGAGCATTTGAGTTATAATCTCGTTGCAAATAAACGAACATGGCTCCTACATCATGCAGGTCATTAAAATTACGAGCATAGTCAAAGGATGCTTGTATGTTCAGATAACGATCCCCACCATTACTAGTGCCTGTGTTTAAAGCTGTTGTCCCTTTGGTTAACGAACGGTATGTATAGGGTTCTTCACCTGTTGTTCCGGTTCCGTCGACTGCATAATAATAAGGGGTAAAGCTACGTGTAACAGTTGTTGTCGACCAGTTCTTGTAAGAGACCAGTCCTTTGAACCGTAGACCTGGAGTAATGAATTTCAAATCCTGATCGATTTCAAAGCTGGTTGTTACAGTTGATTCATCCTTGTTGGAATATCCGGATACCATCTCGGCGTATGGGTTTCTGTAGATATTGGCTCCTGATACCGGATTCGGACCTCCGTCCATGTTACCGAACAAAATATGATCTTCTCCTTTCAGTCCGGGAATAGAGGGGGCAAATAAGACCGGTGGTGCGTAGAAAATGGCACTGTAAATATCTGTTGTCTTGGTGGCAGTTCCCGAATAGCTCAATATCTGTGAGTTGATACGCAAAGATACTTTCGTTGTATTGGTTAGTTGTGCTCCGATATTACCGTTGAAAGATATTCTGAACTGGTTGATATTGTTATCAAACTTATTCAGCGGGTCACTTTTCAGCATACCATTATCATTATTCAGGCTTGCACTCAAAAAGTAGGTTACTTTTTTCATACCGCCGCTTACATTCAGGTTAGCGCTTTGAGTGGTAGACAATCCTTTGAACAGATAATCTTGCCAGTCAACATTCGGATATACATATGGATCTAACCCTTGTATGGTGGCATCGATCTTTTCCTGACTGAAGCGGGGGGTAGCTTCCGGCGTGCGTGTCGACTGTGCGAAGTTATACACATTCATATAATCTACACCGTCTGCCAATTTGATCACTTCAGTGGGTGATGTAAATGAATTTTGTACACGAATGTTTATCTTGGCTCGTTCGTTTTCACGGCCGCTTCGGGTTGTAACCAACATGACTCCGTTTGCACCACGTGCACCATACAAAGCGGTGGCTGTTGCATCTTTCAAAACAGAGAAATTTTCTATTACTTCCGAAGAAAGGGCATTCAAATCGCCTGTAGATGCTTCGACTCCATCGATAAAAATCAGAGGAGAGGTCGGACCTGCAAACGTCGATACGCCTCGAATCCAGAAATTAGCACCGTCGGCACCCGGTTCACCGCTTCTTTGTACGGCAACCACACCGGCGATACGCCCGGCAAACGAGTTACTTAATGATGAGGAAGGAACTTTCAATGTTTCCGGTTTGACTGTTTGGATAGAACCTACTACACTAGCCTTTTTTTGTGTACCGAAACCTACAACTACAACCTCATCCAATGTCTCAGCATCTTCTTCTAATACGATGATCAATCCTTTTTCTTCCGCTCTGACTGCCTTTTCCACCGTTTTAAAGCCCATGAACGAAAATTGGATAGTGGATGGTGATTCACTGATATTGATACTGAAATTGCCGTCCATATCGCTTACGACTCCATTGGTTGTCCCTTTGACGACCACATTTGCACCTGGGATCGGTTCTCCGGTTTTGTCTTTAATGATTCCGGTCACCGTAAACTGTTTTTGTTGTTGGTAAACGGTTGTCTCTGTTGGGAGAGGGGTACTTGCCAACAGAATGTTTCCTCCAAGAGTGAAGGTGCACATTAGTAGAAATGAACTGATGTACCTTGTTCTTTGCATGGTAAATATTATATTTAAGTTATTAATTTGTTTTTTGAGAGATAATGAAATGGCTTTTTTAGTTTATCACCATAGTTCTCTTGGAACTAATGCTTGCTCTTTTATAAGATTTATCTTATTTTCTCATTATAGATCTATTTAATATTCTTGTTTTAAGAAATCTGTCTTCTTTCGCTCAACCAAATGACTATTTTTGAAAAAGAATCGTTTTATTCTCTTTAGATTATGAAATATTCACATAATATGTTTTGAAACATGCCAATAAAATAAGTTCTGAATTAACTGTTTTTTTATATTTGCGTCGTTTTTATGTGAAATAATAGAAAGAAATGTTTTTGTTTCTCATCTTTTCTTTAGTTCCAAGAGAACTATGGTTTTATATCTATTCTTATAGACCCTTTGTTATTCATAAACAGACTGAATCAAAGAAATAATAAGATATTTTATTAATTAGTTGGTTATTTTCTTATATTTGACGCATTAATATTCCTAAATCTAAATCTTATGCGTAAAATTATTTCGTTTCTTTCGCTGGCCGTGATTATATTACTGGCGGCAGCATGTAAGGAGACCTCCCCGTTTAAGTACGAGTCAGTCCCTAATGATCCTATGAAAGCACGTATCTACACGTTGGACAACGGCTTGAAAGTCTATTTGACAGTGAACAAAGAGACACCGCGTATCCAGACTTATATCGCAGTCAAAGTTGGTGGAAAAAACGACCCGGCTGAAACAACCGGGTTAGCGCATTACTTTGAACATCTGATGTTTAAGGGTACACAAAAGTTTGGTACTCAGAATTATGAAATGGAAAAGCCGCTGCTCGATCGAATCGAACAACTGTTTGAAGTTTACCGGAAGACTACCGATGAGGCCGAAAGGAAAGAAATCTATCATCAGATCGACAGTATTTCGTATGAAGCGTCCAAATATGCCATCCCCAATGAGTACGATAAGCTGATGGCTGCTATCGGAGCCAATGGCACCAATGCTTATACGGGATTTGATATGACTGTCTATACAGAAGATATTCCTTCCAATCAGGTCGACAACTGGGCTAAAATCCAGGCGGACCGCTTTGAAAACAATGTAATCCGTGGTTTCCATACGGAACTGGAAACCGTTTATGAAGAAAAGAACATGTCTTTAACCAGCGATGGTCGTAAAGTATATGAGGCCGTTTTGAGCGCTCTTTTCCCGGATCATCCTTATGGAACCCAGACAGTACTGGGTACTCAGGAAAACCTCAAGAATCCTTCGATTACCAATATAAAGAACTATCATAATACCTGGTATGTGCCGAATAATATGGCAATTTGTATGTCGGGCGACTTTGACCCGGATAAAACAATTGAGGTTATCAATAAATATTTCGGTCATCTGCAACCGAACCCGAATTTACCGAAGTTGCCGGTAACCCATGAATCACCCGTCAAGGCTCCGGTTGTGAAAGAGGTATTAGGCGTGGATGCGGAAAATGTGACTTTGGGATGGCGTTTCCCGGGCGCATCGTCTCCGGAAGAAGATTTGCTGAACCTCACCGGCGAAATAGTAAATAACGGCAAAGCCGGTTTGCTGGATGTGGATCTGGTTCAACAGCAGAAAGTACTGAGTTGTTATGCAGGCACTTATGGTATGGCCGATTATAATGCATTTGTAATGAGTGGCCGTCCGAAACAAGGGCAAACGCTGGACGATGTGAAAAATCTTTTCCTTGCAGAGATAGAAAAACTGAAAAAGGGAGATTTCGATGAAGGTTTGCTGGAGGCTGCGATCAATAATTATAAACTGATGCAAATGTATCGCCTGGATAATAACAGCAGCCGGGCAGATATGTTTGTTTCTGCTTTTATAAATGGTGTTGACTGGAAAGACGAGGTAGCTCAGTTGGAGCGTTTAAGTAAAGTGACCAAACAACAGATCGTCGACTTTGCCAATAAGTATTTCGGAGATAATTATGCTTTGATCTACAAAAGAGAGGGCAAGGATCCGAATGAGAAGAAAATCGACAAACCTAAAATTACTCCTATCGTAATGAACCGCGACAGCTCAAGCGTGTTCCTTAAGGAAATACAGGCAGTAGAGGTTGCTCCGATAGAACCTGTATTTCTCGATTATGACAAGGATTTGCAGAAACTGACAGCAAAGTCGGATATTCCTGTTCTTTACAAACAGAATATGACGAACGATGTTTTCTCTCTGATGTATGTCTTTGAGATGGGAACGAACAACGATAAGGCGATGGGTACGGCTTTCGAATATATGAAATATCTCGGTACTTCAAAGAAAAGCCTGAAAGAGATCAATGAAGAATTTTATCGTTTGGCATGCTACTTCAATGTTTTCCCGGGAGCGGATCGCACGTATGTCATGCTGGAAGGCCTGAAGGAAAATATGCCGAAAGCAATGGCTCTCTTTGAGGAGATTCTGGCTGATGCCCAAGTGGACAAGGATACTTACGGTAATCTGGCTGACGATATTCTGAAAAAACGGACGGATGCTAAATTGAACCAGGGACAGAATTTCAATAAACTGATTCAATATGCTATCTGGGGACCGCAATCTCCGGCTACACATGTCCTTTCTACAGCTGAATTACAACAGATGGATCCTCAGGAATTGGTCGACCGTATCCATAAGATAAATACCTATGAACATAAGATACTGTATTACGGGCCTGAAAAACCGCAGGCTTTACTGGATATCGTTAAACAGTATCATAATGTTCCGGAAAAACTTGTTCCTGTTCCGGCCGCAACAGAGTTCAAGCAACAGGAAACACCGAAAAATAAAGTTTTGCTGGCACAATATGATGCCAAACAGATTTATTTCTCAGCCGTATCCAACCGTGGCGAGAAATTCGATTCGTCGATCGAGCCGACATTGAACATGTGCAATGAATATTTCGGTGGCGGAATGAATGCGATCGTATTTCAGGAAATGCGTGAAGCCCGCGGACTGGCTTATTCTGCAGGGGCATATCTTATCACTCCTTCGAAATTGAAATATCCGTATGTATACCGTACGTTTATTGCTACACAAAATGATAAAATGATCGACGCAATGAAAGCCTTTGATGATATTATCAACAATATGCCGGAGTCGGAAAAAGCGTTCAATCTGGCAAAAGAAGCTTTGATAACCCGTATGCGTACGGAACGTATCACAAAATCCGGAGTCTTATGGTCGTATCTGAATGCACAGGATTTGGGACTGAATACCGACAGCAGGAAGGAACTGTTTGAAAAAGTACCTTCCATGACCCTTGCCGATATCAAAGCCTTCCAGGAGAAATGGGTGAAAGGACGTACCTATACCTATTGTGTACTGGGAGATGAAAAGGATCTGGATCTGAAGTCTTTGGAACAGTACGGACCGGTAACGAAACTGAGTAAAGAAGAGATATTTGGATATTGAGAATTGAAAATTAGAAATTAAAAAGACGGTTGTTAAATCAAATGAGTATTTAACAACCGTCTTTCTTTTCCTATCGAATAATTTTCAATTCTCAAATTCCATCATCCTGATGCATCTCCACCTCCTTGACTTTCCGGAACAGGTCGGATGCGAAGATGAAGTCGTTGAGGGCTTTGTTGTTGGAGGTGATGACCTGGTCTTTTGTTCCCTGCCATTCTTTAACGCCTTCTTTGATGAAGATGATGTTTTCCCCGATATTCATTACGGAGTTCATGTCATGGGTGTTGATAACCGTGGTCATCTTATATTCCGCTGTAATATCGTGGATCAGGTCGTCTATCAGCAGGGACGTTTTAGGGTCCAGTCCGGAGTTGGGTTCGTCGCAAAAAAGATATTTAGGGTTCAATGCGATCGCACGGGCAATAGCGGCACGTTTCATCATACCACCGCTGATCTCTGACGGATACAGATGTTCCGCTTCCGAAAGATTCACGCGTTCCAGGCAGAACATGGCTCTTTTTTCTCTTTCTTTATAAGAATCATTAGAGAACATATTGAGCGGGAACATCACATTTTCAAGAACCGTCATGCTGTCGAACAAGGCAGACCCCTGGAACAGCATGCCCATTTCCCTGCGAAGCATGTTCAATTCCAGTTTATCCATGGAGGTAAGGTCGCGCCCGTCATACAGGATCTCACCCGAATCCGGTTTCATCAGGCCGATAATATTTTTGATCAGGACCGTTTTTCCGGAACCGCTTCGTCCGATGATCAGATTGGTCTTCCCTGTTTCAAAAACGGCGCTGATATCATTCAGCACTGTGCGGCCTTCAAATGATTTCGTTATGTTTTTTACTTCTATCATTTCTTACGTAAGCATTAAATGGGTCATTATTACGTCTGCCAGCAGGATCATGATACTGCTCATTACAACAGCATTCGTACTCGCTTTACCGACTTCGAGTGCCCCTCCTTTCACATAATAACCGAAATAAGCGGCTATCGATGAGATTATAAAGGCGTAAACGACAGATTTTATAATAGAATACCAGATATAGAATTCATTGAAATAAAATTGCAACCCGTATTCGAAAGAGGCCGGCGTCATACCTGTTCCTGTCGAATGGCTGGCGGCTATACCTCCCATAATTCCTGTAAACATACTGAAAATAACCAGTACCGGAATAAAGATCATCAGTCCGGCAATTTTCGGCATAATCAGGAAGTTTGCCGAATTGACTCCCATAATTTCCATCGCATCGATCTGCTCCGTTACACGCATGGTTCCTATTTCGGAGGCAATGTTGCTACCTACTTTACCAGCAAGGATCAGTGCCATGATGGAGGATGAAAACTCCAGCAGGATAATTTCGCGGGTCGTATACCCGATCGTAAATTTAGGGATCAGCGGTGAACTGATATTCAATGATATCTGGATGGCGATAACCGTACCGATAAATACCGAAATGATAACCACGATCCAGAGAGAGTCGACACCCAGCTTATATATCTCTTTTATCAATTGTTTGAAGAACATGCTCCATCTGTCAGGTATTGATATGGATTTCCCCATCAACATGACATATTCTCCCATTCTATGTAACGCTTTATTCATTATTTTCTTGATTACTTATCTGTTCCAGTCTGCAAATATAACTGAAATATGTCAACTACTGTTCACTGTTTATGATTTGTTTTCACGTCAGGTACCGTGTCCCTTCGTCCATACTAGCCTGGATCGGATAGGAGAGGATGAAGCTGTTACTCTGGAAATACTTGTTCAGATAGCCGGGGATACGTGGCATTACGGGGTCGTAGGAATAGCCTTCTTTCCGGCTGAAGATCACCCACATGCTGTCGTCCGCTTTCACATCCCGGAACACGATCAGGAAATCATCCCAGTCGCTGAAGTTTACATATGATATTTCTCCCGCTCTTTTGGCGAAGAGTTTTTTGATGGCTTTCAGCGTATCCTCCGAACCGTAGAACACGACTTTTGCCCCGGTATTCTGCAACACGTTCCATACCCGGTTCATGACCGGTATGAAGCCGATTTCTTTTTCCGCCCGGTCCGGCAGGATAATCAGGTGGCGTTTGATAGTGGCCAGCGGCTGTACCGGTTTGTAGATGAAGGTCGTTACGCTGCTGTGCTGTAATACGTTTTCAACAATATTTCCCAGGAATGCTGCCGGTATGTCCTTTTCCTTATGCAATCCGAGGACCAGGTCGGTTATCTCCCGTTCTTTCACGACGCTGGTAATGGCGTTGGAGATGCTCAGGTCGTAGCGGAGTAAACCTTTCAGCCGGGTGTCGGTGGCCGCGGCGGTATCGACGGCGGTCTGTAATACCCGTTTGGAGGACTTCAGCGTCTTGTCGTCCGAATTCTGGTTGTCTATCACTTTGAGGGCATATAATCCGCTGGTATTCGTTTTTGATTTTATGGCAAGGCTGAGGTTGACCAGTTCTTCAACCGTCTCCTCATTGCTGACGGGGATCAGGATATGTTCGTCCTTCGTATCTTTGTCTTCTGTCTCCTCACCGGATTCCTTCATCGCTATATTATGCGCTCCTTTCTGGGCGGAGAAGGAGGCGATGGCGCAGGTCACCAGGATCATCAGGATCGTACCGTTCAGTACGCTTTCATTCAGGAGCCGTATGGGAGCACCGTTGGCGTCGGTTCCCAAGATCACGTTATACCCGACCATGACGGCTGCCAGTGTAGCTGCCGCCTGGGCGTTGCTCAGTCCGAAAATAACACTCCGCTGGTCGACCGACAGGCGGAAGGTCTTTTGTGTCAGCCAGGCTGCCGCATATTTTGCCGCCGTAGCCACGATGATCATAACCATACCGACCTTGATCGTTTCGAAGCTGGTAAAGAAAGCCCGGTAATCGATCAGCATCCCCACACTCAGCAGGAAGAAGGGGATAAAGATCGCGTTCCCGACAAACTCTACACGGTTCATCAGCGGCGAACTCTGCGGGATCAGCCTGTTCAGGGCCAGTCCGGCAAGGAAAGAGCCGATGATCGCTTCCATCCCCGCTAACTGGGCAAGGAATGCACCGAAGAACACCATCGACAGCACGAATATATATTGCGAAATATTATCGTGTACCCGTTTGAAGAACCATCGTCCGATAAAGGGAAACACCAGTAACACAATCAAGGCAAAAATAACGATGGAAACGCCCAGGCGTATCCAGAAAGCGTTGTCGGCATTTCCTGTTGCCATCCCGACAATAATTGTCAGCACCAGTAAAGCCAGCGTATCCGTGATCATGGTCCCGCCGACGGTTATGCTGACAGCATTGTTTTTGCTGATCCCTAGCTTGCTGATGATCGGATAAGCGATCAGTGTATGGGATGCGAACATACTGGCGAGCAGTACGGACGTCTCCATGCTGAAATCAAGCACCCATAATCCAACGACCGTCCCCAGTATCATAGGGATCAGGAACGTATACATCCCGAATACAAGACTTTTCCCGCTATTCTTCTTAAAATCCCCCATGTCTATTTCCAGCCCGGCCAGGAACATGATATAAAGTAACCCTGCCGTCCCCGAAAGAATGATACTGCTGTCGCGCAGGACAAGGTTAAAACCGTTCGGCCCGATAATGGCTCCGGCAATGATCAGTCCCAGCAGGTGCGGAACCCTGAGTTTATTCAACAGGAGCGGGGCGGCCAGGATGATCAGCAGTATCAGTAAGAACTTCAATACCGGATCAGCCAGCGGGAGGGTGAAATCTATGTTTGAGAGTAATATCATATCTATAAATATTTACATATCTTGCATTGATAATCCTTTTATATCCAGCGTATAATGTGCCAACTGTTTTTTTATTGTTGCAACCTTTTCGTATAGGCGGGCTATATTTACCTTGTGAAAATTTCGTTTGACTTCTGCTATTAACGCCTTGTTCTCGAATCGGTTGAGGGCGATAAGGTCTATTTCATTCTCACCTTTGTTGTCCCAGTAATTTCCGATATCCGTGATGTCTTCACTTTCAGCTATCATATCCCTGAAATAGCGTTCCAGGATGCGCCCGCTGTATTGTTCGTAATTTTTTAAGATGAATTGTTCCAGCATATTGTTTTTTCCCAGTTCAATCATTGACAGATTCGGGAATATGAAACGGAACCAGAACATCAGGTAATTATCATTCAGGCACCAGCGACTGTTGCGGCTTTCCGGTTTTGAAAACATCGGTTTGTTTCTGTTGATCAGGGAATATTCTTTTTCGAGATTAGCCAGATAGGCGCCCGTATTTTTTCCAATGATCGAATCTATTTCACTTTGGCTGGTCTTTCCGGAAGCTATTAATTGTAAAATGGAAAAATAAGTAGCATATTCGCGTCCGAACTCTGATATCAGCAAATCACGTCCTTCCGATAAAAAAGGAGAATCCGGTCGAATGGTATAGCGGATCATTTGATTGAAAGTGACAGCTCCGGCTTCCATTAGTAAAGCTACATATTTAGCAACACCGCCTGTGATAAGATAAAAGGCCAGAAGATCTTCCGGGGTATATTTCGGGTTATAGTCTTTCAAAATTTCTTTAATTGTTGAAACGCTGAAAGGCTTTAAAATGATTTTTGAAGTAAGGCGCCCGAATAGAGGTTCTTTGTTATTTTCAAAAATTTTTTTCATCATGGAATATATCGAACCGCAAGCGATGAAATTTATTTTTGCCTGCTCCTTGTATCTATCCCAGATATTTTGAATATCACTGAAAATGGAACTGTTAATATTGTCAAACTCCTGAAATTCATCGATGATCAGTGTGAAATGTGTTTGAGTGGCGTATATCATCAGTTGTTCGAATAAAATACGAAACTCAGTTACGTTTCCGAAAATCTCCAGTTCCAGACTGTCTTTTATTTCCTGCTGGAATTGTTCACACAGAAGGACTTCGCTTTTACGTGAAACAAAGAGATAGAGAAACTTTTCACCTTTCATGCTCTCGAGCAATAAAGAGGTTTTACCGATGCGCCTGCGTCCCACCATCACCGTGAAACAAGCAGTGTTTCGTGATTGTTTATTGATATCCCGGAGTAAATCCAACTCTTGTGTACGATCGTAAAACTTCATGACTTTACTGTTTTAATGGTCATTAATTTAATGGCTGTTACATTAATGACTATTACAAAGGTAACTATTGTTCTTTTATAATGCAAATGAAAACCATTATTAGAGGCTAATAAAATTATTCGATTTGAATAATTCGAATTAAATAATTATATTTGCTGAAAAGATCGAGTATATGGCAAAAGTTGTAAATCCCTTTATCGTAACCGGTAAAATTGAACCGGAATATTTTTGTGATCGTATACAGGAATCGGCTCGCCTGATAAAGTCTGTCACGAACGGAAACAATATGGTTATTATATCTCCCCGCCGTATGGGTAAAACGGGACTGATTCAATTCTGTTATGAGAAGCCGGAGATCAGGGAGGAATATTACACTTTTTTCATTGATATTCTGCATACATCGGGGCTGCGTGAATTTACTTATTTGTTAGGGCGTGAGATTTACGAAACATTGTTGCCCCGCAGCCGGAAAATGACAAACCTTTTCATTCAAACCCTGAAATCCATCAGTGGAAAATTTGGATTTGATCCGCTTTCCGGTACACCGACATTTAATATAGAGTTAGGTGATATAGATCGTCCCGAGTATACGTTGGATGAGATTTTTCGTTATCTGGAAGCGGCTGACAAACCCTGTATCGTGGCGATCGACGAGTTTCAGCAGATCGCCAAATATCCGGAAAAGAATATTGAAGCCTTGTTGCGTACTCACATTCAGAAAATAAGGAATAGCCATTTCATTTTTGCCGGTAGCGAACGGCATATGATGCAAGAGATGTTCCTGTCTGCCGCCCGCCCTTTTTATCATAGTGCGGATATGCTTGAGTTGACCGCAATTGCTCCGGATATATATATCCCGTTCATTGTCGGACATTTCCTGAAGCGGAACCGCCAAATTGAGGTTGCAGATGTAGAACGGGTTTATACCCTGTTTAAAGGGCATACGTTCTACATTCAGAAAACTTTTAACGAAGCTTTTGCCGATACCCCGGAAGGGGAAATATGTACACTGGAAATGATACGGGCAGCTATCAACAACATGATTGCGGCGAATGATACGATTTTCCGTGAAATATTATCAAATATCCCTGAAAAACAGAAAGAATTACTCTATGCTATTGCCAAAGACGGCGAAGCAGAGCGTATTACATCCGGATCGTTTATAAAACGACATAGCCTGACATCTGCAAGTTCAGTACAGTCAGCCGTAAAAAAACTGCTGGAAAAAGACATTATTACTGAAATCAATAAAGTGTTTTCCGTGACCGATAAGCTGTTTTCCATGTGGATAAATCAAATTTACGGTAATAAATCCATTTTTTTATAGGCGAAACTTAGTATTTCAAAAAGGTGCACAAAAACAACGCGACCATACTAAAAAATCAAATAGTTATAAAACATATTTTTTAAGCGAGGTAGGGAAAGAAAATATGTACAAATATACGGCACTTAGAGATAAATGCCGTATATTTGTACTGGGTAACTCTAGCCCAGAAGCAATTCTTCTATTATTCATAATGACCTTATTTTATCGTTTATGACGCAATATTGCAGAGTTATGTTGAGGTTGTTAGTTACTGTTCTTTCAGCTTTTCCCTGAAATACATCTCCAATGTCATACCCGACAGTTTGCGTTGCTTCTTTAGAAAGGATCGGTAAAATTTCATATTATCGGAATTAATCTGAAATTTCGCGGCGGTTATTTTCGCCACCGCGAAATTTCGAACAAAGATAAAAGATAGAACGCAGAATGACAAATTTCACCCCTGCTAAAATGACCGTATATACATTGTTTGTTTCCCTCTGCCGATCTGAACCAGCTTATTGCTGTCTATCAGTAACTTCAGGTCGTTCAGGGCCATGAATCGGCTGTAATGATTTATCTGCACGCAGGTGCCGGTGTTGATACATCTGTTTTTATTCACCTCTTTCATAATATTCTCCAGCCGTTGTTCCTGTGTGAGTTTTTCTGTTTTCGCCTTTTTCACCTGTTCCAGTCCGGCTTCTCTGACCTGTTCTTTCAGGGAGGTTGCGCAGCGGAAACTGACGGTGTCGGCTTCTGCGATGACTTTGGCTTTACCGTTTTCATCCGTTACTGTCCGGCTTTTCAGCGTGGGTGTGAAATACCCCAGTCCGTCCAGCTCGATGCTATTCCCTTCCGCCAGGTGAAACCCCATCCAGAAGTTAAGTGCTTCCAATACCCCTTTTACGTCTGCCGATGAGATCGTGCTCGACATCGAGATCATCTTGCACATATACTTCGTGTCGAGCGTACCTTGTGAAATGATCCGTGCATGCGGAATCTTTTTGTCTTCCCTGTCTCCCGGGACCGGTGTCTTGTACCATCCGAATTTTAAACTCATTACTATCTTGTTTTAAATTAATACCAGCCAAAACAAATTTTCATCCCGTACAACCATTCATTCAATAATCATTGAACGAAAGGAAATCAATCATCAAACGAAAGAAGCATATATGTGTTTTATTCGTTTGATATATATCAAACGTAAAAACGTACGAATACAAATATAATACGGAATGGAAGGAATTGTACCGGAGATAGCATATATTAATGATATTCTTTCAAATAAGTTCACATAAGCGGATGAAGGGAGCTGTTTTTTGTAATTGGGCTTTCTCTATGAATTGAGGACGGAGGTCTTTTTGTTTCCATTGGAAAAAAGATTGATATTCCTGTTCATTATTGTAACATTCTTCTATATAATCGGCTAACTCTTTAGGGGATTTAAAGTCATTTGCATGGATAAAACAATGCTCTCCAGGTGCGAACTCGTTGATGTTAGGGGCGCCTAAATAGATGGGAACCGCTCCGGCGATCAACGGATCAAAGAATTTCTCCGTTACATAATCGGTTGCACAGGCATTTTCAAAAGCAATAACAAATTTGTACTGTTTATATAAATTGATTTTGGACTCCCTTCCGTTATCCTGATCCATTTTCTTATTATTGAATAGTTTTCCATAGGAATCTATAGGTATTTCCCGCATAAGTTCTTTCAGGTATTCCTGTCTCGAACTTTGGTTGATCGGGCTGGATATAAGCATACAGATATTGTTGGCTCTCTCCTTTGTGTCGACTGGTTGTTTCATCAAAGGAATAAAATTGTCATGCAAATACGATTGTATGACGTCTGCCGTTTGATGATAAGAAATCCGGTAGTCAAAAAGCTCCGTGAATTCCGGATCTTTGAAGAACGGGTAGTTTTCTTCGCATTCCAATGTCCAGGCAACCCATATTTGTCCTTCAGGTTTTTCCAGGTCGTTTTCTAATTCATTGATTAATGTCGGTAAGTGGAAAATAACTGTTTGTGCCTGAGAATAATACTGCCTGTCAGTCGTGAATCTATAGTCTTCCGGTATCTGCTCAACGGGAATGTTTAGAGGAGTATCCCACATCGTATTATATATCAATATAATATGTTTGTTTTTTATTATTTCAGGAGATAATTTCTCCGCCCAGTAAGATATCTTCCATTTTAAATAACTCTTCAAATTATTCTGGGCATTTTTGTAATAACGGTAAATCCTCTTTTTTGAGAGTGGTGAGAGATGGTGGTATATTTTAAAAATGGTATACAATGCATGTGACGGTAAAGTGAAATTACCATTTTTGATTTTGGCCAGTGATAAGAAAGCTAAATTATATAACATATAAGCTTTTGCGTATAGTTCGCTTTTCATTTCCCGGTCCGGGCCATTGAAACGGTATCCCGATGCAAAACGAATCAAACGATTAGCTATATAGATAAGGTCTCGTACGCGTTTGGACGTGACTAATGTCCTCATGATAGAACCTTCCCGTTGCCGGTATCCGTAAAAATCAATGTTGGTGATGTAAATGCTTTTTGCAAGGCAAAGAGCTTGAGGAGTCCAGAGTTCGTCTTCGTGGACAACATTCTCAAAATACAATGTTTGCTTGTTTAGCCAGTCCTTTTTGTATAGGTAATTAGAAACCATCGGAGGAAAAGCCCCGTGTTTCATTAATTCTGAAAAACACTCTTTTCCTGTCAGGCAGGTATGGCATAAATGGGATGGGATTGGATTAAATAAGGTCCCGGTTTGTCCGTCAGGATAATAGCAAACGGAATTTCCCATTATTATGTCGGGGTGAAAACCGATAGCTTCCGAGAACATTTTTTCGGTCTGTCCTTCTATTATCCAATCGTCGCTGTCGATAAACATTATATATTCCCCTTGCACTTCAGACAATCCTTTATTACGTGCTGCCGACAATCCCTGATTCGGTTGATGAAAGAGCTTAATACAGGAATGAGAAGAAGCGAACTTCTCTGCAATTTCACCGGACCGATCAGTAGAGCCATCATTGATCAAAATAATCTCCTTTGAAATTATCCGTATGTTGATCAAGGAGTTCAAACACTCTTCCAGATACGTTTCGACATTATATATCGGAACTATTATAGATAAAAAAGGACATGAAGTACTCATTGTATAATTTTTTTGTAAATGTATTGATTTTTTTGTGATCTTTTGAAAATAAAGTTCTATATTGCGTCCTATAAAACAGTTGCATATGTCAAAAGGACTTAAGCTAATACTAAATCTTTTGCTACTTTTCTGTCTGGTAGCTTGTAGTAGAAGTACCAATGTCTCTCCTTTATTGAAAAAGGCAGAGGAATATATGAATGAAAAGCCGGATAGCGCGTTATTACTTTTAGATAGTATAACAACATATCGGGAAGATATGTCAGAGGCGCAAAATGCGCTTTGGTGTTTGTTGTATACGCAAGCACAAGATAAAAAACGAATAGAACATACATCCGACTCTTTGATACAAATTGCAGTCAAATATTATGAAAAGACAAACTTCAAGGCTCGGAAGATGCAGGCTTATTATTATTGTGGAAATGTATTCTATGATTTGAATGATGCTCTTCAAGCACAGGAATATTACTTGAAAGCCTATGAAGTAGGAAAGAAATTGAATAATCCTTATTTGTTAGGAAGATTGTGTGCCAATCTAGGAACTTTATATACTTATCAGGAGCTTTATCAACCAGCGATGGCTTTTCAAAAAGAGGCTGTTGATTGTTTTTTAAGAGATGAAGACACGGTCAGCTTATCTGTGACTTTCCGGAATATTGCTCGTATTCATGTGTGCGAGAGCCGATTGGATAGTGCGATAGTCTATTATTCGAAAGCCTTGTTGTATACTTCAGGTTCACATGAATTTTATATGCTTAATGAATTGGCAGATGCGTATGGGCGAGTTGGAGATACTGAGACCGGTTTGACTTATGCCTGGAAAGCTTATTCGCAAATAGAGATAGCCGATGATTCCTGTCTGGTAAATTTAACTTTAGGTGATTTGTATTTGAAATCAGGGAAGATGGACTCTGCTTACCATTATTTGTCTTTTTGTCGGAAAAGTACTGATATTTATACATTGAAGGATACTTACTATTGGTTATCACAGTTGGAAAAAGCCAGAAGAAATCTGGACGCTTATGTCGTTTTTCAGGAACAATATGAGGCGTTTCGTGATTCGACAGACAGATTGACCTATAAGGAAACTTTAACCCGACTGCAAAGTATGTATGATTACCTGCTTGTTGAAAGAGAAAAAGAATATTACAGAAAGGAGGCAGACCGTAAAACGATTTATATGTATTCGTTTTTAGGAGGAACAATTTTATTTCTATTGGTAGCGGTTATTCTAGTTTTTAGTATAAAGGAGAAAAAGAAAGAACAAAAAAAACAATATTTACGCCTTCAGGAACAGCAGGCCCGAGAAAGCAAGCAATATCAAGCTGAACGGAATGCCACAATTTTAGAGTTGGAACAAAAAACGAGACTGGCGAATGGGTTGAAAATGGAATTGGATATAATGAAAGGTATAAAGAATGAACAGACCGTTGATCAGACTGATTTCCCGATTACAAAGGAGGAACAATATAAAATCTTTCTTACTTCCGATTTGTATAGAGGGTTGCGTTCAAAATGGGATAAGTTGGATTCTGAACAGTGGTTGGAAGTGGTTAAGTGGATTGATCACATATTGTATTTGAATTTTACCTATAAGATAAAAATGATGTATCCCCAAATTTCAGAACAGGATTTGCAGATATGCTGTTTGACTAAGTTGGAAATTCCGGTAAGTCGTATGGCTGTATTATTGGCGAAGACCAGTCAGGCAATATCTCTCGGAAGAAAACGCTTGTATAAAAAAATGACAGGCAAACAGGGGACGGCCCAGGATTTTGATACTCTCATTTTGTCATTTTGATTACTTTATTGTTGCTCATGAGGACTTTTTTGTAGGCTGTTACGTCTTTGTTACCAAAAATACTAGGTAATATCTTTGGCCACTTCTACTTTTGTGTAACATTTAAAAAAGTTATTACCATGAAAAACTATTGGATTTTAATTTTGGCTATTTTGGTAACGGGAGTCTTCCCGCAAACAGCCTTTAGCGACAATGTTCATGTAAAAGGAAAATGGGGGGATGATAGAATCCGAACAATCTTTCCCAAAGTACCGGAGGTATCCATAGACGGATCTGTTTTATCTATATATAGTGCAGATTCCTTATCTGATTTAACGATTACAGTGGTAGACGCCGAGGGGAAAGTTATCCTTGAAGAATGTATAACCATATCTTCCGGAGAAACAGTTCATTTTACGTTGGGTGAGATAACCGGGATGTATCAGGTTCGTTTGAGTCACAAATACGGTTATTTGCAGGGTGATTTTATTCTGTAGTGAACACGTAATTTATGAACGAGTCCTGTTCTGATGAGGGTGTTGCAAAAGTCTCACTATAACACACCCTCATGATTTAACAGATTTATTATCGGATATTAAAAATAACTGCCTAATCTAAAGAATACCATGATCGACATATCCGTCATAATGCCTGTTTTTAATGAAGAGAAATATCTTCATGAAGCGATAGATAGTATACTACATCAGACCTTTGACCGTTTTGAGTTTATTATTATAGATGATGCCTCTACAGATAATTCATTGGCTATTATTCAATCATATGCAGATGAACGTATTGTTCTGATTTGTAATGAATATAATGTCGGGAACTATCCTTCCCGGAATAAAGGACTGGAAATTGCTGTTGGGAAATATATTTGTGTCATGGATGCAGATGATGTCGCTTATCCTCAAAGATTGGAACTTCAATATCAATATTTGGAAGCTTGTCCGGATCTTTGGATATTAGGTACAAGACTTGATTTTTCTATTCCGGGAATGAAATGGACTTTGCCATCTTCGCATGAGCAGTTGATGATAGGCTTACTACAGGATAATGTATCTTTGCATTCGTCTCTGATGATTCGAACTGATGTGATGAGGAAGTATGGAGGATATGATGAAAAATATGTGTATTCTTCTGATTACGATTTGATGTCACGGTTTTCTTTAGCAGGAAAAGTAGAAAACTTACCAGAGGTATTAATGATGTATCGTTGGCATGCGTCTCAGATATCCCAATTACATCGAGATGAACAGAAAACATATGCGTATGATATACGCCGAAAATATCAGATTGAATTTATAAACCGTTATAGGAACGCCAATCAGCAAACGCCGGACGAATGGACTGTCGGTATTCCGGAGATTGGACGAATTATAGCATTGTATACTTATGCGAGTTATACCGGAGATGTAATTTATGAAAAACAAGCGGATGAGTTATTAGAGCAATTATTGGGAAATGATATAGAAATTGTTCCGTCTTTAGGGCAGGAATCTAGTTTTTGTAGTTTGGGATGCGGGTTTATATACATTTTGCGTAACGGATTTGCTGAAGGTGAAGAAAATGAAATACTGATGGAGTTGGATACGCGTTTGTCTGCTCTCAGTATAAATTGGAATAAAGAGCAAAAAGAGTCTTTATATGGTTGGATACATTATTTGACACTTCGGATAGATGTTCCGGAAGAGGGCACGGCTACTCTTATTAATAAACAAAACCTGATCCAATTCCTGGATCGCCTGGGAGATATTGAAATAGTCGATGACTATTTATTGAAGGATATCCGAAAAATAGATGCTTTAGGAATCTTCCCGAAGAGGACAAAGCGCTTATTGGGTGAGAAAGAGATTGTCCATATATATAATGTAGATAAACCGTTAGATGATATTGTTACGTTTGTAATCCCGGTCCGTATCGATTCGTCTGAACGACGGGAAAACCTGGATGTCGTTTTAGATCAGTTATCGAAACGTAAGCGGAGCAAAATAATAGTATTGGAAGCTGATAACGATTCCAAATATAGAGTGCCTGGAAATTGTCTGAATGTGACATACCGCTTTGTGAAAGATGATAACCCCATTTTTTATCGGACGAAATATCTGAATGAGTTGTTGTACGAAACAGATACTTCGATTGTCGGTATATGGGATACTGATGTGATAGTGCCGGACGATCAAATTGATTCTTCTATAGCCGATATTCGGAATGGGAAATCAGTAATGAGTTTTCCTTATGACGGACGTTTCAATTTTTGTTCAATGGAGGATAGTTGTGTTTTTCGTGACAACCGTTTGATTGAATTTCTGAAAGAAAAAGAACATTTAAATTGTTTTATTCATTCTGTCGGTGGTGCATTTCTTGTACATAAGGATTATTATTTGGAGGCAGGAGGAGAAAATGAACATTTTTGCGGTTGGGGAATGGAAGATATGGAGCGTGTCAAGCGAATGGAAATAGTGGGATTACCGGTTTCGCGTGCAGTCGGAGCTTTATATCACTTGTTTCATTATCGCTATGAAAATTCCCGTTTTAATAGTTTTAAGCAGGAAGAAGAGAACCGTAAAGAATTTCTCAAAATCTGTGGCATGTATAAAGAACCATTAATGCAGTATGTGCGGACTTGGAGGATGTTTGAAACTTCAGTTGGTAAACCTGTGTCATAAAGGAAATAAAAGAATTAAATTATATGGATACGATAAAAATTAAAGATAATTCATTCGTTTATTCTTATAAAGGAGGGTTAAAAACAGCCTTTTGTCGTGATTTGGTTGCGATTGAATGTGATAAACCGTTTATTTGGTTAGTTTTTAATAATGAAAAAGTATTAGTTCGTGCAAGTCTGACCGCAGTAGAAACTCAGTTGCAAAATTACTTTATAAGAGTAAGTCGACAAGTTATTGTCAATATGCATCATGTGTCTGAACTTCTTTTTAAAAATGGTTCATATTGGTTACTCTTGACAAAAGGTGCGGAATATAAAGTTAGTGAACGTCGAGAAAAGGCTGTTCGAGCTGCATTTTTTTGTATACAGTATAAAGAATGCGTTCAGCGCCATAAATCATGCGTTCGGGAACTTGAATTGAAATTTGTTTGATGGATTGAATGGGAATGCTTAACATTGTAATGTTGGCTTGAAATGCTTTTAAGTCTTATTCAGCGGGAGGCTTTCTGAGTTGTTTAACATATAAGTTTAAGTGAAATGAAAACATTAAGTCGTTTAAAATTGAATCAGTTGAATGCTGATGAATTGGAACAAAGGCAAATGAATGCCTTGCGGGGTGGGTATAATTGCGGATGTGGATGCAATTATTGGGAAACCAATGGGATTACAGTAGAACAAAATTATAATTCTAATGTGTCACATGGTTATAGTCAATCCTATGGGGGAAATAAGGCATGTGGTGATGCTGTTCCCACAACTGCTTCAACGCATTAAGAACGGGTAACTGTAAAGTTTATTTTCCCAAGGGTTGAATTAATCCTTATTTAAAGCCAAAGCAGAGATGTATTATATTTTTGTTTTGGATTTGGGTTATAACTTGAATTGTTAATAATAGATTAAAATGAAGGAATCCGTAATAATATTATTAGTCGTTTTAATAGGCTGTACAACCAAAACAAGCTCACCTCAAGAAGAAGTAAAGGTTGACTCTTTGAACAAGAACGTTAGTTATCCTGTAAAAATTTCATTGCAAGAGGCAATGAAAAATGTAAATAATACAATTACTTTAAGTTCATTTGTTGATAGCATAGAATATATACCTTTGAAACTTCCGAATAAATATGCCATAAGTAGATTTCAAATGTATGATTATGATGAGGACATTGGTTTGTTTTTTATAGGTGATTATAACAGGGTACTTGTTGTTAATAAAAAAGGTGAATTTTTACATACTATAGGAAGAATTGGAGGAGGTCCTGGAGAACTAGCATGTATTACGGATGTATCAATAGATAAAAGAAATAAATATGTTTACCTGTATTCATCTACGATGAGATCTATGTTTCGTTTTGACTATGAAGGGAATTTTTTGAAAAAAATGTTTAGTGCTTTAGCTGATAATGAAAAATATTTTACAGCACATACTTTTTATAATAATGATAACTTTGTTTCTATATCGGAAATTTATCATTATGGATTAGAGTCTATAAAAGATCGTTTATACGGCTATGGTGTTTTAGATACGCTAGGGAAGATGCTCGATTGTACGCCTCCTCAATATACTCAACTGGATGTGGAGAAAGAGAGATATATTGGACTGATGTTTAATGGTCAGATGACTCGTTTTATAGGTGGTAATCTTTTGGTATCTAGTGGTTTGTCGGACACAATATTTACAGTGGTTGAAAATAAAGTGAAACCTAGGTATTTGTTGGATTACGGAGATGAAAAACCAGATTTATCGGAAATATGGTCATCTGATGAACAGTTGCGTCAGTCTGCTATTTATAATTCAATATTTATAATGAATCCGGCATACGAGACAGCACGATACTTTATTACAAAATTTCGTAAATCAGGGATTGAATACATTGCTATACATGATAAATATTTAAATAAATCATATTCTGTTCTTTATGATTATAGCATGTTAGGTGAAGGATATAATTCTGCTCTTTCAATAAAGAATTTAGGTTTTTATAATGATTTGGATGGTGGGGTTGATGCTTATCCGATGATAATGAGTTCGGAAGGGAACTATTGGGTAAGTTATGTTGAATCGTATCAGATGAAAGAACTTTTGAGTAAAGAGCATTTTGAGAAACGTAAAAATGTTCACAATTTGGAACAGCAGGAAGAATTGAAAAAGATGCTTCCGGAAATGAAGGAGGATGGTGATCAAGTACTGATATTGATGAAATTAAAGAAAAGTGTACTATAAAAGCAAAGTCAAAATAGTTAGAAATATGGAATTTGTTAAACTAACATCTGATACGATAAAGCAGCAGTTATTAAATTTGCGGCAAATCGTTTTTGAAGTGACAGATAGCTGTAACTTGAAATGTAAATATTGTGGTTATGGAGAGTTCTATGGCAGCTATGATAAAAGAGAAGAGCAAAATTTGCCGTTTGAAAAAGCAAAGTTGCTGATTGATTATCTTTTCTCATTGTGGAAAGATTCTAAAGTGGATTTTTATAATCGTGCCGTGCTTTGACTGTCGACAAAAGGTTCGGAATATAAAGTTAGTGTACGTCGAGAAAAGGCTGTTCGAGCTGCGTTTTTTTGTCTGCGGTATAAAGAATGCGTTCAGCACCATAAATCATGCGTTCGGGAACTTGAACTGAAATTTGTTTGATAGATTGGATGGGAATGGTTAATATTGTAATGTTGACTTGAGATGCTTTTTAGGCTTATTCAAAAGGTCTTCTTTCTGAATTGTTTAACATATAGATTTAAGTAAAATGAAAACACTGAGTCGTTTAAAATTGAATCAGCTAAATGCTGGGGAGTTGGAGCAAAGGCAAATGAATGCTTTGCGAGGTGGGTACAAATGTGGATGCGGATGTAATTACGTAGACGCACAAGGATCAAGTATAGGCGAGAATTATAATGCTAATGTGTCAAATGGTTATACTGAATCTGGTGGGGGGAATGTAGCATGTGGTGATGGTGTTCCTGCTACTAAGCCAACACATTAGTAAATTGTTTTTATAATGTATTATCCTTGTAATTTGCTTCTAAAAGTAGTAAGATTTTTCTTACTATGAACTGAATTAGTCCTTATTTGAAGCCAAAGTAAAAATATGTATATTTTTGCTTTGGCTTTAGCTTGAATTTAAATTGTTTATAATAATTCAAAATGAAGAAATCTGTAATAATCTTATTAGTTGTTTTAATAGGTTGTACTTCTAAAACAAGCTCACCTCAAGAAGAAGTAAAGGTTGACTCTTTGAACAGAAACGTTAGTTATCCTGTAAAAGTTTCATTGCAAGAGGCAATTAAAAATGTAGATAATACAATTACTTTAAGTTCATTTGTTGATAGTATAGAATATATACCTTTGAAACTTCCGAATAAATACGGTATTAAATTTTTTCAAATTTATGATTATGATGAAGAAAGTGGTTTGTTTTTTATAGGTGATTATAACAGGGTGCTTGTAATTAATAAAAAAGGCGAGTTTTTACGTACTATAGGAAGAATTGGAGGAGGTCCTGGAGAACTGGCAAATATTTCGAATGTATCAATAGATAAAAAAAATAAATATGTTTATTTGTATTCTGCTCAAATGGGAGCTATGTTCCGTTTTGATTATGAGGGAAAATTCTTAAAAAAAATGTTTAGTATTTTAACCGATACAGATAAATATAGGGCAGCATATATGTTTTATAATAATGATGATTTTGTATCTATATCAGAAACGTATACCTATAAAATGGAGCCTCTAAAAGATCGTTTATACGGCTATGGTGTTTTAGATACGCTAGGGAGGATGCTTGATCATACGCCTTCTCAACATACTCAACTGGACACGAAAAAGGATAAATATGCTGGACTGATGTTTAATTATCAGATGACTCGGTTTAAAGGTAGTAATCTTTTAGTGCCTAGTGGCTTGGCGGATACAATATTTACTGAGATTGATAATAAGGTGAAGCCTAGATATTTGTTGGATTATGGAGATGATAAACCGGATTTATCAAAACTATGGTCATATGGAGAAGAGCGTGAGTATGTAATGTATCATTCTATATTCATAATGAATCCTGCTTATGAGACATTGCGATATTTTATTATAAAATTACGTAAAAAAGGAGTTGAGTATATAGTTATACATGATAAATATTTAAATAATTCGTGTTCTGTTATTTATGATTATGTAGCAGATGAAAATAGAGATCCTAATATTCCAATAAACAATTTAGGTTTTTACAATGATCTGGATGGTGGGGTTGATGCTTATCCGATGATAATGAGTTCGGAAGGGAACTATTGGGTAAGTTATATTGAATCGTATCAGATGAAAGAACTTTTGAGTAAAGAGCATTTTGAGAAACGTAAGAATGTTCACAATTTGGAACAGCAGGAAGAATTGAAAAAGATGCTTCCGGAAATGAAGGAGGATGGTGATCAAGTACTGATATTGATGAAATTAAAGAAAAGTGTACTATAAAAGCAAAGTCAAAATAGTTAGAAATATGGAATTTGTTAAACTAACATCTGATACGATAAAGCAGCAGTTATTAAATTTGCGGCAAATCGTTTTTGAAGTGACAGATAGCTGTAACTTGAAATGTAAATATTGTGGTTATGGAGAGTTCTATGGCAGCTATGATAAAAGAGAAGAGCAAAATTTGCCGTTTGAAAAAGCAAAGTTGCTGATTGATTATCTTTTCTCATTGTGGAAAGATTCTAATGTAGATTTTTATAATCGTGTTTTGACTGTCAGTTTTTATGGTGGAGAACCTTTGTTGAATATTTCTTTTATTAAGCAGATTCAAGAATATCTGGAAACTACTTATATTGATTATTTGGATATTAAATATTCCATGACAACCAATGCGATCCTTTTGGATCGATATATGGATTATTTGGTAGAGCATAAGTTCTCTTTATTAATTAGTTTGGATGGGGATAGGGAGTCACAAGGGTATCGTGTAGATCATCATGGAACAAATTCATTTGATCGGGTATTCAAAAATGTGAAACTGTTACAAGAAAAATATCCGGACTACTTTGAAACGAATGTGAATTTTAACTCAGTACTCCACGATCGCAATAATACTACTGATATTTATCGGTTTATGAAGCATGAGTTTGGAAAAATCAGCATGTTGTCAGAATTAAATACGAGTGGAATAAGGGAGGATAAACGAAATGAATTCTCGAAAGTGTTTCAAAGTAAACAGTTTGACTTTTATCGCGCATTGTCTAATTATCCACAGCTTATTAATGAAATGTTTTATGATGTAGCTGATACAAAGATGCTTTATTTATATTTGGAACAGTTTAGTGGTAATCTTTATAAATATTACACGGATTTGTTAGTGGATAAATCGCAAATTCCTTATATACCTACCGGTACTTGTTTGCCATTTTCTAAAAAAATATTTTTGACTGTTAATGGTAAAATATTACCGTGTGAACGTATTGATCAGAAGTATGTGTTAGGAATGGTTGATGAAGAAAAAGTGGTATTAGATTTTGATAAGATTGCATTATTCTACAATACTGTCTTTGAAAAGATAGAGAAGCAATGTAATAAATGTTATAGAAATAAATTTTGTCAACAGTGTATGTTCTATATCTCTGATCTGGAAGAAGGGGGAGTTTGTCATGGATTTATGAATAAGGAAGAGTTTGATCAATTTGTATTGAGTCAAAAGAGATATTTGCGAAAAAATCCTCAATTGTATCGGCGAATTATGGAAGAATTATCAATTTATTAAGGATATGGAAATGAAAAAATATTGGCTAGTTGTTAATCCTGATGTCTTTATATGGAAAAAAGGAACTTCTGTCTTCGTTTATAATTCTGATAATTTTGAAATCAGGGAGTTTGAGACTTTTGAGCAGTTTGATAAACTATATGAATTATTGGTGAATCCGGAAAATTTGTATGTGGTTGAATTGACAGAGGAGGATATGAATAGCAATAATTTATGTAGTGTTGTAAATATTTTGCTAGAAGCCGAATGCGTTGATTTGATATCTCAAAATGAAAATTCAGAGCCTCCTGTTTCTTTTTGTCCTTTTCCTGGAGTTCAACGCTCAAAAGAAAAGTTCAGGAAAAGACCGGAAATGGTTGCTTTTGAAAATTATATGGTTTATTTACATGAACTGACTATTTATGTGAATGGAACAGGTTTATGTGATAATCTGTATGCTAAACAATTTCCTTATTTTTTGGATAAAGGTGAGGAATTAGACTATACGACATTAAGTGTTTTTTTAAAGTATATTGCTAATTCTTCCATTTCTAATATACATATATGCGGATATAATATTTTTCAATATCCCCAATGGAATAAACTGTTGGATGCATTAGATCGAATTCATGCAATGAAAAGTCTTTATGTCTCTTGCTCCCAGCTGGAAGATTTTCAGGATAGATATAGAGTTGCTTTAGCAGAACAATTTGAATATGTAATTATAGTAGATCGGGAACATCCGTTAAAGGAATCGGTTGTAACTAATGTGCTTGAAAAGCAATTACATGTTAAATGGAATTTTTATGTTGCTTCAAAAGATGAATATTATATAGTTCAGGAACAAATAGAACGGTATCATTTGGACAAATATAGTGTGAAGCCTGTTTTTACAGGAGATAATTTAGATTTCTTTTCTGAATTTGTTTTTCTGACAGAGGAAGATATTAGAAATACTAGTCTGAATAAACGTCAGATATTTGCAAATCAACTTATAAATGCAAATGATTTTGGAAAGTTTACTGTTTCTCCTCAAGGATCTGTTTTTGTGAATATAAATTTCCCTTCTTGCGGAAAAATAGCTACGGATTCTATCCATTCATTGATTCGATACGAATTGGTAAACGGTGATCTATGGTTCAGAACCCGTTCGGAACAACCTTGCTCTGATTGTAAGTATCAGTGGTTATGCCCATCTCCTTCAAATTACGAGTTGGTATTGAATAAGCAAAATTTGTGTTATAAAGAATAGTTCCCGAGATGCAGAAAGAACAGGGATTAGAAGAAATAAGAAATGTGCTGATTCTAAATACAAGCAGTTTGTCTGATGTGGGTTTATACGGAGGGAAAATGGGTGTCTCTATTTTTCTTGCGCATTATGCTCGTTATAGTAATCAAGATGTATATTTGGATTTAGTACATTCTTTGATAAAAGAGATTTTTGAAGATTTGGATAATTCTTTTTCTTCTAATTTCGAAATTGGATTAAGCGGAATTGGCTGGGGAGTGAATTATTTGTTGTGTCACCATTTTTTATCCGGTGACGTAAATGACGTATTATTCGATTTGGATCAAAACTTAATGAGATATGATGTCCGTAGGATAAATGACTTTGATTTCGATAGAGGTTTGGGCGGACTTGTGTATTATGTAAATTCACGATTAATGATACAACAAGGTGATCAGAGACCATTTGATTCTTTGTTCTTATCAGATTTATTATATGTGATAAAAAATAATTACAATGCCTGGCATAATCTTTCTGTAAAAGATGTATTCTTCCAATATATTGATTTTCTTTCGGATAAACCTATGAAAGATTGCATATGTTCATTGCCTGATTTTCTAAAAGGAAAAGAAATTAAGATAACTGATAGTATTTATCGTATGTCTTTGGGGTTAAAAAATGGGCTTGCCGGATATGGCTTAAATTTGATGAATATATGAAACACATTTATATACTTGATAATAATTTTAATGGTACGGTTTTTGGTGTTGGTACTTATTTGAAGAATCTTATTCGTATATTGAAGGATGAACCAATATTGGTGACAATGGTTACATTATTTAATCGGAAAGAGAGTGTTGAGATTGTTTCTGAAAACAATATTCGTTATATTCATATACCAGCTGTTCGCGCAAATCAGAAATCTAATTATTATTATCGGAATGTGTTTTATATACTTTATCCTTATATTGATCCCAATGATGAAAATATTCTTCATATGAATTATCGCAAAGGGACTGAATTATTTTTGATGTTAAAAGAATATTTTCATTTTAAATTTATATTGACATGGCATTATGCCAGTTGGATTGATTATTTCTCTCCGGAAGAAATAGAGAGGGTAATGGATAATATTACTAATAATATTTCCTTATCGGAAAAGGAACTTGTCTATTCCGATATATTGAAAGAAGAAATAGAAATATTGAGTAAGTATTGTGATCATTTAGTAGTGGTAGCTAATCATGCTTCAACCTTTTTATGTAAATATCTCAATTTCTCATCGGATAGGATTTCTCTAGTCTATAATGCACTACCAGATCACTGCATACGAAAACTTGACAAGTTATCCATAAAGCAAAGAATGCATATCTCCTCTGATGAAAAAATTATTCTCTTTGTTGGGAGATTAGACGATAATAAAAATTTGTCTTTACTTGTAAGAGCTTTTAATAAAGTATTTCAGAATAATGAGAAAGTCTGTTTGATGGTTGTAGGAAAAGGAAATTATGATCTGCCTCTTTATTATGCATATCCCAATAATCGAAATATTATATTTACCGGATTTATAGATCAGGAGGAACTTAATTCTTTATATGAAATTGCAGATATAGGAGTAATTCCATCTATTTATGAAGAATTCGGCTATGTGTTGGTTGAAATGATGATGCATGGTTTACCTGTCATCGCAAATAATACAACCGGGATGGCCGAAATAATAGAAAATGGTATTTCTGGTATATTATTGGATTTATATTTTGAGAATGACAGTGAAAAGTCGATAGACTTGTTGAGAGCTGCTATAACTGAGTTATTGACAGATGATGAAAAACGGAGATTTTATTCTATTAATGCTTATGAACGGTATATAAATAATTTTCAAATCGGATTATTCAAACAAAAAATGCTCGAAGTTTATAGAAAATTGTAATTGTTTATGCTAAGTCAATTTCCTCATTATATTCAGCTGGACTCTATGGATTGTGGTCCTACTTGTCTCCGTATGATTACAAAGTTTTATGGTCGTAGTTATTCTTTACAATATCTGCGTGAGCATGCATTCATAACAAGAGAAGGGGTATCGATGTTGGGGATCAGTGATGCGGCTGAACAAATAGGATTTCGTACAATGGGAGTTCGGGTTACGTTGGAACAATTGAATACGGAATTACCTTTACCTTGTATTCTTCATTGGAATCAACGTCATTTCGTTGTTTGCTACAAAATAAAGAACGGTAAATATTATATTGCTGATCCAGCCAGTAAACGGTTAGTTTATGAGAAGGAAGAATTTGAGCATTGTTGGTTTAGTACACAAGTAGAGGGAAAAGATACGGGTACGGCTCTATTACTAGAGCCTGGACCAGAATTTTACGATCGAGAGGAAGATGTAAAAGATAAGAAAAGAGAGTTATCCTTCTTTTTTCGTTATCTCACTCCCTATAAGAGGGAGCTTTTCCAATTAATATTGGGAATGCTAACAGGTAGTATCTTACAGCTTATCATGCCTTTTCTTACTCAAAGCCTGGTGGATACAGGAATACGGGATAGTAATCTAAGTTTTATTACCCTGATACTGATTGCGCAGGTAGTAATTTTTGTTGCGCAATTATCAGTTGGCTTTATCCGTAGTTGGATTTTATTGCATATGAATACCCGGATTAATATCGCTTTAATTTCTGATTTTTTGGCAAAACTCATGCGCTTACCCCTTCATTTCTTCGATACGAAGATGGTGGGGGATATTATGCAGCGTATCGGAGACCATAACAGAATAGAATCGTTTATGACGGGTTCGTCTATTAGTGCATTATTCTCTTTTGTCAATTTTATTGTATTCGGCTTTGTGCTGGCATATTATGATCTTACTATATTAGGATTGTTCTTGTTTGGGAATGGCTTGTATGTTGCTTGGGTATTAGCTTTTATGAGATATAGGCGAGAATTGGATATCAAACGTTTTGCACAAGCAGCCGGTGAGCAGAGTAATTTGTTTCAATTGGTAACCGGCATGCAGGAAATCAAGCTGAATAACTGTGAGACTGAAAAGCGCTGGGAATGGGAACGTATTCAAGTGAAATTATTTAAAATAAGTATTAAAGGGTTAGCTTTAGGGCAATATCAACAGCTCGGGTCGGTGTTTTTTAACCAAACCACCAATATCCTGATCTCCTTCACCGCAGCCCGGGCTGTTGTTTCCGGTGAGATGACTCTTGGTATGATGATGTCGCTCACCTATATTGTGGGGCAGTTGACTGCTCCGATCGAACAGTTTATTGGTTTTGCCCGTTCGTTTCAGGATGCAAAGATTAGTTTGGAACGTTTAGGAGAGATCCATCAGCGGGAAGATGAAGAACAGACCTTAGCATTGAAAGTAAATGCTTTACCGGATAACAAGGCTTTGCAGATCGAGGATGTGAGTTTTAGTTATGACGGGGCAGACCGGGATTATGTGTTGGAACATATTAATCTGACGATCCCACAGCATAAGGTGACGGCTATTGTCGGGGCCAGCGGAAGCGGAAAGACGACATTAATAAAGTTGTTGCTTGGGTTTTACGAGCCGAACAAGGGAAATATCAAAATAGGTGATCTGTCATTGAAGAATATGAATCCGCATGTATGGCGTGCCCGTACGGGATGTGTGATGCAGGATGGGTTTATTTTTTCGGATTCGATAGCGAAGAATATCGCTATAGGTGCGGAAGTGATCGATAAAGAACGGTTGTTGCATGCTGTGACTGTAGCTAATATCCGGGATTTTATTGATTCGCTACCATTGGGCTATAACACAAAAATAGGTATGGAAGGAAATGGTGTAAGCCAGGGACAGCGGCAACGTATCCTGATTGCACGTGCTGTATATAAGAATCCTGAATTTATCTTTTTGGATGAAGCAACGAATGCATTAGACGCCAATAATGAGCGTGAGATTATGGAACATCTGCATCAGTTCTATAAAGGAAGGACGGTGGTTGTTGTGGCTCACCGGCTGAGTACGGTGCGGGATGCGGATAATATAGTGGTACTGGATAAAGGACAGGTCGTGGAGGAAGGGACGCATGAGGAACTGACGGCACGACGGGGTGTATATTATAAGTTGGTAAAGAATCAATTGGAATTGGGTTCGTAAAATGTATTGATATGCCGGAGATTAGTATTATTCTGAAAGTAGATGATGGAAATAGGTATTTGCAGGAAGCTGTGAATAATGTCTTTATGCAATCGTTTTCAGATTTTGAACTTCTTGTGTTGAAGGAAGGGGCTAATTACGAGGATACTCTGGATGGTATGGATACAATCGATATGCGTTTGAGAATTTTGAATGTTGTATCATTTGAAGAACCGGGAGTATGGGGGCAGGTAATGGAAAGCATAAAGGGGAAATATGTTGTTTTAATGGATGCTGGTCATTTAATGGTTCCCAGGAAACTTCATACCCAATTTTCTTTTATGGAGGACCATAGAGATGTTGATGTTTGTGGTACCTGGGTTACGGAAAATGGAAATTCCGGAGTAAATTATTTTTATCAGGTACGGCATAATGATATTGTCATTGAGATGTTGTTTTCTAAAGCTATATATACTCAGTCGGTGATAATGCGCAAGTCTGTTTTTGGAGAGTTTCTAAAAACGTGTTTAGGGAAAATACAGAGACATGAATGTGTGGAATATTATGAGATATGGACTGATTTAATAATGAAGGGATATCTTTTTGCCAATATTCCGGAGGTGTTGTTGGATATTCGAACAGGGGAAAATGTGTCTTTATTTGCTGATCCGAGTTTACGGCGGGTAGATCTAAGATATGTCCAGTGTTGTTATCTGGATTATTTAATGAATAAGATCATTGAGCTTGATCCTGCTTATTTTGATTTTTTGAATAGTGCAGTTGAATTACAGAATAGTAATAAATTGACTTTTGAGGAGTGTAAAGGACTTGTTCGAAATGTATATAGTCATATTAGAGAAAAAGAAGAGATACATTTGAAGGATGGTAAAATCAGGATATTGTTTTGTATCGATACATTAGGAGGTGGCGGTGCTGAAAAATTATTGATCGATATATTGAAAAGATTTGATTATGAGAAATATGCCGTTGACCTTTTAGTCCTATTTGAAGAAGGAATTTATTTTGCAGATATACCGGAGGAGGTTTCGTGGTTCTTTCCGGGCAGTGAAAAAGTTAAAAACCGATTTTATGACATAGAGATTGCTTTTTTGGAAGGACTGGCGGTAAAATATATTGCAGAAAGGGGTAGCGTTGCTGTTAAGGTAGCTTGGGTTCATGCAGATTTGTGTAATTATCATTGGACAAAGCGATATTATGAAAATGATGAACATGAATATAGCATTTTTCAAAGAATGGATAAAATCGTTTTTGTGAGTGATAATGTAAAGGAGCAGTATATTAAGTTGTTTGGAGATGCTAAATCTGAATTATTAGTAATTTATAATCTTATTGATCGGTCGGAACTCTTGAGCAAATGGGATTGTGTGGGTATAACGAAAAGGAAATTTACATTATGTAGTATTGGAAGATTGACTCCGGTAAAGGGGTATTTGTTATTGATACAAGCTGTTCGACGTTTAGTTGAGGATGGATTAGATTTTGATTTATGGATTGTTGGAGAAGGTGAACAAAGGGTAAAGTTGGAAGAACTGATCAAAGAGTTTTCATTAGATGATATTGTTTTCTTGCGAGGGTATCATAAAAATCCGATACCTTTTTTGAAAGAAGCAGATGTTTTTGTTTCCTCTTCTTTGTCTGAAGGTTTTCCCCTTGTAATTTGTGAGGCTTTATGTCTGGGGTTACCGGTTGTTGCAACGAAGAATGCTGGCTCGGAAGAAATATTAGGCAAGGGAAAATATGGTTTGCTAACAGAACAAGATGAGTTTCTGTTGTATAAGGCTTTAAAAGCTGTAATAGAAAATGTGGCATTAAGGGATGATTTACGAAACAAGGCATTGGAAAGGGCTGAATTGTTTAATGAATCTACAATAATGGATCAGATTTATACTGTTCTTGGGTAATTAATAATCGAAACAATGGAAGGAAAAGAAATAGAATTACGCAGCGAAGAGGTTCAGGAGGTGATGGGGCAGATCCCGGCCTGGATTGTGCGGTGGGGGATTACGATCTTGTTTATCGTGGTGCTGGCGCTTTTGGTGGGTAGCTATTTCTTTAGATATCCGGATGTGATCACGACGGAGATGACATTGACAAGCCGGCATCCGGTGGCGGAGGTGGTGGCCCGCTCGTCGGGAAAGATAAATGAGCTTTATGTGTTTAACGGACAGGAGGTAAAGATGGGTGCTCCGTTGGCGGTGGTTGAGAACCCGGCCAGGACGGAGGATGTGTTCCGGCTGAAGAAGTTGTTGGCACGTTATCAGGAGCAGCCGGAACGTCTGAGCTATTATCTGTTGCAGGATGTGTGGCTGCTGGGGGATATTCAGCCGGCTTATATGAGTCTGGCATCGAAAGATATTTCTGCCCGCGATTACCGGGCTTCGGTCGGACAGTTACTGGCGGCGATCCGTGTCTGGGAGATGTCTTACTGCCTGGTGGCGCCGTCGGATGGAAAGGTTCAGTTGCTTGTGCAAGGGGCTCCGAACCTGTATTTGTCGGCGGGAGATATTTTTGCCCGTATGGTGCCTGAGGGCGGGGAGACCTGGATCGGGCGGGCCTTACTGCCGATTCAGCGGTCCGGAAAGGTGAAGGCCGGACAGCGAGTGATTGTGCGGTTTACGAATTTCCCGGATCAGGAATTCGGTATCGTGAACGGGCGTTTGTCGTCAGTTTCGCTGGTGCCTTCGGAAGACAATTATATGGTGGAGATTGCCTTCCCGGACGGACTGACCACCAATTATAGGAAGAATCTGCCTGTTTCTTATGAAATGAAAGCCACAGCCGAAATTGTAACTGATGATGTACGTTTGATAGAACGTTTCTTCCAGCCACTGAAAAAGATACTGAAAGAAGGGTTCTGAAGTTTTTTTGTTGTCTCTTTTGTCTCGTTTAGTGGCTTTCGAGCCGGGAAGGATGAACAATCCCCTTCCCGGATTCGTATGAAAAAGTTACTGATGGCACAGCTGGGTGCCGAGCCTACCGTCCAGCATTTTAATGAAATAGTGATAAATCTTCCGGAGAATGAAAAAGCCGGTTTTGTGAAAGGTACTTTCGGGTTGGCTTTCTCTGAGTGGGGAAACCTGAATGTTGCTTATCGTGAGTTTTTGGTCGCATTGATAAAGAGTAAACGACAGCAGTTTGTGGAGTTTGTTCGCAAGGATACGGTTCTGGGGGAATTCCTGTACGATCTGAAAGATAAAGAGTTGTTTGTGAAAATATTAAATCTGTTTGAGCGACCGTCTAAAAAGCATAAGATTTCTTATTCCAAGTTGGCTTTTTCTTTTTTGCTAGGGTTTAAGATGGACTTGGAAGTCAAGGGATTATCTGACAAAATCAGGTACGCCAAGGTGGATACGGATGATCTGGTTGAGTTGTTTGAGTTGATTGAGAAAGTAAAGTTAAGCTGAAGTTTATATTTAAAGAATATAAAATATGGGCGTTTCAGAAAAGCAGTAAGAACCGGGATTATAATCTCTTTCTTGATCGTTTAAAAGATCAACAACTTGATTCTTATGTGATTATATTGTTTTAGCTTCCTCTTCTTATTGCTTATTGCCTCTTTTTTACCGCCGTATCTTTGTGTTGTACTTAATTATTCACTTAAAAACATTTTTAATTATGGCACAAGGTTACAAGTTGGTTCTGCGCCCGTCGGAACCGGGAGTCAAAGGTTCCAAGAAGTTGTATTATGCGGTATCTAAAAGTACGGGATTTACGGATATCAGACGTTTATGCAAGTTGGTTGCTGCTAGAAGTACGGTATCGAGTGCGGATGTGAAAGCGGTACTGGATAATCTGAATTATATTCTGGATCTGGAATTGCAGGATGGTCGTATTGTTCAGTTGGGGGAATTCGGTAATTTCCGTATTACGGTCGGAAGCGAGGGCGTGGAGGATAAAAAGAAGTTCTCTGCAAGTATGATTCGTGCTCCGAAGATTGTTTTCACTCCCGGGTTTGATTTGCGTGAGACTAAGAAAACGATGGGTTATTCTTTGATTACTCCGGAAGTTGAAAAAACGGAGAATCCCGGAGGTGGTGAGGATCGTCCGGAAATCGAGTAATTCGATGATGGATGAAAAGAATGAATGTTCAATTGGTAATGGCCGTGCTGCTTTGTGCAGCCGGTCTTATCCTGATCTTTTCCGGTTTTTGGGTGGCTCCGACAGGGGAAATACATAATAGCGTTTTAGTCGCTTTCGGGGAGATCAGTACGTTTGCCGGAGCCTTGTTTGGAGTGGATTATTCATATAAAATAAGAAAAGAATGAAAACGAAATTTTGTCAATATGCAATAGAGGAACCTTTGACGTCGGAACAAATGAAGTGGAGAAGAAATCATCCGGATTGGATCAGTGATCATTTTTACATGGGGGAGTTTATCTACAGTGCGGTTGCTGTGGAGAAGGGCCTGGACAATACGCCGCCACTGGAAGCGCAGCGTGCAATCAGAAATCTGGTTAGAAAATTATTGGAGCCGCTTCGGGAGTATGCGGATTGTCCTATGGGGATGCATATCTCCAGTGGGTATCGTTGTGAAGAATTGAATCATCTGGTGGGTGGTGTCGCCGATTCCCTGCATCTGAAAGGGGAGGCGGCGGATATTTATACGTTCGGCAGTTGTCGTTTGCTGGAGGCTTTACAGCAAAGCCGGTTGAATTTTGATCAGGCGATTTATTACCGTCGCCGTGGTTTTATTCATTTGTCATTGAAATTGACGGGGAAGAACCGTCGCCAGGTGATTATCAAATGAGAGGTGGTATTTGTTTTTTATTACTTATAGCAGGATTGTCCGGCTGTGCATCGCGTAATCCCGGAAGCAGGAGAGAACTTCGTTCGTTCAGGGATTCGATATCGTATACACGGTTGGACACTTCTTGCCTGCATTATAATCGGGGGATGCAGTTGCGGGGGTGGTCTCGTTTGAAGGAAGTCTCTCTTTCCGTACCCGACAGTGCCGGTAAACAGTATGTAGAACGTATTGTATATGCTACTGAAGAATGGGGAATGGCAGATTCGACAGAGTTGGTGTCTGTGTCTGCCAATACGGTTAATGAGCAGGGTGTTACTTCATCCGTCTCCGTCGAGCAGGAAGTGACCAGAAGAAAAACGAGCCGGATTGTCTGGTGGATATTAATTCCTGGTTTGATCATTTTAATCTGTCTGCTACGAAAATTGCGACGGATAAAATAGATACTTTTGTTTGTATTGCACTATGAGAGTGCATTTTTAATCAGACGAGGGTAAATTATGATGTTATAACTTCTTGGAATGAGTTATTAGTAATTAGCATGGGAAATGTTCTGTTTGCCTGTTACGGAAATCCTAACGGATTTAAATAACTTTAATCCTTTGGATCACGGATTGTTCGTATAAGTGTGTATCTTGCAAAAATGATAAATTGTTAACCAGAAAAGAAATGATTATGAGACACTGTATCTGGATATTTGCTTTGTTGTTGCTTTCGATGGGGAGCCTGTCAGCGGAAGATTTCGGTTATGAGTTGCAGGATGGGAAGCTGACTATTCTGATGTATGGCGGTTATGCCGATTGGAAGAAGAATGCCAGTGAAAATGATAAAAGGGCAGTGACTGAAATTTATATAGAAGAGGGTGTTCCCGTTATTCCGAGTTTGATATTTAAAGATTTGCCGCGTGTCGGGTCGGTAACGATTCCTGCTTCGGTGACGATGATAGGTGGGGCAGCCTTTGCGGGATGTAGCAATTTGTCATCTGTAGTGTTTGCTAAAGATTCGGAGTTGAGAACGCTCGGTAAGTATGCTTTTTATGAAACAGCCCTGAAGTCTGTTGTAATACCGGCGTCTGTTACCGCGATCAGAAAGGCTGCTTTCAGATATTGCTATAATCTGTCGTCGGTTATATTTGCCGGAAACCAGAAGCTAAAGGAAATTGGTGAATGGGCTTTTTGTGAGACGTCTCTGGAATCGGTTGTAATCCCGGCTTCCGTAACTACTATAGGAAAGGCTGCCTTTACGGAGTGTAAGAGACTTTCGTCTGTAACTTTTACGGGAGACATGAATTTGAGGACGATTGGTGCTGGGGCTTTTTCCGGGACGAGGCTTCATTCAGTTATGATTCCATCTTCTGTTGCAACGATTGGGGAGGGGGCTTTCAGGTATTGCAGGAGATTGACGTTGGTGACGTTTGGTGGCGATAATTTAAAAGCGATCGGTGAGTGGGCTTTTTCAGAAACAGCACTGGCTTCATTCTCAATACCTTCTTCGGTTACTACGATTGGAGCGGGTGCCTTTGCTAAAACACCTCTTGAGTCGGTAATGGTTCCATCTTCCGTAACGGCAATCGGAGGGGCTGCCTTTACTGATTGTAGAAAATTATCGTCAGTGACGTTTGCCGAAAAATCGGAATTAGAGAAGATCGGAGCAGGTGGTTTTTACGGAACGGCTTTGTCCTCCGTAGAACTTCCATTTTCCGTGAAAACGATTGGTGCAGGTTCTTTTTCCCATTCCGCTCTTAAATCTGTTGTAATTCCGGCATCTGTCACGGATATTGAACGTGCTGCTTTTTCCCAAACATATCTTACCTCAGTTATAATCCCATCTTCTGTGAAAGCGATTGGGAAAGAGGTGTTTCAATGTTGTTCCGAATTGACTGATGTTACTTTTCTCTCATCAAAGGCACCTGCCCGTTTTGGAGAGAATGTATTTGAGAATTGTTTTTCATTGGAAGCTATTTATGTCCCGGAAGGAAGTTCCGGTTATTCGGGAGAAAATTGGGTTAAATATGAAGATCTGATAAAGCGTAAAATCATGTTCGTTTCTTCCGGTTCGTTAACGGCTTTATATAATCTGTTTTCTTTTGGCGAAATGGGTGGCTGGGGTGTCTTTAATCCTCTGATCTTCGGTTTGTTTGCTATAATCAGTGTGTTGAAAAAAATATTTTTAGGTTAATAAAATAGGAGAAGTGGTCATGAAAGCGGTTGGTTGGGTAGTTGGTGGTAATGGAATTGTAAGAAATGATAATAGTCTTGTGGAAAACTAATTAATTGCGTTTCTTTGTACCCGTAAATTATTAGGATATGGCAGACGAACAACAGATGGTGCTCCGGACGGAGGACCTGGTGAAAAAATATAGAACGCGAACGGTGGTGAACCATGTTTCTATTAATGTGAAACAAGGGGAGATTGTTGGATTGCTCGGACCGAATGGGGCGGGAAAGACGACGACATTCTATATGACTGTGGGGTTGGTGACTCCTAATGAGGGGAAGATATTCCTGAATGATATGGAAATTACGAAATTCCCGGTTTACAAACGTGCCCGTAACGGGATCGGTTATCTGGCGCAGGAGGCTTCTATCTTCCGTAAAATGACGGTTGAGGATAATATCCGTTCTGTTTTGGAAATGACGGAAACCACTCCCGAATATCAGAAAGAAAAACTGGAAAGCCTGATCGCTGAGTTTGGATTGAACAAGGTTAGAAAGAACCTGGGAGACCAGTTGTCTGGTGGTGAACGCCGTCGTGCCGAGATTGCCCGCTGTCTGGCGATCGACCCTAAGTTTATTATGCTGGATGAACCGTTTGCCGGTGTCGACCCGATTGCCGTGCAGGATATTCAGACGATTGTAGCCAAGTTAAAGCATAAGAATATCGGTATCCTGATTACCGACCATAATGTGTACGAAACATTGAGCATTTGCGACCGTGCTTATTTGCTGTTCGAAGGAAAAGTGCTTTTCCAGGGAACAGCAGAGCAATTGGCAGAAAACGAGATCGTACGCGAAAAATATTTGGGGAAAGACTTCGTGCTGCGGAAAAAAGATTTATAAATTCAACTTATTTTATTGCAAAAGTCTCCTGATGTGCCGGGTGCATAAGAAGAACAGGACTAATGTCACTACTGCTAATGCAGAGTAAGGCAACAGGTTCGCGTTGGATATATCTCCGGTGATAAATTCATTCTCCCGCAGATGGATATCCGACATGCTGATAACGGCAAAAGCGTTATTGACGAAATGGGCGAAGACCGGAATCCAGATGTTTCTGCTCCAATATAACAAATAACCGAAATATGCTCCCAATAACATACGGGGAAGGAACCCGTAGAACTGCAAATGGAATGCGCTGAATAGAATAGCGGCAGACCAGATGACTATATGATGATTGGATGTCCATTGACCTATAATCCGTTGCAGGGCACCACGGAACAGAAATTCTTCTGTAATACCGGCCATTATAGCGATGACAAACAGATTCGACAGGAATGTAAGCATACCGTCGCCGGCTAAAAGCGTATTGGTAATTTGTTCGGCAAGGGCTTCCTGCGCTTTCATCCAGCTTTCGACCGGGGCCATGAACTCCGGCAGTATCATTTGTTTGTTCAGCAAAGCTGTCAGTGTGATCGCAGGGGACATCAGGAACATGCTGACCAGTGCTAGCAGCAGGATTTTGGTATCCACTTTACGCTTTATACAAAGGTAGGCGGCCGGGTCCGCACTGCACAGCCAGGCTACCGCCAGTGCCGGGAACAGGAAAGTCCCGATGGCTGACAACAACTGCATCATTCGCATCATATCGGGGTATTGCGTTATATTGACGGATACACCGTGTGACAAAACAAAGATTCCCGTTCCGATCAGGGATGACAGGACTGCTCCGAACAAAAGACTGACCAGCAGGAGCCATAACTGGAACATGGCCGGTTTACCGGCATATATACCTTTTAATACCATATCTATAATATTAATGTACGGACATAAAAAAACTTCTGCCCAAATATAGGTAGAAGTTTTTATTTCTTCAGGAAAGAATGAATTACATTTTTGGTCTGGCTTCTTTTACAACCATCTGACGACCTTCGAATTCAGCCTCGTTCAATTCTCCAATAGCTTTTTTAGCTGCTGCATCATCAGGCATTTCAACAAAAGCAAAGCCTTTTGATTTACCTGTTTCACGGTCTTTGATGATCTTTACAGAATCTACCACTCCGTATTCTTCCATTACTTGTTTCAGATCTTCTTCCCGAACACGATAGTTCAGGTTGCCAATGTAAATGTTCATAAAAATAGAAATAATTAAAAAATAAAATTGTTACTGATGAAAGTAATAAACCGGAATTTCGTAACAGTGATAGATAAATCGACAAGTAACAAGTAAATGAAGAAATAAAAAACAATGTTATTTACGTTCAAGGTAAATCCCCTTTCACATTACAAAGGAATACATTTATTTTAGAAATACAAGATTTTGGATTGAAAAAATTAATATGTGTCTAATTTTGGCTTACTTATAACAAATTAAGTAAACAATTTGCGAGATTAAAAGAATAACTCTAATTTTGCAGCCTAAAATTCGATACGACTATTAATTAAATAAATCATTCAGAATGAACGTTTCGCTTAAGAACATTGATGCCGTTAGCGGTATTGTGAAATTAGAAATAGTGAAGGCTGACTATGCTGAACAGGTTGAAAAGAGCCTGCGCAACTTCCGTCAGAAAGCAAATGTACCGGGTTTCCGTAAGGGAATGGTACCGATGGGTATGGTGAAGAAGATGTATGGAAAACATGTACTGGTTGAAGAAGTCAACAAGTTGGTTTCCGAAAATCTGTTCAAATATATCAACGAGAATAAGTTGAACGTTTTAGGCGAACCGATGCCTAACGAAACAGAACAACAGCCTATTAATTTCGATACACAGGAAGATTTTGAATTTTGTTTTGACGTAGCTTTGGCTCCGGAAATCAAAATCGAACTGAGTAAGGGCGACAAGCTTCCTTATTATCAGGTTGCTATCGACGAAGAGATGTTGAACCAGCAGGTTGACGCTTATACTGCAAACTTCGGATCTTATGACACTGCTGAAGAAGTAGAAGAAAAAGACCTGGTTAAAGGTACTATTGCAGAACTTGAAAACGGTTCTCCGAAAGAAGGTGGTATCGTTGTGGAAGATGCAGTACTGATGCCTTCTTATATGAAGGATGAAGCTGAAAAAGCTAAATTCATCGGTGCAAAAGCTAACACTGTAATCGTGTTCAACCCGAATAAGGCTTACGAAGGCGCTGAAGCAGAGATCGCTTCTTTGCTGAAGGTTGACAAAGAAGCTGTTGCCGGTCTTACCGGAGATTTCAGCTTCGAGATTAAAGAAATCACACGTCACAAAAAGGCAGAACTGAACCAGGAATTGTTCGACAAAGTATTCGGTGAAGGCGTTGTTTCCAGCGAAGAAGAATTCAAGAATAAGATTAAGGATGCATTGGCAGAACAGTTCACTCCTCAGAGCGACTTCAAGTTCCTGTTGGATGCCCGTGAAGTATTGGTACAGAAAGCAGGCGAACTGAAGTTTGCCGACGACCTGTTGAAACGTTGGTTGCTGGCTGCAAATGAAAAGAATACGGCTGAAAAACTGGATGAAGAGTATCCGAAGATTATCGAAGACCTGAAATATCAGTTGATCAAAGAAAACCTGGTGAAAGGCAATAACCTGAAGGTAGAAGATGCAGATATTGAAAACTTTGCAAAACGTGTGGCAAAAGCTCAGTTTGCACAGTACGGTATGCTTTCTGTTCCTGAAGATGTATTGGCCAACTATGCAAAAGATATGTTGAAAAACAAACAGACTTTACAGAATGTTATCGACCGTGCAGTAGAAGAAAAACTGGCTGCCTGGTTGAAAGAACAGGTAGAACTGGACGTAAAAGAAGTTTCAGCAGAAGAGTTCAACAAACTCTTTGAATAATATTATTCTTCAGAAATCGTAGTATTTACTAAGGTTTCAGCAAGAAAAAGGGGTTCCTCTCTAAAAAATATCTTAGCGGATAGCAAATAAGTTGTTTCTTTCAGAAATTTATTTATAACTTTGTTATTCCGATAAGTCAGAGGGAAATCCCTTTTTTTATGACTTTCGGTTATACAATAAACAGTAAACTATGGACGATTTTAGAAAGTATGCAACAAAGCATTTGCGGATGAACAGTAACGCACTGGATAGTTATATGAATATCACCAGCAGTTATATTTCTCCGACAATTATTGAAGAGCGCCAGCTGAATGTTGCGCAGATGGACGTGTTTTCCCGTTTGATGATGGATCGTATTATCTTCCTGGGAACACAGGTCGACGATTATTCGGCCAATGTGATTCAGGCGCAATTATTATATCTGGATTCCAGCGATCCCGGCAAAGATATATCTATTTATATTAATTCGCCGGGCGGTTCGGTATATGCAGGTTATGGTATTTATGATACCATGCAGTTTATCGGATGTGATGTTTCTACTATCTGTACAGGTATGGCCGCTTCTTTTGCCGCCGTATTGCTGGTAGCCGGAACGAAGGGCAAACGTATGGCTTTGCCGCATTCTCGCGTGATGATCCACCAACCTCTGGGCGGTGTACAGGGACAAGCTTCGGATATCGAGATTACTGCTCGTGAAATCCTGAAGGTAAAGAAAGAACTGTATACTATTATTTCAACTCACTCAGGAAAACCTTATGAAGAGGTAGAACGCGATAGCGATCGCGACTACTGGATGACTGCCGAAGAAGCGAAAGCTTATGGAATGGTAGACGAGATCCTGGTCCGTAATAGTAAATAACAAACATAGAGACAAGGCCTTTGCGCCTTGTCTTTTTCGACAAATAAATAAACAAAATATCTATGGCCAAAACAGGCGACGTTTGTACGTTTTGTGGGAGAAGCAGTCGGGACGTTAATATGCTGATAAATGGGATATCCGGTGCCATCTGTGATGAATGCGCACAGCAAGCGTATGAAATTGTAAAAGAACAACAGCCTGCCAGGAAAAGTTCTCTGGGACTTGACCAGGCGGAACTGCCGAAACCGGAGGATATAAAAAACTTTCTGGATCAATATGTGATCGGACAGGATGACGCCAAGCGTTACCTTTCTGTTTCGGTGTATAACCATTACAAACGATTACTCCAGAAAGTCACTTCGGATGACGTGGAGATCGAGAAATCTAATATTATTATGGTCGGCGCAACCGGTACGGGAAAAACCCTGCTGGCTCGTACGATCGCAAAATTACTGCATGTGCCGTTTGCTATCGTGGATGCTACGGTACTGACCGAAGCCGGTTATGTGGGAGAAGATATTGAAAGTATTCTGACCCGTCTGTTGCAGGCTGCCGATTATGACGTGGATGCAGCCCAACGGGGAATTGTATTTATTGATGAGATAGATAAGATCGCGCGTAAAAGTGACAATCCGTCTATAACCCGTGATGTAAGTGGAGAAGGAGTACAGCAGGGTTTGCTGAAGCTACTGGAAGGTTCGATCGTGAACGTACCTCCCCAGGGCGGAAGAAAGCATCCGGAACAGAAAATGATAGCGGTAGATACTAAAAATATTCTTTTTGTCTGTGGCGGAGCATTTGACGGTATCGAGAAGAAAATTGCACAACGTCTGAACACTCGTGTTGTGGGATATTCTGCCAGCAAGGATACTGCTCAGGTGGACAGGAATAACTTCCTGAAATACATTACGCCAACCGACCTGAAGTCGTTCGGGCTGATTCCGGAGATCATCGGCCGTCTGCCTATTCTGACTTATCTGAACCCGCTTGACCGGAGCACGCTTCGCAGCATTCTGACAGAGCCGAAGAATTCGATCATCAAGCAGTATGTCAAATTGTTTGAGATGGATTCCATTAAACTGACGTTTGATGAAGACGTTTACGAATATATTGTAGATAAAGCTTTGGAATTTAAGCTGGGAGCCCGTGGCCTGCGTTCGATCGTAGAGGCTATCATGATGGATGCTATGTTCAGCATGCCGTCTGAGAAGAAGAAGAAACTCCATGTAACATTGGAGTATGCGAAGGAGAAGTTTGAAAAATCAGATGTAAACCGTTTGCAGATAGCGTAATGCCTGCGGTTTGTAAAATATAATAAGTATGGCGAAGAAGGATAGTTTAACTGAGCATTTAAAGACTCATTTTGGTTTTGATACCTTTAAAGGGAATCAGAAAGCAATCATTGAAAATGTGCTGGCCGGGAATGATACCTTTGTGTTGATGCCCACCGGCGGGGGCAAGTCCCTCTGTTACCAGTTGCCTTCTATAATGATGGAAGGTACTGCGATCGTTATATCTCCCCTGATTGCTTTGATGAAGAACCAGGTGGATGCCATGCGTAATTTTAGTGAAGAAGACGGAGTCGCTCATTTTATTAACTCTTCACTGAATAAGTCGGCGATCGACCAGGTGAAGGCTGATATAATGGCTGGCCGCACAAAATTATTGTATGTTGCTCCCGAGTCGCTGACTAAAGAGGAGAATGTCGAATTTTTGCGTAATGTGAATATTTCGTTTTATGCAGTAGATGAGGCGCATTGTATTTCAGAATGGGGACATGATTTCCGTCCGGAATATCGCCGGATACGTCCTATCATCAATGAAATAGGCAAGCGTCCGCTGATTGCGCTGACGGCAACGGCCACTCCGAAAGTTCAGCACGATATCCAGAAAAACCTGGGTATGATTGATGCCTCAGTTTTCAAATCCTCCTTTAACCGTTCTAATTTATATTACGAAGTTCGTCCGAAGGATGAAAATGTAGACCGCGAGATCATTAAATATATTAAGGCCAACGAAGGTAAATCGGGTATTGTCTATTGTCTGAGCCGCAAGAAGGTGGAAGAGTTTGCCGATATTCTGAAAGCGAACGGTATCAAAGCGCTTGCGTATCATGCCGGAATGGATTCAGGGCAACGGTCGGCCAATCAGGATGCATTCCTGTTGGAAAAAGCCGACGTTATCGTGGCTACTATCGCATTCGGTATGGGTATCGATAAGCCGGACGTACGTTATGTCATTCATTATGATATCCCGAAGAGCCTCGAAGGTTATTACCAGGAAACAGGTCGTGCCGGCCGTGATGGTGGCGAAGGCCAGTGTATTGCCTTTTATGCATACAAAGATTTGCAGAAGCTGGAGAAATTCATGCAGGGAAAGCCTGTAGCGGAACAGGAAATCGGTAAGCAACTGTTGCTTGAAACAGCGGCTTATGCCGAAACTTCCGTATGCCGTCGCAAAGTCTTGTTGCATTATTTCGGTGAGGAATACCTGGAAGAAAATTGTGGAAATTGTGATAATTGTTTGAACCCCAAAAAGCAAGTGGAAGCGAAAGAATTATTGAGTGCGGTACTTGAAGTGATAAGTACTTTGAAAGAAAAATTTAAGGCAGATTATATTGTCAACATGTTGGTCGGTAACGAGACCTCCGAAATTCAATCTTACAAACACAATGAACTGGAAGTCTTCGGTTCGGGAACGGACGAAGACGACAAGACCTGGAACGCAGTGATCCGTCAGGCGCTGATTGCCGGTTATCTGACAAAGGATATCGAAAACTATGGCCTGCTGAAAATCTCTCCGAAGGGAAAAGATTTCATGAAGAAGCCGGTGTCTTTCAAAATAACAAAGGATAACGAGTTTGAGGAAGAGGAAGAATCTGAAGTGCCGGTACGTGGCGGAGCAACCTGTGCGGTTGACCCGGTCCTTTATTCTATGATGAAGGATTTGCGTAAGAAGCTGTCCAAGCGATTGGAAGTTCCTCCTTTTGTGATTTTCCAGGATCCGTCGCTTGAGGCGATGGCTACCACTTATCCGGTGACTCTGGATGAGTTGCAGAATATTCCCGGTGTCGGTGCCGGTAAGGCAAAACGTTACGGACAGGAATTCATTACACTGATCAAAAAACACGTAGAAGAAAATGAGATCGAACGTCCGGAAGACTTGCGTGTTCGTACGGTTGCAAACAAGTCGAAACTGAAAGTCTCCATTATCCAGCGTATTGATCGCAAAGTCGCTCTGGATGAGATAGCGTTGACAAACGGTCTTGAATTCAACGAACTGCTGGATGAGATCGAAGCGATCGTTTATTCGGGAACACGTATCAATATCGATTACTTTGTAAACGATGTGATGGACGAAGATCATGTGGAAGATATCTATGAATATTTCAAAGATTCCGAAACGGATGATCTGGAAGATGCGATCGAAGAGTTGGGCGGTGATTATACAGAAGAAGAGATCCGTCTGGTACGCATAAAATTCTTATCGGAAATGGCAAATTAATAATATGCCGATAGGGTTAATATGCCAATATGCCAATAGAGATAATATATCGTTGTTTTTTATTGGCACATTGGCATATTGTTTTATTGGCATATTATTCGTATATTTGCGCGCAATAATTTTTAAAGCATACGTTTTATGTCATTTATTGCAGACAGGTTAGTTATGGACGGATTAACATTCGATGATGTATTGTTGATCCCCGCTTACTCAGAAGTTCTTCCCCGAAATGTCGACCTTACGACAAAGTTTTCACGAAACATTACATTGAATATCCCGATGGTATCGGCCGCTATGGATACGGTTACCGAGGCAAAGATGGCAATCGCTATTGCCCGCGAAGGTGGTATCGGTGTTATTCATAAGAACATGACGATCGCAGAACAGGCTAAGCAGGTTCAAAGCGTTAAGCGTGCTGAAAACGGAATGATCTATGATCCCGTAACAATCACGAAGGGAAAACGTGTGGCCGATGCGTTGGCTATGATGGCAGAATATAAGATCGGCGGTATACCTGTTGTGGATGAAGGCGGTTATCTGGTCGGAATCGTTACCAACCGTGACCTTCGTTTTGAAAGAGACATGAACCGTTCGATCGACGAGGTGATGACGAAGGAAAACCTGGTCGTGACAGATCAGTCTACAGACCTGGAAGCAGCAGCCCAGATCCTTCAGCAACACAAGATTGAAAAGCTGCCGGTGGTGGACAGCCATAATAAGCTGATCGGACTTGTTACCTATAAAGATATCACTAAAGCAAAAGATAAACCTTCAGCCTGCAAAGATGCCAAAGGCCGCTTACGTGTGGCTGCCGGTGTGGGTGTGACATTCAATACATTTGAACGTGTGGCTGCATTGGTAGAGGCTGGTGCCGATGCCTTGGTTATCGACACGGCTCACGGACATTCCAAAGGTGTGGTCGATGTGTTGAAACAAATTAAAGCACAGTATCCGGGTATCGATTGCGTGGTTGGTAATATTGCTACGGGCGATGCTGCCAGATATCTGGCAGATGCCGGAGCAGATGCCGTTAAGGTAGGAATCGGACCGGGGTCTATCTGTACGACCCGTGTTATTGCCGGAGTCGGTGTTCCCCAGTTGTCTGCAATCTATGATGTTGCAAAAGCATTGAAGGGTACAGGTATTCCTCTGATTGCCGATGGCGGATTGCGTTATTCCGGTGATATCGTGAAGGCGATTGCTGCCGGCGGATCATCCGTGATGATGGGTTCCTTGCTGGCCGGAGTGGAAGAATCACCGGGTGAAACGATCATTTTCAACGGACGTAAGTTTAAATCCTATCGTGGTATGGGATCGCTGGAAGCGATGCAGAAAGGATCGAAAGACCGTTATTTCCAGGATGTGGAAGACGATGTGAAGAAACTTGTGCCGGAAGGTATTGCCGCGCGTGTTCCTTATAAAGGTTCTTTATTCGAAGTGATCTACCAGATGGTTGGCGGGTTGCGTGCCGGTATGGGATATTGCGGAGCGCATAATATTGAAGAACTGCATCAGGCTAAATTCACCCGCATTACCAATGCCGGTGTACAGGAAAGTCATCCGCATGACGTGGCAATTACACAGGAAGCGCCCAATTATAGCCGTGGCGAATAATAAATGTGCATAAATCCCGTTATATAAAAAACACTAATTTAATCGGATAGCATACTTTTTGGGGATGCTATCCGTTAGATTAGTGTTATTTTTGTAATGTGTACGTAGTATGATAAACGGAATTTTGATGAAAAAGTTGCTTGTATTATCTTTAGTATTCGCTTGTTTAACCGGAGAAGCCGCTAATAAGGCTGATTCTGTAGTGATGACTGTGGCCGGAAAACAGGTATCTCTGGATGAATTTGTTTTTATGGCCAGAAAGAATGGTGAAGTTAATTTATCTGATCGTAAGTCATTGGAAAATTATGTGGAACTGTATAAAAACTTTAAGTTGAAAGTTGTCGATGCAGAAACCGCCGGTCTCGACAAGACAAAAGATTTTACCGATGAACTGGAAGGATACCGCGCTCAGCTGACATCAAGTTACTTATCTGACAGAGACGGGGAAGAAGCAGCTCTCCGTGTGGAATATGACCGTTTGGGCGAAGTGCTGGAATTGAGTCATATTTTATTCCGTCTGCCGGGAAAGACTCTTTCAAGGGATACGCTCGCTGTTTATGAAAAGGCGATGAAAGTCTATGAACGTATAAAAAACGGGGAAGACATGGCAACCGTTGGTCAGGAGCTGGCAAAGCAGGACTCTACCAAACAGACCGGATATGAATATGCACGTTGTCTGTTGCCTATGCAGACGATCAAAGCGTTCGAGAATTATGCTTATTCTATGAAACCGGGTGAATTATCCATGCCGGTACGTACTACGCTGGGATATCATATTATTAAACTACATAGCCGCAAACCCAATCCGGGGATGCGCCGTGTTGCCCATATTCTGATCCCTTTCCAGAAAGATTCGGTAACTCGCAGTGATAGTGAAACGTTGGCTTTGGCTGAAGAGGTTTATCAGAAAATACAAGGCGGAGCAGACTTCGGACAGTTAGCAGAAGAAAATTCTTCGGATGCCGCTTCGGCACGCAAAGGGGGAGTGCTTCCCTGGTTCGGTGTCGGAGAAATGGTGGAACCTTTTGAAAAAGGTGCATTTGCTTTAAATACTCCGGGAGAAGTGTCTAAACCTGTTAAAACACGGTTCGGTTATCATATTATTAAATTGCTCGACAAGGGAGGCATCCCATCTTTTGAAGAAAAGAAGAAATCATGGTCCCGTGTGATGGCACAGGGTGAACGTAATTTCGAATATTATAAGGCGTTCGATGAACGTCTGAAAAAAGAGTATGGGTATGTGTTCTATCCGGAGGCTTATGCCGAACTGGTCGCTTTGTGCAATGATCATTTTCCTTCCGACAAGGACTTCTACGAAAAGGCCAAGGATATGAATAAGACATTGATCCATCTGGTGGATACGGATTTCCCACAGAGCGAATTCGCTTATTATATCCAGCGTTGTCCGTTCTCGACAAAAACGTATGCCGGTGATTTTATGCAGGAAGTGTTCGATCTGTTCATTCGTGATATTGTGACAACAACCGAGCGCAAGAATTTGGAAACTAAGCATCCTGAATTTACACATCTGATGCAGGAATATCGGGATGGTATCCTGTTGTTCAATATCAGTAATCAGAAAGTGTGGAGCAAGCCAGCTGCTGAACAGCCGGAGTTGGAAAAAGCCTGGTTGCAGGAGCTGAATAAGGAATATCCTGTTACGATTAACTGGAAATTGTTGAAAAAACTAAAGAAATAAGAAAGAGAAGGTTATGAAGTATTGCTTCATTTTTATAGCATTCGTATCTTTGCTGTGTTCTTGTAAGCGAACCCAGCAAACCGACGATGCGGATGTGCTGGTAAGAGTGAAGGACCGGACGTTGAAACGTTCGGAAGTGGTTAGTCTGATTCCGCGGGGGACGTCCTCTGCGGATAGTTTGTTGTTAGCCGAAAGCTTTGTAAAGAAATGGGTAAAGGATGCCCTGGTTTACGAAGTTGCCCAGCGAAACCTGGGGGACGAAAAAGAAGAGGTCGACAAGCTGGTAGAAGAATACCGCCACTCGCTGATTCGTTACCGTTATCAGGAGCGCCTGATCAAAGAGAAATTGTCGGCTGATATCCGCGAAAGCGATAAGCTGAACTATTATGAGGAGAATCAGAAAAAGTTTACACTTGATAAAGCCCTGATCAAGGGACTTTTCCTGAAAATACCGGTGGATGCCCCCGGTTTGTCGGAGGTAAAAGGGTGGTACAAATCGACTTCTGAAGCCTCTTTAGAAAAAATTGAGAAGTATAGTGTGCAAAATGCCACTATTTATGACTACTTTTACGACAAATGGGTGGATTTTGACGAGGTGATGGATAATATACCTGTCCATGTATCCAACTCAACAGCTTATCTGAAGGCGAATAAGTTTGTGGAAGTAGCCGATAGTAGTTATTGCTATCTGCTGAATATCAAAGAGTATCTACCGGAGGGAAGCGTGGCGCCTTATGATTATGCGAGTTCGCAAATCACGGAGATGCTGATCAATCAGCGGAAAGTAGATTTTTTGAAGACGTTTGAAGAAGAATTATATAAAGATGGAATCAGAGGAGGTGATGTAAAGTTTTTTACTGAACCGTAATTTGTAATTTATAAAGTAGAAATGATGAAAAAGATTTTAACTGTATTCTTTCTTGCCTGCTTATCTTGTGCGGCAATGGCACAGGATAATGTGATTGATGAGATTGTGTGGGTGGTAGGAGATGATGCTATTTTACGTTCGGACGTAGAAACGCAGCGTTTGTATATGCAAAACGAAGGCGAACGTCTGGATGGTGATCCTTATTGTGTGATTCCGGAACGGATAGCGATACAGAAACTGTACCTGAACCAGGCGAAGATAGACAGTATCGAGGCCAGCGAAAGCCAGGTGATACAGCAGGCTGACCAGTGGATAACTTGGGCAATCAACCAGATCGGATCGAGGGAAAAAGTAGAGGAATATTTCGGAAAGAAAATCTCACAGATCAGGGATGAACAGAAGGAAAAGTTCCGTGAACAGCAGATCGTTTCAGAAATGCAACGCAAGCTGATCGGGGAGATCAAGATGACTCCTTCTGAAATTCGTAAGTTTTATAATCAGTTGTCGAAAGACAGTTTGCCGACTATCCCGACAACAGTGGAAGTCCAGATCATTACTTTCGAACCGAAGATTCCGTTTGATGTGACAGATGCTATCAAAGCACGTCTGCGTGATTTTACGGAACAGATCAACAGCGGTAAGATGGAGTTCTCTACGTTGGCCCGCCTGTATTCCGAAGATCCAGCTTCTGCAGCCCGTGGCGGTGAGATGGGATTTATGAGCAAGACTGACCTGGTGCCGGAGTTTGCCAATGTGGCATTCAACCTTTCTGATCCGAAGCGTGTATCTCAGGTTGTACAGACAGAATACGGATATCATATCATCCAGCTGATCGAGAAACGCGGTAACCGTATCAACTGCCGTCATATCCTGTTAAGACCGAAAGTGTCAGAAAAGGAATTGACGGAAGCGACTGCCCGCATGGACTCATTATATGCGGACTTGCAGGCAAACAAATTCTCGTTTGAGGAAGCTGCAACATTCGTTTCATACGATAAGGATACCCGTAACAACAAAGGGTTGATGGTTAACCAGAATCATGAAGGAAACAATTTCGGTACTCCGAAGTTTGAAATGCAGGAACTTCCCCAGGAAGTCGGTAAAGTGGTATACAACATGCAGGTGGGTGAAATCTCCAAACCGTTTACTATGATTTCCAACAAACAGAAGGAAGTGGTTGCCATCGTTAAATTGAAATCCCGTACGGAACAGCATAAGGCAAATCTTTCTGATGACTTCCAGGCAATGAAGAATATGGTGGAACAACAGAAAAGAGAAGAATTGTTGGATGAGTGGATCAAGAAAAAGCAAAAAACTACGTATGTCCGTATTGCCGAAGGATGGCGTAACTGCGATTTCAAATATCCGGGTTGGGTTAAAGAATGAAGATTGTAAAAAAGTTTTTTCTTACAGGACTGCTTTGTCTGCTGGCTGTTTGTGTTTTTGCACAAACGCAGGATTCCATATCCGTCAAGCAGGGAGAGACTCCTACAGCCGATACGGTCACAACTAAAAAGACACTGGTTTATCTGCTGCATGCCGATACTGTATCCTATGATAAGGAAGTGATGAAGGCTGATGCACAGTTTCTGGAGGGAAATGTCAGTTTCCGGCACGATAGTTCGTATATGTATTGCGACAGTGCATACTTTTTTGAGGCGACTAATTCGCTGGAGGCTTTCAGTAATGTCCGTATGGAACAAGGAGATACTTTGTTTGTATACGGCAATTACTTGTTTTATGACGGGGATACCCAGATTGCTTACCTGCGTGAAAATGTCCGTATGGAGAACGGGCAGGTAACGCTTTTTACCGATAGTTTGAACTATGAGCGTATTCCCGATATCGGTTATTATTTTGACGGCGGTTTGATCGTTGACTCGCTGAATCAGTTGTCCTCTTTCTACGGTCAATATTCTCCGGGCACGAAACTGGCTATATTTAATGATAGTGTGCGTCTGGAGAATCCGAATTTTACACTCTATTCGGATACGCTTCATTACGATACCGAATCGAAGATTGCAACAATACTGGGACCTTCCATCATTGTTTCAGACAGCGGGACGATCCATTCTTCCCGCGGATGGTACAATACGGAAGCTAACACTTCGCTGTTGCTAGACCGTTCCGAAGTTTATTCGGGCAACAGGGTCCTGATCGGCGATTCTATATCATATGACCAGAATGCCGGTTTCGGTGAAGCCTTCGGGAATATGTGCTTGCAGGATACGGCTCAGAAAGTAATGCTGGAGGGACAGTACGGTTTCTATAATGAGCGGACGGAATATGCGTTTGCAACCGACAGTGCCCGTTTCCTTGAATATTCGCAGGGCGACACGTTATATCTGCATGCCGATACGCTGGAAATGATGTCGATCGATTCGACGGCCCGCGAAATAAAGGCATTTTATGGTGTGCGTTTCTATCGCACCGATATGCAGGGTGTTTGTGATTCCATGCAGTTTAATACGCGTGATTCCATATTATATATGTATAGGGATCCGATTCTGTGGAATGAGCAGTACCAGATATCCGGTGATACGATAGTTATCTATATGAATGACAGTACGATCGATTATGCACATGTGATACAATATGCATTTGCAGTGCAGCATCTCGATTCGACTTATTATAATCAATTGAAAGGGAATGACCTGAAAGCATATTTTGAAGGTCAGGCTGTCCGGCAGATCGATGTCGAAGGGAATGCGGAATCCATCTTTTATCCGTTGGATAACGGTGCGATGATCGGTTTAAATGAAACCAAGAGCGGATTCCTGACAATTTGGGTGAAAGACAATGCGTTGGAACGGCTGAAGATATGGCCCAGTCCGCAGGGAAGTCTTACCCCTATACCCGATCTGAAGCCGGAACAGAAAACACTGAAAGATTTTTATTGGTTTGATTACTTGCGTCCGAAAAATAAAGATGATATTTATCAGGTAGTGAAGAGGAGAGTCGAAGACGCACCGGTTCGAAGCAATAAGTTTAAGCACGAGCAATAGCATTTATTATTAAATTTGTTGAGTTATGGCACTTTTCTCATTTTATAATGTACGTAAACCCCGGCAGTTCAATCATAAACCTATTTATTGGGATCCCCATAAAGAGGCGATGGAAGAACGTGTGCGTAAAATGAAACGCGAGATGGGCATGGAAGAATCGCTGGAAGATTACAAGCCGCAGATCAAAGGAACTTTTATTGAGGGTACTTCGCATCTGAAGAAAAGCCTTGACAGAGGCGACGATGCGCGTAGCCGTAAATATAAGAGCGCAAAACTGATCGTGGGGATCGCAGTCCTGGGTGCTTTACTCTGGTTTTTGTTTTGGTCATGAGCGATATAATTCATTTATTACCCGATAGTATAGCCAATCAGATAGCGGCCGGTGAAGTCATTCAACGGCCTGCTTCCGTTGTAAAGGAACTGGTTGAAAATGCGATCGATGCCGGAGCCGCACATATCCAGGTGAACATTAAGGATGCCGGCCGTACATTGATCCAGGTAGTCGATGACGGGAAAGGTATGTCTGAGACAGATGCCCGTATGGCATTTGAACGGCATGCTACTTCCAAGATATCTTCGGCTGAAGATCTGTTTTCCCTCCATACGATGGGATTTCGCGGAGAGGCGCTGGCTTCTATCGCTGCGGTAGCCCATGTGGAACTGCGTACCCGTTTGAGAGGAACTGAGTTGGGTACGAAGCTATCCATCGCCGGTTCCACATTGGAAGATATTAGCCCCGATGCTTGTACAGAGGGAAGTATTTTTTCGATCAAGAACCTATTCTTTAATGTACCCGCGCGCCGTAAATTCCTGAAATCGAATGAAACGGAGTTCCGTAATATAATCAATGAATTTGAACGTATCGCCCTGGTCAACCCGCAGGTAGCCCTGGTGTTGAACCACAATGATACCGAGATATTTAATTTACCGGAGTCAGGTCTCCGCCAGCGTATTATAAATGTATATGGCAAGAACCTGAACCAGAAGTTGCTTTCTGTGGATGCACAAAGCTCGCTGGTCACTATTTCCGGTTTTGTAGGTCGCCCCGACTCTGCCAAGAAGCGTGGTGCACTGCAATATTTCTTCGTGAACGGACGTTTCATGAAGCATCCCTATTTTCATAAGGCCGTTATGCAGGCTTATGAACAGTTGATCCCTCCCGGCGAACAACCCAATTATTTTATCTATTTCACGCTTGATCCTTCTACGATCGATGTAAATATCCACCCGACTAAGACCGAGATTAAGTTTGAGAACGAGCAGCCTATCTGGCAGATACTGATGGCGGCAACCCGTGAGGCGTTGGCAAAGTCGAGTGCTATCCCTACCATTGATTTTGATGTGGAAGATGCGATAGACATCCCGGTTTACAACCCGGTCAAAGAACCGGACGGATTTAGAGCACCGACCGTGCAGCTTGATTCGGGTTATAATCCCTTCAAGGCATCTTCTACCCCGTCTTCTTATTCTCCGTCTTCGCCATCTCCTTCGTCTTCCGGGAAGTCGGAGTTCGACTGGTCACAACTCTATCAGGGGTTTGAAAGCGACCGCGATGCCGTGCGTAAAGATTTGGAAATGATGGGAGAGGTGATTGAGACGGATGCTGATGAGAAGCCGGAACCGATAGCTTCTGTTGTTGGAGGCGAAGCCTTGTTTGCCGAAACGACTACTCCATGCTATCAGTACAAAGGTCGTTATATCGTTACTTCACTGAAGTCCGGCCTGGCCCTGATCGACCAGTACAGAGCTCATGTACGTATCTTGTTCGACCAGTATCTGAATAATATGCGACAGCAGAAAGGTGCATCGCAGCAGGTTCTTTTCCCCGAAATCATTGAGTTCACGGCAGCAGAAGCTGCTGTCTTGCCTGTTCTGTTGGAAGATATGCGTTTTATCGGTTTCGACTTGTCGAATCTGGGAAATAACAGTTATGCGATCAACGGCCTGCCTGCCGGACTTGAGAATGTAGACCAGCTGGTTCTGATAAAGGATATTGTCAACCGTGCTATCGAGACAGGATGTGAAGTACATGAAGAGATCTGTGAAGCAATCGCTTTGTCTCTGGCAAAAGCAGCAGCCATCCGTCCGGGTAAAACATTGTCTGCCGACGAGATGGATCACCTGATCGCAACCTTGTTCTCCTGCCCGGATTCCAACCTGACTCCCGACGGAAAGACGATCATTTCCATGCTGACTGACGAAGAACTGGAGAAACGGTTCAGATAAGTAAATAATATAGTATATTTGCTCGTCTAATAACTAAGGAGATGAGTGAGCAGGAGTTCCGCAGCATATACAAGCAGTATCATAAAAAACTATGCTATTTTCTCAATTACTATACTCACGATGAGCAAGCTATTGAGGAAGTTGTACAAGATGTTTTTGTATACCTCTGGAAAGAATCTGACAATTTGAATATAACTTATCTCAAAACCTATCTGTATAGCAGTGCCCGGAATAGGATGTTGAATTATCTACGGAATGAACATACGCGGACGATCATATTGGAGCGATGGGCTCAAATGGAATTGGAGGAAAGACAAGCGCAGGATTGCATTGACCGGGCGGAGTTTTTTTTATTATTACAGGATACGATCGAAGCTCTACCTCCAAAATGTCGGGAAATTTTTTTGATGAGCCGCGATGAGCGAAAAACTTATAAAGAAATTGCGGAAGAGAAAGGTATTTCAGTCAAAACTGTTGAAGCCCAGATGGGTATCGCATTAAAAAGAATAAGAGAAAAGATGCTTTCATCTTATAAAGAAGGAGGGGATATCTTCGTTTTTTTGCTAACTCTGCTATAATTATTCGAAAATCAGAAAAAATATTATTTTGTTTTAAGGGTATTCTTTGATGGGATGTGTCTATTATATAGAAATATAAAAAGATGGATCAGAAAATACCTCATACATTATTGGCGAAACACTTCGTAAACCAAACTTCCGTAGAAGAATCAAAGGAAGTGAGGAGGTGGCGTGCCCAATCACCTGAGAATGAAAAATTGTACCAGGAATATCTACATGAATGGGAAATTGCACATGCTGATTTTTCCCGGTTCGTGCTACCAGATAGTGATAAGATGTGGGGAAACATATTGTCCCGGATCAATGAACCTGTTAAAACAATATTATATACTAAGAAGAAACTTTATAAAGCCATTGCTGTTGCAGCTTCAATTGCTTTATTGGTTGGACTTTCTTTTTCTGTCTGGCTTTCTGCTTATTACCGTTCGGATGGAAATTATTTGGCTGCGGAGGCTGTATTTATTGTTCCTTCCGGACAAAAATCCCAGCTTATATTGCCTGATGGAACGAAAGTTTGGATGAATTCCGATTCAAAATTGACTTACCCGGTAGACTTTTCTAAAAAACGCCGATTGGTAAAATTGGAGGGTGAAGCTTATTTTGATGTCGTACATGATGAGAATAAAAAATTTATAGTGAATACCAGTACGGTCAATGTACTGGTGCACGGTACAAGTTTTTCAGTGACTGATTATCCTGCCGATTCCTTTATTTCAGTGGCTCTGGATAAGGGGAGTGTCTCGGTAGAAACCAGTCGGGAGCGTGATTTACTGACCAGATTGGTGCCGGGGCAGAAAGTGCAGATCGCTAAATCGGATATTAGCTGGAATGTTTCCGCTTTTGATGCAGAGGCTTATAATATCTGGATGTTGAATAAATTACAGTTTAAAGGAGAATCCCTTTACGATGTCTTTAGAAAAATAGAGCGTTGGTATGGGGTTAAGATCAGGTTGGAAAATGAAAATCCGTCTTATTCTTATTGGTTTACTTTGAAAACGGAATCATTGACTGAGATGTTGAATCTGATCAACCAGATAACTCCTATAGACTATAAAATAAACGGAGAGGAGGTGACCATAAGATATAAATAACAGATTCCCCCTTTACTTTTCTATTGGTGTAGTAAAGAAGAGGCATTATGAACCGCTATTCATAATGCCTGCGACCTTCAATATAACTCTTGTTCGAAGATTCTATTCATCGTAATGAATAGAATAGGGAGCTTATATTCAAGGGCAAAGATACGATTTTTATTATAACCTTAAATTTTAAGAAGATGTTTAAGATAAGAAAAACGTTAATTGTTACGTTATTATCAATAATTTTTACCAATGTAGGATTTGCCCAATCCGTGAAAGTGACGTTGTCGCTAAAGAATAGTACCTTGAAAGAGCTTGTCTCTTCCGTTGAAAAACAAACAAACTATACATTTGTTTTTTATAATGAGATCAATTCGGATTTACCTGTCTCTGTTACATCTAATAATGAGGCTCTGAAATCTGTATTGGATAAAGTTCTACCTCCGCTTGAAATCTCTTTTGAAGTTTCAGGGAATCATTTGATCCTGAAAAAAGCAATGGAACGGACTCTGAAAAAAGTGAGTGGATTTGTCAAAGACGATAGTGGAGAAGGTATTATTGGTGCGAATGTAGTTGAGAAAGGAACAACCAATGGTACGGTTACGGATATGAACGGATATTTTGAATTCTCAGTTGCTGCTGATGCTGTTTTACAGGTTACATATATTGGTTATAACCCGAAAGAAGTTTCTGCAAGTTCCCGGCAGCCGGTAGCTATTCAATTAGAAGAAGATTCAAAACAAATAGAAGAGATTGTCGTTATAGGATATGGTACACAGAAAAAGATATCTGTTACCGGATCTGTTGTTTCATTGAAGGGGGACGAGGTAATGAAAAGTCCGTCGATTAATGTAGCCAATTCTTTGATCGGACGTTTACCTGGTGTTATTATAAATAACCGTTCAGGAGAGCCTGGCAGAGACGATCCGTCCATTTTTATCCGTGGTAAAAGTACGACGGGCGACTCTTCTCCTTTAGTCCTGATCGATGGTGTGGAACGTGGAGGTTTAGGCGAAATAAATCCCAATGATATCGAAAATATTTCAGTGTTGAAAGATGCCTCTGCAGCGATTTATGGAGCAAGAGCTGCCAATGGTGTTTTACTGGTGACTACGAAACGTGGGAACACCATGAAACCCTCTGTAAGTTTCTCTTATAATCAGGGATTTTCGGAATCGACGCGTACACCAAAGATGGCAGACTCTTATACTTATGCTAAAGTATATAATGAAATAGAGGAAGGAGAAGGACGTGCTCCGAGATATACTGCAGAAGAACTGGAAAAATACAGAAACGGTTCGGATCCAGATTATCCGAACACGGACTGGTATGGCTTTATCACCAAGAAGTTAACTCCGCAACATCGTGTAAATTTGTCAGTATCAGGTGGTAATGAACGTTTGAAATATTATTTATCGTTGGGTGAGTCACATCAGAGCGGACATTATAAAAATGGGACAACAGATGTCAGATTATATAATTTACGTTCCAATATTGATGTTCAGGTTACTAAATATCTTCAGGTAGGAATGAACCTGGCAGGAAAGGTCGATGATAATCATTATCCGTATTTCTCGACGAATGAGACATATAGTCATATCTTTTTATATTTGCCCAGTTGGCAGCCTTATTGGCCCGGGACGGACAAGTTAATGCCAAACCGGGGAAGTGAAAATATCATGAATATGGTAAGCGACGCTGGTGGAACACGGGATATAAAGACTACAGCTCTTCAGAGTACGGTTTCTTTTAAACTGGATATCCCTTGGGTGAAAGGTTTGTGGCTGGACGGTAGTGCCAGTTATGATGCAGGTTATGTCTTTACCAAAGATTTTCAGACACCTGATTATGTTTATTATAAGGATGAAAAGACAGGTGAACTGTATAAAGGACGTTCCGGTATGGGAAGCGATAAGGCCAATCTTTCTGAGAAGTATGAGAATCCGACTAATTTGTACATGACTGCAAAGTTGAACTATGATCATACCTTTGGTGTTCATCATGTTGGTGCCATGGTCGGTTATGAACAAAGTGAAACAAAAGGAAATTATCTTCAGGCCTATAGAGGGGATTATGTTTCCATTTCAATACCGGAGATCTTTGCCGGAAGCAGTGATAAAAACAAACAAAGTAATGATGGGAGTTCGTCACAAACGGCGAGGCAAAATATTTTCGGACGTTTGTCTTATGATTACGCTGGGAAATATTTGGCCCAGTTCACTTTCCGTCGGGATGGATCTCCTAATTTTCCGGAAAACAAACGATATGGATTCTTCCCTGGCTTTTCTTTAGGGTGGAGAATCTCGGAAGAACCGTTTATGAAGAATTTGCTTTTCCTGGATAACCTGAAGATACGCGGCTCTTATGGCAAAATGGGGAACGATCAGGTTGGGGCTTATCAGTATCTGACGACTTATAGTTATGGTAGCAACTATGTAATAGGGAAGAATGATGTAACCGGGTTAGTTCAAAACGGTGTACCCAATCCTAATATCACCTGGGAAGTTGCCAAGACAACCAATATTGGTTTTGATTCTCGTTTATGGAATGGTCTGTTAGGAATTGAGTTTGATTATTTTAAAACCAGACGTTCCAATATATTGACGAAGCGTTCTGCTATTATTCCGGATTATACAGGATTGAAGTTGCCGGATGAGAATATCGGTATAGTAGATAATAAAGGTTTTGAAATGATCGTTTCCCATGAGAACTATTCAAATCCTCTGAAATATCGGTTGTCTGCTAATGTGTCTTTTGCTCGTAATAAAGTTGTTTTCAGTGATGAGCAACCTGCGGCTGAGCCCTATCAGTATGCAACCGGTCGCCCGATCGGATCGGGATTGTACTATAATGCAATTGGTATTTTTGAATCGGAAGAGCAGATAGAGTCATTGCCTCATTTATTGAATACACAACCGGGAGATATCATTTATGAAGATGTCAACAAAGATGGTCAGATTGATTCAAGGGACCGTATCCGTGTGAACCAGACTAATACTCCTGAAATAGTTTATTCTTTTAATGCGAATTTCGAATATAAGGGATTCGACCTCTCGTTGCTGTTCCAGGGACAGGAGAATGCAAAACAATATTTCGGAAGTTATTTTCCGGTAATGAGTTATTCATTGGGAAACTTTATGGAATGGCGTGCCAAGGATAGGTGGGCACCAGAAAATACAAAGGCTTCTATGCCGAGAGGTAGTTCGAGTATGTGGAATAATAATACGGAAGCTTCGACCCAATGGCTGTTGAATGCCGGTTTTCTTCGTTTGAAAAATCTGGAATTCGGTTATACGCTACCTGCTTCTATCTGTGAGAAGTTATGGGTAAAGAATCTGCGCGTTTCTTTTAGTGCCAATAATCTCTTTATTATTTACGATCATATGAAGGAATTGGGATTTGATCCGGAAACAACAGACTTTTGGTATTACCCGCAACAGCGTACCTATAACTTTGGCGTAAATGTAACATTCTAAATACTATTTGATATGAAAAAGATAATTTATATATTAGTGGCTATTTTAGCTTTGAACTCATGTGATGTGCTGGACATGAAACCTCTGGATAAAGTTTCGGATGCTGATGTATGGGAAGACAGTGCATTGATAGAACTTTATGTGAATGCTTCTTATAATTCTATCAATCATGAATTTAGTCAGCATATGTTAAGTGATGCGAGTGACGAAACTTATTGTATTCATAATTGGGCTAATTTCTGGGTGATTCAAAAAGGAGAAATGACTTCTGATAACGTAACGGGTATTTCAGAGAAGATTAATTATTGGAAGTCTGCATATAGTAACATCCGTACGATCAATGTTTTCTTTGACCGGATTGATGATGCTCCGGTTGAGACAGATCTAAAAAACAGAATGAAAGGCGAGATGAAATTTATCCGTGCCTGGATCTATGCGAATCTGATTTGGCGTTATGGCGATGTTCCCCTGATCACAGACTTGTTCGAGTTGAATCAGGATTATAAGGTGAAACGTGATTCTTATAGCGATTGTGTGGATTTCATTACAAAAGAACTGGATGAAGCGATGACTTGGTTACCTGCAAAATCGAGCAGTGAAACGTTGGGACGTGCTACAGGGGATGCTTGTAAGGCTTTAAAAGCGAGAGTTCTATTATATGCTGCCAGCGAGCAGAATAATCCTTCCCATTCAAAAGAAAAATGGGAAGCAGCGGCAGAAGCGACAAAGGCCGTATTGGATGCCGGATATAGTTTGGGTAATGATTATCAGTCTGTCTTCCTGGAAGATAATGATGAAATAATCTTTGCGCGTTACTTTACGCAGGCCAATTCTACCGACTTTATGCTGTTTAACGGTCGGAATGGTTCAAATGGATGGACCGGAGAGAACCCGACGCAGAATCTGGTGAATGCTTATGAGATGACAAATGGTGAATTACCATATCTGAATGAGGAATTGCCGTTGAAGATAAATCCGGCTTCCGGCTATGATGAGTCGAATCCATATGCCGGACGTGATCCGCGTCTGGATGCTTCGATCTTGCATGATGGTTCTATGTGGGCCGGACGGGAGACAGAAACCTGGCACGGCGGACTTGATTCACCGGAGAGTAGCATCGGTTCATGGAATGCCTCGAAGACGGCTTATGCGTTTAAAAAGTTCATGGTCGAATCCATTCCGCCCTCAGGGTCATCCGTAAAACCTGAAAATCCCTGGATATTCTTCCGGTTAGCAGAATTTTATCTGAATTATGCAGAGATCATGTATGAGTTGGGCAATGAGGAACAAGCCCGTGAATATGTTAATAAGGTACGTGCCCGTCAAAGTGTGAATATGCCGCCTGTTACCGCTTCCGGCGAAAAGCTGAGAGATAAGATACGGAATGAACGTCGTGTGGAGCTTGCTTTTGAAGGACATCGCTTTTTTGATGTAAGAAGATGGTGTATTGCTGATGAAACAGAGAATAGGGACCTATTGGCAATGAATATTCAAAAGCAGGCAGATGGTACTAAAACATATGAAGTTACAATGTTATTGAAGCGGTCGTTTTTAGAGCAACATAAACTGGTTCCTATTCCTCGTACGGAGATAGATAAGAGTGAAGGTTCGCTGGTGCAAAATCCAGGTTATTAATAATAAATTGATTCTCAATGAAAAAACTGATTAGTGTTCTTATTTGTGTTTTGTTTGCAAGTGTAGGCATAAGCGGTCAGGCGAAGATCGACCGCAAAGCTGTTGTTGACAGGCATCGTATCGTGACAACGAAGACCAATCCCCGGAGTCCGGCTCAGGTAGGTAACGGAGAGTTTGCCTTTTCTGTGGATATTACCGGGTTACAGACTTTTGTTCCTTTCAATACGATGTCACAGTGGAGTTGGCATAGTTTTCCTTTGCCGGAGGGTTGTAAGGTGGAGGATTTTAAAAGACTTACGATGGATACGCATGGAAGGGATGTTCCTTATGAGCTTCCAAATCCCGAACAACCGGAACTTTCGGCGTGGCTGGCAGGAAATCCGCACCGTTTTAACCTGGGACGTATCGGATTTAAGTTGACGAAGCCGGATGGTACTCCGGTGACTGAAACCGATTTGTCGGATACCCGACAGGAGGTTGATTTGTGGACAGGCATTATTTACAGTCAGTTTAAACTGGATGGTATCCCCGTATCGGTGAAAACAGCTTGTCACCCTACATCAGATGCAGTTGCAGTTTCCGTGGAAAGTCCTTTGATTCGTAAAGGGCAATTATCGGTATTTCTGGATTTTCCTTATCCTAAAGATGATCAGTTTCAGGACTGTCTGGGAACCTATGACCAACCAGGTGCCCATCAGTCCGTTCTTAAAAAGCAAGAGAAAGACCGGGTACTGATCGCCAGAAACATGGACGATATACATTACTATACAGCATTGAGATGGACATCTCCGGCACGCCTTGAACAGGCAGCCGGGGATAGTCCCCATCATTTTGAACTCTGTCCTGAAAATACCGATCGGCTTGAATTCTCCTGCCTTTATTCCCGTGAGGAAACCAATGGAGGGTTGGTTGCGGACCAGATATTCAGGGAAAGTTCCGCTGGTTGGAAATCTTTCTGGGAATCGGGAGCGGCAATCGACCTGTCTGCCAGTAAAGATCTTCGCTGGAAAGAATTGGAGAGAAGGATCGTATTGTCCCAATTCGTAATGAAGATAAATGAGGCAGGTTCGCTTCCTCCTCAGGAAAGCGGACTGGTCAATAATGGCTGGTACGGACGTTTTCATTTTGAAATGATCTGGTGGCATGGTGTTCATTATGCGTTATGGAACCGTTGGAACTTGCTGGATAAATCGCTTTCCGTTTACCGTGATTATTTGCCGACTTCCATAGAGAGGGCTAAAAGACAGGGGTACCAGGGTGCCCGTTGGCCGAAATGTACGGCTGATTTTGATCGTGAATGGCCTAACCTGATACATGCGACACTGATCTGGCAACAACCCCATCCGATTTATTTTGCAGAGTTGGATTATAGATTGCATCCTACCCGGGAAACCCTGGAGAAATGGAAACAGGTTATTTTCGGTACGGCTGATTTTATGACCGATTATGCTTTCTATGTGAAAGATAGGGATCAGTATGTCTTAGGTCCTCCTGTATTTATTGTTTCTGAAAATACAAAGCCGGAAGAAACGATGAATCCGGCCTTTGAACTGAGTTATTGGAAATTCGGTTTACGGGTAGCCAACGAATGGCGTAAACGTCTTTCACTTCCGGTAGAGGAAAACTGGAAGCTTGTTGAAGAAAAATTGTCTCCGCTGCCGGTTGAAGACGGTGTATATGTGACTCATGAAGGTATTCGGGATATGTGGACCAAGTATGCTTTTGAACATCCGGCTTTGATCGGAACCTATGGCATGTTACCGGGAGACGGAGTCGATATCTCTGTTATGGATAAAACATTATCCAAAGTTCATAATACCTGGAAGTTGAATGATACATGGGGATGGGATTTTCCTATGCTTGCCATGTGTGCGGCCCGTTTATCCCATCCGGATAAGGCTGTCGACTATTTGTTAAATTATCCGGCCTTCGACTTCGACGAACATGGTCTTGTTGGAGGAGGAAGGGCTCCTTTCCCTTATTTTCCCGGTAACGGTGGATTACTCACGGCTGTTGCCATGATGGCAGGGGGATGGGACGGTTGTCCGGCTATTAACGCTCCGGGTTTTCCAAAAGATGGTTCGTGGACTGTAAAATATGAAGGTTTTAATAAATCACTGTAAGTAGATACGGTGTTTATCCTTTCAGCTTTCAGCCACCTTTCAGCCTTGTAAAACAACATGTAGGGATGAAGGGTGGCTGATTTGTCTTATTTTTTGTAGTTCCCGGGCACAGGTACATAAATCGGGAATCTATCTAATCCTTCTTTCTTTAATTTCCCGGCTTTTACCATTTCTGTCAGACGACGATTGGCTGTCCCTTTCGTAAATCTGCAAACTTGCTGGAACTCCAGGCGGGTGATATATTCATGGGTTGAGAAATAGATGGTTAATAAGTTGTCAATTTCTGTTTCCGAGCGACTTTTCGAATGATTTTTATGTGCTGCCCTGACAAACCGGGTGGTACTCAATTCCTTTTTTAACGCTATTTCCGGACGAAACGCCACCGACTTGAACTGGATGGATTCGGCCCGTATCTCTTTCGGGTCTTTTATAGGAGGACATTGCAGTGTCATTTCCAAATAACCCAATCCTTTGATATGTATTCTTTTTCCTTGTTTCAGATTACGGATGATCGCTTTGCTTAGCATGGTTATAGTTGCTTCTACATCACCGGTTGTCAGGCTGCTGGCATCGTGTATCTCTTCTGAGAGCATTTCGGTGGTGATAACTCCTCGCGGCACAATCCGGGCATGCAGGCGTGGTTTGCGGTTACTCCCTTTCGGTATGGGGTTTTTATAGAAGTCGTATTCTGCTGACATATTCTTACTTGTTTAATGAATAACTCCTGTTTAAATGCTTGTCTATTCATCGCTTGACAATTGTAGGGCGTAAGACTCACAAGTGTAAGGCTATTGCTTAACAGCAGTGGTTCTTACGCCCTACAACTGTGGAGTGATTATTGAATGACTACAAAGGTAATAGATGTATATGACTTAAGCAATACTTTTTGCCTACTTTTCCGGTAGATGAGATTGTTGGAAAATAGTAGTCTGTTAATTTGTAAAACCTTGATATACGGTATTATATTCGCTGAAAATAACTAAAAAAAACGAATATGAATGCGATTAAAAATCTTATTGAAAAGCTGTGTGACCTGGTGATGCACGGACGGTTTTCGGATGAAACGGAAGTGATAGCAAATGCAGTATCGGAGGTGATGTCGGTAGTGGCAACAGAAGAGCTACCGGAAAAACACTCGACAATGATGCAGGAAGTGTCGGGTGTGAATAATGCAGGTAATGTTGTGCCCCTTGCAGCAACGGATACCCCTTTGCAAAAAGCGACCCGGGCGATGATGGCAATGGAGCAGTTTCTGGGTGAACAGTACGATCTCCGTTTCAACAAGCTGACATCGGAGACGGAATTCAGGAAGCGGAATCTTTCCGGAGCCTGCTTCCAGCCTGTGGGACAGCGCGAGTTGAACAGTTTCTGTATAGAAGCGCGAAAGCAAGGGATAGATTGTTGGGACAGGGATGTGTCGCGTTATGTGTTTTCCGATAGCATTCCTGAATATCATCCGTTCAGCCTTTATATGGATGAGTTACCGGACTGGGATGGGATCGACCGGATCGATAGCCTGGCACGCAGGGTTTCTTCTGTTCCGTTGTGGGTAAAATGTTTTCATCGCTGGTTGTTGGGGATGGCGGCACAATGGTTGGAGACAGACCGGCTGCATGCAAACAGTGTATCACCGGTATTAGTCAGTCGTACACAGGGAAAACAGAAGTCTACGTTTTGTAAATTATTGCTTCCCCGTGAGTTGCAGCGGTATTATACGGACAGCTACGATCTGTCCGCCCAATCGGCGGCAGAATGTAAGCTAACGGAATTCGGCTTGATCAATATGGATGAATTTGATAAGTTTACTCCTCGCAAGATGGCATTGTTGAAGAACCTGATGCAGGTTGTCAATCCATGTGTTCGCAAAGCACACCAGAAAAATTATCGTCCGTTACCCCGTGTCGCTTCTTTCATCGCAACGTCTAATCAGAAGGAGTTGCTGACTGATCCCACTGGAAGTCGTCGGTTCCTGTGTGTTGAAATAGAAAATAAAATAGATTGTTCTCCGCTTGATTATCGTCAGCTTTATGCTCAGCTGAAAGCCGAATTACTGGCCGGCGAACGGTATTGGTTCACTTCTGAAGAGGAAGCGGAGATCATGGCGGCCAACGAATCGTATTACAAGCATCCTGTTGAAGAAGATGTGTTCAGGAGTTGTTTTCGTCCGGCCGAATATGGAGAGAAGGCATTGATGCTTTCTGCTGCGGAGATTTTCCAGCGGTTGAAAAAGCATAATCCGGCAGCTATGCGCTCGGTATCGGCAGGTAATTTCGGAAAGTTCCTTTCTTCCCTGGGGATTGAACGGAAACATACCGAATCCGGTAATTATTATAGGGTGGTAGCACTGGTGTAAAATGGTCTTTTAAGGTGTAAAAAGGGCCAATTAACATTTGACTCTGAAAAATAGGGAAAATGTGGTTGGATAAGAGAAAGATTCTTGATAAATCATCTTTCATTGTTTTGGCTTGATAATCAGTGTGATATATCGGCTGAAACCTGAAAGGTGATTTGTTGTATTATATATGTCAGTACCTTTGTGAAGAGAGAAAACAGACACAAGACAAGCCCTGTTGGTTTTAAGCCGGCGGGGCTTCGTGTTAAATAATAATAAATAGTTTGAATTCACATGTTGTAGAACAGAAACAAACGGGAACTATTATGTAACTTTGCACCGTTTTTAGCGCAGATTATGCAGAAAAACAGATGTAACTCGTTGGTTATACGGAAATAATGCGTATCTTTGCAGCCTGAAATAGAAAAAAGAGATAAATAAAATTATAACACATTCAAAGTTTAAAAAAGAAAAGAAATGCCTACAATTCAGCAATTAGTTAGAAAAGGAAGGGAAACTTTGGTGGTAAAAGGTAAATCACCTGCATTGGATGCTTGTCCTCAGAGACGTGGCGTTTGTGTACGTGTTTATACTACAACCCCGAAAAAGCCTAACTCTGCAATGCGTAAAGTAGCGAGAGTTCGTTTGACAAATGGTAAAGAAGTAAACTCTTACATTCCGGGAGAAGGACACAACTTGCAGGAACACTCAATCGTATTAGTACGTGGTGGTCGTGTGAAGGACCTTCCTGGTGTACGTTATCACATTGTACGTGGTACCTTGGATACAGCTGGCGTTAATGGTCGTACTCAGCGTCGTTCTAAATACGGTGCAAAACGTCCAAAAGCGGGTGCTGCTCCAGCAAAAGGAAAGAAGTAAAAATCACCCTTTCAAACTGAGAATTTAAATTTAAGTATTAAAGCTGGTTTGAGTTATTTGGATAGGCTACAAGGTTGAGTAAATGGTTCAGCGGAACCGTTGAAGACAAAATTAAAAGGCAACCAAAGACAAAAACGAAATTTTTGAAAACAAAATGAGAAAAGCAAAACCAAAGAAAAGACAGATCCTCCCGGATCCTGTTTTCGGTGATGTAAAGGTTACGAGATTCGTAAACCATTTAATGTATGATGGCAAGAAAAATACTGCCTTCGAAATTTTCTATTCCGCTCTGGAAAACGTTAAGGCTAAATTGCCTAACGAGGAAAAGTCTGCTCTCGAAATTTGGAAAGCTGCACTCGACAATATTACCCCCCAAGTCGAAGTGAAGTCACGCCGTGTTGGTGGTGCTACTTTCCAGGTACCTACTGAAATTCGCCCCGATCGTAAAGAATCAATTTCTATGAAGAACCTGATCATCTTCTCACGCAAGAGAGGTGGTAAGACTATGTCTGATAAGTTGTCTGCAGAGATTGTAGATGCTTACAACAACCAGGGTGGCGCATTCAAAAGAAAAGAAGATATGCACCGTATGGCTGAAGCTAACCGTGCATTTGCACACTTCAGATTTTAATTTAGCAAATTTAGGAGAATAAAAGAAAGATGGCAACAAAAGCTGACGAACAATTAAAATATACCAGAAACATCGGTATCATGGCGCACATTGATGCAGGAAAGACTACGACTTCAGAGCGTATCCTTTTCTACACAGGTCTGACTCACAAAATTGGTGAGGTTCATGACGGTGCTGCAACAATGGACTGGATGGAGCAGGAACAGGAACGTGGTATCACTATCACTTCTGCTGCGACTACTACTTTCTGGAATTACGCTAATGACAAATATAAAATCAACTTGATTGACACTCCGGGGCACGTGGACTTTACTGTTGAAGTAGAGCGTTCACTGCGTATTCTGGATGGTGCAGTTGCTGCATTCTGTGCGGTTGGAGGTGTAGAACCTCAGTCTGAAACAGTATGGCGTCAGGCTGATAAATATAATGTACCCAGAATTGGTTATGTAAATAAAATGGACCGTTCCGGCGCAAACTTCTTTGAAGTAGTTCGTCAGGTGAAGGATGTATTGGGTGCTAATCCTTGTCCTATTCAGATACCTATCGGTGCAGAAGAAACTTTCAAAGGTGTAATCGACCTGGTAACAATGAAGGCTATCCTTTGGCATGACGAAACTATGGGTGCTGAATATTCTGTTGAAGAAATTCCGGCAGACCTGAAGGATGAAGCTGAAGAATGGAGAGATAAGATGTTGGAAGTTCTGGCTGAATGCGACGATGCTTTGATGGAAAAATACTTTGATGATCCTGCAACTATTACAGAAGATGAAATCAGAGTTGCTATCCGTAAAGGTACTATCGCTATGCAGATCAATCCGATGATCTGTGGTTCTTCTTTCAAGAACAAAGGTGTTCAGACTTTATTGAATGCTGTTTGTGCTTACCTGCCTAGCCCTGCTGATGCAGAAGCTATCGAAGGTACAGACCCACGTGATCCTGATACTGTAGTCGTGCGTAAACCGTTGTTCGAAGAGCCGTTGACAGCATTGGCATTTAAGATTGCAACCGACCCGTATGTAGGCCGCTTGTGTTTCTTCCGTGTATATTCAGGTTCTTTATTGGCTGGTTCTTATGTATACAACACTCGTTCAGGCAAGAAAGAACGTATTTCTCGTCTGTTCCAGATGCATTCAAACAAGCAGAACCCGATGGAAGCTATCGGTTGTGGTGATATCGGTGCTGGTGTTGGTTTCAAAGATATCCGTACTGGTGATACTCTTTGTGACGAAGCACATCCGATTACACTGGAATCTATGGAATTCCCGGACCCGGTTATCGGTATCGCAGTAGAGCCTAAGACTCAGAAAGACCTGGATAAACTGGGTATGGGATTGGCTAAGCTGGCTGAAGAAGATCCTACTTTCCGTGTTCAGACTAACGAAGAAACAGGTCAGACTGTAATTAGCGGTATGGGTGAGCTTCACTTGGATATCATCGTTGATCGTCTGCGTCGTGAATTCAAGGTTGAATGTAATCAGGGTAAACCTCAGGTTACTTATAAAGAAGCTATCACTAAATCTGTTGAACTTCGCGAAGTTTATAAGAAACAGTCTGGTGGTCGTGGTAAGTTTGCTGATATCATCGTTCGTATCGAACCGGCTGACGAAAGTTTCGAAGGAACACTTCAGTTTATTGATGAAGTAAAGGGTGGTAACATTCCTAAGGAATTTATTCCTTCAGTACAGAAAGGTTTCGAAAAAGCAATGAAGAACGGTATTCTTGCCGGTTATCCGTTGGATAAGCTGAAAGTTACATTGATCGATGGTTCATTCCATCCGGTTGACTCTGACCAGTTGTCATTCGAAATCTGTGCTATCCAGGCATTCAAGAGCGCATCAGAAAAGGCAGGTCCTGCTTTGATGGAGCCAATCATGCAGATGGAAGTTGTTACTCCGGAAGAAAGCATGGGTGATGTTATCGGTGACTTGAACAAACGTCGTGGACAGGTAGAAGGTATGGAAACAAGCCGTACTGGTGCACGTGTTGTAAAAGCTAAAGTGCCTTTGGCTGAAACATTCGGTTATGTTACTGCACTGCGTACTATCACTTCAGGTCGTGCAACATCTTCAATGCAGTTCTCTCACTATGCTCAGGTATCCTCTTCTATTGCTAAGCAGGTACTGACAGAAGTACAGGGTCGTGCTGATTTGATCAAATAATTTAGAAACATATATAACAATATGAGCCAAAAGATCAGAATTAAATTAAAGTCTTACGATTATTCTTTGGTAGACAAGTCTGCCGAGAAGATCGTGAAGACGGTAAAGGCTACAGGTGCTGTTGTTAGCGGACCGATTCCTCTGCCTACACACAAACGTATCTTTACTGTGAACCGCTCTACTTTCGTTAATAAGAAATCTCGTGAGCAGTTCGAACTGTCATCTTACAAAAGATTGATAGACATTTACAGCTCAACTGCAAAAACAGTTGACGCCTTGATGAAGCTGGAATTACCCAGTGGTGTTGAAGTAGAAATTAAAGTGTGAGTTATTTAAAAATTAAGTGAAATGCCAGGATTATTAGGAAAAAAAATCGGAATGACATCCGTTTTCAGTGCCGAGGGAAAAAATCTTCCATGCACTGTTATCGAAGTGGGTCCTTGTGTTGTTACACAGATTAAGACTTTGGAAAAAGATGGCTATGAAGCTGTACAGTTGGGTTTCGAAGACAAAAAAGAGAAACATACAACTCAGCCGGAAATGGGCCACTTCAAGAAAGCCGGTGTAACTCCCAAGAGATACTTGGCCGAGTTCAAGAATTTTGAAACTGCATACAATCTGGGTGATGTGATCACTGTGGATTATCTGGAAAATGCAGGTTTCGTTGATGTAGTTGGTACATCAAAAGGTAAAGGTTTCCAGGGTGTAGTAAAACGTCATGGTTTCGGTGGTGTAGGTCAGACTACTCACGGTCAGCATAACCGTTTGCGTGCTCCCGGTGGTATCGGTGCTTGTTCATACCCTGCAAAGGTATTCAAGGGCATGCGTATGGCCGGACAGATGGGTAATGAACGTGTAACAGTTCAGAACCTGGAAGTGATCAAGGTAATGCCGGAACATAATCTTTTATTGGTTAAAGGATCTGTTCCAGGAGCAAAAGGTTCAATCGTATTAATTGAAAAGTAATGGAACTGAGCGTATTTAATATTAAAGGTGAAGATACCGGAAGAAAGGTAACTTTAAACGATGCTATCTTCGGCATTGAACCCAATGATCATGCCATTTACCTGGATGTAAAGCAGTATTTGGCAAACCAGCGTCAGGGTACTCACAAATCGAAAGAAAGAAGTGAGATCTCTGGTAGTACACGCAAACTGATCCGTCAGAAAGGTGGTGGTGGAGCCCGTCGTGGTGATATCAACTCTCCTGTATTGGTTGGTGGTGCTCGCGTTTTCGGTCCGAAACCGAGAGATTATGAGTTCAAATTGAACAAGAAGGTAAAGGGTCTGGCTCGTAAGTCTGCTTTGGCTTATAAAGCTAAAAATAATGCAATTGTAGTTGTAGAAGATTTCGCTCTGGAAGCTCCGAAGACTAAAGAATTTGTAACAATTGCTAAAAACCTGAAAGTGGCTGATAAAAAGTTACTTATGGTTTTACCGGAGAAAAATAATTTTGTATATTTGTCGGCTCGTAATTTAGAAAAGACAAATGTTATAACAGCCTCTGAATTAAACACATACAAAGTGCTTGATGCAGCTAATTTGGTTTTGACTGAAAGTTCTGTTGCTGTTATAGAAAAACTTTTTAATGCATAAGGAGTAAGGAAATGGGAATTATTATTAAACCTATAGTAACAGAGAAGCAAACAGCGATTACTGAAAAAATGGCTAATCGCTATGGTTTTCGTGTTTCTCCTGATGCCAACAAGTTGGAGATCAAAAAAGCTGTACAGGATATGTATAATGTAACTGTAGTTGATGTTAACACCATCAACTACTCCGGCAAGCAGAAAAGCCGTTATACAAAATCAGGTATTATCAATGGTAAACAGGCAGCTTTTAAGAAGGCAATCGTAACGTTGAAAGAAGGAGAAACAATTGATTTCTTTAGTAATATCTAAAAAAAGAAATGGGAATACGTAAATTAAAGCCCACAACACCGGGGCAGAGACACAAAGTTATTGGTGCATTTGATAAAATCACTGCAAGTACACCAGAGAAGTCTCTTGTGGTAGGTAAGAGCAGTACTGGTGGTCGTAACAACACAGGTAAGATGACAATGCGTTATCTTGGTGGCGGTCACAAACAAAAGTACAGAATTATCGACTTCAAGAGAAATAAAGATGGCATTCCTGCAACAGTAAAGTCTATTGAGTACGATCCAAACCGTACTTCTCGCATCGCTTTATTGTATTATGCTGACGGAGCAAAGAGCTATATTATCGCTCCGAACGGCTTGGAAGTTGGCCAGACAGTGGTTTCAGGTAGCGATGCCGCTCCTGAGGTAGGTAATACTTTGCCTATGGCAAATATTCCCGTTGGTACTATTATTCATAATATTGAGCTTCGTCCCGGACAGGGTGCCAAAATGGTACGTTCTGCTGGTGCTTTTGCGCAGTTGACTTCTAAAGAAGGTGCTTATGCAATTATTAAGATGCCTTCTGGCGAAACCAGAAAGATTCTTGCTGCATGTAAGGCTACAATTGGTAGTGTAGGTAATTCAGACCATGGTCTTGAAAAATCAGGTAAAGCCGGTCGCTCTAGATGGTTAGGTCGTCGTCCTCACAACCGTGGTGTTGTTATGAACCCGGTTGATCACCCAATGGGTGGTGGTGAAGGTCGTGCTTCCGGAGGTCATCCAAGATCTCGTACAGGCTTGTATGCTAAGGGCTTGAAGACAAGAGCTCCGAAGAAGCATTCTTCAAAGTATATTATTGAAAGAAGAAAGAAATAATCTGATTAATTAAGTAAACTATGAGTCGTTCACTAAAAAAAGGCCCGTATATTAACGTAAAGCTGGAAAAGAAAGTCTTGGCTATGAATGAGTCAGGAAAGAAAGCCGTAGTTAAGACATGGGCAAGAGCTTCAATGATTTCGCCTGACTTTGTAGGCCATACTATTGCAGTTCATAATGGAAATAAATTTATTCCTGTTTTTGTAACCGAAAATATGGTAGGTCACAAGTTGGGAGAATTTTCACCAACTCGTACGTTCCGTGGTCACGCCGGTAACAAGAAAAAATAATTATCGGTAGTAACAGGAATTCAGGAATCTGAAAATAAAAAGAATCAATAAAAATGGGTGCTAGAAAAAGAATATCAGCTGAAGCAAGAAAAGAAGCCCAAAAGACCATGTACTTCGCAAAGTTGCGTAACGTACCTACTTCTCCGCGTAAGATGCGTCTCGTTGTAGACATGATCCGTGGTATGGAAGTATTCCGTGCACTTGGTGTTTTGAAGTTTTCTAACAAGGAAGCTGCAGCAAGAGTAGAAAAATTGCTTCGTTCAGCAATTGCCAATTGGGAGCAGAAAAATGAACGTAAAGCAGAAACTGGTGAGTTGTTTGTTTCTTCAATCAGCGTTGATTGCGCTACTACATTGAAGAGAATGCGTCCGGCTCCCCAGGGTAGAGGATACAGAATTCGTAAACGTTCGAACCATGTAACCTTGTTTGTTGATACACTTAGTAAAAACGATAGTCAAAATTAATTGTAGATGGGACAAAAAGTTAATCCGGTTAGTAATCGTTTAGGAATCATCCGTGGTTGGGATTCCAATTGGTATGGCGGCAAAAATTACGGAGATACTTTGCTGGAAGATAGCAAAATCCGTAAATACTTGAATGCTCGTCTTGCTAAAGCTAGTGTATCTCGTATCGTTATTGAACGTACGCTTAAGTTGATCACAATAACAGTTTGCACATCACGTCCGGGCATCATCATCGGTAAAGGTGGTCAGGAAGTTGATAAATTGAAAGAAGAGTTGAAAAAAATTACCGACAAAGAAGTTCAGATCAACATCTTTGAGGTAAAAAGACCCGAATTAGACGCAGTCATTGTTGCAAACAATATTGCTCGTCAACTTGAAGGAAAAATTGCTTACCGTCGTGCTATTAAGATGGCTATCGCCTCTACCATGAGAATGGGTGCAGAAGGTATTAAAGTGCAAGTATCTGGTCGTTTGAACGGTGCTGAAATGGCTCGTTCTGAAATGTACAAAGAAGGAAGAACTCCGTTACACACTCTGAGAGCAGATATCGATTACGCTTTGGCTGAAGCGTTGACGAAAGTTGGCTTGCTGGGGATCAAGGTATGGATCTGCCGTGGTGAAGTTTATGGTAAGAGAGATCTTGCTCCTTCATTCACAGCCTCTAAAGATTCAGGCCGCAGAAATGACAATGCCGGTGGCAACAGAGGAGATAAGAACTTCAAGAGAAAAAAAGCTAATCGTTAAACGTTAGAATTAAGAAGAGATGTTACAACCAAAGAAAACCAAGTTCAGAAGACAGCAGAAAGGTCGCATGAAGGGTGAAGCTCAACGTGGCAACCAGCTGGCATTCGGTTCGTTCGGTATAAAAGCGTTAGAGAATAAATGGATTACCGGTCGCCAGATTGAAGCTGCCCGTATCGCGGTAACTCGTTATATGCAACGTCAGGGTCAGGTTTGGGTTCGGATTTTCCCGGATAAACCTATTACAAAGAAACCGGCCGAAGTACGTATGGGTAAAGGTAAAGGTAACCCGGAAGGCTTTGTTGCGCCTGTTACTCCAGGTCGTCTGATTTTCGAAATTGAAGGTGTTCCCTTTGATATTGCGAAAGAAGCTTTGCGCTTAGCAGCACAGAAGCTTCCGGTAACAACGAAATTTGTTGTGAGACGTGATTATGATATGGCTAATCAAAATGCGTAATTGTTATGAAGATTGCAGAAATTAGAGAATTAAGCACAAAAGAATTGCTTGAAAGAGTAGATGCTGAGGTTGCTGCCTACGATCAGAAGGTTATTAACCACACTATCTCTCCGACAGACAACCCTGCACAGATTAAACAACAACGCAGGATGATTGCGCGCATGAGAACAGAATTGCGCCAGAGAGAACTTAACAACAAATAATTGAGCCTGATGGAAACTAGAAATTTAAGAAAAGAAAGAACGGGCGTGGTTACTAGCAACAAGATGGATAAAAGCATCACTGTTGCTATTAAATGGAAGGAAAAACACCCCATTTATGGTAAGTTCGTTAACAAAACGAAGAAATATCATGCTCACGACGAAAAGAATGAGTGCAATATCGGTGATACCGTAAAAATTATGGAAACTCGTCCTTTGAGCAAAACAAAGAGATGGAGATTAGTTCAAATAATCGAAAGAGCTAAGTAACATGATACAACAAGAATCAAGACTAGTAGTAGCAGATAACAGTGGCGCAAAAGAATGTTTATGTATCCGTGTTTTAGGCGGAACCAGAAAACGTTATGCTTCTGTTGGGGATGTAATTGTAGTAGCAATTAAGAGTGTAATCCCGTCAAGTGATGTGAAGAAGGGTGCTGTTTCTAAGGCTATCATTGTTCGCACTAAAAAGGAAATCCGTCGCCCGGATGGTTCATACATCCGTTTCGATGATAACGCTTGCGTATTGTTGAATGCCGGTGGTGATATTCGTGGAAGCCGTATCTTCGGTCCGGTTGCCAGAGAACTTCGTGCAACAAATATGAAAATTGTTTCACTTGCACCTGAAGTACTTTAATTCGTAAAATTTAAGGTAATGAGTAAATTACATATCAAAAAAGGCGATATAGTTTTTGTTAATGCCGGCGAAGACAAAGGTAAAACAGGTCGTGTTTTACAGGTGCTCGTAGACGAGAACCGTGCTATTGTTGAAGGCGTTAATATGGTATCAAAGCATACCAAGCCTAATGCAAAGAATCCGCAAGGAGGAATTGAAAAGAAGGAAGCTCCTATTCATATTTCAAACCTGAACGTGGTTGACCCGAAATCAGGTAAACCGACACGTATCGGACGTAAAGAAAATGCTGAAGGTGCTTTAGTTCGTTATTCTAAAAAATCAGGGGAGGAAATTAAGTAATGAGCAATACTGCCAGTCTTAAAAAAGAATATCAGGACAGAATTGTTCCTGCTTTGACAAAAGAGTTCGGATATAAATCAGTAATGCAGGTACCCGTATTGAAGAAGATTGTAATCAATCAAGGTTTGGGTATGGCTGCTGCCGACAAGAAGATCATCGATATCGCAATCAGCGAATTGTCTACAATTACTGGTCAAAAGGCCGTTGCGACAGTATCTAAAAAGGATATCTCAAACTTTAAGTTGCGTAAAAAAATGCCTATCGGCGTGATGGTAACATTGCGTCGTGAGCAGATGTACGAATTTTTGGAAAGATTAGTTCGTATCGCTCTTCCGCGTATTCGTGACTTTAAAGGTATTGAAAGTAAGTTAGATGGTAGAGGTAATTATACCATGGGTATTCAGGAACAAATTATTTTTCCTGAAATAAATATCGATAATATTACTAAAATATTAGGAATGAATATTACCTTTGTGACCTCTGCGAAAACAGATGAAGAAGGGTATGCTCTGTTGAGAGAATTTGGGTTGCCTTTTAAAAATGCAAAAAAAAGACTAAGTTATGGCTAAGGAATCAATGAAAGCCCGCGAGGTTAAAAGAGCAAAACTAGTAGCTAAATACGCCGCTAAAAGAGCTGAACTGAAAGCTGCTGGTGACTACGAAGCTTTGCAGGCTTTACCTAAAAATGCTTCTCCTGTACGTTTGCACAACCGTTGCAAAATTACAGGTCGTCCGAAAGGGTATGTACGCCAGTTCGGCATTTCACGTATTCAATTCCGTGAAATGGCATCCAATGGTTTAATCCCGGGTGTAAAGAAAGCAAGTTGGTAAGTTTTTTTATTTAAATATTGTCCGGGTGGCCGGATCAATTTAATTCATTTATATATGACAGATCCTATTGCAGATTATTTGACAAGATTGCGTAATGCAATTAAAGCGAAGCACAGAGTTGTTGAAGTGCCGGCGTCAAATTTAAAGAAAGAGATCACTAAGATCCTTTTCGAAAAGGGCTACATTCTTAATTTTAAGTTTGTAGAAGAAGGTCCTCAGGGAACAATTAAGATTGCCTTGAAGTATGACCTGGTAAACAAAGTGAATGCAATCAAGAAACTTGAGAGAGTTTCTACTCCAGGTTTGCGTAAGTACACTGGTTACAAAGAAATGCCGAGAGTATTGAATGGTTTAGGTATTGCCGTTCTTTCGACTTCTAAGGGTGTGATGACAGACAAAGAAGCCCGCGATCTGAAGATCGGTGGTGAAGTATTATGTTATGTTTATTAATTAGGAGGAAAGAAGAATGTCAAGAATAGGAAAATTACCAATTCATGTGCCGGCCGGTGTAACGGTTACGATTAAGGATAGCGTGGTGACTGTAAAAGGTCCTAAGGGCGAAATGACTCAGGCTGTTAATCCTGATATTAATGTAACTCTGGAAGATGGAGTTATTCATTTAGCAAGACCGACAGATGATAAGAACCATCGTGCATTACATGGTTTGTATCGTTCTCTGATCAACAATATGGTGATCGGTGTATCTGAAGGATACAAAAAAGAACTGGAACTGGTCGGTGTTGGTTACCGTGTTACTAACACAGGACAGCTGTTGGATCTTTCTTTAGGTTATACTCACAACATCTATTTGCAGTTACCTAAAGAGGTGAAGGTTGAAACGAAGACTGAGAGAAATAAGAATCCTCTTATTATCCTTGAATCAGCTGATAAACAATTACTGGGTCAGATTTGTGCTAAGATTCGTTCATTCAGAATGCCGGAACCGTATAAAGGTAAGGGTATTAAGTTTGTGGGTGAGGAAATTCGCAGAAAGTCTGGTAAATCAGCAGGTAAGTAATCTACGTAAACTGAAATTATCATGACAACGAAGGAAGAAAGAAGATTAAAAATAAAACGAGGAATACGTGGAAAAGTTGCAGGAACACCTGAACGTCCACGCCTTACTGTGTTTAGAAGCAACAAGCAGATCTATGCACAGGTTATAGATGATACTACAGGTAAAACTTTGGCTGCTGCTTCATCTTTGAAATTAGATGTTAAGGCTCCCAAAAAAGAAATCGCTGCCAAGGTTGGTGAATTGATCGCTAAAGGCGCTCAGGAAGCTGGTATTCAGGCTGTTGTTTTCGATCGTAATGGTTATCTGTATCACGGTAGAATTAAAGAATTAGCAGATGCTGCACGTAACGGCGGCCTTAAATTTTAATGAAGATGGCAGGAGTTAATAATAGAGTTAAATCGACCAACGACTTAGAGTTGAAGGACAGATTAGTTGCAATCAACCGCGTAACTAAAGTAACGAAAGGTGGACGTACTTTTAGTTTTGCTGCTATTGTCGTAGTAGGAAACGAAGACGGTATCATCGGTTGGGGCTTAGGTAAAGCTGGTGAAGTAACGACAGCTATCGCTAAAGGTGTAGAAGCTGCTAAAAAGAATTTGATCAAGGTTCCTGTTCATAAAGGTACTATTCCTCACGAACAGCTTGCTAAATTCGGTGGTGCACAGGTGCTGATCAGACCGGCATCTCATGGTACTGGTGTAAAAGCCGGTGGTGCTATGCGTGCTGTATTGGAGAGTGTTGGTATTACTGACGTTTTGGCTAAATCAAAAGGATCATCAAACCCTCACAACTTGGTAAAAGCTACTATTGCTGCGCTGGGTGAATTGAGAAGTCCGTTTATTGTAGCTCAGAACAGAGGTGTATCTGTAGAAAAAGTGTTTAGAGGTTAATTAGGGAGGAAAAATTATGGCGACTATTAAAATTAAACAAGTTAAGAGTAGAATTAAGTGCCCGAAAGACCAAAAAAGAACACTTGATGCACTGGGCCTGACAAAGTTGAACCGTGTAGTAGAGCATGAAGCTACTCCGGCTATCTTAGGCATGGTTGAGAAAGTGAAACATTTGGTTTCAGTAGAAAAGTAATAATTGGTTGAAAAAATAAATTATAAGATATGAACTTATCAAATTTAAAACCTGCTGAAGGATCTACTAAGACCAGAAAAAGAATCGGCCGTGGTCCGGGTTCAGGATTAGGAGGAACTTCAACAAGAGGTCATAAAGGAGCAAAGTCAAGATCTGGTTATTCAAAAAAGATCGGATTTGAAGGCGGTCAGATGCCTATTCAGAGACGTTTGCCTAAATTTGGTTTCAAGAATATTAATCGTGTTGAATATAAAGCTATCAATATCGCTACATTACAGTTAATGGCTGAATCTCAGAACTTAACTAAAATAGGTGTTAACGAATTGATCGAAGCTGGTTTTATTTCATCATCTCAAATGGTTAAGATTCTTGGTAATGGTAGCCTGACTGTTAAATTAGATGTTGAAGCTCATGCTTTCTCTAAAAGTGCAGAAGCAGCTATCCAGGCCGTAGGTGGAACTGTTGTTAAACTCTAAGTCATGAGAGCAGTTGAAACAATAAAAAATATCTGGAAGATTGAGGATCTGAGAAATCGGATCCTCACCACTCTTTTATTGGTGGCTATATATCGCTTCGGAACGTATGTAGTACTTCCTGGTATTGATCCTCAAGCGTTAACCGCTTTACAGGCGCAGACAAGAGGCGGATTGCTTGCACTGTTGGATATGTTTTCAGGTGGTGCATTCTCTAATGCTTCTATTTTTGCATTGGGTATTATGCCTTATATTTCCGCTTCAATTGTTATGCAGTTGTTAGCCATTGCAGTTCCTTCTTTTCAGAAATTACAGAGAGAAGGGGAGAGTGGTCGTAGAAAGATCAATCAATGGACTCGCTACCTCACAGTAGCTATCCTGTTATTCCAGGGACCGACGTATCTGGTGAACTTAAGTGTTCAGTTGAAGGCCGCTGGTGCAGCTTTACCTCCGGGTATTCTGTTTACTATATCTTCTACTATTATTCTGGCTGCAGGAAGTATGTTTATCTTATGGCTAGGTGAAAGAATTACAGATAAAGGTGTTGGAAATGGTATTTCATTTATCATTTTGATTGGTATCATAGCCCGTCTACCGCATTCATTGTTCCAGGAATTTATTTCAAGAACAAGTGAAAAAACAGGTGGTCTGGTTATGTTCTTGTTTGAAATGCTGTTTCTTTTACTTGTTATTGCCGGTGCTATTTTATTGGTTCAGGGAACTCGTAAAGTGCCCGTACAGTACGCTAAGAGAATTATAGGTAACAAACAATATGGTGGCGCTCGTCAGTATATTCCTTTAAAGGTAAATGCTGCAAACGTTATGCCTATCATCTTTGCTCAGGCAATTATGTTTATTCCTATTTCTATTGTAGGATTCTCCAGTACAGGTGATCAAAGTGGTTTTTGGGCTGCATTTATGGATAATACCGGTTTCTGGTATAACTTTGTATTTGCGGTATTGATTATCCTCTTTACTTATTTCTATACAGCTATCACGATCAATCCGACCCAGATGGCTGATGATTTGAAGAGAAACAATGGGTTTATTCCGGGTGTTAAACCTGGAAAAAGCACCAAAGACTATCTGGATACAATCATGGATCGTATTACTCTTCCGGGTGCATTCTTCTTGGCATTGGTAGCTATTATGCCTGCTTTTGCAAGAATCGCTGGTGTGAGTATGGAGTTCTCTCAGTTCTTTGGAGGAACATCTTTGTTGATTTTGGTTGGTGTAGTGTTGGATACATTGCAGCAAGTAGAAAGTCATTTGTTGATGCGTCATTATGACGGTTTGTTGAAGTCAGGAAGAATTAAAGGTCGTACAGGCTCAGTTGCCGCTTATTAATAGGATGATCTATTTAAAAACAGATGAAGAAATCGAGTTGATGCGTTCGGCCAATCAATTGGTAGGCCGGACACTGGGAGAATTGGCAAAGCATATTGCTCCCGGGGTTACAACTCTTCAACTCGATAAGATTGCTGAAGAATTCATTAGGGATAATGGAGCAGTCCCAGCTTTTTTAGGGTATGGTGGTTTTCCAAATTCAATATGTGCTTCTGTAAATGAGCAGGTAGTGCATGGTATTCCTTCCTCAAAAGCAGTTTTAAAAGAAGGTGATGTCATATCAGTTGACTGTGGTACCATATTGAATGGCTTTGTTGGCGATTCAGCTTATACTTTTTGTGTAGGTGAAGTGGCACCGGAAGTGAAGAATTTGTTGAAGACGACAAAAGAATCTCTTTATCAAGGTATTCAACAAGCTGTAGAAGGAAAACGAGTAGGAGATGTTAGTCATGCGGTGCAGACATACTGTGAATCGAAAGGTTACTCTGTTGTAAGGGAACTGGTGGGACATGGTATCGGACGCAAGATGCATGAAGAACCTGAAGTACCCAATTATGGAAGATATGGTTGCGGAGCTTTATTGCGTAGTGGTATGTGCATCTGCATTGAACCTATGATCAATATGGGAAGCAAAAATGTCGTTTTTGAAAAGGACGGTTGGACGGTGCGTACAAAAGACAGAAAATGTTCTGCTCATTTTGAGCATTGTATAGCGATAAGACCCGATGGTCCTCAGATTTTATCTTCATTTGAATTTGTAGAAGAAGTTCTAGGAAATAACGCAATTTAATTTGATTTATATGGCTAAACAAGCAGCTATTGAACAAGATGGAGTTATAGTAGAAGCATTGTCAAATGCAATGTTTCGTGTGGAATTAGAGAACGGACATGAAATTACTGCCCACATATCAGGAAAGATGCGTATGCATTATATTAAAATTCTTCCTGGTGATAAGGTTAGAGTAGAAATGTCTCCGTATGATTTATCAAAAGGTAGAATTGCTTTTAGATATAAATAAAAATAACTAGATATGAAAGTAAGAGCATCTTTAAAGAAGCGTACACCTGAATGTAAGATTGTAAGAAGAAAGGGTCGCTTATACGTAATTAACAAGAAAAACCCTAAGTATAAACAACGTCAGGGATAATTTATTATTTTTGCAAAATAATTAAGTAAGTAATATGGCTATAAGAATAGTTGGTGTAGACTTGCCACAAAATAAAAGAGGAGAAATCGCTTTGACTTATATCTACGGTATCGGTCGGAGTGCTTCAAAATCTATTTTAGAGAAAGCAGGCGTTGATCGTGATATCAAAGTAAAAGACTGGACAGATGATCAAGCTGCAAAAGTACGTGAAGTCATTGGCGCTGAGTACAAGGTAGAAGGTGATCTTCGTTCTGAAGTTCAACTAAACATCAAGCGTCTGATGGATATCGGATGTTACAGAGGTGTTCGTCACCGTATTGGTTTGCCTTTGAGAGGCCAGAGCACAAAGAACAATGCTCGTACTCGTAAGGGTAAGAAGAAAACTGTTGCAAATAAGAAAAAAGCTACTAAATAATAAGAGTTGATATGGCAAAAAAAACAGTCGCAGCAAAGAAGAGAAACGTAAAAGTTGACGCTTACGGTCAAGCTCATATTCATTCTTCTTTCAATAACATTATTGTGTCTCTTGCCAACAGTGAAGGTCAGGTAATTAGTTGGTCTTCTGCAGGTAAGATGGGATTCAGAAGTTCTAAAAAGAACACTCCGTATGCCGCTCAGATGGCAGCACAAGATTGTGCTAAGGTAGCTTATGATCTTGGTTTGAGAAAAGTAAAAGTATTCGTAAAAGGACCGGGTAACGGACGTGAGTCTGCTATCAGAACTATCCACGGTGCCGGAATCGAAGTAACTGAAATCGTAGACGTTACTCCGCTGCCTCACAATGGTTGTCGTCCTCCGAAAAAGAGAAGAGTATAATTAACTATAGTTTCTTGAACATTGAATCCGGAATTGTGAATAGATTGCATAAAGACCTTATCCTCTCTGTAATCGCGGCTGCACGGTTCCAGATTCAGACAGAAAAATTAAAACAATAAAAAAATGGCAAGATATACTGGACCAAAAACAAGAATTGCCCGTAAGTTTGGTGAGGCTATATTCGGACCGGATAAAGTTCTTTCTAAAAAGAATTATCCTCCCGGACAACATGGTAACGCCAGAAAAAGAAAAACTTCTGAATACGGAATTCAGCTTCGCGAGAAGCAAAAAGCTAAATACACTTATGGTGTATTGGAAAAACAATTTAGAAACCTGTTCGACAAAGCGCAGCGTTCAAAGGGTATTACCGGTGAAGTTCTGCTTCAGTTACTGGAAGGTCGTTTGGACAATGTAGTTTATCGTTTGGGTATTGCTCCTACGAGAGCTGCTGCACGTCAGTTGGTTTCTCACCGTCACATTACAGTTGATGGTAAGGTTGTAAACATTCCTTCTTACTCTTTGAAAGCCGGTCAGATCGTTGGTGTTAGAGAGAAATCCAAGTCTTTGGAAGTGATTGCTGATGCATTATCAGGATTCAACCACAGTAAATATCCTTGGATTGAGTGGGATCAGTCTTCTTTAAGCGGAAAATTACTGCATCTGCCCGAAAGAACTGACATTCCTGAAAACATTAAAGAGCAGTTGATCGTAGAATTGTATTCTAAATAATAATTGATTTCCATGGCGATATTAGCATTTCAAAAACCCGATAAAGTATTAATGTTGGAAGCGGACAATTTCTTCGGAAAGTTTGAATTTCGTCCGTTGGAACCCGGCTATGGTATTACTATAGGTAATGCTCTGCGCCGTATTCTCCTGTCGTCGCTTGAAGGTTTTGCTATTACATCCATTAAGATCGAAGGTGTTGACCATGAATTTGGTACAATTCCCGGTGTTATTGAAGATGTAACAAACATTATCTTGAACCTGAAACAGGTACGGTTCAAGCATATTGTAGACGACATAGAGAATGAGAAAGTAAGTATTACTGTTTCGGGTTCGGAAGTGTTCAAAGCCGGTGATATAGGTAAACAGCTGACCGGATTCGAAGTATTGAATCCAGACTTGGTTATTTGCCGTTTGGATCCGAACGCTGGTTTCCAGATTGAATTAACAATAAATAAAGGACGCGGATATGTTCCCGCTGATGAAAATAGAGACCCGAATGCAGACGTTCACGTTATTGCCATCGACTCTATTTATACTCCTATACGTAATGTTAAGTATTCAATCGAGAACTTCCGTGTTGAGCAAAAGACGGACTACGAAAAGTTGGTTCTTGAAATAGCCACAGATGGTTCTATTCATCCGAAGGAAGCGTTGAAAGAAGCTGCTAAGATTCTGATACATCATTTCATGTTGTTCTCAGATGAAAAGATTGCGATCGAGACAGTAGATACTGACGGCAATGAAGAATTCGATGAAGAAGTACTTCACATGCGCCAGTTGCTTAAGAGCAAGCTAGCAGATATGGACCTTTCCGTTCGTGCTTTGAATTGCTTGAAAGCTGCAGATGTTGAAACATTGGGTGAACTGGTTAAATTCAACAAGAATGATTTGTTGAAATTCCGTAACTTCGGTAAGAAGTCGCTCACTGAACTTGATGAACTGCTTGAAAGCCTGAACCTTTCATTCGGTATGGATATCACGAAATATAAATTAGATAAAGAGTAAGTAAAGCGATGAGACATAATAAGAAATTCAATCATTTAGGTCGTACAAATACTCACCGTGAAGCAATGCTGTCTAATATGGCTTCTTCTTTGATCAAGCATAAGAGAATCTTTACGACAACAGCAAAAGCTAAAGCGCTTCGTAAGTTTGTTGAACCTCTGATCACAAAGTGCAAAGAGGATACAACTCACTCAAGACGTGTGGTATTTAGTACTTTACAGGATAAGAACGCTGTAACAGAACTTTTTAAGGAAGTAGCTCAGAAGATCGGTGATCGTCCGGGTGGTTATACCAGAATTATTAAGACTGGTAACCGTTTAGGTGACAACGCTGCTATGTGCTTCATTGAATTAGTTGATTACAACGAAAACATGTTGAAGGATACTACAGCTAAGAAAACTACGAAAACAAGACGTTCTCGTAAGAAATCTACAGCTGCTGAAACAGCTGCTCCGGTTGCTGAAGCTCCTGCAGCAGAAGCAACAGAAGAAAAAGCTGCAGAATAATTTCTGTAACTTATATACGATACAAAAACAGCCGACATTTTTATGCCGGCTGTTTTTGTATATAAACAAATTAATTTATTTGTTTACTTACTTGATATTTTTTAAAGCTTCCTGCGCTGTAGCATTAGATGGATCGATTGATAAAATCTTGTTCCAGTAAATTTTGGAGTTATCCATATCTTGTTTCAAGTAATAATAGTAGCCCAGGTAACGGTAACATTCGGTTAATTCATTGCTATATTTCTCTTTGTTTTTTTCAAGAATGGGAATGCAAGACTCGTAATAGGGTTTGGCTAAACCCTGTTCTGTCTCGGGGTCCAGTTGAGATTGTGTACGTGCCTGCCATAGGCTACCAAGGTGGCTATCCGGTACACGTTCTTTTACAATAGCAAATAAGCTATCAGCTTTGAACAGGTACTTTTGTGCTGCAATATTATCTTTTGCAGCTGCTGTATAGTAATATTTACCTAATTGATAGTAATCAGCAGCTTCCGATTCTTCTCCCAGTGCCTCTATATACTGTGTATAAGCCTTGATGGCCTCAGCATTATTTTCGCTGTTACTATAAACTTCAGCAAGGTCCTTATAGATTTCTGTATGCGAAGAACTTTCTTTTATAGCTTTCTGTAATGCATCTGCTGCCTGATCATATTGTTTTGCTTTATTCAGCAGGCGACCGTAATATAAATAGTCCTGCCAGATATATTTAGCATCCGGATTATTGAAGAAAGTCTCTATTTCTTCCAGTCCTTTTTCGTAGGCTTTGCTTTCGTAATCATTATAGATGGCCAGACGTTTCAATAAAAAGTTATCAGGGTCAATAGCTTGTCCTTCACTGATTATTTTACCGGATTCAGCGTATTGTTTATTGAAGAACAAAGCAGAGGCATAATGAACCAGATTGTCTGTTGAGTAAAGACCTCCTGCCATGTAGGTTTTATAAGCTGCTACAGCTTTAGGATAATTCCCTTGTAATGAATAGATGTTTCCCAAATGGCAGTACGCCGGCAAGTAATCCGGATAGTTTGAAATTACTTTCTGAAGCATTTCTATTGATAATGTTGGAGTGACTCCCTGATATACGTTTGCATATTTGATATAAGCTTCCTTGCAGGCCGGATCGAAGTGGATAGCCTGTTCATATCTTCCGGCGGCATCTCCTGGTTTATCTTTGCTGATAAGTAAATCGCCTTCATACAAATAAATGGCGGGGTCGTTAGCATTATATTTCTTTGCATTATCGAGAGCCGCCTGGGCTTCTGCCTCCATTCCGTTCATTGAGTAGGCTTTAGCAATAGCGACATAAACAGAAGCATCTTTTTTATTGATTTTGATTGCTGCATCAAATGCTTTTTGCGCAGTAGATTTATCTGTTTTGAGTAGCACTTTACCTTCACCTACTTTATTATAGGCATAATCAGGAAATGTCGTCCATCCTTTCTGGTAATTAGCCAGAGCTTCGGAAGTTTTATTTTCATCAAAGGCAATTTCTCCCAGATAATATAAAGCTTCAGCCTGCTCGGCAGGAGAACTGTTCAGCTGTTTCTCAAAAAGCCGGCTTGCTATGGTTGGTTCGCCGGCTTTGTAAAAGTCAATGCCTTGCCGGTTATCTGCGTAAACGGCAATAGCGATAAAACTTAAAATGATTATATATAAATCCTTTTTCATGACTGTAAATATTTATAAGGTTTATAACTGATTTCTGACATTCACCAACCTTACAGGTTGTGTAGCCGGAAGAATACCTGATTTAAGAATGATCCGCTGTCCCCGGTCGCTAGCTATGAAAGTTGTAAAACCGGAAGCCAGGCCCATGCGGGGGTCTGATAATATCAGATAGACAGGCCTGCTCATCGGATACTTTTTTAATGCGATGTAGGCCTGATACGGTTTAAAACTATTTGTTGCAGTGGCATGTCTGTAAGGACTGACTGCCATTACTTTTATATTCTCAGAAAAACTCATGTTGCTTGTATCGGACGGATTACTGATCCAGTTTACTCCGATGATACCTAACGCTCCACGGTTTTGGGATACATAGTTTATTACTTGCCGGTTTTCTTTCATTGCATGTAAATCCCCGGAAAATGATTTTCCGTTACAGATTGAATCGATAGCATAGCGTACAGTTCCGGAATTAGGGTTATCGAATACAACTTCGATCCTTCCCGATTGGTTATCGGAACAGAGTTCTTTCCATTCTTTTATTTTTCCCGTCAGTATGTCTCTCAATGCAGGGATACCAATCAGAGAATCTGTATTTTGTTTATTCACAATCAATGCAATGGCATCTGTTGCTATTTGAATGTTTCTGGGGAATAATTTTTTAGTGTTCATAAATTCCGTCTCTTCTTTGGTTAGCGGGCGTGAAGTAATGGCCAGCCGGATGCTATCGCGCAGCAACCTGTTGATAGTTTCTGTTTCACCGGAAAAGTAAGGAACAATCCCGGCTTCCTTATAAATACTTTCGAAAACGGCGATTTCTTCTTCTACGACAGGGGCAAAGCAGCCATCGGAAGCTATAGCGATAACGCCACTGGTCGGTGTATCATCCGGTGTTTCTGTTTTCTTGTTTCCGCAAGAAACCAACAGAACTATACATACTGTTATATAGAATAAACTTTTCATCGTTTGCCGTCTTTTATGAGCCTGTAACCTCTGAATAAAGTGTAGCAGAAGAACAGAATACCAACTGTTATTCGCATAGGGAATGACATATTCTCATTAAACAAGTTAGTGAAAACCAGCAGGAAAGTCATTCCGAGGTATATCATGACCATGAATATACCCCAGACAAACTTCATATTTATACACTTTACCTCCATCTTATTGCAATTTAAATCGTACCGGAACTGTAAAGTAGACCGGTACCGGTTTACCATTCTGTTTCCCCGGAACCCATTGTGGCAGAGACTTGATAACGCGTAATGCTTCTTTGTCGCAAGCCGGATCCAATTGTCTTAGAACTTCCACTTTCGTGATCTCTCCCGTTGGGCTTACAACGAAGCGGAGGGTAACTGTTCCCTGAATACCATTTTCGGCAGCGATTACCGGGTATCTCAAATGTGTACTGATGAACTTCAGTAAAGCCTCGTTTCCACCGGGGAATTGCGGCATTTGTTCAACGGCAACATAAGGTTCGGTTTCTTCTTCAATCACTTCCTTGTTGTCTTTCAGGTCTGCAATGTCGATGGCATCTTCACTTTCGGAACCTTTTACGTCTGCCACTGAGATAGCCAGTTTTGAGGTTGTCAGTTCTTCCTGTGTCTTGATTTCCTCTTCCTCCCTTACATCTTTATCCGCCTTAATAACAGGAGGGGTAAATTTGATTGTACTTTTCAGTACGGGAGGAGGTGGAGCCTCTAAATTACGGATTTGATTTTCTTCCGGTACCTTCGTTTCCATTTGCAGGTTGGAAAGTGTCGTTACTTCCAGTACCTGCTCTTTGGCGTGCTGGGGAATAACCGATTTGATCAAAACCGGGATTGTCATGACCAGAATAGCTCCGATAGCTACAATGATCAATGCGCGGATATGTCTGCCGGAAGAATTTTTACGCAACTCGTATGCTCCGTAGTCTTTATTCTTCCCGTTGAAGATCAATTCGCACCACTCCGGTGAATTCAGATTTATATTGTTCATATTAATCATGATCGTTCTTTTTTATTGGTGATACGAATTATTTTCTTTTAGGGCCGGCATTAGCCTCTGCTATTTGTTTAGCGAGTTCTCCGCCGCTTTTCAGGTTGTCGACCAGAAATTTATCTCCGTCGGTTATATCGACGATTGCATATTTACCAATATTGCATATCTGCATTTCGTCGAGCGCATCTACCAGGTCTTTATAAGAAGCATCGTCGGTCGCCTTGATCAGTACGACCGGGGCATCTTTGCCTCCTTTTATCTCTGTAGCCTGCTTTTTAAACTCATCTTCGGATATTTCTTTGTTTAGCTTTTTCACTTTCAACTCCGATATTTGTTGTACAGCGTCGGAATTGCGTTCCAGTAGGATGTTACGTAATCCGGTAGGAGAAAAATCGGTTGTTTTCAGTGATTCTACATGTTCATAATCCGGTTCACCGAAATAGTAGTACACCTTGCTGTCTTCACCCAATATAAGGGTGATGGCTTTAGAGGCTTTCACTTTTGTCTGTTCGGCTTCCGTGACATGGTCTTTCGACGGCATACTGATCTCCATGGTCTGCGGCTTACTCAGCGAAGTACAAAGCATGAAGAACGTGATCAGCAACATATTCATATCCACCATCGGCGTAAAGTCGACACGGATATTGACTTTCTTTTGTTTGCCTTTCTTGCCGTCGCCTTTTCCTTTATCTGTATTTACTTCTGCCATACTGCTTGTTGTTTAAACATTGTCGGGCACATTCTTGAGAGTTGTTATGAGATTATATCTGTTTTCTCTCAGGTCCTGCAATGTGTTCATTATATTTTTGATTTTAGGATACGGCGTCTGTTGGTCGGCTTTGATGGCGATCACCAGGTCGCGGTTCACTTCGCGGGCATGTTGTACCCAGGCTTTGAATTGGTTGTTCGTGCTATCGGCAGGGATTCCGTAATTCTGCGTCAGACGGTCTTGTTCGGAAGACGGAAGATTCAGAAATTCCTGCATATTCTGGATAGGAACACCGAAGGAAGGAAGAAGGCTAAATTCGTATATTTCTTTGTCGCTGAAGTTAATACCGTAGTCTTGTCCCAGCTTCTTTAATACGTTTGCCTTATCCTCTTGTTTGTCCATGCTCATAAATACTTTCCCTTCCGGATCTACCAGGATGGAAAGAATATTCGTTTCCGGTATTTTTATTTCGGAAACGGAAGCCGGAGTAGTAACCACGACCGGTTCTTTCTGGATGAAGGTAGATGTCAGCATAAAGAAAGTAAGCAGTAACACCGTTACATCACTCATCGCCGTCATGTCGATGAATGTGCTTTTTCGTTTTACTATAATCTTAGGCATATGTTTCAGTGTTTAGCCGCAAATGTTTGTACGATAGAGAAACCTATTTCATCGATGGCATAGGTGATATTATCTATTTTACTGGTGAAATAGTTGTACGAGATAATAGCCATGGCACCGGTGGCGATACCTAAGGCCGTATTGACCAGAGCTTCGGAAATACCGGTCGACAATGCTACCGAGTCGGGAGCTCCGGCATTGGCCAGGGCGGCAAACGAACGGATCATACCCAGTACGGTTCCAAGCAACCCGAACAGAGTTCCCAATGTCGAGATTGTAGCAATAACCGGCAGGTTCTGTTCCATAGACGGTAATTCCAGTGCCGTGCTCTCTTCGATCTCTTTCTGTATGATGACCATCTTTTGTTCTTTGGTCTGATCCGCCCTGTTTTCTACATCAGTGTAACGGGTCAATGCGGCGTTAACCACATTGGCCACAGAACCCTGCTGTTCTTTACAAGCCTTTTGAGCTGCGTCCAGATTCCCGTCTTCAAGGTCTTTTTTTATAGTACGTACAAATCCTAGCAGGGCTTTTTTCCCTTTAGACCGGTTGATGGCAATAAAACGTTCTACACTCAAGGTGATTACAGTAAGTAAAAGAGTGATAACAACGGGGACAATGAAACCTCCCTTATAAATCGTACCAGCATAGTTGCCGGGAAGCGGATGATTATCCGGATTATTATCCATGAAGTTGGAAGGATTGCCCAGTACGAAATGAAAGAAGCATACTGCCAGGATAAAGCAAATGATAATGACGATGCCGGCTGAAACGCCATTAGATGTTTTCGATATAACAGATTGATTTGTTTTCATAATTTTGATATTATTAAAGAGATAAAAAACAGAAAATAATAGTCTTAGTGTACAAAAAAGGAAATGCACACCCGGATCATGCCGTATTCGAAGGCATAATCAACAATTATAAATGTCTTATAATAATATCAAATAATGAGTTTTCGCAAAACGTAGATCCATTGATTTCCGCATTTGCGAAGCGAGAGGTAGTTTATTGTATGGATAATAGATAATGTCTCCGATATTTTATATTGTGAGGCCTGCTCTTTCAACTTCAAGAGAAGAAGACTCTTATTGCTGTTCGATAATTTGAATAGCCGTTCGTAGTTATCGAAAGCCGGTTTGGTACGTGCAGTTATATCAAGAGACTCAAGAGGGATTTTTCCTAATTCAAACTGTTTTAATTTATTATCGTAGGAGAGGCTCTTTTCTTCGCCATTAAGGTTACATGGTTGAATCATCTCTTCGTTGTCGATATTAAACGCAATCTCCTGCCCTGTAAAGATCAGGATAAGGAGTGTTAATATGGACAGAACTTTCTTCATGATTCGACAATAAACTTTTTATGTTAAAACATTTTGTTAATGCAAAAGGTTGTAACTTTTTAAGAAAAAATGCCTGTTGATTCGGGGGATAAATATAGATAAAGTATAGTATTCAGAAAGGCAGTCCTCTATTTATTCATTGAAAATCTTTATAAGGGTTTGGCAACAATCTTAGTGAACCGTTTGTTATATTTGTACTGAGTGAAAAAAATACAGAATACTAAATATTTAGGTTATGAAAATTGAAAAAGTAATAGGTAGAGAGATTCTTGATTCCCGTGGTAACCCGACAGTAGAGGTAGATGTGCTTCTTGAATGCGGCGCTTTTGGTCGTGCTGCCGTTCCATCCGGTGCTTCTACTGGTGAAAATGAAGCAATAGAACTGCGTGACGGTGATAAAAAACGCTACGGAGGCAAAGGTGTACTGAAAGCTGTGGATAATGTTAACAATGTAATTGCACCGGTTATCATCGGAATGAGTGCATTAAACCAACGTGCAATCGACCATAAACTGCTTCAGTTGGACGGAACAAAGACAAAGTCGAAACTCGGTGCCAATGCCATGTTAGGCGTTTCGCTGGCCGTAGCTAAAGCAGCTGCCAGTTATCTCGATTTACCGTTATATCGTTATATAGGCGGAACAAATACGTATGTATTGCCTGTTCCGATGATGAATATTATCAATGGCGGTTCGCATAGTGATGCTCCGATAGCATTTCAGGAATTTATGATTCGCCCGGTAGGTGCAAAGAGTTTCCGTGAAGGCTTGCGTATGGGAGCAGAAGTATTCCATGCCTTGAAGAAGGTGTTGCACGACCGCGGTCTGAGTACGGCAGTTGGTGACGAAGGTGGTTTTGCTCCGGCTCTCAACGGTACGGAAGATGCTTTGGGTTCTATTATGGCCGCTATTAAAGCTGCCGGATACGAACCGGGTAAAGATGTGACAATCGCTATGGACTGTGCTGCTTCCGAGTTTTACGATAAGAAGAGTATCTACGATTATTCGAAGTTTGAAGGTGTCCACGGTGCCAAACGGACTGCTGCCGAACAGGTGGCTTACCTGTTGGATTTGGTTAACAAATATCCGATCGACTCTATCGAAGACGGTATGGACGAAAACGACTGGGAAGGATGGAAGCATCTTACCAAAGCTTTAGGTGACCGTGTTCAGTTGGTTGGTGACGACTTGTTTGTAACTAATGTTGAATTCTTGAAGAAAGGTATCGAAGAAGGCTGTGCCAACTCTATCCTGATTAAAGTAAATCAAATCGGAACATTAAGTGAAACACTGGATGCTATTGAAATGGCTCACCGTAACGGCTATACTTCAGTGACGTCGCACCGTTCCGGTGAAACGGAAGATGCAACGATTGCCGATATCGCTGTAGCTACTAATTCAGGACAGATCAAAACTGGTTCCTTAAGCCGTTCGGATCGTATGGCTAAGTACAATCAGTTGCTTCGTATCGAGGAAGAATTGGGCGATCTGGCTGTTTATGGCTATAAGACGTACAAAAAATAATTCTGACACTTACAGAATCAGATGTAATAGACTGAAGGGCTGCCTCCCAAAGAGGTGGCCTTTTGGTGTTTATGTCCCTTACCTTTATCAGAAAGGCTAGTAGTAACTATCCCGGAGGTTATTTATTTCTAATCGAAAGCATATTATATCTTGTCTTTTTCACGACCGTCGCAAAGCTTACCGACGGACGTCAGCAAGCTTATCCACGTCCGTCGGTAAGCTTTGCGACGGCGATGGAAAAGAGAATGAGTCATATCTTTTATAGTAAAAGACAGTATGCTATGCAGGAATAGTCAGTAGGGGGAGCGATAGATGACAGGCAGATAAAAGGTGAATGGTTTTTATTCGAATTAATGCATGTGAGAGATGAAATAGCCGGAGCAAAAACAATCTCTTTACTCCGGCTATTCTATTTTATACTATTATAATTGAGCGAACCATTCACGGATAGCATCAATCAATATCTGATTTTCAGCACTTGTTTGGGTGGACAGGCGGATGTATGTTTCATCCAGTCCGCGGAAGTTGGAGGCATCACGAATCAGGATTCCATTCTTCTCCCACAAGTATTTCTTTAGTTCTGCCGCTGTGCCTTTCTTTAGGCGGACAAGGAAGAAGGTTGTTGAAGTAGGAATGACTTCCAGGTTATCGAATTTGCTTAACTGATAAATCAATTCGGCTGTTTCACGCTGCCACTTACGGATAGGCAAAGTAAACTGGGCCGGATGAATCAGGATATATTTACTGGCTTCAAGCGCAATAGCGTTTACCGACCAGGGGATGATATACTTATTTACTTCGGCTGTTATTTCTGGAGAAGCCACCAGGTAACCGATACGTAATCCCGGAATGTTGTAGGCCTTAGAGATAGACTGGATAAGAATCAGGTTTGGGTGATTCTTAACGTCTGAAGGCTTTAGCATATCTTCGGTGGTAAAGGCAACATAAGCCTGGTCGATGATGAATTTTGTATTGCGGTTGGCTGCAATCAACCGGAGTAATTCCGTACGATGAATCAATTTACCATCCGGATTGTTAGGATTGCATATCCAGCAGAAATCCTGCCCTTCCAGAGAAAGCTCCGAAAGGTCGTCGGAGGTTGGGAAGAAATTTATCTCGTGTTCGTGTAGGCGGCAGGCATCTTCATACTCAGAGAAGGAAGGAACGGCAATCGTTGATTTAGCCCCTCTCCAAGCCTGTGCCAACAGATAGAAGGCGGTAATCGAACCATTGGTTACAACTACATTTTCTTCTTTTATCTCATACCGGCGGGCAAGCAACCTTTTAAGTGAAGCAGCATCCGGTTCCGGATAACGTGTCAGTTTACTGAAATGCTCATTGAGATGTTCCTTGAGTTTATCGAGGTTAGCACCGTGCCATACGTTAGAACTGAAGTTAATCTTTACTTCGTTCTGCGAATTGTAAAAGTCATCACCGTGTCCGAATAGCATACTTTATTTGTTTTATGTAATTAATGTTGTTCTAAAAGGTGGTGCAAAAATACTAATCTTTTTGGCTTTTCCTATCAATTGCCTTATAGATTGCATCCTGTATTCGTTTGCGGATATCCAACTGGCTGAGTTTATTATTGGCACGCGACGGATTGACCCTGTTACAAAGGAAGATATAAAGTAACTGGTTGTCCGGATCCACCCAGAAACAAGTCCCGGTGAAGCCGGTGTGTCCATAGACGGAAGGTGGCGTCAGGCTGCTGCAAGGAGAACCTTTATGTGTTCCCGGGGCAGGCTTGTCGAAACCCAGTCCGCGGCGGCTTGTCGGGCTTTTACTTTGGGTGAAAAGACGACAGGTTTCTGTTGATAAGTATTGTTCGTTGCCATAAGTGCCCTGATTAAGGAAAAGCTGTAATACTTTCGCCAGGTCATTGGCATTCGAAAACAGGCCGGCATTGCCGGAGACGCCCCCCTGGAAAGCGGCAGCTTCGTCGTGCACATAGCCACGAAGTAACTGGCGGCGCACGAACTGGTCGTTCTCGGTCGGGACAATCTGAAGGCTGTCTATTCTTTTCAGCGGGTTATAAGTGGTGTGCCAGGCTCCCAGCCGGCTATAAAAGTCGTTATGCAACAGCTGGTCCATCGGTTGCTTCATCTGGTTTTCCACCATCATTTTCAGCATGATGAAGTTGACGCAGCTATACACATATTTGCCGCGTGTTCCGAGGCGGGAGTCTTTTATTTCCTGCATGATACTGTCTTTGAAGGAATCGTGCAGGTAGAAGTTGCGGGCTACCTCGGTGGTGAATCCCGGTTTCTTCTCAGTAGAAACCAGGTCGGGCAGATAGTTGAAATCATTGCGTACGTATGTTTTGGCATCGAAGCGTACCGGATGGGTAGCGTTCTTTACACTGCTGTAAAGGCTGCCTTTGTAACTATCCTTATCGATGGCATTCAGATAGAAATTGATTGTGGAGACAACTCCTGACTGATGGTAAAGCAATTCTTTTATATTCAGGTCTTTCTTGTTGGAACCTTTCAGTTCGGGGAGAAAGTCCGCTATTTTATTATTGAGGGTGAATTTCTTTTCATCGTACGCTTTCATTACGGCAAGTAAAGTCCCGGCCGCTTTGGAGGCAGACGCCAGGTCGTAGACGCAATTTTCCTGTACCTTCCGGCTTTGGTCGTAGTCAAAGTAACCAAAGGCCTTGTCGTAAATAATCATACCGTCTTTGGCAACCAGCACCTGGCAACCCGGATAGGCATTTTCTTCAAGTCCTTCTTCTGCAATGGATCCGATTACATCGAGGCGTATGGGATTGGCTCCGACTTCCTCCGGTTCGTGATAACCTAACCGTGTTTTTTCCGTGAAGATACCGGCTCCGGCATGGAATACGCCTGGGATGGTAACCGGTAGTTTGCCTTTAGCTGGAATCCCCCCGAAGATAACCTGGGCGGCATATTCCTGAGCAAGAGGCGTTCCTTCGTATCCCATCACTACCGCCTTCGCTTTCATAATGGAACTTTTATATTCCTTACAGAAATAGGGCAGGGTAAAGAAGGCATAAACGAGCTCTTTCTTAGTCGCCAGCTGGCGGAGTTGCAGGCTTTCAGGGATGCGGACTGTGTGTACGCCGCAGATGATTACATCGTATTTCTCCAACTGTCTGTAAACATGTTGGATTTGTGCAGCTGTTGAACTACGGCTGATGCTGAAGCAGGCAATACTGTCGTAACGTCCCAGCATTTCCTGAAATTCATTTCCGGCAGGCGAACCGATTGACAAGGCGGCAATCTTCTTTTTATCCAGCTGTCTGAGCGGGACCATGTCGGATTCGTTCTTTAATAATGTAATTGCTTCTGCATTGAGTTTGGCGGCCAGCCAGGCAGCATGCGGTGAGTTCAGCCGTTTGCTTAATCCTTTCGTTTCAATCGGTCGGTATTTATCCAGTCCGGTAATATATTTATACTGGAGTATCTTGATACATTTGGCTTCGATATCCTCTATGGATAAAATACCTTCGTCGATCGCTTCTTTCACTGCTGTGAAATCGTTAATCGGGGCAGCCGGGGCCAGCAATATATCATTCCCAGCCAGTAATGCTTTTACTGACGGATTATCCGATTTTTTAGTCGTAGCACCTTTCATGGCCAGCGCGTCTGTGAAGCAAAGGCCTCTGAAACCAAGTTCTTCCTGCAACAGTCCCGTTACAATCGGACGGGAAAAGGAGGAAGGGAGATTACGGGTTTTATCCAGTGCCGGAACATAAAGATGTCCGGTCATAACTCCGGCATAACCATCATAGATGTAACGTTTGAAAGGATACAATTCAACGCTGTCCAGGCGTGCCCGGTCATGATGGACGGCAGGCAATGTATTATGCGAATCATCCGAAGTATCGCCATGCCCCGGGAAATGTTTAGCTACAGAGATGATACCGGCAGTTTCCAATCCGCGAGCATAGGCTATTCCTTTATCGGCAACGGCACGGGGATTCTCTCCGAACGAACGGAGGCCGATTACCGGGTTATCGGTATTACTATTTACATCTATATCGGGGGCAAAGTTGATTTGAATGCCCATCTCTTTGCATTGGCGGGCTACTTCCTTTCCGTATTCGGTAATCAGTTTATCATCTTCGATAGCTCCCAGCATCATGTTTTTAGGGAAACGGGTCGTTCCGCTAAGGCGCATGGACAAGCCCCATTCTCCGTCCAGCGAAACGAACATCGGGACACGTGACGCTTTTTGCAACCGGTTGGTTACTTCAGCCTGGGTAACAGGATTCCCTTTATGAAAGAGGATTCCTCCGAGCTTTATTTCATTGACGTATCGCATAAGCCGTTGCATGGTGCGGTTATCCGATTTCGGTTCGGAAATCACCATAAAGAGTTGCCCGATCCGTTCATCGTAACTCATCTTATCAAACACAGAATCAACCCAATGATTCATTTTTGCCTGATCGACGTTACGGTACATATTAGGAATAGTCTGTGCTTTGGCCGTTAGTAAACACACAGAACATAACAGCATTGTAAGTATCTTCCTCATCTTCACGTTATCATTATTATCCACCAAAAATAAGAAAATAAGCTGAATAGTCTCTATAGAGTGGCGATAATTCATGAATTATTCCGTAAACAATTTGCGTATCAAATAAATCTTTCGTTACTTTGCATCCGCTTTGCGCAATCTCTGTCGGGAGAAGTAGCCCGTTAAATTGCGTTTCATTTAAAATTACAATTAAAAAGCTATAAAACAATGGATTTAATTAAGATTGCAGAAGAAGCGTTTGCTACAAAGAAGGAATATCCTTCATTCAAGAGTGGTGACACTATTACAGTAGCTTACCGTATTAAAGAAGGTAACAAAGAACGTATCCAGCAGTACAGAGGCGTTGTTATCCGTATCTCAGGACATGGTGACAAAAAACGTTTTACTGTTCGTAAGATGTCTGAGAACATTGGTGTAGAAAGAATTTTCCCGATCGAATCACCGTTCATCGAAAGCATCACTGTAAACAAACTGGGTAAAGTACGCCGTGCTAAATTGTATTACCTGCGTGCTCTTACAGGTAAGAAAGCAAGAATCAAAGAAAGAAGATTCTAATCCTTCGGGATTTAATTGCCATACAAAAAAGCCATCCGATTCGTTTCGGGTGGCTTTTTTGTTGGATAGGGATAAATGCTTTATAAGCAGGGACAGGCGATTCGCCGATGTTTTTAGCCGTTTCGTCGGTTTGTGTTTTTCCGGCAGGGGAATAGGGTTATCTTTGTCACCTATAAATAAAACACTTATGCAACATTCCGTAAAAAACAATCTGCTGATTGGTTTTATCGTGTCAGTGCTGTTAAGCCTATTCGTCAACTTTACCATGTTGATGCATACTTATAAAATGCAGTCGCTGGGAGTCCCTTTCCCGGGGAACTATTCGTCCGGAGATGAATTTCTTTATTATTCCTTATTTTGGTTTTTCGTATATGCCTTTCTGCTGTTTATACTGGATTCTCAAATGTATAAGTTGGGCGACCGTCTGTTTTGTAATAAAGAATATAAAACAATCCTGTTGTCTGTCGGTGTGACAATCGTCTGTGGCATTGCGTTCTTTTTCATGTATCCGGTCATACACCGTTTTGTGATGATCGACCTTTTGGAAGTTGATCAAATGTTCCGTTCTGATAGTTTTGTTATAATGGAAGATGCGGCAAGAAAGAAAGCGACACCCCCTGCTTCCCCTGATCCGCATATGTCTATGGTTCTCAGCCGGGCGACAGATTTCCCGAAACCCTTTCTGACGGAACATCTATTTATACTGCTAACCGTTTTGCTGAGTGTCCTTTTGATACGCCTGCTGAATGGTAAACAACAGATGATGCTTGAATATGAACAATTGAAGACTGAAAAACTCCAGACTTCATACAATGCTTTGATGGGACAGATCAACCCTCATTTCTTTTTCAATTCCCTGAATGGGCTGAACTCCCTGATCAGGAGCGGGGAGAAGGAGCAGACATTGACTTATCTGGATGAGTTGTCGAATGTTTTCCGTTATATTTTGCAGAGCAACAAGAAAGAAATGGTTACGCTGGCAGAAGAATTGCAGTTTGTAAAAGCATATACTTATCTCCTTGGCGTCCGTTATGAAGGGAAGCTATTCTTCTCTATTCAAGCGGTTCCGGCACTTTTATTATGGCATTTGCCCATCCTGAGTATTCTGCCGCTGATCGAAAATGCGGTTAAACATAATGTGATCAGCAAGCAGTATCCGCTGCAAATCGACGTTTATACTACTAAAGAGAGCCAACTGGTCGTATCCAACAGGGTACAGCCGAAGGTGGAAGAGAGCACAGGAAGCGGCATCGGGTTGAAGAACCTCTGGGGACGCTACCGGATGCTTACCGGAAAGGATATCCATATCTCTAACCGGAAAGATTATTTTAAGGTAACCCTTCCTTTGCTGAACGGTAACGGACGGGTATAACAATTAAAAGATTAAACTGTATGAACGCTGTAATTATCGAGGATGAAACGGCTGCTGTTGGTAGCCTGAAAGCAATTCTTTCGCAAAACACCATGATGCCTGTCGAGGTAGTGGCCGAACTGGAGAGTATAGAGGAAAGCGTTACTTATTTCCATAACTATCCCCAGCCGGATATTATCTTTATGGATATCCACCTGGCTGACGGCTCAGCCTTCAAAATATTCGAACAGGTGGAAATCGCTGCACCGGTCATTTTTACAACGGCCTATGACGAGTATGCCCTGCAAGCCTTCCAGGTCAGCAGTATCGATTATCTGCTGAAACCGATCACACTGACTTCCCTTGAACGGGCATTAGGAAAATTGCGCCTCTTCAGCCCCGAAGAGCGGTTGGCCCATATCCGGCGCACGAACGATACCATACAGGGACGGCACGTCATAAAGAGCCTTCTGATCATGCTCACCGACAAATTTTATCCGTTGCAGGTAGAAGATATCCTGTATTTTTATACAATGAATGAAAAGGTTACTGCTTATACTTCCGACGGCAAGCTGCATCCGGTAGACCGCACTCTGGATGCCTTGGGCGACCAACTGGATGAAAAGCATTTTTTTCGTGCCAACCGCCAGTTCATTATCTCCCGGAAAGCCATTAAGGATATTGACCTTTGGTTCGGCAGCCGCCTGTCGGTCAACCTCACTTTGCCTATTCCGGAACGTATCATTATCAGTAAAACGAAAACCCCGGTATTCAAGAAATGGATATTGATGGAAGAATGATCCGGTGAAATACTGCATCATCGAGGTGATTTTTTTCACCCTCTTCCTCCGGGCGATTCACCGACCCAATTCTACCATTTATCGGTTCTTAACCTTTGTTCACCGAATATTCTTATTTATTTGTAGTGTAAACTTAAAAGAAAAGCGACTATGTTGAAATGTATTACTTTCGATGGAGATGCTTCTACGTTGAATGCTCTGATGGGCTATTTTGAGAAGTTGGATAAAGCATTGGCTGATGTGCATGAAGTGTTGCACAAAGAACAGACTGAACAACCTGTTTTTGTTCGGGAAGGAAGTAAGATCATTCGCCTTCGTAAAGAAGAGATTCTTTTTCTGGAAGGCTATGGCGATTATGTGAAGATTCATCGCACGAACGGCAAACCGCTGCTTTCGCAGGTCAGCCTGAAGCGGTTTGAAGAAAACCTCACCGACAGTTTGTTTTGCCGTGTGCACCGTTCTTATATCGTATCTCTTTCCCACATCAGTTATATCGAACGGAAACGTATCCGCATCGGTGACGAGTTGATCCCGATCAGCGACTCCTACCTTCCGGCACTTATGGGGCGGTTGGCCTTGCAGGAATAGGTCTCCCTGTCCCTGATAACTAAAAAGATTCTATAAAAATGTAATTTGAGGAACAATGCCGTAATCCTGTCTGTTTGGAGGAAAATTAAAAACAAATAGACTATGAATTACGGCATTAGTGTTCTTTTTAGGGCTATACCCTTGTTGATGGCCCTGTTCTGTTTCGGTTACGGCTGGTTCGTGTATGAATATGGAACCGACCCGAGCCGTTTTGTGGCTGGTCCGGTCGTATTTTCTTTGGGTATGATTTGTATAGCCCTGTTCTCAACGGCGGCAACCATTATCAGGCAGATTATTAATACTTTCGGAGAGATCAGTCGGTATGCGCTTCCGGCATTGGGATATTTGTCGGCTATCCTGACGGTCGTTGCAGGGATATGGATTATGCGGTCGCCTGATACGGCATCGTTTGTAGCCGGTCATGTAATCTGCGGAGTGGGACTGATTACTGCTTGTGTAGCCACAACTGCCACCTCTTCCACCCGGTTCACCATGATTACCGTCAATTCGAAAAAGACAGGCCATGATATTCCGCCCGAGGCTTTTACCCGTGCCCAGGGACTGACCCTGATTGCTATTGCCGGACTGATCGCCTTGACTGTCTGGATATGGGCATTCTGCCTGTTAGCCCATAGCGACCAGAGCTCGAAATATTTTGTGGCTGGCCATGTGATGATCGGCCTGGCCTGTATCTGTACGAGTCTGATTGCCTTGGTAGCGACTATTGCCCGGCAGATCAGGAATATATTTTCTCCTACCGAACGTGAATTCTGGCCTATTATGGTATTGGTCATGGGCAGTATTTGTGTTGTATGGGGAATTATCCTGATCCTGGCTACCATCAATCCGGCAAACGGTACAACAGGCTATATCATGATCGGACTGGGATTGGTATGCTATAGCATTTCCAGCAAAGTGATCCTGCTATCCAAAATATGGCGGCACGAATTCAAATTATCAAACCGTATTCCGTTAATACCTATATTTACGGCATTGACTTGTTTGTTCCTGTCCGCCTTCCTGTTCGAACTGGGTTCCGCTCATGCTTACTATTTTGTTCCGGCCAGAGTTTTAGCCGGCTTGGGTGGCATCTGCTTTACTTTATTCTCCATTGTCAGCATTCTGGAGAGCGGGACATCTTCGAAATAGAAGGCTCCCGATTACAATTTCAACTTATAAAACAACTCACTCAGCGTATACGTAACCGTCATCCCGAAAGTGCTCTGTCCGTATACATCATTATTTAGTTGGGTCTTGTCGTAGTAAAGGGCTACGTTGATCCGTCCGTTCGTTACCGGAAGTCCCATTCCGGCACTGAAGCGGTAGGCGTAACCTTTTTGCCCGTTGATCTGCAAGTAAGGAGTCGACAGGTTTACTCCGGCCTTATACGAACTGCGTTTCCAGAAACTCGAAGACGAATAACCGTTGGGCGAATAATCGAACCCCAGCCGCAATTTATGCGAATCCCTGAATTTTACCCGGCTGTCGCCCGATGAAAGGCTGCTGTACTGGTGGAAATCATAGTCGAGCGCATAAGTACATTTCTTGTAAGTCAGCGAGCCGCCTATGCCGGCAAATTGAGGCAGATATTGGGTTGTATTCCTTTTGCTTTCCTCTGTTTCGCTGCTGCTATAAACGATCGCGATCGAATTTTCAATGCTCAGACGCTGTTTATATCCGTAAACGGCCCCGATTGTAAAAGCCGTCTCTTTTCCGATCTGGCGGTGATATTGCAATCCGAAATCAGCATAGAACGCATGCGTGTACATTCTGTTTTCTACGGAAATGCTGCTCTGGCTTTCCGTAAGTTTAGTGTTTCCGAAGATGTAACTGACGTTGACGCCAGCCGATAGATTCTTGCCCAACATAAATGCATTAGTCAGGTAAACCTTTGACAGTCCGCCATATCCTTCGAACGTACTTGTATAGTATGAACCGGGTGAACCTTCCAGCGGCTCCGTACTCTGGAAATAATAGCCGACCGATGAATAAGGGGTCAATCCCGCTGCCATATACCAGTGCGGCATGATACGTCCTGCCAGCGTGAAAGCCGACATATTTCCGGTGAAAGCATTGCTGTTACCGTTTTTCGACTGGTACGACTCGCTTTTCATAAAGGCGGATGTCTCGGCAAACAACCGGAGCGTGTCGAGCCCCGTCAGGCCAGCCGGATTTTCCGTATTGAGCAACCAGGTGCTGCGCATACCTGTCGATACACCCCCCATCGCCGAATTGGAACCATACAATCCCGTTACGATCTCGCCGATCCCGAACATCGAGTAAGGCGACGAGGTCATTATATTTTGTGCGTTGACGGTAACTGTCAGTAAAAGGAATAGAGTCAGATGCTTAATAACTTTCATATACTTTGTAGATTAGCTGTAAAACAATGGGCGAACGGCCTTGCTGGTCGCTGAAGGTCAGGTTGCGGAATGTCTTTGTATACGTATCTTCGTTGAATACCAGTTGCAGGTTATGCTTATACATACCGAAAGCTCCCAGTTCCTGTTGCATAAAACTGGTAATGTCGAAGTAATAATAGGTATTTTCATCATACGTGTCATCTTTTACCAATGTTCCGCTTTGCACCTCTTCACCGAGATAGTCGGTCACGGCATCGGTAACCACGTTGTTCTCGTCGGCGATATAAAGATAAAGGCTGTCGGGCAGGGCATTCTCTGCCGAAAACGTGCCCGGTTCAGGATAAATTTTTAGCAGTGCGCTTTCAATCGCCACCTGCTCTCCCTGCATAAGGATATTATTGATATAAGGAAATTCCAAGCGGGCATACCATCCCAGTCCGCCAAACAAAACACCCCTGTTATCCAGTTGGGAGGAAGGGATTTCCTTCTGCCCGGGAGGAAACGGTTCCAGCGCCGTACCGCTCCGGTCATGCTCGTAATGATTGAACTGGGTGCTGGTATTGGGCGTAAAGGTCAGTTCCTGTTCGTTTTCCTTTTCATCTATTATATGGTAATGGAGAACGAGCACGGCAGAACTGTCGGCCACCTGGAAGGAGAGGAGCGACTGGTTGTCGGCCCCTTCGGGAATAACGACCAGCCCTTTGAAATAATCTTCGAAATAATCGGAATTAACCTGTACGTCGCGGCTGTGGAAACGGGTCAGGAAATCCTGTCCCATTTCGTCCGGGAGGCGCACTTCCACTTCTTCCCCGCTGTTTGGCCGCGGGATAAAGCTATGGCTTGCCAATGGTTCGGCTTCATAGGTGAACGACGAGGTGTTGTAAAGATAACCGTTGTCTCCCAGCCTGAGTTTCTGGGTTAGCCTGTGTACGTTGAAGCGTAGGGCCTTCAGCGTGTCGCCGATATAATAACCTCCGTACCTGAAGGTGAGCATAAGCGAATCGAGTACGACGCGCTCGTCTATATCGGTATTATAGGAAGGACGGTTATAGGATACATAACCGGAGGAGGACATTTTGCCCCATACCGGATGCGTATATTCACCCAGCAGGATGAGCTCCTTGCCGGAGGTTTCCAGCGAGTCAATCAACATGGCTGCGACTGTCACCGTACTGGTGTCGGTACTGATATTGCGGAATGCCGAAGATACTAATCCGTTACCATACTTATTACTCTCGTCATAGCAGGATTGGAAGAGGCAACCGGCTGTTGCCAAGCATATCCATAGCAGAAAAAGGCTTCTTTTCATATATATAATACTATTCTATTGACCGCACAAAGAACCGGATTCGGTATTTCCTGTGCAAGAATAACCTGCCAATGCCCCGGATTTCTCTGTTAATCGCCTGATTCCGGAGATTAGTCGGCGCTAAGCTGGAAACAACGTCCGAAAAAGCCTTTTACCTCCCATAAATACCCGTTCATCGGACAGGAACCGCCATTTGTCGATTTAATTTGCCGGTGTTTCGGATACTTTATTCTTTTGCAACCGTAAACAGTAACACGTTATATGATGACACAAAAAAGACTATTTCTGTTCCTGCTGGCGTTGCTGCCTCTGGTAATGGTATCCTGTGGGGATGACGATGATGATGATTTGATAGGTAAGTGGTATCGCGTATCCGACTTCGACGGCCTGGCACGCAGTGATGCCTCTTCGTTCTCTATCGGAAATAAAGGCTATCTGGTTTGCGGGTATGATGGTAAAAACTGTCTGTCAGACTTGTGGGAGTATGATATGGACCGCGATTCCTGGACACAAAAGGCTAACTTCCCGGGGACAGCCCGAAACTCAGCGGTGGCCATGACTGTCGATAGTAAAGGTTATTTCGGAACCGGCTATGACAGAGTGAACCGTCTGAATGATTTCTGGGAATATGACCCTGCTACCAATACTTGGACACAGAAAGCCGACTTCCCCGGAACGGCGCGTTACGGTGCGGTGGCTTTCGGTGTCAGCGGAAAGGCCTATATCGGTTGTGGTGACGACGGAAATTATCTGAAAGATTTCTATGCGTTCAATCCTTCTTCCAACAGCTGGCAGCAGATCGTTAGTATCGGGGGGACTAAACGCTGGGGTGCCACCAGTTTTGTTTTGGACAACAAGGCATATGTCTGCTGCGGAGTGAACAACGGAGAATATGTGGACGATTTCTGGATGTTTGACCCGTCGACGGAATCATGGACGCAATTACGCGACATAGCCGATACTTCAGATGATGATTATGACGATGATTATAATATAGCACGTATGAATGGTGTGGCTTTCGTGATCGACGGAGCTGTCTACCTGACCTGCGGTGAAAGCGGAAGTTTACGTTCTGACACCTGGAAATATTATCCTGCAACCGATTTGTGGGAAAATGTAGCCAAATTCAAAGGTACGGCCCGTACGGTTGCGGTCGGCTTCTCCAATGGTGAGAGGGGATTTGTGGCAACGGGTAAAAGCAGCACTTACCGTTTTGATGACGTTTGGGAACTTCACCCTTATGAATACGACGATGATGACTATTAAAGGTAGAAAAGCTCTTTGGGGCTTGGTGCTGCTACCGGTACTTATTTTACTTATTTATTTCCGTCCCGGGGAAAAGGGGTCTCCGGACGGCCGGCAACCGGAGTTGCAAACGTTTCAATTGGAGGATGGCTGGGGCTATCGGATCGTGATGAATGAGAAGGTGTTGATATATCAGCCCACCATTCCTGCAATTGACACGCTAAGGTCTTTCCCGGATGAGGCCAGTGCCCGTAAGATCGGCGCGCTGGTCCTGGAAAGGCTCAACAACAATGAAAATTTTTCAATAACAATGGATGATATTAAACATTCACTCTCTGATTTAGAAACAAACGATAATTCAACGTGAACGTCGGAAGGGGCTGCCAGTGATGGTCGCCCTTTCTCTTTTTAGCAAGATAGGACAAGTAGGTTTTCAGGCCGGAGGTTATCTTTGTAGCGAAATACAAAAGAATATGGAACAACGACCTGCAACAACGGAAGAGTATCAGCGTAAAGTAAATATCCTCGTGGAGTATATCAACAATCATTTGAGCGAAACAATTGATCTGGATATACTGGCAGAAATGTCCGGTTTTTCGCCCTGGCATTTCCATCGGATAGTAAAGGCATTCCTCGGTGAAAATATAGGTGCCTTTATCGTCAGGATGCGAGTCGAGACGGCCGCTCGGTTACTGCGTCACTCTGATATGCCGGTACAGGAAATATCCTGGCGCGTTGGATACGATGTACCCTCTTCTCTGTCGAAGGTGTTCAAACAGTTCTATGGTATTTCGCCGAACGGATATCGTAAAAACAAAGATTACATTATCATGAGACCATTAGAAATAAGACACGATTTGAAAATAGAAGCGGAAGTGAAAGAACTTCCGGCCTGCCAGATCGCTTACCTGCGTCTGTCGGGAGCGTATATGAACCTCGATTATTGCGGAGCCTGGCAAAAGTTATGGGGATTCGTGAAAGAACAGAACCTCTTCTCGGAGGGCATCGAGCATATCTGTATTTATCATAACGATCCCAAAGTGACCGAGCCGGATAAGTTGCGGACAGACGTTTGCCTTATCCTCCCCAAACCGGCGGAACCGCGGGGTGAAATAGGAGTAAAACAGTTGCCGGGCGGCAAATATGCTGTTTACCGCTATCAGGGTTCTTATGAACATCTGAAATCCGTATACGATACGGTCTATTCGCACCTGTTACCGGAAGGCGGCTATAAACCGGCCGACTCCCCGGGGTATGAAAAGTATCTGAACAATCCGGCCAATACGGCACCGGAAGAGTTGATGACCGAGATTTATGTCCCGGTCGAATAGACGGCTTTGCCGGACATCGGCATGGTCGCCTATACGACTAAAGCAGGAATCATCCCGGATGATTGTAGTAATCATGTGGGATGATTGTGGCAATCATGTAGGATGATTCCTGCCTTAGTCCACGGAAAAAGGGTGGCAGATTGCCGGAATGATGTCGGTAGCTCTCCGACAGTTTTGTACTTCGATAGTTATATCCCGGCCGGATAAATTTGTATATTTGCCGCCATGGAATCATTTCAGATCGTATTACCATCGCCGACACTTGCTCCTTACATCAGGCATTACTGGTTGCTGGAGACGGATAGTGTCGCCCGGAGTACCGAGCGTATTATTCCGTGTGGTAATATCCAGATGCTTTTCTACCGCGGAAATCCGGTCTCGCTTTCTTCCCGGCAGGATACCCGCCGGTTGGATAGCCAGTCCGTCCTGTGCGGGCAGTTCGTCGGCTTCTCCGACCTGAGCTATACCGGAAATATAAAGATATTGGCTGTCGTTTTCCATACCTATGCCGCCAATGCGTTTTTCCGTATACCGGTCAGCGAATTTTGTGACCGGAAGGTTACTGCCGGTGAGGCAGGCGACCGCGACCTGCTGGAACTGGAAGACCGCCTCCTATACGAAGCAGAAGACCGGAATTGTATCCGTCTGGTCGAGCAATTCCTCCTTCGTCGGTTAAATCCCTTGAAATCGTATAACCTGGAGCGCATGCGTTCTGTGATCTCGACGATCGACCGTGAAAAAGGGGAGATACGTGTATCCGACCTGGCATCTTCCGTCTTTTTAAGCACCAAGCAGTTTCAGCGTGTGTTTACCGGGCATATAGGGATCAGTCCCAAAGATTTCCTGCGCATAGTCCGTTTCCAGCATGCTTTGTATATGTTGCAGTCTGTTCCGGGCATGACCTTTTCGCGGCTGGCCTGCGAATGCGGTTTCTACGACCAGCCTCATCTTATCAGCGAGTTTAAAATATTCTCCGGCTATACGCCGAAGGAATACCTGTCCCTCTGTGCACCCTATTCCGATTATTTTTCTACCGAAAACGACTAATGTCCTTTTTTTCCAAGTTTGCTCCTTCGGCGTGTCCTACCTTTGCATTGTCAATTGGCAGAAATAGTTTAACGATAAAAAAAGTGAACATGAAAAAGTTAGTTTCTTTCTTCGAGATCCCTACGGCAGATTTTGGCAGAGCCGTGAAGTTTTATGAAACAGTGTTGAACCTGGAATTGAGCGTGATGGAATGCGAATCCGAAAAGATGGCTTTCTTCCCCGACGAGGACGGCTTGGCTCCGGGTGCTATCTCATGGGCGGCCGACTTCCTTCCGGCAAAGAACGGCGTGCTTGTCCATCTGAATGTGGACGACATGGATGCAACGCTTGCTCTGATCAAAGCCAACGGTGGCAGCATCGTCCGCGAAAAGACAAAGATCGAATCCGAAGACCGCGGCTATTTCGCAATGTTTTCCGATAGCGAAGGAAATACGTTGGGATTGTATTCTGATAAGTAAACATGCTTGAAGGAGGTGCTGTAAAGTCTGTTTTGTCATGACGCACTTGATCCGACAATTCATGCAACCTGTTTTGTCGGTGTAGTATGCGATCCTAGGGCTATCCAAGGATGACTGTGGAGAGACTTTGGGCACCTCCTTGTTATTTCCTGAAAAAACTCCTACATTTGTTCCCGAATCAAATAATCCGATTATTCAACTTATGAAGTGGCAACTCTGTATATAGCGTCGTTCTCCCGGACATAAGGCAAAAACTGTTTTGCCTGACTTTCGCTATCCTATTTTATACAGGGTACAATCTATCTATTTTTTAGTATTCATGGTCGCGGTATGTTCTCTGGCGGGAACGTATGCCGACGCTATATATTAAGTTGAATTATGAATTTCACATACAAACAGATCTGGCTCATCAACTATCCCGTGATGATGAGCATTTTAATGGAACAACTGATCAATATTACCGACGCTATATTTCTGGGGCATTACGGGGAGGTTGAACTGGGCGCTTCTGCCCTGGCCGGCATGTATTACCTGATTCTTTATATGCTGGGTTTTGGTTTTAGCCTCGGATTGCAGGTTATGGTGGCACGCCGTAACGGCGAACAGAAATACGATGAAACGGGAAAGGTGTTTTTTCAGGGATTGTTTTTCCTGGTAGTGCTGGCGGTTTTCCTGTTCCTGTTATCCAAATGGATTGCACCGGTTATTTTATCCGGATTGGTCACTTCGGATGAGGTCTATGGTGCCGTAATAGATTATCTCGACTGGCGGACATTCGGGCTTCTGTTTACTTTCCCGGCACTGGCTTTCCGTTCTTTCTTTGTCGGGATTATCAAAACCAGGGTGTTGACTGTCGGGGCCGTGGTTATGGTGACGACCAATATCCTACTGAATTACCTGTTGATATTCGGTCATGCTGGGTTTCCACGGTTGGGTATTTCCGGCGCAGCTCTGGCTTCGACCTTGTCTGAATTATCTTTTTTAATCGTCTTTCTTGTCTATATCTTCCGGGAGGTAGACAAACGTCAGTATGGCTTGCGGCCTGTGTATGACGGCCTGTTGTTGCTCCGTTTGCTTCATCTCTCCGTGTGGAGTATGATGCATGCTTTTATCAGTGTGGCTCCCTGGTTCTTTTTTTTCGTGATGATTGAACATCTGGGAGAAAACATACTGGCTGTAGCCAATATCATCCGGAGCATATCGACGGTCTTTTTTGTGATCGTCTGCTCATTCTCGACAACAACGGGATCGTTGGTCAGCAATCTGATAGGGGCAGGCGAATACGCAAAGGTGATGCCTTTGTGCCGTAAAATGGTTTGCCTGGGTTATTTTGTAGGACTTCCTTTGATTGTGCTGACCTTCTTTTTCTCCGATGCGGTGTTGGGCGTTTATACGAAGAATGAGGAGTTGATCCGGATTGCCTTCTGGCCTTTTACGGTCATGTTGGCTAATTACCTCTTTTCGGTTCCGGCTCATATTTATTGCAATGCCGTTACCGGAACCGGAAGGACCCGTACGGCTTTCCTTTTTGAAGTGGTTACGACGGTTTTCTATGTGATATACCTGTATGTATTGTCCGCAACCCCGAATCTCCCTCTCGCTGTGTATTGGACGACGGAACATATTTATGTCCTGTCTCTCTTCGTCTTATCTTATTGGTACATGAAGTGTGTATATAAAAAGACATACCGGTTGTAATCGTAAACAATTCATAATCTGAATGGTTTTATAAGAAAAACGAATAAGAAGAAGTTATGGAATGTCGAATAGAAAAAGATACCATGGGAATCGTCAGGGTTCCCGTGGATGCTTATTACGGAGCGCAGACGCAACGTAGTATCGAAAACTTTGAGATTGCACAAGATATAAACCGTATGCCCAAAGAGATTATTTATGCCTTTGCCTACCTCAAAAAAGGAGCTGCGCTGGCCAATAAGGATGCAGGTGTGCTGTCGGCGGAAAAGTGCGATCTGATAGTACGTGTCTGCGATGAGATACTGGCGGGCCGCCTGGATGAGGCGTTTCCCCTGGTGGTCTGGCAGACTGGTAGCGGTACGCAGACCAATATGAATGTGAATGAAGTGATTGCCAACCGTGCACATGTCCTGAATGGCGGAAAACTGACCGATGAGGTAAAGGTCCTGATGGCTAACGACGATGTGAATAAATCGCAGTCGTCTAATGATACGTTCCCGTCGGCTATGCACATCGCCGCTTATAAGATGCTTCGGGAGAATACGATTCCGTCTCTGGAGTTGTTGCACCGTACCCTCGTCATGAAAAGCCGGGAGTTCATGCCGATCGTCAAGATCGGGCGTACTCATTTTATGGATGCGACTCCTTTGACTTTGGGGCAGGAGTTCAGCGGGTATGCCGCCCAACTGGAATACGGCATCCAGTCGATAAAGAATACATTGCCGCATCTGGCGGAACTGGCGCTGGGAGGTACGGCTGTCGGTACCGGTATCAACACTCCGGAAAACTACGGGGAGAAGGTGGCAAAGAAAATATCGGAACTGACCGATCTGCCGTTTGTCACGGCACCCAATAAATTCGAGGCGCTGGCAACCCATGATGCGATCGTTGAAACGCACGGTGCGTTAAAAGGCGTCGCAGTCAGCCTGATGAAGATAGCTAACGATATCCGTATGCTGGGTTCCGGTCCGCGTGCGGGAATCGGTGAAATCCGTTTGCCGGAAAATGAGCCGGGCTCGTCTATCATGCCGGGGAAAGTGAACCCGACCCAGTGCGAAGCTCTCACCATGATTGCAGCGCAGGTCATGGGGAACGATGTGGCGATCTCCGTAGGCGGTGCGTCGGGGCAGTTTGAGTTGAATGTGTACAAGCCGATGATTATTTATAATTTTCTGCACAGCGCGCGGCTGATCGGTGATGGTTGCCGGAGTTTCAACGACCATTGTGCTGTCGGTATCCAGCCGGTAAAAGAGACTATAAAGAAACATCTGGACGACTCCTTGATGTTGGTGACGGCACTCAATCCGAAGATCGGTTATTATAAAGCAGCTTCGATTGCCCAGAAAGCATTTCGTGAAAACAAATCGTTGAAGCAGGCAGCCGTTGATTCCGGGTTGCTTACGGCCGAAGAGTTCGATGAATGGGTGGATCCTTCCGGAATGGTAGGCAGGATTGAGTAACTTAATTTTCTGATAAGTAATTGATAAAGTGCTGTTTTTGTAATATATGCAGGAACTGCACTTTTTTATTTTCGGAAAGCGCCGGACAATAATAGCCTCGCCGTATTTCCGTAGCAGATATGTAAACATTAACGATGGATATGTGAGTTGTTTAACCGGAAAAAGTTATACATTTGTTTCAAATTGTGAAATGAGCCTTTTGTATAGTGAGTGAATAACCGACTGAATGCGATACCGTTGTAAAGGTAAATATGAGGAAACACTAATGTCGGAATTAAAAATGGGGGATGTAATGAAAAAGTTACTTTATTTAGAAGAGCATATATCTTGTAAAGATTATTCTCCGGATATTTTAGTTGGATTTAAACATCGTATAGTAAGAGAGGAGAGTGAACTGAAAGAGCAGGACAAGGATTGCCATCATCTGATCTTTTTCCTGGAAGGTGAAGCTGTTATTTGTTGTAATGAGCAAAGAAACAGAATCATCCGGTCGGATGAGTTTATATTGATCCCGAAGTCTTCTGATTTTTTCTGTAAGATATTATCTGATTCCAACCTTGTTATATTTACGTTTGACCGTTTCCCCGGTGCTTGCAATAAACTGGAACTTCAATCGCTGGCTCCCCTTAGTCGTGAGATCGAGTATGATTATCAGCCGACTGTTATATATCCGCCTTTACGTTTATTCCTGGAGACTATCATAGAATACCTGGAGTCGAAGATGAACTGCAAGCATTTGCATGAGATAAAGTCGATGGAGCTGTTTTTGCTGTTTCGAGGATTTTATCGAAAAGAAGAGTTGGCTTATTTATTTCATCCTATCGTTGGAAAATCGCTGGATTTCCGTTCCCTCATACTTGAAAATTATCTGAAGGTGGACCAGGTGGACGGGTTGGCAAAAATAGCCGGTATGGGACGTACGAATTTTAATAATAAGTTCAAGGAAGAGTTCGGAATCTCTCCCCATCAATGGTTATTGAAACAAAAAGCAAAACATGTGCGTTTCAAACTGGCCGAACCGGGAAATACGCTGAGTGATGTTATGCGGTTGTATAAGTTTAACTCGGCGACTCATTTTACACGTTTCTGCAAGCAGCAGTTTGGCTGCACTCCTTCCGAATTATTACGTCAGCTGAAAGCCGATAGATGATCATTTGAACAAAACCACTATCTTTATGCTTATAAAGTAAAAATGATATATGGAAGGAAGTAAAGTGCAATCACCCGGACTGTGGAGACGTTTGTCATCGTTGGTAAACTGGCTTTGGAAAAAGGAGGCGGAGGATATTACTGTCTATTTTATTTCCGGGATGTGCTATAACTGTAAGGTCTTTGACAAACTGCGGCTTCCGAAGGGGTATAAAAAAGCCTATATTGAATGGTTTATTCCCAGCCCCGACGAATCATTGTCGGAGTATGCCCATAAGATGGCAAAGACGATCGACACCTCGCGCCCGTTTATCCTGATCGGTTATTCTTTTGGTGCCGTTATCATGCAGGAGATGACACTTTTTCTGAAACCGGAGAAGTGCGTTATCATTTCTTCCTTTAAAAGCAAAAGGGAAATCCCTATTCTTTTCCAGGCAGTCAGGAAAGTCAACCTGATGGAGTTTATGCCTAAACGGCTTTTCTCGTCGACCGACTTTATTACCAATGCCTTTAACCGCCTGGTATATAATGCCTCCAATTCCGACCTGGCAGAGTATATGACTGTTACCGATCCCATATATATCAAATGGGCGGTAGAACAGATCACTGACTGGGTACCGGACAATAAGAGCGAACACCTTTATCATATTCATGGCACGGCCGATCAGATCTTTCCTTATGACCGGCTTGAAAATGTTTTTCCCGTTGAGGGAGGCGATCATCTGATGGTGGTCAAAAAAGCGGATACAGTCAGTTCCATTCTGGATATCATCTTGCTGAAGAAAGAGGATTGATTCCCTGTTTTAATAGAATAATTGCTAAATCAGGCAATAGAAATGAGCTTTTTGGTTGTTGAGTGGGTTATAATGAACAATCAAAAATAAATGATTATGGTAAACAGGTTTAGTGACAAGTTGACGACAGAAGAACGCAAGGAACTTCCTTCCTCTGATTTTGGCCTTCCGGAAACCCGTGAGTTTCCTATGCCCGATGCGGCCCATGTAAGGGCTGCCGAATCTTATTTCAGATATGCACCCGAGGATAAGAAGCCGTTGCTGGCTTACCGTATCCTGCAAAAAGCGGCGGAGTTCGGTGTGGATGTGCAGAGTCCGGTTATATTTGAATGGGCTGAAAAACATGAGAGCTAAAAACAACAAAACGTCCGGACTTCCCTGGGGACATCCGGACGTTTGTCTTAACCGACATAACTGTTGTTATTAAATTTTATTTTACTTCTTCGCCTTTGTCATTGAAGGTAACTGTGCTTTCCGTACCTTCGGCTGTAGCGATAACAAGTTTATAAGTCTTGGCTCCGTCTTTTTCTGCTACAGAGGCTTCTTTGATGGTCTGGCCTGCATAGGCTTTTTCAACTGCTGTTTTCACTACTTCGGGAACATCTGCCACTTCAACCTTTGTGTACTCATCCTGAGTAGACTGACAGCAAGCTACTGAATCAACACTTGTTTCTGCTGCGATAGCACTCATACAACCAACACCCATAACCATTGCCATTACTACTAATACCTTTTTCATGATCTTAATTTTTTTAATTCAACAATCTTTTATTACTAATACGCTTAATGTAATTCAATTCGTGTGCCAAACGGATGCTATGATTGCGTGTGTGTTGATAATCAAATAGTATTGCGTATTCGTGATTGTGCCAGACTGTAGAATGGGGATGTGGAATTGGGGAAATGTGATGAAATTTTCCTCAATGGCAGGTTCGTTTTAGGGGATAAAACAACAAAGGCTGTCAATCTTTCGACTAACAGCCTTTGGAGCGGAAGCGGGGGGATTCGAACCCCCGGTACCCTTACGAGTACGTCAGTTTAGCAAACTGGTGGTTTCAGCCACTCACCCACACTTCCATGTGTTCTGTGCTTCTTCCTTAGAATTGCGCTGCAAAGATAGGCGGATGTTTTTAAATAAACAAAGGATTTTGCATCTATTTTTTCGGAAAAAGGTATTACTTTTGTGACCTGTTCTGATAATCAGTATTTTATTGGAGGAAAAAATGAATAAGAAAAAACAGGGGAAGCGTAATATACTAATTGGGATTGTCGTATTTTTAGTCTTTTTGCTGGCGGGCACAGGTTTCTGGGGATACCGTCTGGCATGGGCGCCTAACTTTACTCCCAAAGAAACGGTTTATCTGTATATAGGAAAAGACAAGGATTTCGGCGAACTTTGCCGTCAGTTGATTGATTCGGCCGGCTGCAATCGTATCGGAAGTTTTAAACAGTTGGCCGGATTCCTGCAATACCAGGGAAATATGAAGACCGGCCGATATGCGGTATCGCCGGGAATGAGCAACCTGGAACTGTTGAACGATCTGCGGCGCGGTCATCAGGTGGCAACTCGTCTTACCTTTAATAATATCCGCTTTAAAGATGATCTGGTGGAACGGTTGGACGAACAGTTGATGCTGGATAAAGATGACCTGCTTGTCTTGCTGAACGATTCGGCTTATTGCGATTCGCTGGGATTTACTACCGAAACAATCCTCTCCATGTTTATTCCGAACACCTATGAGGTCTATTGGAATATTCCCGCAGAAAAACTGATGCAGCGTATGAATCGTGAATATAAAGCCTTCTGGACGGAAGCACGTCTGGAGAAGGCAAAAGCGATTGATCTGACACCTGCGGAAGTCGCCATCCTGGCCTCCATCGTAGAGGAAGAAACGGCTGCGGCGGATGAATATCCGATTGTGGCTGGTTTGTATCTGAATCGTCTGCATCGTGGCATACCGTTACAAGCCGATCCTACCGTCAAATTTGCAGTGGGTGATTTTACCTTGCAACGTATCCTGTTCGAACATCTGGAAATAGATTCTCCATATAATACATATAAATATGCCGGGTTGCCGCCCGGACCGCTGCGTGTCCCGACTATCAAGGGGATGGACAGCGTTTTGAATTATATGAAGCATAATTATCTTTATATGTGCGCCAAAGAAGATTTTTCGGGCCGGCATAATTTTGCGGCAACGCTGGCAGAGCATAATCGCAATGCAAACCGTTACCGGGCTGAACTGAACAGGAGAAAGATTCGGTAGGCTTTTTGCTTTTTGTTTATGGTAAAAGCTGTATCTTTGGCTGTTGGTATAACATAAAAATCAATTTAAGAAAACAAATATACATGGAAAAACAACTATTCTTGGGGGATGAGGCTATCGCACAGGCTGCGATCGATGCCGGTATTTCCGGTGTTTATGCCTATCCGGGTACCCCTTCTACTGAAATTACCGAGTATATACAAGGCTCGGCAGTAGCGAAAGAACGGGGAATACACAGCCGTTGGAGTACGAATGAAAAAACAGCAATGGAGGCAGCTTTAGGTATGAGTTATGCCGGAAAGCGTTCGCTTTGCTGTATGAAACATGTCGGACTGAATGTGGCGGCAGACTGCTTTATGAATGCCGGAATGAGCGGTATCAACGGTGGTATGATTATTATTACGGCTGACGACCCTTCCATGCACTCATCACAGAACGAGCAGGATAACCGTGTATATGGAAATTTTGCTATGATCCCGATGTTGGAACCATCCAGCCAGCAGGAAGCATACGATATGGTGTATGAAGGTTTCGAGCTTTCAGAAAAACTGGGTTATCCGATCTTGATGCGTATTACTACCCGTATGGCGCACTCTCGTGCCGGTGTGGTAACGCGTCCGATCAAGGAAGAAAATACGATGAGTTGTCCGCCTGACGGCCGTCAGCGTTTTATCTTGCTTCCGGCTTTGGCACGCAAACGTTTCAAAGTATTGCTGGAAGCGCAGAAAGGGTTTACCGAAGCGGCTGAAAGTTCAAAATATAACCAGTATTTCGATGCTCCCAACAAAGAGATGGGTATCATTACAACCGGTATTGCATTCAACTATCTGTCGGAGAATTATCCTGACGGGTTCGAATATCCGGTATTGAAGATTACTCAATATCCGTTGCCACGTAAGTTGGTGGAAAAGATTACCGGTGAATGTAAGGAAATTCTGGTGCTTGAAGAAGGCTATCCGGTTGTGGAAGAACAATTGAAAGGGTTCCTGAGTAAAGGGATAACTGTTCACGGCCGTTTGGACGGGACTTTACAGCGTGACGGCGAGTTGACTCCGGATGCCGTAGGCAAGGCTTTAGGCAAAGATATTACCAGTTACTATGCTATCCCCGAAGTGGTGGAACAGCGTCCGCCTGCATTATGCCAGGGTTGCGGTCACCGCGATGTGTATGAAGCATTGAATGAGGTGCTGGCTGAATATAAAGACCCGAAAGTATTCGGCGATATCGGTTGTTACACGTTGGGAGCTTTGCCTCCGTTCCGTGCAATCGATTCTTGTATCGATATGGGGGCTTCCATTACAATGGCAAAAGGGGCTTCTGATGCCGGTGTATTCCCGGCCGTATCGGTAATTGGTGATTCTACTTTCACGCATTCCGGTATGACCGGTTTGCTGGATTGTGTCAATGAGGATACAAACATCACAATCGTGATTTCCGATAATGAAACAACGGCTATGACCGGCGGACAGGATTCAGCCGGAACAGGACGCCTGGAAGCTATCTGTGCAGGTATCGGTGTTGATCCCGCTCATATCCGTGTTATGATCCCGTTGAAGAAGAATTACGAAGAAATGAAACAGATCATCCGCGAAGAGATCGAATACAAAGGCGTATCTGTCCTGATCCCGCGTCGTGAATGTATCCAGACATTAACAAGAAAGAAAAAAGCAAGCAAGAAATGAGAGCAGATATTATATTGTCAGGTGTAGGAGGACAAGGTATCCTCTCTATTGCCGCCGTTATTGGAGAAGCCGCTTTGAAAGAAGGTTTGTATATGAAGCAGGCGGAAGTTCACGGAATGAGCCAGCGTGGTGGCGACGTACAGTCGAACCTGCGTTTGTCTGACCAGCCGATCGCGTCCGACCTGATTCCGAAGGGACATGCCGACCTGATCATTTCCCTGGAACCGATGGAAAGTCTCCGTTATCTTCCTTATCTGAAAGAAGATGGTTGGTTGGTGACTAATTCACAGCCGTTTGTCAATATCCCTAATTATCCGGATATGGAGAAAGTAAACGAAGAGCTGGATAAATTGCCGCATAAGGTTATCCTGGATGTGGAAGCTATAGCTAAGGAAGTCGCTACGGCCCGTGCCGCCAATATCGTGATGTTGGGTGCTGCTGCTCCTTTTATTGGAATTGAGTATAATAAAATAGAAGATGGTATCCGTCGTATCTTCGGTCGTAAAGGGGAAGAAGTGGTTGAGATGAACCTGAAAGCCCTGAAAGCCGGTTACGATGTTGCCCAAAGAATAAAATAAAGCCTATGAAGAAGTACCTCTTAACCGTCCTGCTTGCAATTTTCGCGTTTGTAGCCCGTGCTCAGAACGATGGTGATATTATAAAAGTGGGCGACCAGATGCCTGCATTCACGATCGTTTCCGACGATGGTAAACAAATCTCGTCTGCTTCCCTGAAAGGGAAAGTAGTGCTGATAAATTTCTTTGCAACCTGGTGTCCTCCCTGTCAGAAAGAACTGGCGGAAGTACAGCAGAAGTTGTGGCCGAAGTTTAAGGATAATAAAAACTTTCAGATGTTGGTGATTGGACGTGAACATACAGATGCCGAGTTGGCAAAGTATAATGAGAAAAAAGGTTTCACCTTCCCGTTGTATCCGGATAAGAACCGTGCCATCTTCGGGGCATTTGCAAAGAACCTGATTCCCCGTACTTATCTGATAGGTAAAGACGGAAAAGTGATGTATGCCGGCAAGGGATATACCGAAGAGGAGTTTGCCGGATTGATGGATAAGATTGGTGCATCTTTAAAGTAAACGATATGCAATATCAGAATATACATTTGATTTATTTCTCTCCGACGCATACTTCTGCAAAAATAGCTTATGCAATTGCCGAAGCGTTGGAAGCGGATACTTTGTCCGAATCGGATATTACCCATGAAGGATTGAAGGAACCGCTTTCGATGGGAGGAAATGAACTGGTAATCGTTGCGGTTCCTGTATATGGAGGCCGCGTTGCGGAGACGGCTATGGAGCGCATCCGTATGTTTAAAGGAAACGCAACTCCGGTTATTCCTGTCGTAGTCTACGGAAACCGCGATTACGAAGACGCTTTAAAGGAGTTAAGCGATGCACTTTCCGCTCAGGGATTCGTGCCGGTGAGTGCCGGTGCCTTTATCGGTGAGCATTCATACAGTCGGAAAGATATGCCTATTGCCGCCGGTCGGCCGGATAAGGACGATTTGTTGAAAGCATCCGAATTCGGTAGCGAAATTCTGAAAAAGTTGGATAACGTATCGACGTTGACGGATTTACAGCCGTTGGAGGTAAAAGGAAATTTCCCGTACAAAGTAAAAGGTCCTTCCACTCCACAGGCTCCTGTGACGGATGAGGATTTGTGTACACAATGTGAGTATTGTATCGATGTATGCCCTGTTGCGGCGATATCGATTGTCGATGATCGTATGTTCAGTGATCCGTCGCTTTGTATTAAATGCTGTGCTTGCGTAAAAGAATGTCCGGAAGGGGCCCGTACTTTCGATACTCCCTATACGGCTATGCTTCATAAAAACTTCAGCGCACGTCGCGAACCGGAATTGTTTATTTGATTTTACTATATGATCAGTTTATAGCCGATCCCCCGGATGTTCACAATCTGAACCGAGGGATCGGCTTTTAATTTTTTACGTAGCTTGGTGATAAAAACATCCATGCTGCGGGCATTGAAAAAGGAATCGTCTCCCCATAACTCCAGTAAAACCGGTTTACGGTGCAATACATCATTCGTATGTTGGCAAAGCATGCGTAGAATCTCGGCTTCCCGATGCGATAATGTTTCTGTTTGGTTGCTTATCTGTAACGTCTGACGGGGGTAATCGAACGTATATTGACCGATGCTGAAAACCTCCGGTCGCTTTTCTTCTTCTATGATTATCGGACGGTTCAATAGGGCGAGGATGCGAACGATCAATTCTTCCATGTCGAACGGCTTTTTCAGATAATCATTTCCTCCCAGATGAAAACCGGTTACCAGGTCATCGACCGACGAGCGTGCGGTAAGGAATAAGATCGGTGTCTGTGTGTCGGTTTGACGGATCATTTTGGCAAGCGTGAATCCATCCATTTGAGGCATCATCACATCCAATACCAGGATATCTGGTTTTGAGCGGTGATATAAAGACATTGCTTCATTGCCGTTTGCCGCAATTGTAATTTGGAATTTCCGGCGGCTTTCCAAGCTGTCTTTGATTATTTTAGCTAATGCTATTTCATCTTCGGCCAATAATACATGTATCATTTCTTTTCCGGTATTATAATAGTAAATGTACTTCCTTCTTTTTCTTTGCTTTCAACGGTAATAGTCCCGTTATGCCGCTCTATGATGTCTTTGACATAGCTGAGTCCGAGTCCGAAACCTTTCACGTCATGTATATTCCCCTTGGGGACACGATAGAAACGTTCGAATATGCGGTTTAGTTGAACGGTAGGGATGCCTATACCGTTATCTGTCAGGTCGATTTGAGTCCCTTTCTCTATTCGGTTTATCCGAATGGAGATTAGTACGCTTTTTCCGGAGTACTTGATTGAATTATCGAGCATATTGCTGATTACATTGGTGAAATGCAGTTTATCGGCATATATCGTCAGTTCCTCAGGTTCACAGACGATCTGAAAAGAAACAGGTTTATCTGTTTTTAGCGTAAGCTGTTGTGCCAGATTATCTATGACCGGTTTTATCCGGAAAGTCTCTTTTTGCAGCCGGAAGTTTTTGCGCTCGTCGACAGCCATGCTAAGTATCTTTTCAACCAGACCGGAAAGATGCTTTAATTGTTGGCGGCAAAGTGTGAAATATTCCTCCCGTGTCTCTTTTTGTTCGACGAAATTGAATGTTTGCAAAGCGTCGATAGCTGAGTAAGTAATGGTGATCGGAGTCTTCAGTTCATGGGTCATGTTGTTGACAAAATCATTTTTTATCTGGGCGATCGTTTTCTGGTGTAAAATGGTTCGTATCAGGTAGATATAACAAGTTGTCGTAATGATAATCAGAAAGAATGAGGCGAGAAACAATGGCCCCATCCGCTTGAGTACTGTCTCTCCGGGTGCAATGATAAATCCTTGCATGCCGATACTATCGTCACTGTTAACGCCTATTTTTTGGGTGGCAAGCAAATTGGTTGGATTCTGGTTATCCGGCAAAGAAGAGGCCAGGAGAGTGTCATTGCCTAGTGTAAAGTCGATAAAATGACGGTTGTATATACCTTCTGCACTGAGAAAGGTAGACCATAGGCTGTCGGTTTTTTCAATGTTTACAGGAGAAATCCCGTTAATAGCTTGCCAGATTCCTTTGAATGCCATTCTCATCATGGGGGTGTTTTCCGGCTTATAAGCCTGAAAAACGGTGCTGTCGGTTTCATTGGATAATTGGAGCCGGGTACGGGAATAATATTTCCGGGGTGTCTGTTGGGAGGCTGTATGGGAAGTACTGTCCATAGAAAAACTGAACTCCACTTGGCCGTGAGGTGCACCGGGTGTCGTGTCGTTTTTCATTTTTTCCATCCGGTCTGTCAGATCTTCATTAATTGCTTGCTGAAGTGTTTCGTTGATAATTCTTCTGATTTGTTGTTTTTCTATGTTATAACTGTTCCATAACCAATATCCCTGGAAAAAGAATATTCCCAGGACCGATAAGGAAACGAAGATCAGTATAAGACGCATTTGTAATTTCATATTACAAATATAACTTGATTTGTCTTCGTTTATTCCTGTGGTAACACTAAATAACAGAAGATGGCAATGTGGTAACGGTTTGATTTGGGGGCTCTTTCTATATTTGTATTGTCTTAAACGAAAGAATAATATGAAGAAGATACTGGTTTTATTATTGCTATTGCCTGTTGTCGTATCTTATGCTCAGGAAGGACAGAAGATTAATGCCGGTTTCAAATATTTATTCGGTTGGCATTACACATTGAGCCAAATAGGTAATCCTGGAGTTATTGCCGCTGATATCGGATATGAATTTGATTTTGTCCCTTTTTTTGGGGTTAATGCTGGTTTTGGTGGAGGTGGTTTTACACAGCGAGTTGGGTTGGGAGGATTAAGAGGGGATAATTTAGTCTATAAAGGTTCTTTTTTTTCTCTTCATATCTCTCCGAAGTTTTATTTGCCAATTAAATACGAAGAAAAAATTGATCGTTCCCATTATATCTTTATTGAAAATAAATTTGCTTACAACCGACTGAATTGGAATTTCGATCGTTTGGCAAATAAGGGGCAATCTATTCATCACGAATTCGAATATGTAATAAAGGCTGGTTATCAGTATCCGGTAGGTCGTTCTTTTTCTATAGCCGCTTGGTTGGGATATAGCACGTTGGATTATTATAAATCAGGAATTGTTGAATTTGATAAGAAACTGAAAACATCGACTCCTATAGAAATAGGGATTGGTTTTAGTTATATTTTTAAATATGGGAAGAAAAATATTTAGTAATCCTGAGTTTTTTAAGGTTATGTATAGATACCTTTTTCCTTCCTTCGTTTTCTGTATATACTTGTATATAACTCAGCCCGGCTACAGTATAAGTGATTCGTTTGATATATATCAAACGCAAAGAAGACATATATGTTTTATTCATTTGATAATAGTGTATTATTCATTCAATATATATTGAACGAATAAAAGAAAGGGAAGTCGTGTCCTGAAATAAGTAGACAAAAACCTAAAGTAACCGTATGGTCGAATCGAAAGATGCGGGTAGTACCGGTAAGTGAGGAATATTTTTTCAGTCTTCTTTGTGCGTACATTATATTACAGTGCCTGCCGTTAAAAAATAAATGAAAAATAGTTGGTAAAAAGTTTGGAGTATATATAGTAATCTACTACTTTTGCACCCGCATTCGAGAGAGAACGGCGCACCAACATGATGAAAGAGGTAACCTGAGGAAAGGGGATGAGGTTAGAGATTCTAAGCAAAATTCCAACCGCCACAGCGACTCAAAAAAACTTTTCAAATTTTCTTCTGAAAAATTTGGTAGTTTAAAAAAAGTCCTTACCTTTGCAGCTGCAATCGAAAAGAAAGCGAAAGTTCTTTGAAAGATTTACATATCAACAAGTAGTACAAGTATTAAAAATTAATACCGTCAATAACTTGAAAATAAATACGAA